>Ga0160475_100145_pt1 | contig 64852 bp, 60 predicted proteins | sample HID1975M_E11MG_FD_108254 | JGI IMG/M metagenome (GOLD analysis project Ga0160475, IMG submission 108254) | Enriched soil microbial communities from UW Madison campus, WI, USA - HID1975M_E11 MG | ecosystem: Environmental > Terrestrial > Soil > Unclassified | place: USA: Madison, Wisconsin... | reverse complement strand
ATAGGAGTGTCAAGTATGTAAGGTATGTTAGGTATTCTTCCTTCTGTTTTAAGTTTCCATAAAAGATACATTATGGATTGCGCTCTCTCGACAGCAAATCCTGGAATAATTACGGTTCCGTTTTGTTCGATAGTACTATTGATATAGGTTTCCAGCTCTTTTTTTACGTCGAGCTCTGGATGCAGGCGATTGCCGTAAGTACTTTCTAAAAAAATATAGTCGGCCAATAAAGGTTTTGTTGGCGGAAACATTAATACTTCATCATCCCGCCCAATATCGCCTGAAAAGACTAAAGTTTTCCCCTCAAGAGTCAGTGTAATGCTGCAGGCTCCAATAATATGTCCGGCAGTCGAAAAAACGGCAGCAATATCATTTGCCACAACAATTGATAGATTGGGCTGTACTATTTTAAAAAAGGGAATAACATTTTCTGCCTGAACTACAGTATACAGAGGTTTTGCTTTTTCATGTTTAGAATAATGTTCTTTGTTGGCTTTATCAGCTTCTTCTTCCTGAATTTTAGCGCTGTCTAAAAGAACCAGCTTAGCTACTGCTTCGGTTGGACTCGTGCAGTAAATTTTTCCTGTAAATCCCTGAGCGACCAGTTTTGGCAGCCAGCCGCAATGATCCAGATGGCCATGCGTTAGAAGCACATAATCTATACTTGCGGGTAAAATGGGCAGCGGTTCCCAATTGAGTTCCCTTAGAGCTTTAAGGCCCTGAAAGAGTCCGCAGTCAACCAATATTCTAACACCATTGCTTTCTATCAGTGTTTTGGAGCCTGTTACAGTTCCAGAGCCTCCTATAAATTTAATTTTCATCTTAAATAAGTTTACAAATTTGTGAAGCTTCTTTCAATACATTTCGAACCCGGTTTTCGCTAAGTCCAATTTTATGTAGACTATGAGAATCGTTAATAAGATCTTTTACAAGCAGCTGATCCAGAATCAGCAATTTTTCCTTTTCTACCATTGATAAGGTAGTGAGACAGGTAATAGGATAGAGCTCTCCTTTGTCAATTTTACTTTTGATGCAGTTATCTTTTGGATAGTCCCAGCTTAAAAGGTTTATGCCGCTGCAGTTTGCGAAACTTTCCGCATCTTTAGTAAAGCGGTTATTGGTTACTATGATACAGGAATTAATAGTTTCGCTATTAGAAAAAATAGTATGCGTTTTCACTTTAAGGTCATTAAAACGAGAAAGAATGTACATCGGAACTTTTACATCAGAAGAAGCTTCTCTGCTGCTGTGAAATTTACATTCAATCATCGAAATCAGACTCTCTTTTTTCAGCATTACATCTACTTCATGCGAGACACATTTTCCCTGCAGCGTTAAGTTGGTTCTGGTTTTAAAGCCTTCAGCAGCATATAATCGTGCAATAAATTTTTCAAAGAAAAAACCAGCGGGTCCAAGCATTTGTAAGGCAGAACGCAGATTATAACGCGCTGCATGACCATTCGAAGCTTTTTTTAGAATAGCAAAAGCCATTTTGTATATCTGTTTGGTCGTTATTCCCTCGTACATTTGGCTCTGTATTTGAGCCAGCGATTCCTTAATGAGTTCAGGGGCAGCACCCGATTTTTGAAGAGAAAGCCTTAATTTTTCTATGTTAAAAGGAACAACATGCCCTGAGTGCTTAATTACTTTCATAAATTTTAGTTGATCCCTATTACTTAAAAAGTATAGGATTGTTCAAACAAAATTATAGCAGATTATCTAGAGAAGGGATGATCAAAATCACTTAAGAAAATGATTTTGATCATAATGAAAGATTAGTTTTTTATTTTGCTGAGTTTTTCCAAATTGAGTACATGAATGGTACTGGCTGTTTTCTCAATCAGTCCTTCTTCTTTAAAGTCGCTTAAAGTGCGGCTGACTGTTTCTGGAGAAGTTCCTGAAAATGCGGCAAGATCATCCCTGCTGAACTTGATACTGGAGCCATCCATTCCGTGCTGTACTACTAAATGGACAATACCTTGGGCAATTCTCTTTCGCACTGACATATAGGCTATCTGCAAGAGGCGAACCTCTTTCTCTCTCATATCATTGGCTAGAATTTTAATGAATTTTGCACCTACATCCGGATAAATAAAAAGGAGTTTATCGAGCTGTTCAGTTGGCAGAAAGCTCAAAACGGTTTCTTCTAAAGCTATTGTGGTATCATTATAAGTATCATTAGAAAATAAAATACTAATATCGAGGTAATCATTTTCTTTATACACCCCTGTAATGAGTTCACGCCCGTTTTCGGTTAATTTTACAGTCTTTACTTTACCGCTTATAATGTAATAAATGCCTGTTACATGATCTCCCTCATAATGAATATACTGGTTTTTTTTATAGTGCCTTGTACTTCTTTCTAGCATTATTTCCTTAAGTTTTACCAGTCCGTCCTCTTTAGAAATAAGAGTGTTGAGGTTTTCAACCGTTTGTCCGTAAAACAGCTGCTGCAATTCTTGTTTTTTTAATCTCGCTTCTATGGCCCGTAAAAGTTCTAAATCGTCAAAAGGTTTAGTGAGGTAATCGTCTACTCCGAGTTCCATACCTTTACGAATATCGGCTCTCTCTGCTTTTGCGGTTAAAAATATTACAGGTGTAGTTTGTGTTTCGGGATTCTTTTGGAGAATATGTAATACTCCGTAGCCATCAAGTTCGGGCATCATGATATCACATAATACAATATCAGGTTTTATTTTTAGCGCTATTTCTACTCCGGCTTTTCCATTGTCGGCTGCAAAAACTTCATATCCTGATAGTTCTAGTATTTCAACAACATTTTCCCTAATATTGTCATTGTCTTCGATAATAAGTATTTTAGTCATAAACGCGGCAGTTCAATAGTAAATAAAGTTCCTTTGTTAATTGCACTTTCAAAAGAAATGGTGCCATTCATCAGCGATACATATCGTGAAACAATGTGCAGTCCGAGACCGGTACCCGGTATATTTCCTGTATTATGAGCCCTAAAGAAAGCTTCAAATAGATGTTCATGATCTCCTTCGGGTATGCCAATACCGTTATCCTTTACATTTATCATGATCTTACTGGAAGTCATTGCTGTCGAAAGTTCAATTTCAGTTTCTTCACCAGAGTATTTAATCGCATTGGAAACCAGATTGATAATACAGTTTTTGAGCAGGTTTTTATCTAATTTTACTAAAGTGACTTCTGTGTTGGGAATGCTTACGATTTTTTGCTTTTTTTTGGTGAGAAGCTTTAATTCACTTATGATTTCCTTTATAAAATCTTGAAGATCAAAACAGGATATCTGGAGTGTAATTTTATTAGATTCCGCTTTTTCAAGAAGCAGAAAATCATCCAGAATAGTCGTTAGGTTTGAAACAGCACTTTTAATTTTTCTTATATGCGTTTCAATTTTGGGATTATTTAAATCTTCTGAATAGCGCTGAATCAAAGAAGTGGAAAGATGAATGGTGCTGAGCGGTGTCCTGAATTCATGGGAAGCCATTGATAATAGGCGGCTTTTAATTTTACCGAGTTCTTTTTCTTTTTCCAATGTACTGCTGACCTCTTCCTTAGTCTGAGTTAATGCGGCAATTGTTTCATTTAGCGAATGGGTGCGGTCTTTTACCAGTTCCTCCAAATGCTGCGTATACTGCATGAGTCTGTTTTCGGCTTCTTTTTGGTGGCTCATGTCATGAATAAAACCCGCAAAAATCCTTTCTCCTTCAAATTTGACTTCACCCACTCCAAGCCGGAAGGGGAAAATGTTGCCGTCTTTTTTTCGTCCAAGCACATCTCTGTCATGGCCAATAATATGAGGAATTCCGGAAGATTTATAACTTTCTATATAGGAATCATGTTTTTCCCTGTCGGGAGAAGGCATCAAAAGTGAAATGTTTTTACCGATTACTTCTTCTGGATCATATAAAAAAAGCCGGCAGGCAGAAGGATTTATAGATTCTACAATTCCCTTTTCGTTAATTGTAATGATACCATCGATTGCATTATCAATAATTGCCTTTAAAAGTGCCTGATTTTTCATGTTGCAATCGGTTTTTGGTCTAACAAATGTCGCAAAATGTTTTTGATAACCAATCTATTAGAGACTTAATTTTTGCTAAAGAAATATTGGGTTGTTTGTAAAATCATGTTTTAAGAGGTATAAGTATTTTTCTGTTCTGTAATATCATTTTTTAGAACGGAGTTTATATTTTTAATACCATTTAGCAAAGCATCGGCATTAAAGGAAATACTGTTGATTCCCGCCATGACCAAAAACTTTGCAAATTCTGCTGAATCACTTGGCGCCTGCCCGCAAATTCCAATTTTTCTATTCATTTTGTTAGCCGTCTGAATCATTTGAAGAATAAGTTTCTGAGAAGCTTTATTATCTTCATCAAAAAGAGCAGCGATTAATTCAGAATCACGATCAATACCTAATGTGAGTTGCGTGAGATCATTTGAGCCGATAGAAAAACCATCAAAAATTTCCGCAAATTCTTCTGCCAGTAAAACATTTGAGGGTATTTCTGCCATAACATATATTTCTAGTCCGTTTTCATGCTGTTTTAAACCGTACTCTGCCATAATAGCAATGACTTTTTTCCCTTCTTCAGGAGTACGGCAAAAGGGGATCATGAGTTTTACATTGGTAAGCCCCATATCATCTCGAACTGCTTTCATAGCCTGACATTCAAGCTTAAATCCTTCGCGATATTTTTCATGATAATAACGTGAAGCGCCCCGAAAACCAAGCATTGGATTTTCTTCCTGAGGTTCAAAAAATGTGCCTCCAAGAAGGCCTGAATATTCATTGCTTTTAAAATCGCTCATTCTCACAATAACTTCTTTAGGATAAAAAGCGGCGGCTATTGTTGCCACACCCTGCGATAGTTTTTCGATGAGGTAATCAGCTTTGGTGTCATAATTTTCCGTGAGTTTGTTAATTGCTGTGCTTTGAGCTGAATCAGTTACTTTATCGGGATGGATCAGCGCCATTGGATGTATCTTTACATAATGTGTTATAATAAATTCAATACGAAGTAACCCCACACCATCATTAGGATAAAAAGAAAGTTCAAAAGCTTTATCGGGCTCAGAAGCAATAAGCTGGACTTTTGGTTTTCCGGGCAGTTTAATTTCTTCAAGCGCTGTCGTTGTTTGAAGGTATTTCAATTTATCTTTATACACATACCCTGTTTTTCCCTCGGCACAGCTTATTGTAATTAAATCACCATCTTTAATTAATTCGGTGGCATTCTCTGTCCCTACTATAGCAGGAGTTCCAAGTTCACGAGCCACTATAGAAGCATGACTTGTTCTTCCTCCTTTATTAGTCACAATTCCGGCTACTTTTTTAAGGATAGGATCCCAGTCTGGGCTAGTGAAATTAGTAATGAGAATATCTCCTTCTTGTAGTGCTGAAGTATCTTTCGGTGAATGCAATATTCTCGCAATGCCACTGGCAATAGCATTTCCTATAGCTTCACCGGTTATGATTTCTTCTCCTTTTTTTTCTAATTTATAAGAAGTTATAGATAAAGGATTGATCAGGGAATGTACAGTTTCGGGTCTGGCTTGAATGATGTAAAGCTCGCCATTCATACCGTCTTTTGCCCACTCAAAATCCATTGGTTTGTTATAATGATTTTCTATAATAAGCGCCCATCTGGCCAATTTTTCAATTTCAGAATCCTGAAGGACAAATTTATTGCACCATTTTCTGGGAGTTACCTTTAGAATAGTTGAATTGACACCGGCTGAATTTTCATTGTAAATAAGCATTTTTGTTTTTGTGCCAAGATTTTTTTGCAGAATGGCTTTTTTATTGTTTTTAAGAGAAGTTTTAAATACAAGAAATTCATCTGGAGTTACAGTTCCCTGAACAATGGTTTCGCCCAAACCCCATGTACCTGCAATATGAATCAAATCACGAAATCCTGACTCGGGTTCAAGCGTAAATCCTATTCCGGAACAGGCCAGATCTGAGCGAACCATCTGCTGGATCCCTACTGAAAGGAATACTTTATCATGATCAAAACCTTTATCTAGTCTGTATTTGATTGCTCGGTCTGTATAAAGGGAAGCAAAACAGCATTTAACGGCATATATAAGTGGCATAGTTCCTTTTATATTTAAAAACGAATCGTGCTGGCCTGCAAAACTCGCATTATCCAAATCTTCTGCTGTGGCGCTGCTTCTTACGGCGACGTTCATTTCATTATCTTTAGATAAGTCTGTATAAGCAGATGAAATTGCAGTTTGAAGATCCAGTGGGAATTTTGCATCTAGCAATAACTTTCGAGATTTTGAACCAATTTCGCTTAAGTTCATAAAATCTTTCTTATCCAAAAGTTTCATTAGTTCATCTAAAGGAGCATTTAAACTATTATAATTTATAAAGTCTTTATAAGCAGTTGTGGTAATGGCAAAACCATTTGGGACTCTAATTCCCTGCGGAATAAGATTGTTATACATTTCGCCCAAAGAAGCATTTTTGCCACCTACTTTATTAATATCATTTATCCCTATCTGATTAAATTTTAAAATATATTTTTCCATTTTTAATTGTTTTTAGACACTCGTATTAATGGCTTTTATTTATTTAATAAAAATAAGTTGATGTGTAATTATTGGAAATGACGGCAGTCATCTATTAATTTTTTTTAACTATTTATGATATGCAGATATGTGATGCATATCATTTTACATCGCTAAATAATACATGACATTTGTAGAATAGGGGATTATGTATAAAAATAAAGTTAGAATTGGATCATATTTTAACTAGTTACGTTCTATTTTTTATAATTGAAAAATTTGCAATATAAAAACAACAAAAGACACAACAGAAAAAATGTATCAGTTTTTGTAAAACTTCGAAAAAAAGACAAAAATGGTAATGAATATTGGAGTGCTAAGGAACTTTCTAAACTGCTGGGGTATCCTAAATAGAGTTTGTTTTTGAAGGTATTGGATAAGGCAAGAGCAGTTTGTATTAATGCTGGGCAGGAAACAGAAATACATTTTAGATATTTTAGCTCGATAACATCTCTGTGTGATGATTGCACTAAAGTTCTTGAACCAGTAGGTCAGTGGCTGCGAAATAGAAAATAATTATAGAAAGATTTCTTTTTTTAAATTAAGGAATGAGACTGGCCGGCAATGAGCTTTTAAAATAATAATCGGAGCAAAAATTAAATAAGCAATCAATATGAAAACAAGATTCTACATAACAGCTGCTTTGGCAGTAGTGCTTTATTGCTGCCAGCAGAAGGACTGGACAGACTCAAGTGAAAATGGTATCGATATAGATAAATATGAAACCTCTGGCATAAATGATAATCTGCTTAGAAAGTGGCTCTTATTAAACAGAGAATCTGACAGTATAATTAAATCGGCACAGCTGATTATTCAACAACAGCGAATACTAATAGAAACTCATCCGCCGGATGAGCGCGAGTACCTGAATACATGCATTGAAGAGGCTCAGCAGCAGCTTGACCTATTGAAGAAAAAAGTAAAATTTACTAAAGAATTTGCAGGTGGTATTAAACAGTATGACCCATCTCTGCAGTTTACCATTGACTCATTGGAAGAAGACTATATGCGGGAGAAATATAAACTGGAAGATGCATTAAAACAGTTGAAATAGTGCGTATTGCCCACAAAATTCAGAGTAGTTATTTTGGGATTTATTTATAATTTATGAATTTGTTTTTTAGATTCCTGAAGTAAAACTAATATTGAATTATCTGAATTTTCAGTAATTTAAGAGTCTTTATGTCTTTTTGAAGGGATTTATTTTCGTAGTTATATACTATTTTAATTTTTCGACCATTGACGTAGCCACATCTTAATATGCTTTTAGCATCATTTTTTTGGGCTATTTTAATCATTGCCGGATTAGTAAAATAAAGAAAGGGAGTTATTACTTTAAACAGTAAAGACAGTAATTTAATTCTGTTTTTACATCTTGAATATTTTATGATTAATCTTGTTTTGCTGATTTTACTTCATCGGAAGGAGTGTTAAGTATAAATTCTACTATTAGGCGTTTGATATCATTCCCTTTTTCGTTCAGCATATTATGACCGCATAAAGGCAATCCTACTAACCATGTTTTAGGTCTCTCTTTGGCTATATTTAAAGCGCTTTCAGGCACTGCAACCCGATCTAATAAACAAGTTATTACTAACATTGGCGCTGTACCGCCCGTAGACCACTGTTCTTTTGGTGTGGCATCACTAGACTTAGCTTGTTGTCCAGCTAAGGTTGGAAACTCGCCTTGTGCCTGATCCAGCAATGCCAAATGCTCGTTACCTGGAGCATACATAAGCTGTCCTTGTAATTTAAGCCATTCTTCTTTGTTGATTGAGGGATCCATGTAGCGTTGATACAGCGCCATAGTCTCTGCAGATGGCTGTGCTTCACCTCCGGCACCAATTAAAACAATACCCAAAACACGTTCGGGGTGATCTTGTGAAGCGGTTCTCACCACGCGATTTCCATACGTTTTTCCAGCCAGGTAAACTTCTTTCAGACCGAGGCCGTCTGCCACTTTCCAAAGATCATCTGCATAATCATGGAGTGTTAGTCCCTCAATTTTTCCAGTGCTGGCCCCTAAGGTCCGGTAATTGTAGGTAACAACTTTGATTCCTTTTGATGCAATTGCCTGAGCGAGTTCATCGAGCTGGATTGCCGGCCTGCCATTACCGGCAGCCATAATTAAAGAGGCAGGACCATCTCCATAAACAAAGGTTTCGATTTGAATACCATTTGCTTGTATCAGCTTTCTGATCCCCTTTGTATTGTTTTTTTGGGAGTATCCAAATGTTATTGTCAATAAAATATATAATGTCAGCAAAGGCTTTGAGGCACTGTGATATAAATTTTTCATTTTACTTTTTTTACTTTTTAAATATCGTTTTTCCTTCTTTGATGGATTCTAATATTTGAATGGTGTTAATATCCATAGAATTAATTTTCAATGGATTTTTATCCAAAATCACCAAATCGGCCAGCTTTCCTTTCGTTAATGTGCCCTTTGAGTTTTCTTCGAAATATTGCATTGCAGCCCATTCTGTCAGCGTTTTTAAGCCTTCATAAGGAGTAATTCGTTGGTTTGGCCCCAATATTTTTCCGCTTCTGGTGACCCTGTTAACCGTAGCATCCAGTACTCGCATCGAATTAGGGAAAGTAACCGGTGCATCATGATGGGAAGTGGTGATAAGTCCTGCATCTATTGCATCTCTCATCGGCGAGATATAATCGGCTCTTGGATGTCCCAAAACGGATTGGGCATGCCAATCTCCCCAATAAAAAGTGTGCATTGGGAATAATGACGGGATCACTTTTAGGCGGACCAATTCAGGAATTTGATCTTTACGCAATGTCTGTCCATGAATAAGTACTGTTCTGTGATCGGGATAATTGTATTTTTTTTCCGCGAGATCAATTGCTTTTAGATACTGGTCAATTGCAGCATCACCATTGGTATGGCACAATAGCTGCCATTTATTTTTAAAGGCAAGTGCCACATAATCGTCCGCCTGTTGATCGGTCATTACGCCTTGTCCTTTATAATCTGCATTTTCACCTGCAGGCGGAATATGGTAAGGGTGGGAGAGCCATGCAGTTTTACCTTGCGGCGAACCATCCAGCGTTAATTTCACACCGCCAATTCGGTATTTGTTTTTATATTGATGTTCGGGGCTGTAATAAGGGCTTTTCATAATTTTTTCTACACCCAGCGCAACATCAGGATAGGAAACAATATCTAAATAGAACTTTTTGCTGTTTGCTCCATCTTCCAACTGGGACATCTGCTGTAAAGTAGCTCTGCCTTCTTGTACCGTCAAATAACCATTTTTAGCATATTCAACCAAGGCTTTATCAATAAATATACTATTGGCTTCTGCATCTCCTTTTCCTAAAATTGGAAATAGAACGGCAAAAAAAGCACCTTCTTCCAATACACCGTTTGGTGTACCATCAGCATTTCTACGATATTTTCCACCTACGGGATCTTTGGTGTCCTTATTGATGCCCAATATTTTCATTGCATAGGAGTTAAGAACCCCTAAATGTCCTGATTGATGTACGATAACTACTGGTTCAGTGGTACTTATTTTATCCAAATCAGCAGCTTTTGGGTGGTCCGCTTCTTTGAGCTGGGAATCATCGTAGCCATTTCCTAAAATCCAGCCAAATTTTTTAAGCATCGTTTTACCGTCTGCTGAATTTTTATATTGGTTCACTGCATTGATAATTGAAGCAAAATCGGCACCGGGACCATCCGGAGGCGGCAGTAAATTAGCGACCGATGCGGTAAAACCTACATTTAGAAAATGGCTATGGGCATCTAAAAATGCCGGGAGCATCGTTTTTCCTTTCAGATCTACCATAATGTGTCCGGATCCTGCTTGTTTCATGGCTTCGGCTTGATTTCCTACAAAAAGAACTTTGCCGTCTTTAACTACAATCGCCTCGGCATAGGTGGGCGTTTTTCCTTCCATGGTGATGATGTCTCCATTATAATAAACAGTAGCTTTATTGCCTGAACTTTGATCTGTCGCCAATTTTTCGTCTTTTTTGCAGGAGACCATCAACATTGCAAATGCCAATATTGATAAGATTGAATTTTTCATAAGCTTTTTATTTAATTAAAATAGTAAATCATTTGATTTTTATGGTTTCACTTCTATTAATTCTGGGCATTTCCAAGTTCCATTCAAAATTTCTTTGTGAGGCCTGTAGAGTCGAATCATATAATTCCATCCCTTCATGATATATAAAAAATTTGGCTGATTGGGATCTCCTCCAAAATGTATGGTTACGCTGCCATCCGGATTCTTCTTGGATGTTATCGAATTGAAATTATAGCTATTGTATTTATTCACCTCATAATACCCTTTTTCATTATATAAGGATACCGACCAAAAAGCATCAACAGGAACATCTTTCAGAGTCAGGGTATAAGCAGTTACACCATCATCTTTAGGTGGATTTAAATTAAGATAAATAGCATCTTTTTCTGGATTTCCACCGTAACCTCCCGCTGTTCCTAACAGTTGTCGTACTTGGGTTACTTCCAATTCTGTGCCAAAAGCGGCTTTACTGTTAGGTAAATCTTTGGCCAATGCCAAAAGTAAATTACGCGTTTTTGTAAGGCTCTCCTCATCCCAATCGGGAATTTCCAACTTGCTCGTACTTGCTTGTTTGACAACAATGGATTCTTGTATTGCTGTGACTATTTTATTGTCTTCGGGACTATTGGGGTCTGCCAAAGTTCTAATGGTTATATGAATAAATCGAGTACCAACATTTTCCCTAGTCAAGGTATAATTGCCCGGTTCATAAAATACCCGGATATAGGAATCTTCATTGATAACCATCATCGATATAAAACGTCCTTTGGTGTCGGGTATGGTGATGGTGAGCGGTGAGCTGAGATCAAAAATCCCATAAGAATATCTCGTATCGCGATTGGTGCGAATTATGGATTGATGATTAACATCCGCCGGACCACTGTTGTGGCATAATTTACCAAAGCATCCGTCATTTGTTCTGATTTTAAAATAGTTATCAGTTTCGGCACGGACAAAATTATCGATTGTTACTTTTTGTTTTCCATTGGGCAGGGTAATTGGATCAAACAGCTTTTCGGTGTTCTTTTTGGGTGGTTTGCTAAAGGTGTTAATTGTGAGACTCAATTTTTCAATTGTTTTACTTTTATTAGTATTCTGGCTGTAAGCACTAGTGAATAATACTATGCACGATGATAAAAGGATAGATGTTAAGATTTTCATACTATTTAACTGTTTAATTGATTAAAAATCTGTATGCAAATGATTAAAAATTATTGTTTAAATAATCTGTTAACTACTCTCCTAAGGGAAATGATTTGCCTTCAAAGACAGTTTCTAACACTTTAATGTCTTTCATTTTTATAGGGTCTATCTTTAAAGGGTTTTCAGCAAGTATGACGAAATCCGCTTTTTTACCCACTTTTATGGATCCCGTAATTTTATCCAATTGCATTAAATTAGCCGCATCAATCGTGATACCTTTCAATGCATCATAAGCCGATACTCTTTCTTGCGATGCCATCAAAGTACCATCGGCCGTTACACGATTAGTTGCTATCCAAGCTAGCAGCAATGGCTGAATAGGAGCCATCGTGAAATCGGAATGCAGAGCAAACTTCACTTTATTTTTAACCAATGAGCCCAATCGAACCATTTCTGAGCCTCTTTCTTTACCAAGAACAGTATTGGCTGCATATTTATCACCCATAGAATAGAGATAGTAGGGATTAGCAGACACCACCGCTCCTAATTTTGCAATACGAGCAGACTGCTCAGGTTTAGATTCTCCAAAATGCTCTATGGTGAGTCTTTGTTTTAATTGTGGCAATTCTTTTTGTAATTTTTCTAGTTCATCCAAGATGGTTTCTAATCCCATGCTGCCATTGCAATGAATATGGATAGGATAGCCGTTCTTCCACCAAAATTTCATGGCTTTGTTTAAATTTTCAGGGGTCATAATCCATTCGCCGCTATGCCCGTCCAAATATCCTGGAGGTAAGACTTGAAAATTCTTACCAAAAAATGCACCATCAGCATAAAGTTTTACGGCATGATCTATTATAATATGTGGCGAAGTCTTTTTGCCAAACTCCTTTACATCGGCAAACGTTTTTTCAAAATCACCGCCATTTACCAGGTTCAATGTATTTACATCGGGGGTAAATTGCATACGGAAAGGTGTCTTATCGTTTTCCAGATTATTCTTCATGTATTTAAAATCGCCCCAAAGTTCTCCCGATGAACCTGTACCCATATCGCCAATGGTAGTTAGTCCGCCCATATGTACAAGGTCACGAAGTTTTAACATATTGGTCTTCATAACTTCATCATTTCTAATGGTCGGTGCCCATTTCGGAACAACGACATTGAAAAATCCAGCTTCTACAAATTTTCCGGCAGCATAATCAATTTGGCTGTTTCCTTTGGTTTCTTTCTCGGTAATATTCAAATACTTCAAACCTGCGGTGTTCAACCACATTACATGTGCAGAATATTGCCAAATCATAATCGGTCGTGTTGTAGAAATTCCATCCAATTCTTTACGTGAAATGTCTCCGTGAAAAGGCTCCATAAAACCCCAAACGACAAGAGGTTCTTTAGGCTCTTTTAACTCAGCTTCATATTCTTTTACTTTGGCTATGAATGCTTCATGTCCTCTCACGGCTTTTACATTTCCCCAGGGAAAAACCCAGTCAAAAGGTGCAGCAAATTTGGTGTTCAAAATCATAGCACCAAGATTGGGATGCAAGTGCGGGTCTATCAGACCCGGCATCATCGTTTTCCCTTCTAAATCGACCATGGTATGGCCTTCGCCGGCTTGTTTCATCGCCTCGTCTTTACTTCCTGTGAAAGTAATTTTTCCGTCTTTTACCACTACTGCTTCGATGTAAGTAGCGTTTTCGCCTTCCATGGTTAGAATATCTCCGTTGTAATATACTGTACTGATAGATGAGGGTTTGCCAGTATTATCAGTTTTTTTTACTTCTTCTCTGCAAGAAACCATAAAAATGGAAAAAGCAAGCAATAAAATCAAGTTTTTCATGTGCTTTCTAAATTGGGTTATGTTTAATAATTATAACTGGAAATTTTGATATTATGTCTTTGTTTATCCAATTAATGGATTGAAAATCTGAAAGATATTTTAGTGTTTTTTGTTTTGCTAATATCTAAATGGGTTTCTTTAATTAAGTTTAAAAGTAAGAATTTCCACTGCGCATAAAAATGTTTCTTATCACTTTTCAAATTGATCAGGATCATTTTTAATACTGTTATATTACTTCATTTTGTTTATTATTCATTGTTTTGGATATGCTAACGAAAATTGGAGACATAGTTAAGTGGCATTTTTTCACACTTTGCTATTTTAAATCCTCTCATATATCAACTAAGAAATAAACCAAATTCTAGCGTCAACTGAATTGGAAACATATTGCGAAAACAATTTAAATGAGAAATAAAAACAAGTTATTGAGATTTCAATGAATCTGTTGCTCAAATGTGGAAAGAAATTCAGTATCCTAAATAAAATGATAATTAATCTAGTTTCTAAAAGTTTCGAACCTAAGCTTCTTAGCGCCTTATTTTGTTGGAGTTCTATTTTTAAAATACACTATGTGCCACGATTCTGCCACAAAACTTAGACTGGTGAAATATATTTAATAACCGCCTTAACTTTTTGTGGCAAAAAAGGTATCACTTCCAGAACCTCAGTGCACCGATTCTGCACCAAATTCAAATTTTACTATTTCAATATTAAATCTTTCACAAAATTAAAACACTAACTAATTAATAGACAGTAGTATTATTCTTTATGTATAACAAATATATTAAAAATACTGAATAATTATGATTAAAGAATATTTTGATCGCTCCGCCATCCGAACCCAGAGCAGTGAGACTGTAAATTCTGAATTGTGAGAGACGACATGTGTAGCCGTCTCCTATAAAAAAAATAATATTTGTAACTTAGTCTAATCCTTGCTTAATCCCTTATTAAAGGTTATTTAAAAGCTAAGGATCAAGTAGATCAAAATTCTTTAAAGATGGATTAGGCTTGGCTATTTAACCACGCGTATTCACTCATCCATTTTACGATAGCAGGATCACGATGGTTAAAGAATACACTTTCTTTCGTATCTAAAGCTTGAATTTTTTGTAAATCATCATCAGAGAGCTTAAAATCAAAAATCTGTATATTTTCGATCATTCTTTCTTTACGAGAAGATTTAGGAATTGCAACCACCCCTCTTTGAGTTAACCAGCGTAATATTACCTGAGCAGTTGTTTTGCTGTACTTAGCTCCAATGGATGCAAGTACTTCATTATTAAACATATCATTGATACCTTCAGCAAATGGTCCCCATGCTTCAATTTGCACGCCATTATCTTGCAAAAATTGATGGTTTTCAATTTGCTGGTGAAATGGATGTGTTTCTATCTGATTTACTGCCGGTGTAAAACCGCTGTTAGTTATTAAATCCATTATGCGATCAGGTAAAAAATTACAGACACCTATTGCTTTAACTTTTCCATCATTATACAAATCCTGCATGGCTCTCCAAGAGCCAAATATATCTCCAAATGGCTGATGTATAAGATAAAGGTCAATGTAATCTAACTGCAATGCGGAAAGTGATTTTTCAAATGCTTCCATAGTTTTTTCGTAGCCAGCTTCTTTACTGCCAAATTTGGTGGTGATAAACAATTCTTCCCTTGCGATGCCGCTTTTTTTGATTCCATTGCCTACTGCTTCTTCATTTCCGTATAGTTCTGCAGTGTCAAATAAGCGATATCCCGCGTCTATTGCGTCGATAACGGCCTGTTCGCATTCAGCTCCCCTAATTTGCATTACACCAAATCCCAAAACCGGCATTTCGATACCATTATTTAATTTTACTTTTTCCATTTTAGCTGTAATTTTTAATTGATGATGCAAAGTTCAAGCTAATTGAATTGTCAGTTCGTACCTTAATTACAGAACTTTATACCACTTTTACAGGTCAGGCGGTAAAAACATAATACACTGAGGATTAGTACTTATATTTGTTTAAAAATTAAAAAGATGGAAAGTATTATTAATATAAAAACTATTGCGGAATATAATAAGCTGATAGGTGTTAAAACCTTTCATCCACTTGTGAATGTAGTTGATTTTTCTGTGCTAAAGCCTCAGGAAAAATCCGTGGTATCCGGTACTTTTGCTTTTGAATTTTATGCCGTTTCGATTAAGTATGGTAACGGATGTGAACTAAAGTATGGGAGAAATTACTATGATTATCAGGATGGGACATTGGTTTTTATTGCTCCAGGCCAAATAATGTCTGTGGAATCGCAGGATGAATTTAAACCGCAAGGATCTGCTTTGGTGTTTCATCCTGACTTAATTAGAGGTACCTCACTTGCACAGCGTATTAAAGATCATACTTTTTTTTCTTATGATGTACACGAGGCCTTACATCTTAGTGAAAATGAGTTGCAAATTGTTATGGAATGTTTCAAAAAGATTGAATTTGAACTTAAACAGCCGGTTGATAAGCATAGTAAACATTTAATAGTTTCAAATATTGAATTATTCCTCAGTTATTGTGTAAGGTTTTATGACAGGCAGTTTATAACTCGCGATAATATAAATTCAGATATACTAACAAAGTTTGAATCGCTTTTAAATTCCTATTTTGAAACTGAAAATCCTCAAAAGATCGGGATGCCCACTGTTACTTACTTTGCAGATCAGTTTCATCTTTCCGCCAACTACTTCGGAGACTTGGTGAAAAAAGAAACTGGTAAAACTCCCCTCGAATATATACAGTTGAAAATTTTAGATTTAGCAAAAGAAAAAATTTTTACACCTGGTAAATCAGTTAACGAAATAGCTTATGAGCTCGGGTTTAAGTATCCACAGCATTTTTCTCGCTTTTTTAAGCAACATGTTGGTTATTCTCCAAAGGAATACAGACAGCAGAATTAAACGTTTTTAAGCATTCATTTTTAAAATACAATTTTAATCAGTCAATGCAATTTATTATACTATGATGTTGGACAAAATATCTTTCCGACGTTTTTTAATTTTTTTTTAATCTTTTACTGACGTTTCTGTCAAAAGGGCACAGCACCATTTTTGAAGATCATAACGGCAAGTGGTGGATGATTATGCATGCCTACGAAAAAGGCTTTTACATTTTAGGACGCCAGACACTCCTGCAGCCGGTTGAATGGACTAAAGACGGATGGTATAAAGTCCCTGATACAATTGAGACAGATAAACCTATTGCTAAAACTAAAGGAGTGGCCGTTGCACGATTCTCACAAAGTGATGATTTTTCTGGAACTTCTCTTAAACCCCAATGGAAGTTTTTCAACGGAGTTGATAATTCCCGATTTAAAGTCATAAATAAAAGTCTGGTCATTAAAGGTAAAGGAAGCGGAGTAGGAAACAGTTCTCCTTTGGTCACCGTGCCATCGGGCCATTCTTATACTGCCGAAGTTGAAATGGAAATTGAAGCTGATGCCACAGGAGGTTTGGTTCTTTTTTACAACAACAGTTATTTTTCAGGCATATTGGCTGATAAAGAAAATATACTAGCAAACCTGCGGGGATGGCAGTTTGTAACAGAGAAGCAAGTTCATAAAAGACATGTATACCTGCGATTAAAAAATATAAATAATAATGTAGATATGTTTTACAGCCTTGATGGCAAGAAATGGCTTAAAATTGAGAATTCAGCTGAGGTTTCTTCCTATAATCATAACGCACTGAGCGGCTTTTTAGGTTTAAGGATAGCACTTTGTTCAATTGGAGAAGGAAGTGTAGCTTTTAAAAATTTCACTTATACGCCGTTATAATTGGCAACATCATCAAATACAAAAGGCAGTTCCTAATCGGGAACTGCCTTTTTTAATTAATAAACTGTAATTATATAAATTTTTTATTTACTTAATTCATAATTCGATATTCATTAGGAGTGCTTCCAACATGCTGTTTGAAAAAGCGTGTGAAGTGCTGCGGGTATTTAAAACCTAATTCATAAGCAACTTCATTAATGGTTTTTGTCGAATCAAATATCTTATTTTTAGCTGTATCTATTATTTTATTCTGAATATATTCCTGGGCAGATTTTCCTGTTTCTTTTTTAATAAGATCACCAAAATAATTAGGAGATAAGTTTAGTTCGCCGGCATAATAAGCCACAGATGGCAGTCCTATAATATTAGGTTTATCGGATGAAAAATAACTGTTTAAGAGTTCTTCAAATTTTTCAACAATACCTTTATTTTCATTATCTCTGGTAATGAACTGGCGGTCATAGAATCTTTCACAGTAATTCAAAAAAAGCTCAATATTAGAAGCAATAAGCTTTTTGCTGTGCTTGTCAACAGACTGCTTTAATTCCGTTTCTATTTTAGAAAAACAATCAAAAACAAGCTGTTTTTCTTTTTCTGATAAGTGCAATGCTTCACTTGTATTGTAGCTGAAAAAATTATATTCAGTAATGATTTTTGCGAGTGATGTGCCGCGAATTAAATCCGGATGGAAAACCAATCCATGTCCTGCGGGCTGATAGTAATCTACCTTGTTTTCTACATCAATGGTCTGGCCGGGCGATACAAAAACTAAAGTTCCTTCCTGATAATCATAATAATTACGGCCATATTTTAAATCACCGCATTTTACATCCTTGAGAAATATACAGTAAAGTTCAAAATTCATCCTTGAACCTGTTCTTGGTTTTGCTTTAGTAAAATCAATTATACTAACTAAAGGATGCAAAGTTTCATGATTATTAAAATCATTATACTCCTTAATAGTCTCGAAGTTAAATACCTGTCCCATGTCTTCATCGTTGTTTGTCACACAAATTTAACTATTTAAGTACAGTTTTAACAGCACCATACTCTGAATCAGTAATCTTGGTAGGAGATTCCGTAATCCGTATACCAAAATCCATGTTTTTAGTTCGGAAATTTGTAATAATAAAATTATAAAATCGTGTTACAATGCATACTATAAAATTAAACAACGGAGTTGAAATGCCCATTTTAGGGTTTGGGGTTTTTCAAATGCAGGATCAGGCAGAATGTGAACAAGCTGTGGTTGATGCTATCGAAACAGGTTACAGACTAATTGATACGGCAGCGTCTTATATGAATGAAGAGGCTGTTGGAAACGGAATTAAACGAAGCGGCATTGCAAGGGAAGAACTTTTTATTACAACAAAACTCTGGATAAGCGATGCAGGTTATGAAAATACTTTAAAAGCTTTTCAGAAATCCTTGGACCTGCTGCAATTGGATTATCTGGATCTATATCTTATCCATCAGCCTTATGGCGATATCTACGGATCGTGGCGCGCCATGCAGGAATTATACCAAGCAGGAAAAGTAAAAGCTATTGGTGTTTCTAATTTTCATCCGGACAGGGTTATGGACTTAGTGTCGAATACCGGCTTTACACCGGCAGTAAACCAGATTGAAACGCACCCTTTTCATCAGCAGAATGAATCGCAGCAATTTCTTCAGGACAATAATATTCAGATCGAATCCTGGGGACCGTTTGCAGAAGGGAAGAATGACATCTTCACAAATGAACTTCTCACAGCAATTGCATCCAAGTATAATAAATCTACGGCGCAGGTTATCCTGAAATGGCTGACTCAAAGAGGAGTAGTGGCAATTCCAAAATCAGTCCGTAAGGAAAGAATGGCAGAAAACTTCAACATTTTTGATTTTGAATTAACAGATGAAGACATGGCTTCAATCAAAACTTTAGATACCAACGCAAGCCTGTTTTTTGATCACAGAGATCCCAACATGGTAAAATGGCTGAGTGAGCGAACATTAAACAGATAACTAACTAGAGATTAAATTTAAAATGGATAGAAGATCAATATTAAAAACGGCGGGTTTGGCATTAGCAGGAAGTGCACTGCTTCCTTTTGCTTCTTTTGCGAATTCTGCAAGAGAGGATATCACTTCAGAAGAAAATAATCAAATTCCGCTGACAGCACCCGGAAAGCGAAAACTAGGAAAACTGGAAGTTTCCAGCATTGGTATCGGCGTGCAGAATATGAGCCGTAATTACCAGACCACAATTCCTTCCAGACCTGAAATGCACCGAATTATCAGATCAGCTTATGATAACGGCGTCACTTTTTTTGATGCTGCAGAAGCTTACGGACCTTTGGAAGTGGAGAGAATTTTAGGCGAAGGGGTTCAGTCTTTTCGTGATAAGATTACAATTGCTACAAAATTCGGCTGGAATATTGATCAGGAGACAGGAAAACGTTTACCGGGTTTAAACAGCCAGCCTGAACATATTAAAATAGTGGTGGAAGGAATGCTGAAACGCCTGCGAACAGACAGAATTGATTTATTGTATCAGCACCGTGTTGACCCTCAGGTTCCAATTGAGGATGTTGTCGGGGTAATACAAGATCTGATCAAGGAAGGTAAAGTACTGCATTATGGACTTTGCGAGCCGGGTCATCAAACCGTAAGACGTGCACACGCTGTTCATCCGGTTACAGCAATTCAAAATGAATATTCATTATTATGGCGAGGTCCTGAAAAAGTGATTCTGCCGTTATGCGAAGAACTGGGAATCGGATTTGTGCCTTGGAGTCCTCTTGGTGTTGGTTTTCTCACAGGAGCCATTGACAGTAACACACGATTCGCACCTGGTGATATCCGCGGTATTGAATCCAGATTTTCGCCTGAAAACCTCCCTGCAAATATGGCTTTGGTTGAACTCGTTCAAAAATGGAGCGCAGCGAAAAAAACCGCACCGGCTCAAATTTCACTGGCATGGCTGCTGGCACAAAAGCCTTGGATAGTACCAATTCCGGGAACAACCCAAATGGCGCATATGCTGGAGAACACAGGAGCATCTCAAATAAAATTTACGCCAACCGAATGGCAGGAATTTAACACGGCCTTAAATGCTATTAAGATTACGGGCGAAAGATTGCCTGCCGGTGTATTGGCTTTCTCGGATGTAGAAGCTCCCGAAAAAAAGAAATAATCTAATTTAAAGATAAAGATAATGGAAAAGAGACTATTAGGAAACAACGGACTTGAAGTATCAGCTCTTGGGCTCGGCTGTATGGGACTGAGTTTTGGTTACGGAAAAGCAACAGAAAAAAATGAAGCCATAGCATTAATCAGGTCTGCTTTTGAAAATGGTGTTACTTTTTTTGATACAGCAGAATGCTACGGTCCTTTTATAAATGAAGAAATTGTTGGAGAAGCTTTAGAACCATTTCGTAAAGAGGTGGTCATTGCAACCAAATTTGGATTTCAGGGAGGCGATTCTACAAAAGGTCTGGACAGCAGTCCTGCAAGGATTAAAAGCGTGGTCGAAGCTTCACTTAAAAGATTAAGAACTGACTCGATTGATTTGCTTTACCAGCACAGGGTTGATCCCAACGTGCCAATTGAAGAAGTTGCGGAAACGGTAAAGCAGTTAATTAAAGAAGGAAAGGTGAAACATTTTGGACTTTCAGAAGCGGGTGCAGAGACCATACGAAGAGCGCATATTATACAGCCAGTCGCCGCACTGCAGAGCGAATATTCGTTGTTTTATCGTGAACCTGAAAAAGAAATCATTCCGGTTTTAGAAGAATTAGGAATTGGTTTTGTGCCTTTCAGTCCGCTTGGAAAAGGCTTTTTGACAGGAGCTATAAATGAAGATACAAAATTTGAATCGTCTGATTTTAGAAACATTGTTCCCAGATTTTCAGAAGAGAACAGAAAAGCCAATCAAACTTTAGTAGAGTTAGTAAAATCAATTGCTGCACAAAAAAATGCCGCACCATCACAGATTGCTCTAGCTTGGTTATTATCTCAAAAACCTTGGATTGTGCCAATTCCAGGAACAACAAAACTGCATCGATTGGAAGAAAATATTGGAGGAGCAGTAATTCATTTAAGCAAAGAAGAATTAAACAATATAGATGCAGCACTTAAAAACATAGAAATTGTTGGTGCACGTTATCCACAGCAATTGCAGGATAGAGTTGGGAAATAATTTTTAAAATATTCTTACTTTCAAATACATTTAGAAATGAAAAAAAAAGTTATCGGGATTTTCTTTTTAATAAGTGCGACACTCTTACAGGCTCAGCAGCAGACGAGAAAAAATAGTTTAGAAGTTACCACGGCTTCAGGAACTGTTCGAGGTATTGCAGAGGGAGATGTTTTGGTTTTCAAAGGCATTCCTTATGCGGCACCGCCTGTTGGTGCAAACCGCTGGCGCCCTCCACAGCCCGTAAAGCCATGGGAAGGCGTGAGAGATGCTGCTAAAGACTGTGCAGACTGCCCGCAGGCCGGCTGGACGCGAGGTTCGGGCATGTCAAAAACCTCAAGTGAAGACTGTTTGTTTTTAAATGTGTGGAAACCTTCTGATGGTGCAACTACATCGAAATTACCAGTAATGGTCTGGATTCATGGAGGTGCTTTTGTAGCAGGCAACGGTTCAGGTTATTCGGGAACTGCGTTTGCGAAACAGGGTGTCATTCTGGTAACAATCAATTACCGTCTGGGACGTTTAGGACATTTTGCATTTCCGGCATTAAGTCAGGAAAATCCAAGTGAATATAAAGGCAGTTATGCCTATATGGATCAGATTGCGGCACTGCAGTGGGTACAGAAAAATATTGCTTCATTTGGCGGAGATCCAAGAAACGTAACCATATTTGGAGAGTCGGCAGGAGGGGTTTCAGTACATTCTCTGCTGACTATTCCTTCAGCAAAAGGATTATTCCAAAAGGCAATTATTGAATCAGGCGGAGGACGCGACGGAGTGCTTACAGGAAGACCGATTGATAAAGAGAATGCGGATAAAAATTATCCCGTTTCTGCCGAAACCATAGGTATTAATTTTGCCAAAAGATATAATATTCAAGGAACGGATGCTGATGCGCTTGCTAAATTAAGAGCACTCAGCGCTTCGGAAATTGTAGATGATGGTCAGGAAACAGCGGGACAAAACGGATCTCCTACTTATTCTGGACCTATTCTTGACGGGCGCTTTGTTACAGAAACAGCCGAGAGTTTTTATAAAGCAGGAAGACAGCAGAACATTCCCATAATTATAGGATCGAATAATGCTGAGGTGCCCGCCGGTTTTGTCAATGCATCTTCAAAAGAAGAATTGTTTTCATTGTTTGGCAGTTTTAAAAATGAAGTTTCAAAAGCCTATGATCCTGATGGAAAAGAAGATTTCGCCAGAATATTAACACTTGTCAATACAGATAAAGTCTGGGCAGAACCAGCCCGTTTTACAGCAAGGGAATTTACGTCTCAAAAGACAGCTGCTTATCTTTATCTGTTCTCCTATGTGTCTGAATCAATGAAAGAAAGAATGAAGTTTGGTGCTTCCCACGCCTCAGAAATTCCTTTTGTATTTGATAATCTTGTTGACGGATATGGTTTTAAAGCAGATGTAAAAGATCAGCAAGTCGCCAAAACGATCAATGCCTATTGGATAAATTTCGCTAAAAAGGGCAATCCAAACGGTAATGGATTACCTCAATGGCCTGTTTATACTACTAATAAAAATGAAGTTTTTGAATTCAAACAAGATGGATCGGCAGGAAATAGGACCGATGAAAGGAAAATACGACTTGATGCGATAGAAAGGTCTGCTGAAAATAAATAGCAGTAAACTAAAATAAAACAGGATGAAAAACATAATAATAAGAAGATGGAGTATTTTCTGTTTGTTATTGATAATAAGCAGTACTTCAGTTACAGCGCAGAAAAAAGTAAAACAAAAGCCAATACTAATAGAAGAGCAGGGAAGCTTTACGGTTGGCGGAACCATAATTGAAAACCCGGGAATTTTTGATCCTTATAATATTACACCGGCAGGACAGACTTTTCACGGAGATCATGCTTATGTTTTTTATCAAATTCCAGCCAATGCGCACAAATACCCATTGGTCATGTGGCACGGCATAGGCCAGTTTTCCAAGACTTGGGAAACCACACCGGACGGGCGTGAAGGGTTTCAGAATATTTTCCTTCGCAGAAATTATCCTGTTTATCTGATCGATCAGCCCAGAAGAGGAAATGCGGGCAGGAGTACTTCAGAAGCTGCTATAAAACCAGTTCCGGACGAGCAGCAATGGTTTGGCGTTTTCCGCGTAGGAATCTGGCCGGACTATTTTGATGGAGTACAGTTTGCCAGAGATAAAGAAACACTTAACCAGTACTTTCGATCGATGACACCAAATTTAGGTACAATTGATTTGAATGTTACTACAGATGCGGCTGCTGCGCTGTTTACAAAAACAGGTCCTGCAATTCTTGTGACGCATTCCCATTCAGGCGGAATGGGCTGGATGACAGCAATTAAAAACCTGAATGTAAAAGCCATTGTATCTTATGAACCGGGAAGCGGATTTTTATTTCCTGAAGGGGAGGTTCCATCGCCCATATCGAGTTCTGCGGGAGCACTTGAAGCCGCCGGCATTCCTCTTAACGATTTTATGAAGCTGACCAAAATTCCGATCATAATTTATTACGGAGATAATATTCCCGATAAACCATCAAAGAATTCCGGAGCGGACGGATGGCGTGCACGTTTGGAAATGGCAAGACTATGGCGAGATGCCGTAAACAAAAAAGGCGGCGATGTTACGGTGGTGCATCTTCCAGAAATTGGAATCAAAGGCAATACGCACTTTCCATTTTCAGATTTAAATAATATCCAGATTGCAGATCTTATGTCTGACTGGTTAAAAGAAAAAGGATTGGATAAGTAACAGGAAAAAGACAAGAAAATGAAAAAACTAACAGCAATCTGCTTTATGCTTACAACAGCCGCCTGCATGTTTTCAGGCTGCAGTAAAGCGCAGGAAGCATCTCAGGATAAGACAGCAGAACGAAACGATAAAAAGATACTGATCGTGTATCTGTCACGAACAAAAAATACCAAAGCAGTTGCTGAGATGATTCATAAGAATGTGGGAGGCACATTGACAGCACTTGAATTAAAGAATCCTTACCCGGAAGATTATAAAACAATAGTGAGCCAGGTTGCCAAAGAAAACGAAACAGGATTTCTTCCTCCGCTTAAAACCAAGATAGACAATATTGAAAAATTTGATGTTGTATTTGTAGGTTTTCCAACATGGGGAATGCAGCTGCCGCCGCCTATGAAAAGTTTTTTGAAGCAGTACAATTTGGAAGGGAAAACAGTTATCCCGTTCAATACCAATGCAGGTTATGGAATAGGGAGCACCTTTCAAACTGTAAAAGAGTTATGTCCTAAAAGTACCGTTTTAGAAGGTTTTTCTACAAAAGGCGGAATAGAAAGAGACGGAGTTTTATTTGTGATGGAAGGCAGCAAGGAGAAAGAGGTTCAGACTGAAGTTCAAAACTGGCTTAAGAAAATTGGTTTTAATTAAATAAAGAAAAATGAAAACACTCTCGATACTTATAATGATTGTATTTGCTTGTGCAGAAGGAAATTCGCAGACTGATCAAAATCAGAATTTAAGCAGGCAGCAGCAGGCAATTGTAAAAATTGGGGCACTTACAGCCAAAGGTGATTTAGTAAAATTGAAAACAGAATTAAATCAGGGACTTGACGCAGGTTTGACCGTTAATCAGATTAAGGAAGCACTAGTACATTTATATGCCTACTGCGGATTTCCAAGAAGCATTCGCGGACTGCAGATTTTTATGGCTGTACTGGAAGAACGTAAAGCAAAAGGAATAACCGATACAATTGGAGCAGAGGCATCACCCATAAAAGACGAACGTTCGAAATATGATCGTGGTAAAGCAGTACTGGCAGAACTCACCAAGACATATCAGGATGGACCAAAAACAGGCTATTCTGCCTTTGCACCAGAAATTGATGTTTTTTTGAAAGAACATCTTTTTGCAGATATTTTTGAACGTGATGTTTTAACGTATTCTGAAAGAGAATTGGCAACGGTTTCTGTAATAGCCACTATAGGAGCGGCAGAACCTATGCTGCAATCACATTTGAATATCTGCCTGAATGTGGGTTTAACGCCAAAACAGCTCCAGGAATTTGTTGAAATTATAAAAAAAACTATTGGCGGAAAGGAAGCTTCGGCTGCACAAAAAGTGTTAAGCGAGGTATTAAAAGCCAAAAAATAAAAATTAAAGCATGAAAAATGTATCGATTATAAAAGCACTAATAATAACCGTAATTACTATAAATATGGCACATGCACAAACTATTCAAAAAAGGTATGAGCAGAATCCATTTACCTTAGTGTATGATGGCGCGATAACTAAAAATGAAAAAGGCAAAGTAAATATTCATCCCGTAAAATATAAGCTCAACAGAATTGATATTGCGGCTAATGTTTACACACCTGCAAATTATGATGCTTCAAAGAAATATCCGGCCGTTGTAATAGCACATCCTAATGGAGGTATCAAAGAGCAGACAGCAGGACTTTATGCCCAGCGTCTGGCTGAGAATGGCTATATAACCATTACCGCTGATGCTGCCTATCAGGGAGCAAGCGCAGGAGAACCGCGTCATACTGATAAACCGGCAAGCCGTATTGAAGATATTCACGGTATGGCTGATTTTATTACACAATATGCTGGAGTCGATGCCAATCGTCTGGGGGGTCTTGGAATTTGCGGAGGCGGCGGTTATACATTGAAAGCAGCACAATCAGACAAACGTTTTAAGGCAGTAGCAACATTGAGTATGTTCAATTCTGGTGAGGTAAGACGCAATGGTTTTCAAAATTCCCAATTGGCTACAATTCAGGAAAGATTACAGAAAGCAACGGAAGCCCGCACCCAGGAAGCTGCAGGCGGCAAAATGATTTACGCGGGTGTGGCGAGTATCACCGATGAAGAAATTGCTAAAACATCAACTGATTTATATCGTGAAGGATATGAGTACTACTATAGAACTTATGCGCATCCAAATTCAACTTTCCTTTATACTATGTGCAGTCTGTTGGATTTAATGACCTGGGATGCTGCAACGAATATGGATTTAATCAACCAGCCATTGCTGATGATTGCCGGCAGTAAAGCCGATACCAAGTATATGACCGATGAAGCTTTACCCAAAGCAGTTAATGCAAAAACCAAGGAACTTTTTGTTATTGAGGGCGCTACTCACATACAAACCTATTATAAACCAGAATATGTTTCTCAGGCTGTAACTAAATTATTGGGGTTTTATCAAAGTAATCTGCAATAGAAATAAAGTCCAGAAAAATGAAAAAAATAAAATTATATATACTTATCACTTCTTCATTCATCATTGCCATTACAGTTGTGTCTTGTAATGATTCTAATCCTAAGCAGACCACTGTAAAAGCTAAAGATGCGATTTTCCCAACAGGCAAAGAAGTAACAAACGGCAATTTTAAAGGGTCGGCTTTTTTAACTATGCTGATGCAAAGCGACACCTTGTATAATACACAGATTGGAAATGTAACTTTTGAACCCGGAGCAAGAACAAAATGGCATTATCATAAAGGGGGACAGATTCTATTGGTGACAAAAGGCAGAGGGTATTATCAGGAAAAAGGAAAACAGAAAGAAATAATCCAGAAAGGAGATGTGGTTAAATGTCCTCCTAATATAGTTCATTGGCATGGCGCTTCTTCGAAAGATACTCTTGTTCATATTGCCATAAGCCCTAATACTGATAAAGGTTCTGTGGTTTGGCTGGAGCATGTTAGTGATGCTGAATATAATAAATAAAGAGACGATTCAGGCTTTGAATTTTTTCAAAGTAGGAAAATAAAATAAATGGAAAAAGATTGAAAGAACTCATTTTGGAATTTTCCAAAACAGCATGGAAAGAATAGTATTTGCAAATAATAATTTTTTTAATACATTTGTATAACTAGTTATATAATTGATTTTGTTATGAAATTTTTTAATAAAGTTGGCAAGGCTGCCTTAGGAAGCAGGCTGCGTTTGATGACCGCTGTCATTACCGATGATGCATCTAAAATTTATGAGTTATACGGCGTAGAATTTGTACCTAAGTGGTTTCCGGTATTTTATATACTAACAGAAAAAAGAGAAATCACAATAACCGAGATAGCGAATGAAATTGGGCATTCACAGCCTTCGGTAAGTAAAATTATCAAGGAAATGACCGCTGAAGGTCTGGTAAATGAAAGTGACAAATCTCAGGATAAGCGCAAAAATAGAGTTGGTCTGACAAAGAAGGGAAACCAAATTTCTGAAGTGCTTAAAATTCAGTGTGCCGATGTTGAGGCAGCAGTAGAGAATCTGATAAAAGAATCCAACCATAATTTATGGGCAGCTCTTGAGGAATGGGAATTTTTATTAGACCAGAAATCATTATTGAAAAGAGTAACAGATCAAAAAAAACTTCGGGAAAGCAGAGCTGTTACCATTGTTGCTTATGAAGAAAAATATCAGGAAGCTTTTAAATCGTTGAACGAGCAATGGATTTCAACGTATTTCAAAATGGAAAAGGGAGACTACAATGCTTTGGATGATCCTGAAAATTACATCCTGAATAAAGGGGGAAAAATATTTGTTGCTCTTTACGAAAACGAACCTGTTGGAGTTTGTGCTCTGATAAAAATGGATGATGCAGAGTATGATTTTGAATTGGCAAAAATGGCAGTTTCTCCAAAAATCCAGGGAAAAAGTATTGGATGGCTTTTAGGAAGCGCAGTTGTTAATGCTGCAAAAGAATTAGGTGCATCTAAATTGTATTTGGAGAGTAATACCATTTTGAAACCGGCAATAAATCTATATCACAAATTAGGATTCAAAAAAATAGTAGGACGCGTTACACCATATGAGCGCTGCAATATACAGATGGAATTAGATTTAGAACAGTAAAATTCGTAAAAGATATAAGTTAATAATCAAGATTATGCAAAACAACAATAAAGACATATATATCATTGGAAACGGCGTAATTGCAAAAGCACTTGCGGTAGCGTTAACTATTAATAAAAGAAAAGTAATAATTCTTCGGGGAAGTACTGAAGATCAGTTGTCTTATTATGAAAATATTGAAGTAGAAATAGGGCAGGAAGTTATAAGGGCAAAAGTTCAGATTGATTCTTTAGCGCATTACGATACGCTTGACGGATTAATTTTACTGACAAATAAATCTTTCGGAAATAAGGCTCTCGCCGATAAACTTAAAGTTAAAGCACAAAAAACGCCTGTAGTATTTCTTCAAAATGGACTGCACATTGAAAATAGTTTTATTGAGAATGGTTTCAAGGAACTTTACAGGTGTGTGCTGATGGCTACAAGCGAATCATTATCAAGTAATAAAGTTCGTTTTAAATTGGTTGCACCCTCTCCAATTGGAATTATTAAGGGTTCTGCTGACGTACTTCAAGAGGTGCTGGACGCTCTGCATACTGATGTTTTTTCGTTCCGGGCTGATAATGATATACAAACAGTAGTATGGAAGAAGGTAATAAGCAATTGTGTATTCAATTCTGTCTGTCCGTTATTGGAAACTGATAATGGTATTTTTCAACGTAGTGAAGAAGCATTGCAAATTGCCAAAACCATTATTTCAGAATGTTTAATTGTAGCGAATGCTTATGGAATCGACCTTACAATGGAAGTTGTTTTGCAAAATATTCTCGCGATAAGCAAAATGTCTGACGGGCAGAAAATATCTACTTATCAGGATATTTTAAATAAGCGTGAAACGGAAATCGATACACTAAACTTAGCGGTTGCAAATGCAGCAATATCAATAGGACTTCCCGAATTGTCTGTTAATAGTACGCTTGGTAATATGGTGAAAATTAAAGCTGAACTGTCAAGAAATTCATAAGAGAATAGAGACTAATAAAGATTTATTTTTGAGCATTAGTAAAGTTTCAATAAAAAAGGTCTGATGGGCACTTTAAAAGCAGAATTAAAAGAGGCTGCTCTTTGTGATTTGGAAATAATATGAATTTAAAGTCAATAAACGCAGTAAAGGATTTTTAAAAATATTTTTAAAACATACTGTTTTGGTGGTAATTAAAGACATAGATCTCAAACCTTTAACGACAATTGTGTTTTAATTGCGGCTAAACTGGCTATGGAAACTTTAATCCCCTATAACTCAAAAAAATATCCTTTAAACAGATTTATGTGTTGGCAAATTTCTTTTTTTAAAATTGGAAGGAGTTTCGCCAGTATGTTTTTTGAATATTTTATTAAAGTAAGATAAACTTTCCAGTCCAATTCCATAAGCGACTTCAGATATTGTTAAGTCATTAAGAAGCATGGTTTTTGCCTGAGTAATCCGATATTGATTTACAAAATCGGTAAAAGTCATGTTTGTCTGTTTTTTAAAGTACCTGCAAAAGGCAGAAGTGCTTAAGTTTACTAATGATGCGATTTCGTTTACATCAGGGTTTTTATTGAAATTTTCGTGGATGTAATTGTAAATAGTTCCGACACGAATTTTGTCATTAAAGAAAAGTTTTATACTGGTATCCTCGGTATTTAACTCCTCGACTTCTTCAGAGGATGCCAAAAGCTGCAGGATATCCAACAAAAGAAGCATCGCTTCAAAACTTTTGGCCTCTTTTAAAGCCTTTAATTTCTCTACGGCCATCTTTTTGGCTGTACCCTTGAAGCTTAAGCCCAGCGCTGCTCTCTGAAAAAGAGAATAAATCGCACTAAACTCAGGTGTCTGCAGTATCAGGTCTTTTAAAAAATGTTCCTTAAACTGCACTACGATTTGTTTGTATTCTACTTCAAGGCCGTAATCAAAATTTAAGTGAGGAATATTGGAGCCGATAAGTATCAGATCGCTCTCATCAAAACTGGAAATATTTTTTCCCACATGCCTTATTCCTGCTGCTGCTTCAACATAAACCAATTCAAATTCTGCATGATAGTGCCAAAAGAAGTAATTCTTTAAGCGGGGTGAAAAAATTTTAAAAGAATGCCCCGGTTCGATGGTTATTTCTTCTTTTTTTATCTTCATCTTACTCCAATTTTCACTTTAATAAGGTAAAGTTAATAAGAAATGTCAATATAGAGCGCATTTTTGCATTTTTAGAATTAATCAAGCGGGTGATTTACTTGTGAACTTTGCAGTATTAATTTCTAAATAAACAAAAAAATGGAAAATGTAAAGAATGACGGACTTAATACAGCCCATAAAGAAATACCTGGCAATCCTTCTGTAGCAACTAGCAGTAAACATATGCTAAGGGAGAGAATCGATGGAGAACCTCTAAGAGTTTTATCAGAAGAAGACTGGGAATTCTGGAAAAAAAACGGTTATGTTATTGTGCGCGGCGCAGTGCCAAAAGAACAGGCTGGGAAATTAGCGGACTATCTTTGGGAATATGAAGGCAAGGATCCATCTGATCCCGAAACGTGGTATAAAACCAATGTGCAGATGAAAATGGCCGAACTTAATAATACCGGTATGGTAGAAATTTATAATCATCAGTACTTGTGGGAAAACCGACAATATCCAAGGGTGCATCAGGCTTTTGCAGATATATGGGGAACAGAAAAACTATGGGTCACCATTGATAGAGCAAATCTGAATTTTCCGATCAGACCGGGACATTCTTACAATGGTTTTATACACTGGGATTATGATCCCGAAACAAAACCCCAAAATGTTCAGGGCGTTCTGGCTCTAGCCGATCAAAATGATGAAAATATGGGAGGTTTTCAATGCATACCAGAATTATTCAGAACCTATGATACGTGGAAGCTTACACAGCCTGGCGACAGAGATCACTTTAAGCCGGATACTACAGGTTTTGAATTTGAAAAAATTAAAATGAATGCCGGGGATCTGCTGATTTTCAATAGTACGCAGCCCCATGGGATTAGACCAAACAATAGTAAAGATAAAGTCCGTATTGCGCAGTACATCTCTATGATGCCAGCTGACGAGGAAAATGAAGAAATGCGACAGTGGAGAATCAATTCATGGAAAAATAAATACGTTCCCGAAGGTCATGCTTTTCCGGGTGATCCTCTTAAAAGAGAAAGTAAACAGCCTGCGGCAGAATTGACCCAATTGGGTAAAAAGTTATTAGGGATAGAGAAATGGTAATCTTTAGACGACGGGAGGCTGCTCCTGTCGTCTAATTTAAAAAAAAAATGAAAATGAAAAAAAGAGCAATAATACTTGACCTGGATAATACCATATATTCGGCTCATTCAATCGGGGATAAGCTTTTTAGAGAATTGTATTCCCTTCTGGAAATAAATCAAAGTGAATTTCAGGGCAGTCTGACAGATATTAAAAAGGATATTAATAAGAAGCCCTTTTCTGTCGTTGCAGAAAAGTACAATATGAGTAAGTATTTATATCAGGATGCGCTGGAATTACTTAAAAAACTGACTTATAATGACCCCATGGAATGTTTTGCAGACTATGATGCAGTCAAAAAAATAAATTGTGATAAATTTTTAGTCACTTCGGGATTTCCAAACCTGCAATACAGCAAAATCAAGCAGTTGGGAATTGAGGGGGATTTTAAAGGCATTTCTATTGTTGATACGATCAGCACAGATAATACAAAGAAAGATGTATTTGAGAGCATCCAGTTATGCCACAATTATGATTTGTCCGAATTATTAGTGGTGGGCGACGATCCTGATTCCGAAATAGCCGCTGCCTTAGCATTGGGAATGGATGCCGTTCTATACGCTAAGAATCCCTTGTCGGTAGAGGCTGTCTCAGGGGTAAGCGTGATAAACAGCTTCGAGAATTTATACTGCTTTCTTTGATTTTGATCAATTTAGATATAATTTTAAGTGGGGATGCTTTTCATGAAATAAAAGGCTTGAAACAAATTTGAGAAAGATGAAAACTAAAAATAATATGTATCCAATACAACGAGATAAAATAAAAGACAGGGCAACTATCATATTGATATTAGGAGCCCTCATTGCGCTGAGTCCTTTTTCTATCGACATGTATCTTCCTGCATTTCCGGCTATCGCCTCTTCTTTAAATACAAATACAGCGCAAGTAGGGTATTCCCTTACCAGTTATTATGCTGGGCTTTGTGCGGGACAGCTTATATATGGCGTTTTAATTGACCGTTTTGGACGTAAAAAACCGCTGACTGCAGGTTTATTAATTTACCTCATTGCCGGTGTTGGCTGTGCTCTGGCGCCTGATATTCATTTCCTGATTACCGTGCGGCTTTTTATGGCTTTGGGAGGCTGTGTGGGTATGGTTGCCGCCAGAGCCGTCGTTCGGGATCTGTTTCCTGTAGAAGATACGGCAAAAATATTGTCGATTCTGGTGCTTGTTATGGGGGTGGCTCCTGTCATTGCACCCACCATTGGAGGATTTGTAAATGCATGGCTGGGATGGCGGTGGATTTTTGGTGTTATGGCTTTAATTTCTCTTGTACTGATTTTGGCGGTTCGGTCAATCCTTCCTGAGACAAGGGAGAATGATCCATCCGTTCTATTAAAAATAGGGATTATACTTCCGCAGTATGCCTCGATACTTAGAAATCGAATCTTTTTAATTTATAGTTTGGCAGGAGGTGTTAGTTATGCGGGTATGTATGCTTATATTGCCGGTTCTCCGTTTGTTTTTATGGAAAAGTTCGAATTCTCAGACCGAAGTTACGGATGGGCGTTTGCTTTTAATGCGTGCGGTTTAATTTTGGGAAGCCAGATAAACCGGGTCGCTTTAAAGCGGTTTAGCAGCGAGAAGCTTAGTATGTATGCCGCATTTCTACTTTTCATTACCGGTCTGCTGCTTTTGACAGTTTCAATTGCAGGTATTGCTGGACCTTATTTGACACTTGGTTTTGTGTTTCTTTTTTTGTTTCTGCTGGGTTTTATTAATCCAAATGCAACGGCACTGGCACTAAAACCCTTTACTTCACAAGCGGGCAGGGCATCTGCGATACTGGGAAGTCTGCAGATGATTGCCGGGGTTATAGCCTCGTGGCTGGTCAGCTTTTTCAATAACGGGACCATTGTTACTATGCCGGCGGTAATGTTTGGCTGTACTGTAGTCACCCTTAGTCTGTTGCTTTTTATTAGAAAAAATAACTGTATACAATAATGCTTGCAATATCCGACCTTGCATGATTAAGTCGTAATTTTTCCTTTATGAATTCGATAAAATCAAAATCATTGTTAATAAAGGTTCTGCTTTTTTTAATCTTAAGGTTTATGTTACTTTTGGGTGGTTTGTATTTTGTAAGGTCAACTTGATAATGGAATTGCATCTAAAAAGTGGAGGCTTTTTAGCTGCAATTCCAGTTAGATGATGGTCATATCTTGAAATTCAATGTCCTAGTTTAACCTCTAAAACAACTATACCTATCTTCTTTGATAATTTTTACAAACTCTTTAAGGTTATTTACTTTTTCAGTGGGTTTGTAAATATGCCATTTCATATCGGACTTAAAGCAATATATTTTCCATTTGTTCTCGGTTTTTACAAATGTTGCTTTTGCTAAATTATGCTCCATTTTTTCGTCAGGATTGTTCCAAACGGGACGAATTTCAAAAACAATAATGCTTTGATTTTCTATTTTATAATTGATGTCTACTTGGTTTCTAACTTCCTCTGGCGGACGGGAATTTATTAAGTAGCCTTCCATTACTTCAATTATTTCAATTTCGTTTTCAAATTCTAACGCCATTATTTTTACTTTTTAAGCTTCTGCTTTGTAAAAGTATTATCTTATTTTTTATTTTCGGCTTATTTTCAGTTTTTGCTGTGCACCTAATCAGGCAGCCGCCTAGCTAATCTATACCAGCCATAAAATTGAGCCAATACGACTTCTTTAGCTGGCTTTGTGCAATTTTTAAGGGTTCTTATCTAAATTTAACAATTATATGCTAAATTTTTAATCAATGGTGCAATAGCTGTTTAGTCCAGATATACATTGGTAAACTGGATACTGAGATAAATAAAAAAAGTAAAATTAAATCAATTTGAAACAATTGTTTCAAAAGTTTTGTATCTTTGCTTCATTATGCCGAAAAACGTAAAATTTGATGAACAATTAGCGATTTCAAAAGCGATGGATGTCTTTTGGAAAAAAGGCTACAGTGGTGCGTCTATGCGAGATCTTACAGAGGCAATGGGAATTAACAGCAGCAGCCTTTATAATACTATTGGTGATAAACACCAGTTATTTGTCAAGTGTATTAAAAATTACACCGACTCCAGAAAAGAAGCTGCGGTAAAGCAATTCCAGAATGTTTCAAATCCGATAGATGCTATTGAACAGTTTATTAATGGCGCCGTGCACAGTATCACAAATGAACCGAACAGCTGCCTGGCTATAAAAACGACTTTTGAAATGGCCATCGATGATTTGGAAGTTCAAAACATACTCAGAACTGATAATGCCTTTACCTATAATTTAATATTCCATTTAGTTGAAAAAGCTATAGCCAAAAAACAGATCAAAATTAGTAATGACGCCGCAATGCTGACCGATTATATAATAAACAATTTTACCGGCTGGCACGAATCATTTATTATCAATCAGGACAAAGTAAGAATATCAAAAATGGCACAGTTCCTAATACAGGCTATTAAAAAGTGATTTTTTTTTGCATCATTTGAAACAATCGTTTCAAATTATTAATAGTTTAAACTGCTGATGCCGGGATAGTTTCAACTAAAAAAAACAATTTTAATAAATACTTAGAAATATGGATACTACAAAAAACAAACTTCTCATTTATGGAGCTTCAGGCTACACAGGAAAAATAATTGCCGCACGAGCCAAAGAGCTAAATCTGGATTTTGAAATAGCGGCAAGAGAAGAAGATAAGATCAAAATTTTGGCGGAGGAATTAAATGTGCCTTTCCATGTCTTTAATGTCGAAGATGAGAAAGGCTGGGAGCAGGCCCTGGCCGATAAATTTGTGTTGATTAATGCTGCCGGACCGTTTCAGTTTACGGCAAAACAGGCTATGGATGCCTGCCTTAGAGCAGGAGTGCATTATCTCGATATAAGTGCAGAATTAGAAACCTACCAGCTGGCAGAATCATTAGACAGTGAAGCAAAAACTGCTGCAATACAATTAATATCGGGAGCAGGGCTTTTTGTGAGTTATGATGCCCTTGCCGTTCATTTATCAAAATTAGTTGCAGAGCCACAGGAATTGAAAGTGGGTTTCAGACATTACGGAGGATTTTCAAAAGGTTCTGTATTAAGCAGTAAAAATATTGCTGATTTGGGTATATTAGTGAGAAAGGATGGAGAAATAACACAAAATCCAAATCCTGAATTTAAAGTTTTTTCTTTTGGAGATGAAGCTGTTGAATGTATCCCTACTCCTTTAGGCGGTATTGTTCTGACTTATAAATCAACAGGAATACCAAATATAGAAGAATATTTTTCATTAAAATTACCAGCTTTGGGCATTCCAGATCTAACAGCGGAAAACCTGCCTGATGGTCCATCTGCAGAGGAGCGTGCTTCTGGCAGAAACGGTCTTGCTGCAGAAATGACAGGAAAAAACGGCCAAGTGGTAAAAGCCTATATTGATGCTCCGTCAGGCTATTCATTAACACCGCTTTCTGTTGTGGCGGTTGCCAGCCGAATTTTGAACAATGATTTTAAAATTGGCTACCAATCGCCGGGATCTGCCTATGGTGAAGGAATCCTGAATGATATTCCGGATCTGCATTTATATGATTTATAAATTATTGTAAATGCAGTTATCGCCAAAATGGCTGCGATAAAAGTCATTTTGGCGAATTAAGCGGTATTGATTTTAAGCACTTTTGCAAGATTATAAATGAAACTAAACATATGAGTTACTGTAACTATATCCCGATGATGAATGAGCCGAGCAGGACGCTTCATCAAAATTATCATGATAATCATTATGGCTTTCCTATTCATGATGACAATGAATTATTCGGCCGCTTGCTTATGGAAATCAATCAGGCAGGATTAAGCTGGGAAACTATTTTAAAAAAAGAAGAAGGTTTTCGTAAAGCCTATGATAATTTCGACATTCAAAAAATAGCGGCTTATACCCAGACAGATCGTGAACGGTTATTGAATGATCCTGGAATTATCCGCAATAAACTTAAAGTAAATGCAGCGATCGAAAACGCCAAAACGATACTACAATTGCAGGCTGAGTTTGGCAGTTTTGAAAAATGGCTGGACTACCATCATCCCAAAGCTAAAGAAGAGTGGGTGAAATTATTCAAGAAAACCTTCAAATTTACAGGCGGTGAAATCGTAAATGAGTTTTTAATGAGTATTGGTTATCTTAGAGGCGCTCATTCAGAAAATTGTAAAATACACCAACAAATTTTAGCAACAAACCCGATGTGGTTACAACGATAATAATGATGAATATAAAGAGTTTTATAAAGAATTGGATTGAAGCCGGTAATGCTTTTGATACCATAAAATACCTAGATTTCTATTTGACCGATGCGGTTTTGGACGATCCGTCTGTTGGCAGAAAATTTTTGGGTCATAAAGGAATCGAGGATTATTTTAACAGTTATTTTATTGGTTACAATACCAATACAGAACTCGTTAAATTGGATATTTCAGACGAATATAATGTGTATTTGGAAGTGAAATTTACAGGCGATTTTCCGGAAGGAGAAATCGGAGGAACTTTTGAAGTTACCTTTAAAAATAATAAAATTTCATATTTAAAAGCAGATTTAATTCACTAGAAAAAATCAAATTACAAGATTTTTTCTAAAAGAATTTGGTGTGATGTCAGCATTTTTCCTGAAAAATTTAATGAAATTAGAAACATCTTCAAATCCCAGAGACCAGGCTATTTCCATAATATTCCACTGGGTATCCTGAAGCATTATTTTTGCTTCTTTCATTATCCGGTCACCAATCAGCTGGGTTGTCGTTTTATCAGTCACCTGTTTTAGGGAGCGGTTAAGGTGATTTACGTGTACCGATAAAGTATCGGCAAATTCAACAGGATGACGCAAAATCATTCTGTAGGATGGATTTAATATTGGGAACTGACCTTCCAGCAATTCCTTAAAATAAGCTGCAATACGAATAGAACTGTTAGACTCCCTAATTTGCAGATGCGGATCGGGGAGAAGTTTTAAAGCATCGAGTATTAACTGTAAAACCCGATTTCGCAATATATCGTTTTTGTAACTAAAATCAAGTGTCATGTCCTGTTCCATCTCATAGAAGATCTTTTCAAAGGATTTCATTTGATCTGCCGTTATTTCTAAAAGAGGTGATACTTCAGGATCAAAAATAGGGTAGTTGGCAATGTTCACAAACTGGTCAAAGAAATCATCACTAAAGATACAGAGATAACCGGGATGCTGTTCTCCAAACTGTTCAAAACGGTATACCATATTTGGACGGGAAAAAAGTATAGCACGTTCTTTAAACTCAAGAGTTTTATCTGCATAATAAACGCGGTTATGGCCGTGGTGAATACTAATTTTATAAATTCCCTTGGTATTGTACGGCTGGCAGGTAAAAGCCTGATCGCTGGCAGGTACACGTAATACGTTGAAGGTATTAGCTGCTTTTTGTTCGTTCATGATACGGTTCGAATTGCGCTGCATTGATCTGGTTTTATAAAATCACTTTAATATGTTTGTAACGATTGTTTCAAATGTACGTAAAAAAAACTTTTTTAAGGAAGATGATTTCAAACAATTAATGCATAACCAAAATAGATCAATTTATTTTAGTTATGCATTTAAGAGAACTGTTCAAAGGTTATTTGTTCAGTTCAGGGTATCTAAATTATTTTAGATTCCAGTCAAAACAGTTGGATCGCCAATGCGCCAGACATTATCAATTATGACATGCTGAATGAACCAAACATCACCCTGTCTTGCCATTTCGACGTCATACCTGTTTTTCATCAGATAATAGCGAGAATGATCATTAGAAGGTAAGTGCTGTGCTTCGGCCAATGCGTCTACTTTAGCCTTGTCACCTTCCAGGCTTACTCTTGGATTACTAAAAGAATGTGTAGTGTCTATCTGACCGAGAGAATCTCTCAAAGCGGAAACAATATTATCACGGCCTTGTAGTACCGGATATTCAAAACCTGCTTTTTTTCCGGCAGGCCTGAAATCAGATATGGCATCTGTTGCAAAAGCAGACGAAAGAAGATCTTTGTCGCGCAGATCAAGACCAGCAGCAAAGCGATAGAGTGTTTCAATAACAGCAAGTTTATCTGTGTTTTCCTGAATAGTTTTCATGTGATTTTCCATTGAATTAAATTGTAAAATTATTTTACAAATTTCGGCAGCTCTGCATCGGAAAAACAGATGTATTCAAACCAATAACAGGTAAAATCAAACAATTGTCTTTTTCTGCATCGATAAAAAATATTTTAAATGTATTTGTTTTACGAAGAACAGGAATCAAGATATAAAATGCATGTTTTTGATTATTAACATTCATGAGCTTCGATTGTTTTTGTTTAATACAATTATCGGTATTTTAATAGATACGAACCTAAAGCTGGCAGACAATATTTTTAACGAGTGTCTAATTTTTTACAATGCAGGATGCGAACGGCTCTGCTATGAAAATTTAAAAATTTAGAGTTGAAGCATTTTGATTTTAATTCGCCTTAACTTTTTGCGTGAAATAATGTTTGAAGTCTAAATTTAGGTGTCAATTGTAGTTTAGGCTAACTTATTTACCTTTTTGACTACATCCAAAAAAGCAGATTCAAGCAATTTTGCACTGTATAATTAGAATATTAAAATTATGAAAAAGACAATTTTTATTACAGGAGCATCATCAGGTTTAGGAAAAGCGGCAGCTAAATTATTTCAGCAAAACGGATGGAATGTAATCGCAACCATGCGTCAGCCGGAAAATGAAACAGAATTAACCGCATTAGAAAATGTAAAAGTAATGAAGCTCGACGTTACCAATTCAGCTCTGATAACAGAAACCATCAATCAGATTTTGTCGACAGAAAATGTAGATGTGGTTCTGAATAATGCAGGTTACGGTTTAATTGGCCCTTTAGAATCTTTCACAGAGCAGCAGATTGCAAATCAGATTTATACCAATCTTTTTGGTGTGATCCACGTTACCAAAGCTTTTGTGCCTTATTTTAGAGAAAGAAAAAGTGGCACATTTCTCAATATAACTTCTACATTTGGTTTGTTAGGATATCCGACTTGTTCGGTTTATAATGCTTCAAAATTCGCAGTAGACGGATTTTCTGAAGGTCTGGCTTATGAATTAGCGCAATTCGGAATCAAAGTAAAAGTGATTGCGCCTGGAGGAATGCAGACCGATTTTGCCGGAAGATCATTGCAGGGCGGTTTGCATGAGGCTTATCAGGATTTGATTGCAAAAGTAAGTGAAGGTTACAGCGCAGAGCAGATTGCAAATTATACCAAAGCAGAAACCGTTGCACAGATTATTTACGATGCGGCGACAGACGAAAAAAATCAACTGAGATACGTTGCCGGAAATGATGCCAATGCATTGTATAACGAAAGGTTATCAATTACCCCGGAACATCAGTTCCAAAAAATACGTTCCCAGTTTTTAATGTAACCGAAATCTCTCTCAGATTTAATTAAATTTGCTATCAAATGAAAAAACAGCCTGTTATATTCAATTCCTTATCTCAATTGCATAAAGCGATGGGACAGCCGGCGCCGCTTCATCCGCTTATAAGTATAATCAATTATGGTGAAGCCGAATTTGATGCGGCCGATTTGGAAGGCGGAATTATTCTGAACTTTTACAAAATTTCTTTTAAAACAAAATTTTCCGGAAAACTAAAGTACGGTCAGGGATTTTATGATTTTGAAGAAGGCGGCATGTCTTTTGTGGCGCCTGGACAATTATTGTGTATGCAGCAAGAAGAAGCAGATTATGACGGAATGTCGCTGCATATTCATCCGGATTTACTCCGTTCTTATGCTTTAGATTCTCAAATCAAACAATATGGCTTTTTCAGCTATTCTGCAGCCGAAGCGCTTTATCTTTCCGAAAAGGAGAAAACAACAATACTTAGTATTTATCAATTTATTCAGGACGAATTAAAGGAACGAATTGATAAATTCAGCCAAGATGTTATTATTTCTCAAATTGAACTTTTGCTCAATTATGCGAATCGCTTTTACGACCGCCAGTTCATAACCCGAAAAGCAGTAAATAAGGATCTTCTTTCTAAACTCGAAGAAGAATTGGAAAACTATTTTGCAGCAGATAAATCTTTTATGAAAGGATTGCCTTCTGTAAACGCGATTGCGGAAAATCTGAACGTTACGCCGCGATATTTAAGCGATCTGCTTCGAAATCTAATAGGTCTGAACACACAGCAGTTTATTCACGAAAAAGTAATCGAAAAAGCCAAAGAATATCTGGCAAAAGACGAAATGACAACTGCAGAAATTGCGTATCATTTGGGTTTTGAGCATCCGCAGTCTTTTAATAAACTTTTTAAGAGCAAAACAAATCAGTCGCCTTCTGATTACAAAAAAAGCCTGTTGAACTAGGCTGGGTCATTAAAAGAAATTACAATGGACATACATAAATTTATCAGCGGCTGGCTGATAGCCGGCAATGCCTTTGATACTAAAACATATCTTGAATTTTATCACCCTGATGCGATATTAGACGATCCTTCGGTAGGAAGAAAATTTATAGGACATGAAGGAATCAAAGATTATTTTGAAAGCTATTTTATAGGTTATAATACCAATACAGAATTAGTAAATCTGAATATAAAAGAGAAAGAAAATATTCGTCTTGAAGTGGAATTTACTGGAGATTTTTCGGAAGGGAAACTGGGAGGAATCTTTGATTTAAAAGTAAAAGACAATAAAATAATCTTCGTAAAAGCAGATTTAATTCATTAAAATAAAAGAAATTATGAAAAATACGTTTGAAGAAATAATAGAACGTTCTCTGGAAATTAGAAAGAGATATCATGAACTGGAGCTATTGCATCACGGCAGTAAATGGTCTGTAGAAGAAGATGCTTTAGCATATTTGACCGATGCAGGATTAATAGGTAGAAATGTAATGTCACAACAAGAACGATGGCCAAAGATGGATTCTGAATCGGAATTGAAACATAAATTAGGCGAAAATATCTGGTGGCTTATTGTAATTGCTGAAAGATCAGGTATAGATGTTCGTGATGCGGTGAATAGTTTTTTAAGTAAAACAGAGAAGCTTTTTTAAATCTTCGCCCACCTTAAATAATTTAAATAAATTTCGGATATAAGCTTGAGCTTAACCTCAACTTAGGTTTATAACCCGCTTTGACCTGAAATCTATCCAAGCAATAAAGGATGAGCAATGTTGTTGTTCATCCTTTATTGAATTAGGGATTTTTGGTATTTTATCCTTGCAGCTTATTTTTTTCTATCTTTCAAGTAATAGTGCTTTATTGCTTTCAGGAGAGAAGTGGATATGCTAACGAAAATTGGAGAAAGAGATAACGATGGTTTTTACACCTTTTATTTTGAAAATACCTCTTTTTAGATGTTTGAATAATCTTTAAAATTTGCCTTAGCTTGTTGTGCCAGAGAATATCAGTTCCTGTGTCAATTCCAAATGTATGTGTTGCCATTATTCCAGAAAACATAAATGTTTTAATAAGTCCTTAGTTTTTTGTGCAAAAAAGGCATCCACTACAAGGTAAAAATGTCTATATTTTTGATTAATGCATCCATAAGGATTATCAGGCATATTTATAATTTTATCATGATTCTGAAGGCTTTAGTTTTTTGTGGTTTTAAATTAAAGAATGCAGAACATCATGTGTTAATGTGTGTTTATAAAATACATTAAATTAATTGTAGCTCATTTTTTTTTAACTATTCATAGAATCCTGTAGTTGTCAGATCATAAAAAAGTATTGCGAATCATAGATAATAATTATAAATTAAAAAAATGAAAAAAATTTTCTCTTTTCTTTTCTCCTTTTTTCTTATCGCCATTCATGCGCAGGATAGTGAAAGAAAAATTTTAACACCTAAAGCGGGCAAATATCCTAAGGTTAATGCTGTGCGAGTTTTTGGTGTGAGGCCGCATAATGAGTTTATGTATAAAATTCCTGCCACAGGTGAGGCTCCTTTGGTTTACACGGTGGATAATTTGCCAGTCGGCTTGTCTGTTAATCCAAATAATGGTGTGATTACCGGTGTTTTAAAAGAAAAAGGGGAGTATACGGTTTCTTTGAAGGCTACTAATAAATTAGGGTCGGATCTGCGTGAAATGAAAATTAAAGTTGGGGACAAAATTTCTTTGACACCTCCTATGGGATGGAATAGCTGGTATAGCTGGTCCGAATCAGTAGCTGATGATAAGATTCGTAAAGCGGCAGAAGCATTTGAAAAATTAGGATTAATTAATTATGGATGGAATTATATTAACATTGATGACTGCTGGCAAGGTAAAAGGGAAGGCAAGGATCTTGCCCTTCAGTCAAATGAAAGATTTCCTGATATGAAAGCACTAACTAATTATGTTCATGGATTCGGGTTGAAAATAGGAATTTACACAACCCCATGGGTTAATTCTTATGCAGGATTTAGAGGCGGTACATCTGATAGTCCTAATGGGAATTATGATGTATTTGCACTTGCGGAAGAGAATAGAAAACAGCCGTACCAAATTGCAGGTAGTTACCCTGGTGTGCATCGTAAAAATTTATCACGCATTGGGGAATATTGGTTTTTAGACGTAGATGCAAAACAGATAGCAGAATGGGGATTTGATTTAGTAAAACTTGACTGGAAACCAAACGATATCCAGTCTACCAAGAGATTTTATGGAGATTTGATTAACAGCAAACGCGATATTGTATTGTCAATTTCGAACAATGCCCCTATAGTGAATGCAGAGGGATTAGCAGCCTATTCAAATCTGTGGAGAACAACTACTGATATTGAAGATAAGTGGGAAAAAATTTTAAAAATAGTTGATACTCAATTTGAGTGGAGACCTTATGCAGGTCCAGGGCATTGGACAGATCCAGACATGCTGCAAATTGGAAATTTTGGAACGCCAAATACCTTTGTTAAAAACACAGTTCCATCAAAATTAACTGCTGATGAACAGTATTCACAAGTTAGTTTTTGGGTTTTGCAGGCAGCACCGCTTTTATTGAGCTGTAATTTGGATGAGATCGATGATTTTACATTGTCCTTAGTTACCAATAATGAGGTAATAGATATTGATCAGGATCCGTTAGGTATTTCTGCGGATAAATTTTGGCTGAAAAGCGATGACATAAGAGTTATGTACAAGGCTCTTTTTGACGGTAGTATAGCAGTTGGAATATTCAATACCACAGATACTAAGAAAGATTATCTATTGGACTTGAATGAATTTCATTTTTTAAAAAAATATAAAATTAGGGACGTTTGGCGTCAAAAAGACCTGGGTGAATTTAAAGATAACGTAAAGCTCTCCATAAACCCTCATGGTGTTATGCTTTTGAAATTGTCAAAATAAATTCTGATACTGATAATTTTCTATAATGCTTTTAAATTTAAAAAATACAAGTAGCTGTTTATATATATTTGCCTGTAATTTTCTCGGATAAACTATTGTATTTACGGCTAGCGTTTTATATTCAGCACACAGTCAGTCTGCTAAAAAAAAATGCAGTTTTCCGCGATAAATGATTTGCTGTAAATGGAGAAAACTCTGAATATTTAACATATGTGGAGAGTTTTGGAAAAACAAATAATGAAGCAACAACAGGAAAAAGCCGAATACAGTGACAATTGCCTGATAAAACCATCGTTGCTCACAAGACAGGTTCATCAGAAGCAAATAATGAAACGGGAATTACAGCTGCTGCAAACAATATAGAAATCGTTTTTCTACCCAATGGTGAATACTTTATTATCAGCATTTTTGTTACTGAATCGAAAGAAAATTTCGATACAAACTAAAAAATTATAGCAGACATTGCTAAAACAACTTATGATTTTTACACGACACAGACTAAATAGAAAACTGGCAGCAATAGCCAGTCGGATCTGGGCAATTGGCTTAATGGAAAGCTGCTGTTGTATTTGGGATTATAACAGTCAATTCGAAGATTGAAAGCCCTCCATAGAATAAGTAAACAACTATTTTTCTATGATTTTCTTTCTATGGTTAACGCCCCAATCTCTCAATTCTTTTATGACATTGCCAAGTGAAACAGCATAAGGTGTTGTCAAATACTCAACAATGACAGGTGACTGATCATAAACAGTTCTTTTAATAAGTTGGTGTTCTTCCAAATCTTTCAATTCTTTGGCAAGGACTTTTGACGTAATTTTTGGAATACTTCGTTCAATTTCCCTAAAACGATTGTTGCCTGACGAAATTGAAATCAATATCATCAGCTTCCATTTCCCGCTTATTACGTCCAAAGCATCTCTGACAGGAAGCATTGCTGAAGAACATTCTGTATGGCTTGCTTTATTCATTAATTTTACTTTTGCTGCTTACCTTTAGGTAACTGCTATACTTTGGTAAGCAAAAGTAAGTATATTTGTCGGAACAAAAAAATATTATAACAATGAATACAACACTTTGGATAGCGCAAGGAATACTTGCGGCAATGTTTGCAATGGCAGGAGTTATGAAATCGACACAACCGATTGAAAAATTAATGAAGTCGGGACTGATTTGGGTAGAACGAGTTTCTGTTTCAACAGTCAGAATTATTGGACTATCAGAATTGTTGGGTGCAATTGGTTTAATCCTGCCTTTGGCATTGGGTATTCTTCCAGTACTTACGCCCATCGCAGCAGTCGGACTTGCGGTAATAATGATTTTAGCTATAGTTCACCACTTAAAATACAAAGAAAATAAAGCAATTGTTTTCAATATTGTCCTTTTCTTGTTAGCTGTTTTCGTGGCCTATGGTCGTTTCAAATCACTATAATTCAAATCAAATGAATATTACAATATTTGGCGGATCAGGAGCCACAGGACTTTTGATCATTGAAAAAGCATTAAAAGAGGGGCATATGGTTACTGTGTTTGCAAGAACACCTTCTAAAATTTCTATTAAGAACGACAACCTTAGGATTGTAACGGGCGAATTGGCAGAACCAGAAAAAATTGAAAAAGCAATAAAAAATGCTGATGCAGTAATCAGTGTTTTAGGACCTTCTCCAAAAACAAAAGGACTTATTATAGCTGATGGTATTAAAAACATTGTGGAAGCGATGAAAAAGAATGGAGTAAAACGTCTGATTGCCACCGGGACACCAAGTTTTAAGGACAGCAACGACAAATTCCAATTAGGATTTGCTTTTGGTGTTTTTATGGTCAAGATGCTCATCAAAGACAGTTATAAGAATATTGTACTGACAGGAAAATATATTACTGAGAGTGGCTTGGAATGGACATTTGTGAGACTTCCAATGTTGAGCGACAAACCCGCAAGCGGAAAAATAAATGCAGGTTATACAGGTGATGGGACTATTAGTTTGTTTTCACTTTCACGAGCTGACTTAGCTGACTTTTTATTGCAACAGCTGAATGATAAACAATGGCTGAACAAATCACCAGTAATCAGCAACTGATCCATGGATAGGCCAACGAAAATTGGAGAAATAGTCAAGGGTGCATTTTTGCAAACCTGATATTTTAAATCCTCTTATACATCCACATAACGATTGGAACTTAAACTCAGCAGACCTTGATTTTGCTGACATTTTTGTTTTAGAAAATATCATGCGCCACGATTTTGCCAAAAATTTTAGATTAATAATTTTTATAGAATTTTTGGTGTAGTAATGTTTCGAACTTAAAGTTTTAAATAATTGTTTCACAGAGTTTTAATTTGGTCTTGGATCTGAATGCACCTATTTTGCACCTAAAATAAAACTAATGTTTTCTTATGTAATTTATCTTATAAAAATTTAGAGATTTTTAGGATATAAATTTTACAACGGTTATGAGTGCGAGATGTGGAATTACTGGTATTACAATCGAACACCTTCTTTTAATATTAGATTTTCGTACGATGCAACGGAGAAAGAGGTTCCTCCTTGATTTATTAAAACCCTAGTAAATACTAGGTCTCCTGTGTTAATTGCGAGCCGGCACAGAAAAAAAAGTGTACCTCGAAATTTTAAACAATTTCTTGATGTAAATTTAGGTTAAAAACGATAAAGATTACAAATATAATTCGCTAATTTTAATAGAATTAGAAATCTAAAATTGATACATTTTGAGCTTTTCTTTGAAGAACTATTATGAATGCTTTTGAGTAATCATATTTGTTATGATGTCAATCTATTTCATGATTTGTATTTTATGTGCGAGAATTGTTCGCTAATGTTAAATGTATCGGTAAGCGAATAAAAACTGGATTTCATGTTCGGGCAATATTCTTTTCTCACTCTCCAGTATATGTTTGCATATCCAGTTCTCGTTCAGCCCCTAAAGCAGCCATGCTTGTCTTCTTGAATAATCTTCACGAACTCTTTCAGGCTGTTTACCTTTTCAGCTGGTCTGTAAATATGCCATTTCATATCAGACATAAAGCAATATATTTTCCATTTGTTCTCGGCTTTCACAAATGTTGCTTTTGCCACATTTAACTCCATTTTTTTACTTGGATTGTCCCAAACGCAACGGATCTCAAAAATAATAATGCTCTGGTTTTCAATCTTATAATTGAGGTCTACTTCGTTTCTCACTTCCTGTGGCGGACGGGAATTTATTAAGTAGCCTTCCATTACTTCAATAATTTCGATTTCATTTTCAAATTCTAGCGCCATTATTTTTCATTTTTAAGCTTATGCTTTGTAAAAGTATTATCTTATTTGGGATGTGTTAACGAAAATGTAAATAAAGTTAAGGTTATTTACATCAAGTCTTCATTTTTTAGTTGCAATTCCACTTGGTAGGTGTTTTTATTTAGCGGAGGAAGAGGTTCCGCTTTGAATTATTATAAAGGCTAATAAATACTTGGCTTAATATGTTATTTAAGTTTATGCAAGGAAAAAAAAGTGTACCTCAAAAATTAAACTAATTACTTTGTGCGAGAATCGGTTAAAAACTGCATAAAATGAAAATATCAATTTTAGATTTTCAAATTATTAAAATCTAAAATTGATTTATAGATATTGATTCCATGGATTATCCTTCTAACTTTCATTGCTTACATTTTGAATAATTATTCCATTTTCAGAAATAATGAATGTCTGCTGCTCAAAGATTTTCTCCATGACCAGCCACACTCTGTCCACAATTGAAAAGACCCTTGAGTGATCTGAATCCCGAACCGTTAAAAGACCTGTGTAACTAATGCTATTAATTTTTTGATGGCTGCCCCAAGTATGGATAACCGAATTGTGGCAATCATACTTTTTGGTCATTGTTTTAAAAGCAGGCTGAGGATCAACATATTTCCTAAATGTCATTATAGCATCAAAGAGTCTGATTTTTCTTCCGCATTTATATTCGATGATGGTGCGATATTGGTCTTTTTCATGTAGGAAAATGGTGCTTCCATCTATACCGTCAGCGACAATACTGGTAATCTCTCCGCGTTTGGTATTTATCTTAAGGTCAATCAGTATATCGGCAATCTGCAGTTCTTTTTTTAATTCCTTATCCTTACTGCCTGCCTCCCTGAGCTCGACAATCAATACGTTATTGTGTTTGGCAAACTGTTGGGCGTCCGGTGTATATCCGCTTTTTGACACTATAATTCCCCGCTCGATATCAGTGTCTTTCATAATTCCCAAAAGCTTCATCACTATGTCCTTGTTCACTTTTTTATTCCAATATTTACACTCGATTGCGGTCCGATATGTGCCCGAGCTGTTTTTTTCTGAAGTTAAAACATCTATTTGATGCTGAACTCCCGAATGGCCTCTTACTTTACAATCCTGACCATATCCTTCAACATTGATGTTATATTGCTGACCGAGGGTCTCATAAATATATTTGGTTATGAATTCGTATTTTTTCCAGTCTAGTTTAATTTTATCTTTCATGTCCTAGCGATTTTTTACAGAGTAAGTAAGTGCTTTAGGTTGAGTTTTTTAAGATTGAAACTAAATTAAGGAAAATAACAATAGGTATTGCCATATTATTACTAGATCATATCAAAAGCTGTTTCAATACTTTATCCAGCAGGAGTTAGGAATTCAAAACAGCCATTGAACTGACTACTGATGCGGAATAATGTTCTTTATTTTTCAATTTCTAAGTAGACAATATACTTTTCGGGAACAAGCTGGTATTTTTCGTTTGTAAAGAAGTCTTGGATAGAAAATATTGTATCCCCATTATGAACAAGCCAGATTTCATAGTCTTGCTGATTGTTTACTCCGAACTCGTATTCATCCTTAGTTAAATAGAACATTCCATTATTAAAAGTTTTCACTTCAATATATTTTATATTTCCATGCTGATCTGTAATTCTGATATCATAATGCAGTCCGTCGTTATCGTCAGTAACCTTGTAGATATTGGAATAATTATTGTCTTTGAGATATTTCTCTACAATATCTTCGGATGAATTTCCAATCTGTTTGAGTTTCTCGCTGTTATCGTCTCCATGGAAATAAGGCTTTTTCGAATATCCTCCCTGTGTTGGTTTGGACCTGAACTTCAAATTGTCACTGGATGCCATCCTGGCTTGGGAAGGCGTAATTGTATTTCCGACATTACTGACTGCTGTTCTGCCTGCAGTAGTAGCATTTTCTTGGGCTGAATGAAATTTTTTCTTCAGGACTGCCTTTAGATTGTCCATTGCGTCTTCAAAATATAAAAGACTTCTTAGTGATGCATCCTGCTCGATCAGTCTCAGCTCTTCACTTGAAAAATTTTGCCTATTAGAATGAAGTATCTCTTGAAAACCTATTATTTCAGAGAGCTCTATATCTCCGTATAATCCTTGAATATATTCATCAAGATAAGCGGCAGTATCTAAGTTAAATACGTGCCTGTTCTCAATGGAAATCCTGTCCACAAATTCCGTACAGTGCTCGAGTTTATCAATTGTGTTTAAGAACTGCATCTTTGCGTCATTATCCTGATGGAGCAGATTTTTCCAAACTGCTGATTTAACTTCGGTCTTTTTGCCTAAAATGGTTCCTTTTAGATTTCTGGCATGATAATCTTGATACGAAATCTTATATGGATAATATTCTGCAAAATCGGCAAGACGAATCTCAAGGTCAGAAAAGAGGTGAGAAAGAATATTTATTTGTGAACCGCCTGAAATGGATTCATATTCGAGCTGACTGACCTCGAAATTCAGATTTAGCGAAGTGCGGAGTAGCTCGTTTAGTGAGAGGTCATCCATTAATCCTTCATATGGGATCTTTTTCATATCCAAAATGGTTTTCCAGAAGGCAGTCTTATGATCTGCCATTCCCAAGAGCTCTTTTGCCTCGATTAGTACGTCGGAGCCATAATCCCTCTCTATGTCATTTTTGACTATTTCGATATCATTTCTGATGATGTTTCTAAATTCAGCTTTGTCTGATTTTACGTCAAAAGACAGGGCCAGAATTTCAGCTATGCTGTCTGTAAATGCAGAGTTTTTTAAAAGAGGAGCAAGTTCCCCAGCGTAATTAATTTTTAAATAATAAGTCTGTTCGCTATGGTGGAGATATTCGAAGTTTGAGGTAGAATAACTATTGTCCTTTACAGTGTACTCAAGATCCTGACACAGATAAATCCTGATTTTATTACAGATTGAAGCCTGGGTCTGCTGCGACCTCAAATCTTCAGAGTCATGAATTCTCTGTGACAGTATATAGGGTTTGAGTTCCCTTAAATGTTTGTTTAGTTTTTTCGACAGCGCTTCGTCAATTGAGTAGTTGCTCAATTCAAGTTCCAATTCATTTAGGTCATTAATGCCAAAAAACTTTATGGCATCCACACCGCCCTGCCTAGGTGGAAAGTTGAGTACTGGAAAATCTTTTTTGAGCCTGTTTGGAATTTTAATCTTATCGCTGAAATAGATCTGGTCCTGACTGTAAATTTTAAGCGATTCACCGTCATCGGCGAATAACTGCAGAGGTGCATTTATTTCAATCTCATTTTCCTTGTAATGCCCCAATGCCCGCTTGTAAAAACCAGCAGATCTTGAACCGTCGGGGTACTTGACGGCAATTTTATTTATGATGTCTGCAACTTTTTTTACCGGCAGATCATTAAAGTCGTCTTTTGCACCCAGGGCAACAAGTATTTCCTGAATGACAGTTCTGGAAAGATTGTGTTTCACAAAATGAGGATGTCTGTAATTGATATCAAAATCATTTATCCAGCTGTACTTTTCATCTATTAGCAAATGCTGGAATTTAATTTTATACTTGGTATGAATAAGGTATTTTAGATAAGACCTTTTATTGTTGAAGTAGTAATTTTTTTTGTATAGATATTCGACCTTATCTGTGTTTTTGTCATTGTAGAGCTGTTTTTTTAGTACAGGATCCTCATGAATCCACAAGATCAATTTTTCAAAGCTCAGGTCCTTTAAAGTATTCTCAAAGTTCCGTGCAGTCAGCAAGGTTAGTTTGTATGAAGTGACATAATCTTTATGGATACTTTTAAAATAGTCTGCAGGGCCTGAATTTTCGTAAGTACGTACCGAATAAACGGCATGTTCATTTACACCAAGCCAGAGAAGATACTGCTGCACTTGTAAAATGCTTTCTTCGGTTGTGGCTTCGATTCCCATTTTTGATGGAGCGGCTATATATTTTGAATCACTGTAAATACCCTCAAAAATGACTGGATTGAGGCTGCCGGCGGGATAGGATCCAGACAGTACCAGTGAAGAGCTTACCGAAATGCCGCCATCTGCGCTTAAGGCGGGAATTTCGGCAGGAAGGGGCGTGCTAACAGTTTCTGAATTAATATATTGAAAATTATGAAAAAGGCAGGCATTCATCTGCAGAATAATTTCAGACTTTACTGCTTCAGGCTTGTTAAGCTCATTTTTGGTTTCAGTGATTATTCTTCTTGCCAGAATAGCTGGTTCAAAACTACGTATAGCGCAAAGTCCTTCGAGTCTGTCGCTCACAAAACGGCTTCGGACCTTGTCCCTGTCAGGATTATATCCCAGACGGTCGCTTAAAAGCTGAAATAAATTTTGACTTATAAATCTTATGTCGCTGTAGCTGGGTGTCTGAAGTTCGCTGTTTCCTGTTTCTGGAGTAAAGACATACTCTGTGCCCAGTATTCTATGCTCGTCCTTATCGAGCAGCAGATTCAACCTGTTGGGGTAGTTTTTTTTTAGCGTGCTGCCGTTTTTAGTTAATTCAAATATGAAATCTGCACGCTGCTCCATTGTGAGGGGTAGGTCAGAAATTTGATTGAAAACTGAGATTACATTGGGAATATAATCAAAGCTTTTGGAGATATTATCATAGAAGGGGAAATTAAGAAGGCCAAAGCCTTCGGTCGGAATCAGATGAAATCCCAGAAGATGGGTTGCGAAAGTCTGCTGAAGCATCTTTGCAAATCCATCCCCAAAATAGACCACCTGATTGAGTTTCCTAAATTCATTGTCCACACAGGGGTAAAGCGGTTCCTTTCTGAAGGCTCTTTCAATTGCCTTATAGTAGTCCAAATTTTCAAGAGTATCGGCCTTGTGCTTGTGGGTTAAAATCTGCAGAGGTTTGTAGCTGGCATTGCCGCGGGCAAAATATTTGGCAACTTTAATGGTGAACTGGACAACTTTTTCTAAAATAATTTTGTTTTTTTGCGAGTCCACCAACTGATTTCTGGTCGAATCAAGATCGAATGTGGCGTGCAGAATATACGGCTGATTGAGATGGATATTAGTAGGAAAGAAGGAATAGAGTCTGCCTGTCGACCTGGACATATTTTCTTCTATGGCAATTTTGATCTGATAAAAATCTTCCTCTTTTTTGTCATTTTTTAGAACGGTGCCTAGTGATTCTTCTTCCTTGAAAATATACCATGTCGTATCATTGTAGGTGATTTTTTCCACAGGAGCAAAATGATCGCAATCTGCATTGATTACCATTTTTACTGTTTCAATTGAACGTACATTATCAGGAAAACCCTCAAATTTTACCCTCTGAAGGTTCTTTAGGAAAAATAAAGTTTCAGGAGTTATCTGCTTTATCTGAAATAGTATATTTTTTAGAAAAGCTGTTCGGTATTTAATTATTATGCTGGTGACATAATGCTGGTTTTGGGAAATGGAATCCACTTGCGGAATTGACAAAAAAGGAACGGGAACGGCACTTTCAATAAGGCCTTCTTCGTTTAGGATATTTTGTCTGGTCTTTTCATCAAAATAGCTGTGAAAGAAGTTTTTTCGATTCTCCTGATTGTATTGTAATGAAATATTATTGCTCTGAATTTCAATCTGCTCGCTCCAGTTTATAATTGATCTGAATCCGAGTCCTTTATTACCGATATAATCCTTTTTTGATATTTTGGAAGAACGGAATGGCATAAACAAAGACTTGTATCCCCTCTCACTGAATGGGGTTCCGTTATTGCTAATGCTAAGTGTATTGGAATCCGTCTCCAGCTTTATTAGTACCTCTGTGCTTCCCTGATCGTCGCAGTTTTGCAGGAGTTCTAAAATTTGTCGCCCATTATATCCTTTTATAATTTCGTTTTCTTCATTGTATTCTTTGAGCAGAAGATCAGGGTCGCTGAGGTATTTAACTTTTTTATCGATTTGAACATTTAAGAAATTTAACATAAAAATAAGGGTTATTATAGTAGTTGAAAAAGTCAACTAAAATAATTGTTTTTCTAATCTTACAATTACGGAAAGCCGTAACTGTAATAAACAATTTTTGTTTCTGGTTCTAAAATAAAAGACAATTTAAAATATGTCTAAAATTGTTATTTAGAAAGTGGATATTGAGTAAGAATGATATGCGAATAAAACTGTAGAAAAAAATATGTTGCATTTTTTTGTTATCAGTTATTCTATAATTGTTTTTATTTAAAACTATAAATCGAGATAGGACGCTTTAGAATTTTTAATTTTATTGGCTAGTTTTATTTTTGAAATGTGATTGGACTTTCAAATTCGCCATATTTTTTTATGTCATAAAATCAAATAACAACACAAATAAATATTTAGAATAGTGGATATTCTTAGATGAGAAGGAGCTATTTTACGTATATTTGATGCAAATAAACCTATTTTGAGATTCTGTTAGATGACAAAGGAAAGTCAAATTGAAGCTGATTTAATTCAAAAGCTTCTAGATCAAAAATATAACTATAGAGAAGATATCCGTAGCCGTGAGAGTTTGGAAAACAATTTTCGCGATAAATTCCAAACTTTAAATCGGGTAAAATTGAGTGATAATGAGTTCGAACGCCTAAAAGAGGAAATTATCACTCCAGATGAATTTGCGGCTGCCAAATTATTACGTACGCGTAGCACTTTTTTTCGTGAGGATGGTACGCCACTTCAATTTACTTTGGTAAACATCAATGATTGGTGTAAAAATGATTTTGAAGTCATCAGCCAATTACGCATGAATACCGAAAAAAGTAATCATCGTTATGATGTTATTATTCTTCTAAATGGACTGCCTCTTATACAAATTGAATTAAAGACTTTAGAAATAAGTCCTCGAGTGGCAATGCAGCAGATAGTAGATTATAAAAATGAGTTGGGCAATGGTTACAAAAATTCTTTAATGTGCTTTATGCAATTATTCATTGTAAGTAATAATTCCAATACTTATTACTTTGCGAATAATAGAAATCAGCATTTTATTTTTAATGCTGATGAGCAGTTTTTACCTATTTATCAGTATGCTGATGAACAAAATAAAAAAATCACTGCTTTAGATAAATTCAGTGATAAATTTTTGTCTAAGTGTGTTTTAGGTCAGTTGATTAGCCGTTATATGGTGTTGGTGGAAACGGAACAAAAAATATTAGTAATGCGTCCGTATCAAATTTATGCAGTAGAATCGATCGTAAATTGTATCGAAGAAAATAGAGGCAATGGCTATATATGGCATACTACCGGCTCTGGTAAAACACTAACTTCTTTCAAAACATCTACCTTACTTAAGACGAATCCAAATGTCGAAAAATGTCTATTTGTAGTTGATCGTAAAGATTTAGATAGACAAACACGAATGGAGTTTAATAAATTTCAAGAAGGTAGTGTTGAGGAAAATACAAATACAGAAAATTTAGTACGTCGTTTACTGTCTTCAGATTATGCCGATAAAGTAATTGTAACCACAATACAAAAATTGGGAATTGCATTAGATCCTAAAAATAGAAATAATTATATAGATCGCTTAGCGCCATTAAGAGAGAAACGTATAATTTTTATCTTTGATGAATGTCATCGTTCGCAATTTGGAGACAACCACAAAGCAATAAGAGAGTTTTTCCCATATGCACAATTATTTGGTTTTACAGGCACACCCATTTTTGATGATAACGCCACTTATACCAAAGTAGATGGTCAGGAAGCACGATATCAGACGACAAAAGATATCTTTGAAAAAGAACTGCATGCTTATACTATTACTCACGCTATAGACGATAAAAACGTATTGCGTTTTCATATAGACTATTTTAAAGCTGATGGAACTTTTGAACAAACAATTGCGAGTGACGGTGCACGTAAAGCAGTAGTAGAATCAATTCTAGAAAAACATAATGCAGCTACAAATGATCGTAAGTTCAATGCGTTATTAGCAACAGCTTCTATAAATAATGCAATTGATTATTACAATCTATTTAAAATTATACAAACGGAAAAGGAAGGGAAAGATGAACTTTTCCGTCCTTTAAATATCGCTTGTGTCTTTTCACCTCCTGCATTAACAATATCTCAAAGCGGCGAAGTCAATGCTCAAAAGAATGCTGCTGATGTAAAACAAATCCAAGAAGATTTGCCGCAAGAAGCGGCGGATAATAAAATAAATCCGGAAGAGAAAAAAGATGCATTAATAAAAATTATTGCCGATTATAATAGACAATTCAAAGTTAACCACACCATTAATGAGTTTGATTTGTATTATCAGGATGTACAACAACGTATCAAAGACCAGCAGTACAGCAATATGGACTATGCGCAAGAAAATAAAATTGATATTATAATTGTAGTTGATATGTTATTAACTGGTTTCGATTCAAAATATTTAAACACACTTTATGTAGATAAAAATTTGAAGTTCCACGGATTAATCCAAGCCTTTTCTAGAACCAATCGTGTATTGAATGACACCAAACCTTATGGTCAAATTAAAGATTTTAGAAACCAACAACAAGCTGTTAAAGATGCTATTGCATTGTTTTCTGGTGAAGATATTGGTCGAGCTCGCGAAATATGGCTAGTAGATGAAGCACCGGTTGTAATTCAAAAATTTGAAAAAGCCCTAACAGAGTTAAGCGATTTTATGTCTTCACAAAATCTGGATTGTATACCCGAAGAAGTCAGCAATTTAAGAGGTGATGCAGCACGTGTGGAGTTTATTCGAAAATTCAAAGAAGTGCAACGTTTTAAAACACAATTGGAACAATACACTGATTTAACTGATGTTCAACAACGACAGATAGACGACCTTTTACCACTAGATCATTTGCGTGCGTTTAGAGGAATGTATCTTGAAACAGCTCAACAAATAAAACAAGGACTAAAAGGAAAGGATGAATCTCAAAGTCCAGCTCAAGAACTAGATTTCGAGTTTGTATTGTTTTCTTCGTCTTTAATCGACTACGATTACATCATGAGTCTAATTGCAGAATATACTCAACGTGATCCAAACAAGCGGAAAATGAACAAGGAGAAGTTGATTCGTTTGCTGTGTTCGAGTGCTAATTTAATGAATGAACGTGACATAATGGTAGCTTACATCAACAGTTTACCGTTGGATGAGCCTTTAGATGAGAAAGCAATACGGGAAGGTTATTTGGTTTTTAAAAATCAAGAGCAAGAAGTACAATTGGATTTAATAGCTACCAAGCATGAGATAACAATAGACCTATTAAAACCATTTGTAGATAATATTATTGATAGAATGGTATTTGATGGTGAAAAATTAAACGACCTTACTGAAGCCTTGGAATTAGGATGGAAGGCTCGTGCTCAAAAAGAATTAGCATTGATGGAAGATTTAGTGCCTTATTTAAAACAATTAGCCCAAGGGCGCGAAATAGCAGGTTTGAACGCATATGAGTAAATATATAAACATGTTAATACCCGAATTACGTTTTTCTGATTTTAAAAACTTTAATGAGTGGGGAATAGAGATTTTAGAAAATCTCTCCATTGTTGTAAGAGGTGGTTCTCCAAGGCCAATTGAAGACTTTTTAACTAATAGAGAAGATGGATTAAATTGGTTAAAAATTGGAGATGTAAATCCTGAATCTAAATATATAACCTCTACCAAGGAAAAAATTCTCAAGGAAGCCAAATCAAGAACTAGAATTGTTAAACCCGGTGATTTAATTCTTTCTAATTCTATGAGCTTTGGTAGACCATATATTCTTAAAATAAAGTCTTGTATTCATGATGGTTGGATTGCGATTAGTAATATAGATAAAGAAAAGACAAATGAAGATTTTTTGTATTACTTTATTAGTTCAGATTTTGCGCAAAAATATTTTAATATTTACGCAGCAGGTGCCGCAGTAAAAAATTTAAATGCTGAAATAATTAAGAAGTTGCCTATATCTTATCCGTTAGATTTAAATGAACAACAAAAAATTGCGGATTGCTTAAGTTCATTAGACGAAGTAACAACTTTGCACGAAGAAAAGTTAACAACATTAGAAGAACATAAAAGAGGACTAATGCAAAATCTTTTTCCTCAAGAAGGCGAAACGGTTCCTAAACGCCGTTTTCCAGAGTTTGTAAATGATGGGGACTGGGTCGAGAGAAGTATTATAGAAACAGCAGATAGAAACATACGATGGAGTTTTACTGGTGGACCATTTGGATCTAATTTAAAATCTTCTGATTATTCAAACAATGGAATTAGAATAATACAATTACAAAATATTGGAGATGGAATATTTAATGATGAATATAAAATATATACATCTGTTGAAAAAGCAGATGAACTATTGAGTTGCAACATATATTCTGGTGATATTATATTATCAAAAATGGGAGATCCTGTTGGAAGAGCATGTATTATGCCAGGTGAAAGTGAAAGATTTTTGATGGCTTCTGACGGAATTCGATTGACAGTTAATGAATCTAAATATTCTAAATATTTTATATTTTCAATTATAAATTCTGCCGCTATAAGGAAAAAAATAGAAGAAAAATCAACTGGATCTACGAGAAAACGAATCGGCTTAGATATACTGAAACAAATTTCTTTAATTGTACCAAGTAATTTGAAAGAGCAACAAAAAATTGCCGATTGTCTTTTATCAGTTGATAACCTTATTACAGAACAACGAAATAAAATAGAACAACTAAAAGAACATAAAAAAGGCTTAATGCAAGGATTATTTCCTAAAATCGAAAAGTAAAATATGCCAATAGAAAATTTTTCATTTACTAATTTAACAGACTTAGTAGAGAATATACGTGCTTCTCAAAAAAAATACCACTTGCTTTACGCTTACAATGGTACAGGTAAAACTCGCCTTTCTATGGATTTTAGAACTGCTGGGAAAGTTTATAATAATGAAGGTGAAGTCCTAGAGAGAGATACCTTGTATTTTAATGCATTTACTGAGGATTTGTTTTCATGGGATAATGATTTGGAGGCCGATACACAACGTGTTTTAAAAATTAATCAACAATCAAAATTTTTCGACGGTCTATCGGAACTTGAAATGGAAAACCGAATAAAGCCATTATTAAATCGTTATGCAGATTTTAATTTTTATATTGATTACGAAAATTGGACTATCCGATTTGAACGTGAGATTAGAAATGAAGAGCATACCGAAATCGTTGATTTTATCAAAGTTAGTCGCGGAGAAGAAAACATCTTTATATGGTGCTTTTTTTTAGCAGTAGCACAACTAGCAATTGATAAACAAGAAGCATATAATTGGGTTAAGTACATCTACATTGATGATCCCATTTCTTCACTAGACGACCATAATGCTATTTCAGTTGCAAATCACTTAGCAAGTATGCTAAAGAATGAGGAGAGCGATGTGAAAGCAGTTGTGTCAACGCACCATTCTTTGTTTTTCAATGTTTTATGTAATGAATTTAAATCCGCAAATAAGTTCTTTGTAAAAAAAACACCAGAAGGTTATTTACTTAAGAAAACTACCGATACGCCATTTATATATCATGTTTCTTTAATCCAAAACATTCAGAGGGCGATTGATAGTGATGAATTGTATACTTATCATTTTAATGTACTGAGAACAATACTCGAAAAAGCGGCGAATTTCCATGGATTCAATAATTTTTCAAATTGCATTCAACTAGATGTAGAAGAAGATATAAATGATGAAAACTCTTTACACTCAAGAATGGTTAATATAATGAGTCATGGAGGTTATTCATTGTTTGAACCTGTAGAAATGGTTGGCGAAAACAAACAATATTTTACCCAAATTTTTAATAATTATAAAAGCAATTATAAATTCAATGATGAATTATTTGCTGAAGAAATAACTGCACCGTTAGTATGACACAAAAAGAACATCAAGAACTGGGTAAAGCCCTCTGGAATATAGCCGATGATTTACGCGGGTCAATGAATGCCGATGATTTTAGAGACTATATGCTTTCGTTTTTATTCTTACGTTACTTATCAAGCAACTATGAGCAAGCAGCAGCTAAAGAACTAGGTCCTGATTACCCTTTTTTAGATAAAGAGGATAACCGTACACCTTTAGCTGTTTGGTACGAAGAAAATGATGAAGACATATCTTTTTTCGAAAAAACGATTCGTAAAAAAGTACACTATGTTATAAAGCCTAAGTATTTGTGGAAAAGCATTTACGAATTAGCACGTACTCAGAACGACAAACTTTTAGAGACATTGCATGATGGTTTTAAATATATTGAAACCGAAAGTTTTGAAGGTAATTTTCAAGGATTATTTTCCGAAATCAATCTAAATTCTGATAAGCTAGGTAAAAATTATGACGATCGAAATAGAAAACTGTGCGTTATCATTACTAAAATTGCAGAAGGTATCGCAGAATTCAACGCTGATTCTGATGATTTGGGCAACGCCTACGAATATTTAATAGGGCAATTTGCTGCAGGATCTGGTAAAAAAGCAGGTGAATTTTACACTCCGCAAAAATTGTCAAGTATTCTTTCTGAAATAGTTACGCTTGACAGTCAGGATCCTACTTTAGGTCGTAAAAGGAAAGTAGAACGTGTAATTGATTTTGCTTGTGGCTCTGGGTCATTATTAATAAATGTTAGAAAAAACATCGTTGATGAAGGTGGTACTGTTGGACAAATTTATGGACAGGAGAAAAACATTACAACTTATAACTTAGCCCGAATGAATATGCTCTTGCATGGGGTTAAAGATAATGAATTTGAAATCTTCCATGGAGATACTTTGACTAATGATTGGCCAGTCTTAAGCGAAAGAAACCCTTCTAAAAAAGTTGAATTTGATGCTATTGTGGCGAATCCACCTTTCAGTTTAAAATGGGATGCAAATGAAACAATGGCTGAGGATTTCCGTTTTAAAGGGTATGGCTTAGCGCCAAAATCAGCAGCCGATTTTGCGTTCCTTTTACATGGTTTTCATTATCTCAGTAAACAAGGTACAATGGCAATTATTTTACCACATGGTGTACTTTTCCGTGGAGGTGCAGAAGAACGTATACGTAGAAAATTGCTAATAGATAATAATGTCGATGCAGTTATTGGTTTACCAAGTAATCTATTTTATTCTACAGGTATACCGGTATGTATTATTGTTTTGAAGAAATGCAAAAAATATGATGATGTATTGATAATTAATGCAAGTGGTGATGAAAATTTCACAAAAGGTAAACGCCAAAATATATTAGAAACGGAACATATAGATAGAATTGTAGATACTTATCAACATCGAAGAGATGATGACCATCGTTATTCCAAACGTGTATCTTTAGAGGAAATTGCAAAAAACAATTATAACTTAAACATCACCCGTTATGTGAGTACCGCTTTGGCATATAAGCCGATTAATCTAAAAGATGTAAATAAAAAACTTAATGGTCCTGAAGGTTTGAATGCTAAAATAAAAGTGGCAACAGATTTGCACAATTCTTTTCTGAAAGATTTAGGTTTAGATGAAATATAGTAAAAAAGGAGCTACAAAACGGCTCCTTTTTTGTTGTTAAAATTATCAAACAATTCCCCAGCAATTTTTTGTAGTCTGATGCCTTTCCATTCTTTCGGCTGATTTTTTTTAGAGTCAATAAATGTTTGTAATTTATTTGTAATGGTAATATTATGAAAGCTAAACTGTAGCTTTCCTATTTCAATGTAAGCACAATGGTTAGCAGCATCTATATAAAAATCGCAATTAAACTCTAAAGTATCAATTTCTAACATATAATTAAGTAATTTTGAAACTTTAGGTTTTAACATACCGTAATGTATAATAGCATTTTTTTCCTTGCTTTTATATTCTTTCATTTTTAACGCTGCATTGATGAGGTTTAATGATAAAACCACTTGAAACAGTTCCTCGTTATTTTGTGGTATTATATTTATTTGTTGTTTAGCCTTAATAACTTGATCTAACGTAATTAAGGTTTTAAATGTATCGTCATATGACAATTCTATAAGATGGCTTAAGTTTTTTTTCATAAAATTTGTTTTAACTCTGGCAAGGAAAAAAGATCATTAGAATCTTTATTTCAAAAGTAGAAACTATATATATTGTTTCAAATAATAATAATGAAATAGTAGATTTAGTAATGCTCAGCCAAATAAAAAAATAAGTAAATCAAATTTTTTAATTTTACACTTTTTTAACCAATTTCCAAAATAAAATATATTATGCAAATATTTTTGTTTTGCTGTAAAATAGTAGTAGAATAACTACTTAAATTACTATAAAATTTAATCAATACACTTTAAGTGAAATGAAAAAAATCATTTCATTCAGCGCTCAGTATTAATTTTGCGGATACAATGGTTCCGCGCGAATAATTGATCCAAGCATGTAATTTTTGAGTTAAATTAATTTTCATTTTCAAAAAGTGTACTCTGAAATTGAATTGTCTTTTCGTGCTAAGTTTAAATAGCTGTTTTTAAAACTTCAAAAAAAGCTTATATTCCTAAGTGACTTGACGGCCTATAAGTGTCTGCTCCGCCAAAAAATAGCCGGCTTATTGCCGGCTTTCAAAAAAACTAATTAACTGTCCTTTTCTTGATTCTTTCCTTAATCTGATACAAGTTTCTGTTCATAAGACTGAGTATCTGCTTATGATGTTTGGAAGCATTATTTTTAAGTCCCCTGCACTGTATAATTTGCATGTTTTTAAGCGACAGCTCAATAGTTTCAACGGACTGGCTGTCTACTTTAGCCGATAATATAAGCGAGTTTTTCTTCTTGTAATACTCGTTGGTAAACACGCAGTGACGCAGGTTATCTCCCTCTTCCATGAAATCCTGCACATTTTCGATTACCGAAACAGTCAGGTTTTTTTCAGAAAAACAAAGTCCGAAAAAATCCTTTTTTTCCTCGGCGTAAATACTCTGTGCTTGCATTATTTCAGAGCGCATCTCGATGAGATATTTTCTGCGCTGGATGGCTCTTTTTTTTCTTACTAGCCTGTCGTGGGATTCGGTCAGGTTGTCGGGGCAGACGTAGAGCGGACAGCTGAGGTCTTTTTTAAACCATCTTAAAAGGCTGATATAATCCTCCCAAATCCTGTAATCTGAAATGATATATTTGTTTTTAAGGCAGATTTTAACTGCCTGCCAATTCTGTTTTAGATGCTGTTCAGAGGAAGTCACATAGTAGGTCAACATTGAGATCTGTGAAGCTTTCAAAAGGGTTTCAGCAAGTGAATCTCTCAATAGTGCAGAAAAAAGTATCTGCGGTGCGATATTGTGGAGCGACGTTTTAAAACCATTTCTTTTGAGTGTGCTGACAACTTTCACTTTCGGATAAACCCTGTAAGGGGCAATGCGGTACTTTGGCGAGTTCTGAAAATCTTTTGGTCTAATTTCAAGGAGAGAATAATATTTCCACTGGTCGTAGGACTGAGAAAAAACATTAACGGAAAGCGACATTGTGCGCACTTCTCCTTTGGGATTAATCCAATGCTGCATAACCTCTTTATGAAAATAGGTCGGCGCAAAGCCTTTTTTCATCTGCTTTTGGGAGCAGATAATGCGAACCACCTGAAAATCTCCTGCCGTGTCCAAAAAGGCAGAGTATTCTATTTCCTTGAACTGCGTTTTGTTATAGGGCTGCATTTTAAGTTTTCCCCTGCATCCTGCGCATTTAATGTAGTTCTGGCACTCGGCTTTGCTGCTGTCGGGTTTCCAAGCGTGGGAGCAGTCAAGACAGTGAAATTTTCCCCTTGACAGCACGCCCCACTTTAAGAAAATAGATTTTTCCGCCCATGCCGTAACTGCAAGGGAAACAGTTGCTAGTGATGCACTCAAGGCAGTAATCTTTTTTTCGATGATTGTTTTAGGTTTCATAGGTCAAAAAGTGTTAAGGCGGTCTGTATTTGTTTTTGGGGCTGCTGTAACGGGATTTCTTTTGCAGGAACAGCGGCGTTTGGAATTTTCTGCACGGCATTTTCTGTATTAAAAGCGGGAGCGGAGAACAAATCAGCCTCTTTAGGCTGATTTGTCGTTACTCTGCATTTGATGTCGGGGAGGTTTCCGATATTATCATCGGTATAATAGGCAACAGCCATATCAAAAATCTCGCTGTCGTCAAAAGCGCATTCGCCTGTTTTCTTTACCTCCGAGATGATGTATTTAAGGCAGCTGTCCACATTCTTTGAAGCCTTTTCAAGCATGGGAGCAAAAGCACAGTCCGACAGGGATTTCTCTTTTAGGAAATCCTCTATCCTTGTTTTGAATTTTTCTGAACCTTTCATAACTTATGTATTTTAGGGTTGTCGACTATTTTTCAAATGCGCTCCTGTAGATGTCAAAGCAGTATTCTTCAAAGCAGAGCCAGCACATAAAAGTGTAATGGGGCAGACGGTGGCGGTTCTTGATGCATTCCCCCAGTGAATTTTCGAGTTCATCTTTTATTTCTTCCAAATCATCAAGGTGTTTTTTATAAAATGACTTGCAGTCGACGTGGTAAATAAACTCGCCGATCATACCGCTGATGCACCCTCCCTTCTGCAAGTCCTCTATGTAGGATTTGAGCTGTTCTTTCTTAGTTCCATCGTAGGTGTCCAAATCCGACAGGATTATTTTATTAAATGCCTTACTTACTCTGTAGTGGGCGTATATTGATTTTTCTAGTGCTTTCATAATTCAATTTCTTTAGGCTTATACATTATTTCAAAGGGTTTAGAAAGGCAGGTCGTCAGGGGCTTTTTCATCCTGTTTTGGAGCTGCATTATTTCCCTTAATCGCTGAGGGATTATCGGTGACAAATGCGATAATCTTAATGTTAGAAGTGTGAAAAGTCAGGCTTCCATGCGCCTGCGAATCACTACCGATGTAGACATTCAGACCGATTCGTCCGAATAGTTCAACGGCAGTTCCTTTTTTAAGGTACTGTGCCACACCTGTCGAGAGCCAGTAGGAACAGTCGATGTAGGTCACTATTTTTTTTACCTCGGTACTGTTTTTAGGCTTGTAGCTGTCGTTTACGGCAATTGAGAAATTAACCACCTGTCTTTCTGCGTTTACTTTTGCCACTACGGCATCTTTTGTAAGTCGTCCAATGATTTCCATGATTTTAAAATTTAAGGGAGTAAAATTTTTAAGTCTCATTTCCCTCTCCCAAAAATTATTTTCAAAAGAAAAAACGGGAAAAAAGAAAGCAAGAATCAAGTGGACCGTTTGAGGATGCGGAGTGCTATAAGTCCCGGAGGGCGGCGGAGGGAAACGGAGCCGTTATGCGCATGCAGCGTCCGGGGGAAACTATCTTGGCTGCCCTTTTAACCCGTTTCGAATGAAAACATATTACAAAATTTCAATTTCATTAAACATTTCTCCGTTATGTGATGCTGGTTGCTTAAACGAAAGAAGAATAAGGACCTGTAAATAGTATTTTTAAATGTTGATTTGATGGGAAAAGATAGAGAGGAAAAAACTGCTGGAATAGTTATAAATAATATTAGCATGCAGGACGCTGGTGGATTACTTTTAGATGAACCATTTTTTTTAATGAGAACCTTAAAATTTAGTATTTTGGCTATGCCAGCAGAACCACTTATTAAGTTGTTAGCTCTATTTGTTTTATATCGATTAATTGAGGTGAGATCTGCTCAATATCTTTTTCTTAATTT
>Ga0160475_100143_pt1 | contig 66686 bp, 58 predicted proteins | sample HID1975M_E11MG_FD_108254 | JGI IMG/M metagenome (GOLD analysis project Ga0160475, IMG submission 108254) | Enriched soil microbial communities from UW Madison campus, WI, USA - HID1975M_E11 MG | ecosystem: Environmental > Terrestrial > Soil > Unclassified | place: USA: Madison, Wisconsin... | reverse complement strand
GAGCGCGGTTCGCGCGCGTACAACCAGGCCCTGGGCGAGCGTCGTGGCAACGGCGTCAACTCCGCCCTGCAGGCCAACGGTGGCTCGGCTTCGCAGCTGACCGTCGTGTCCTACGGCGAAGAGCGTCCGGTCTGCACCGAGTCGGGCGAGTCCTGCTGGTCGCAGAACCGTCGCGTCGAGATCGTGTACACGGCTCAGTAATAGATGCGCTTTCGATTTCTATCGATGATCGTTGCGGCAGCCCTCGTGGCTGCCGCACCGGCCAATGCGCAGCGCCAGAGCCTGGCCGACCGCGTTGGCGCGCTTGAGCAGCAGGCCCAGAACAACCAGTCCAACATGGACATGCTCAACCAGCTCACCCAGCTTCGCACCCAGGTGCAGGCCCTGCAGTCGCAGGTGGAGCAGTTGCAGCATGACAACGAGCAGCTCAAGCAGACCGCCAAGGACCAGTATCTGGACCTGGACAGCCGCTTGAACCGACTGGAAGGTGGCGCCCCGCTGCTGCCTGCCGCACCCGCTGCGAGCGTACCTGCGCCCGCCGCTGCAGCACCGAAACCGGCAACGGCCGCTTCCGAGCGGCCGCCCTCCGTGCATGGCGATGCCGGCAGCCTGGCTGCCAGTGGTGAGGAGCGCACGGCTTACAACGTCGCCTTCAATTCGCTCAAGGCCGGCAAGTACGACGACTCCGCACAGCTGTTCCTGAGCTTCCTCGAGTTGTACCCCAACGGCGTCTACGCCCCCAATGCGCTGTACTGGCTGGGCGAGAGCTACTACGCCACCCGAAATTTCCCGCTGGCTGAGGCGCAGTTCCGCGACCTCATCTCGCGCTACCCGACCCACGACAAGGCGTCGGGCGGCCTGCTCAAGATCGGCCTGTCGCAGTATGGCGAAGGCAAGGTCGACCAGGCCCAGGCAACCCTGGAACAGGTGGTCTCCACCTATCCCGGCAGCGACGCCGCGCGCACCGCGCAGGACCGCCTGCAGTCGATCCGGCTGGGCCAGCAGATCCGCTGAACCGCCGCCCGGGCACCGCCAAGGCGGCCCCGGTATAATCACCCCCGTAGAGCCGGGCTCTGCCCGGCTGCATCGTCTGCCGGGATCTGCCCCGCTACATCAACCGCCGGGCACGTCCGGCTGTTGTCGTTTCCGATGCCGCATTCCCAAGAATCACCGCCATGACCGTTTCCCTGTCCGCCGCCGCCGCGCTCCCCAGCGAGATCGTGCAGTCGCCCCTCCCGCGCCTGAAGATCACCGAGATCTTCACCTCGCTGCAGGGCGAAGCCGATACCGCCGGCTGGCCGACCGTGTTCGTGCGCCTGACCGGCTGCCCGCTGCGCTGCACCTATTGCGACACCGCCTACGCCTTCCACGGCGGCACCTGGTGGGATATCGATGCGATCGTGGCCGAGGTGCTGGCCCAGGGCGTCCACCACGTCTGCGTGACCGGCGGCGAGCCGCTGGCGCAGAAGCGCTGCCTGGTGCTGCTGGAGAAGCTGTGCGACGCAGGGCTGGACGTGTCCCTGGAAACCTCCGGCGCGCTGGACGTCAGCGCGGTCGATCCCCGCGTTTCGCGGGTGGTGGACCTGAAAACCCCCGGTTCCGGCGAAATGGCCCGCAACCGGCTGGAGAACCTGCCATTGCTGACCCGTCGCGACCAGATCAAGTTCGTGCTGTGCAGCCGCGAGGACTACGAGTGGGCACGCGGCATGGTCGCCGAGCACCGCCTCAACGAGCGCAGTATGGTGCTGTTTTCGCCCAGCAAGGACCAGGTGAGCCCGCGCCAGCTGGCCGACTGGATCGTCGAAGACCGCCTGCCGGTGCGCTTCCAGATGCAGCTGCACAAGCTGCTCTGGAACGACGAACCCGGCCGCTGAGGTCGGCTGCCGAGCGCGCGACGCCCGCTCGCCACGCCTCATTTTCCAGTTTTCATCCCGGCGCGGGACAGCGTGCTGGCTCCCGCAACCCACCGGAAACACCCCCTCATGAAAAAAGCAGTCGTCCTCCTGTCCGGCGGCATGGACTCCGCCGCCGTCATCGCCATCGCCCAGGAACAGGGCTTCGCCGTACATGCGCTCAGCGTGCGCTATGGCCAGCGCCACACCTCGGAGCTGGATGCGGCCGCCGCGGTCGCCCAGGCGCAGGGCGTGGTGGCGCACAAGACCGTCAACGTGGACCTGCGCAGCATCGGCGGCTCGGCCCTGACCGATGACATCGACGTACCCGAAGCGGGCGGGGAGGGCATTCCGGTCACCTACGTGCCGGCGCGCAACACCATCATGCTGTCGGTCGCGCTGGGCTGGGCCGAAGTGCTGGGCGCCAGCGACATCTTCTGCGGCGTCAACGCCGTGGACTACTCCGGCTACCCCGATTGCCGCCCCGAGTTCATCGCCGCCTTCCAGGCCCTGGCCAACCTGGCCACCAAGGCCGGCGTCGAAGGGGCGGGCATCCAGGTGCACGCGCCGCTGCAGTTCCTGAGCAAGGCCGACATCGTGCGTGAAGGCGTGCGCCTGGGCGTGGACTTCGGCCTGACCGTGTCCTGTTACAACGCCGACGCCACCGGCGCGGCCTGCGGCCACTGCGATGCCTGCCGCCTGCGCGCGCAGGGCTTCACCGATGCCGGCGTGGCCGACCCGACCCGTTACGCCTGAGCGATAGATGGTTTCGCCTGAGCGCCTTGTGGGTTAGAATGCGCACCCCCGGTAGCGATGCCGGGGCATGCAATGGGCCGTTAGCTCAGTTGGTAGAGCAGAAGACTTTTAATCTTTTGGTCGATGGTTCGAATCCATCACGGCCCACCAATTGCATCAACGACTTAGGCGCCCACTGGGCGCCTTTTTTGTGGCCGGGCCCCTTCACTGCGCATGCGGCACTACCGCCGCGCGACTCGTCCCGGCTACCAGCCAGATGGCTCGCCATCCTCATCGTCCACCGACATCCCGGTACGGGCGCGGACCCAGCCAGATAGCCGTGCAAGATCCGCTTTGATGCTGGTCGGGTGAGCGCTGATCTCAAGAAACATACGTTCCTCTTCCAGGAACAGGCGTGCGTCGTAGCACCACGCATCCGCGTCCCTGGGCTCCGTGCCTACCAGCCGGAATTCGCGCGCGCCAACACAGCGGGAAAACGTCTTAAGTTTGGTGATCTGCTGCTCCACCTCATCACGATGGGACGCATACCACCCCTTGTCTTCAAACGACAGCACGAACTCCGCTGACATCTCCGTCTCCTTGCTGCTGTGATGCACCCCGCTGGAAGCGCGTAGCGACCCGCGGCAGCGCTATGCCGCCCCTTCCTGCGTGGCCTCATGGGTGCTGAGCACGCGTGGACGCAGGTCCTCCACCAGCCGCTTCCTGCTGCTGCGCGCGTACTCGGCAGGCGAGAAGGGCATGGCGGACTCGGCGTAATCATCGATCAACACCAGCAGCTCGCCAGCGGCGATGCCGGGTGGGGCGGGGTTGCTGCCGTTGCAGGTCAACGCGACCAGGGTTTCCTGCAGCACCTCTTTTCGCGCAATGCCCTTGCCACTGGACGGGTCGGCGACGCACAGGCCGAATGTGCCGTTGAAGAAGTGGGGAAGCAGCGCGTCCACCTTTGCGTCCACCAAGCGCGCGTCGTCGCCGCAGGTGTGCAGATGCGCCGCAAGTTCGCCCGCCAACGCCGAGACCACTGCCGCGCGCTCCTCGCCTGCGGCGGCGTCTGCGGCGATGCGGACCCAGCGGGTGCATTCGGGGCGGAAGAACGCACCGGATATCCGGGACTCGGTGTCGATCGAGCCGAACGCGGCCGAGTGGATCGTCCCCGCGTTGCAACGGTACGTCGGCGCGGGAATGGCCTCGGCTGCAATCAGTGCGTCCAGACGTTGCACGGTGATGCCTGCCAGCGCAGCGCAGGTGGATGTGTCGACAAAGTGATCGCGCAGGTACGCTTCCAGCAGCATGGAATCTCCATCAGGAAAAGTTTGAACCGGCACGCAGGGTAGCCGAACGCCCACAGTCGCACGCTGTGCTGGTGGCCTTCCTCGGGTCGACGGTCATGCATGAATACTGCGCGCTGCCGTAAAGTGCCCGATACTGCTGCCAGCCTGAACGCACCTTGGCGCCCTTCCTCGCCGCGCGCAGGGACACGAACACCCTGCCCAGGACGACGCAATGACCCCTTTGCATGTTTCCCTACTGTTGATCGGCGTGCTGGTGCCGGGCCTGGCCAGCTGCGCCTCGCCCGCTGGCCGCTATCAGCAGGCGCTGGTCAAGGAGCAGCAGGGCGTTCCCTGTTTCGGCGTGCCCGCCGCCCGCGACGGCGACGCGCCCTCGAAGATAACCGGGGTGTCGGTGATGGAGGTCGGTTCGGGCGGTGCGGCGATCTGGGAGCGTGATTTCCTGCGCGATGGCCAGGCCGAACCCACGCTGGCCCCGGATCAATGCCTGCGCTACGGCGACGGTGGCACGTCACCACCGCCGCGCCTGCAGCCTGGCAAGCGCTACCAGGTGGAGCTGTGGGGCAGTGCGCCGGCCAAGCGCGGGGCGCCGCAATCGCGCTGGTTCAACGGGTACTTCTGCGTGGTGGATTCAGGCGGTGCACCGACGGTCAACGCCGTCCTGCAGGGCAGGGATGGCACGCTGCGCTGGGACGCGTGCGGGTCCGCTGCACAGCCAGTGGGCCGGGCCGGGCGCTGAGCGCGCGCCGAAGGTACAACCATTCCGACGCCCGGCGCGCCGCCATGCTGGACGCCCGGGCGCCGACTCTGGCTACAATCAAGTCATCCCGGTAGCTCCCGGGCGCTGACCAAGTGCCACACAGTGAAGATTCTCCTGACAGGAAGTTCAGGCCGGGTGGGGCGCGCGATCTTCGGCGCGCTGTCCGCACGGCACGAGGTGGTCGGGGTTGACCGCAGCCCCTTCAACACCACCCGGCACGTGGCCGATATCACCGATATGCGCACGCTGCGCACGGCGCTGGTGGGCGTGGATGCGGTGATCCATTGCGCCGCGCTGCACGCCCCGCATGTGGGGCTGATGTCCGATACCGAATTTCATCGCATCAATGTGGAAGGTACCCGCACCCTGGCGATGCTGGCCCGCGATGCCGGGGTGTCGCGCTTCGTGTTCACCAGCACCACCGCGTTGTACGGCCATGCGATCGTGCCGGGGCGCTGCACGTGGATCGATGAGCGCACCGTGCCGCAACCGCGCACGGTCTACCACCGCTCCAAGCTGGCGGCCGAGCACTGGCTGGAGGAGGCGGCCAGCCCCGGCTTCCAGGTGCGGGTGATCCGGATGTCGCGGTGCTTCCCCGAAACCGCCCAGCGCATGCTGCTGTATCGCCTGCATCGCGGCATCGACGTGCGCGACGTGGCCGATGCGCACGCGGCGGCCCTGCGCAACACCGGGCCCATGTTCCAGCGTTACATCGCCAGCGGCGCCACGCCGTTCGGCCCGGAAGATTGCGAACGGCTGGTCAGTGAGCCGCGCGCGGTATTGGCGCGGCGCTGCCCGCAGTGGCTGGCCGAGTACGACCGACGCGGCTGGGCGCTGCCGGTGATCGACCGCATCCACGACGCCACCGCGGCCAGCATCGGCCTGGGCTGGCGCAGCCAGCGCGGCCCGGAAGCGGTGCTGGCGCAGCTGGACGAGCACTCCATCGAAGTGCTGCCGCATCCGATGCGCGACGCGGATTGCACGGTGGGTTGACCGCTGCGGGTCAGTGCCGGGCCAGGTCCGCGCCCACCTCATCCAGCACCCGTTGCGCGCGGGCGCGGGCCGGTGCATTGGCAGGCATGTCGATGGGCAGGTCCGGTGAGATGCCGGCCACTTCGTCGCTGCCATCGGCGCGCAGGCGCACGCAGTTCGGGATGCGCATGCGCAGTTGTGAGTGCGGCAAAACGCGCGGTGGCGGCGGACTCATGAAGCCGCAGCCGTAGCCGCCGGTCGTGCTGCCGACCACGCGTGCGATCCGGTTGTCCTGCAGCCGTGCGGCGAACATTTCCGCCGAAGAGGCGGTCTTCGCATCGGTGAGCACGTACACCGGCCCCTGCCAGGCCGCCCAATGCCGACGCAGGTCCTGCGCCCAGTCGAGCCGGTGGGCAATCAGGAAATCGCTGATCGCGTCCACCGCCGGTGTGGCCAGCGGGCCGCCCGAACTGCCGGCGGCGACCAGTTGCCGGCAGGGCAGCGTCTGCCAGTCGCGCGGTGCCTGCCACACCCACGTCATGTCGCAGGGCGGCGCCTGCGTGGCGCGCAGCGACGCGGCGAAGCGGTCGCGTTGCTGGGCCAGGAGCGGGCGCGCGGTGGCGTCGGGATGATGGTGGCGCAGGGCGTCGTCGATGCGCTCGTACTGCTCCTGCAGGTAGTCGCGACCGGCTGCCGACTGGCTGACCCACAGCGGCGCCGACTGCACCGGCGCGTTACTGAACAGGCGGGCGAGCGTGTCGCCGCTGTCGTCGCCGCCGGGGTTGGTGCCCACGTCCACCAGCACCGCATCCACGCCCTGCTGCTGGAAGCGCCGCAGCGTCGCAGCGATCTCGGCCACCCAGGCGTCGTTCAACGTGGCCCGCATGTCGTTCACCGCATCGGCATGCCGCAGTTGGCCCCACAGGCGGTGGCACAGTCCGGGGTAACGCAGCGCATCGAATTCATGCAGGCGCAGCAGGCCCAGGCGGTGGCCATCGGCCAGCGCGATCACCCCGCTGCGCAGTGCCGGGTCGGCCCCACCGGCGGTGGCGTGGTAGCCGGGCAGGGCCTGCAGCGGCACGCTGTAGTCGTGCCGGCCCTCGTCCAGTACGCCCAGCGCCGCGCAGCCGGTGGACGCATCCAGCGTGCGCGGATCCACTGCGGCGGGGGCCGGGGCGGGCGCGCCGGCTGCCTGCCGATCGAGCAGTTTCAGGTGGCCGTCGTGAAACCCGGCCAGGAAGGTGCGTAGCGCCTGTTCCGCCTGCGCATCGCTGCCGGCCGTGGCGATGGCCTGCTGCGCATCGCGTTCGAGTGCGGGCAGGTCGACGCCGCTCTGTGCGGAGGCCACCCAGGCCAGGTGCGCATAATCGTCCTGCAGCGTCTGCTTCAGTACCGCCAGGTCGCCGCGCCAGGCCTCGCGATCAATGCCCGGGGCTGCGTGGCTGGCAAAGGCCATCGACAGCGCCATGACCATCAGCGCCCCTGCTTTCAGTGTGTGTCCTGCCCACATCGCCGTGCTCCCTGCCAAGGCGCTGCCTGCGCCTGCGAACCCCGATCCTAGCCACCCCGGCACGGCGGCGGAAGGGCACCGGTAGTCGGGATAACACCAGCCTCACACCGCCATCCCCTGCCGGCGCGCAGGTTGAAGGCGATCCAACAGCTGGGGCTGCACTCCAGCGGAGCCGTGTGATGTCCACACACATTGTCGAGCGCCAACGGCACGTCCGCATGCTCAACCGCATCGTCGCGGTGGCGCGCGACGACCATGCCCTGCATGCCCACGCCGTGGCCCGGCTGCAGGGAAGCGATGCTGCCCTGTGTGCCGTCATGATGCACATGGCGGGCTCAAGCGCGGCCATCATCGCCACCCTTGGCAGACGCGTGCGGCAGGCCGGCGGACGGCCCGCACGGCACGGCACACTGCTGGGTGGGGTGCGCGCAGGCTTCGGCTGGTGGGGCACGGTGCTGGGGGATGCCGGCATTCAGTACGCCAGCCAGGGGCAGGCGTGCAGGGGCAGGCTGATCCGCGCTCTGCAGGCTGCGTTGAACGACGCCACGTTGCCGCAGGATGCACGGCCGATGCTGGACGAGATGATGCGCCACGCACAGCACGACTGGCAGCAACTGCATGGTCGGCTGGACGGTCTTCGCGCGCGCGAGGTGTAGTGCTGCCCGCACCAGAGGGGCCGGGAGTAATCACCGGCGGCATGAGGCTGCGCGTAGCGCGCAGCCCCACTGTCTGCGTCGCAGTTACTTCTGCTGCGGGTTCTTCGGTGCGTCCTTGTTGTCCTGTTCCTGCTTCTGCTGCTTGGCCAACGTGTCCTTGCGCTCCTGCTCCTTCTGCTGGTCGGTCTGCGCGGCGGCATTTTTCTGGACGTTGTTTTCGTTGTTCTGCATGGTGGACATTGCGGTACTCCAGGACGACGTGATGTCGTGCGATCCACACTGGACCCGTTGCCGTTACGCAGCGGTCGCACTGGCATGAGGGTGGGGTCAGGGCGGCCGTGAGCATGGCCTGGCGTTCATGCGCGGCGCCGTGTTCATAATGCGCGCGGGCCGATGGGGCCCTCGATGACGGACGACAACACATGGCAGCACTACCGGACAGGCAGCAGGGGCGCACGTGGCGGCGGGCAGGCATACGCGGCGCGCTGGTAGGCGTGGCGATGCTGCTGGTGTCGGTGGTGGGTACGGCGAACGCGCGTGCCGAAATACCCGTGTCCGCAGACGACACAACGCCGTTGGTGATCGGCGAGACCTTCGTGCTGGTGTCGCAGGCAGTCGGGGAAACCCGACGCATCAACGTTTACCGGCCCTCTGCCTGGAACGTGTCGGCCGACCAGCCCCTGCCGGTGTTGTACATGCCCGACGGTGGCATCGGCGAGGATTTTCTGCACGTGGCAGGCCTGGTCCAGGTACTGGTGGCCAACGGCAGCATGCGCCCGTTCCTGCTGGTCGGCATCGAGAATACCGAGCGTCGCCGCGACATGACCGGCCCCACCTCCGATCCGGACGATCGCCGGATCGCGCCGCGGGTGGGTGGATCGGCCGCGTTCCGCCGCTTTCTGCGCGACGAGTTGATGCCGCAGGTGCGGCGGCGGTACGCCACCACGCCGGAAACGGCGATCATGGGTGAATCGCTGGCCGGCCTGTTCGTGGTGGAGACGCTGCTTCGCGAGCCCGCGCTGTTCGATACCTACATCGCGCTGGATCCCAGCCTGTGGTGGAACCGGGGCGGGCTGGTTGATGAAGCCGAGGCGCTGTTGGCCCTCCACGCGCCACAGGGCAAGACCGTGTTCGTGGCCACCAGTGCCGAGCGCGGCATCGCCGTGCCCAGCGCCCGCTTCATGGAGGCGCTGACGGCGCATGCCCCAGGGGTCAAGCGCCGTTACGTGGCGCTGCCCGATGAAAGCCACCAGACGCTCTACCACCCGGCCGCGCTGCTGGCGCTGCGCAGCCTGTTCACCCCGGTGGCCGCCACGCCCTGAGCGATCTGTTTGTGCACACCCAACACGCGGCGGCGGGCGCACAATAGCGCGTCTTTTGCTGACTGTTGTTGGAGGTGCCATGAACCGATTCGTCCTGCTGGGTGTGGGGGCGCTTGCGCTCGCGGCCTGTTCCAAACCGGCCCCGTCCGATACCGCCGCGCCGGCGCAACCACCCGCCACCGCTGCGCCGGCTCCGACGCCGACCGCGCCGGCTGCCGCCACCGATGCCACGTTGCAGCCGCCCTCGTTCGAGTGCGCCAAGGCGCAGTCCGAGTCGGAGAAACTGGTCTGCGGCGACGCCCGCCTGGCCGCGCTCGACCGCCAGCTGGCCGCGCTCTACAAGCGCGTGCAGACCAGTCCGGACGAACTGGATATCGCCGCCGAGCAACGCGGCTGGGTCAAGGGCCGTGATGCCTGCTGGCAGGCGGTCGACCGCCACCGGTGCCTGATCGAGTCCTACCAGACCCGCATCGTCGAACTGAACATCGGCAGTGGCGGCGTGCCTGCGCCCACGCCGGTGCACTACCAGTGCGATGACGCCAGCAAGCCGGTCAGCGTGGTGTTCTACAACGAACTGGATCCGCAGGCCGCAGTGGTCAGCCTGGGCAAGGACCAGGCCATCGTGTTCCCGGCCCAGGCCGCAAGCGGCAGCCGCTACACCCGCGAAGGCGTGGAGTTCTGGGAACACCAGGGCGAGGCCACGCTGGACTTCTACGGCACCACGCTGAGCTGCAAGGCCGCCGGTTGACGCCGGTGCGCTACCGCACCCGGCGGTAGCGCACTTCGTTCTGGCGATCGCCCACTTCGGTGGTGACGAAGCCGTCCCGGCTCTGGTTGATGTCGAACACGCTGCCGCCCACGTTGAGCTGGCCGCCGTTGACCCAGCCGCTCAGGTTCTGCCCGCGTGCCTGGGCGGACATGCGCCCATCGCTGTCGATCCGCATGCGGATGTCGGCGCCGTAGATGGGGTTGTAGCCCTCGAACTCGCCCACCATCCAGCCCGGCACGTAGGAGCTGTGACGCGGCCCCTGGTAGTTGTCGTCGTCGTAGCGGTCGTCCTGCTTGTTGGCGTTGTGCACCAGCGCGCCGAGGATGGCCGCGCCGATCAGCACACCGGCGGCGACCTTGGCGTCGTGGTTGTCGCCATGGTCGTCGTCGCGGGAGCCACCGTCGTGTACGCGGAAGGTGGCGCGGCAGCCGTCATCCACCCACACCTGGCGGCGGTCATAGTCCCAGCTTCGGCCTTGCCGGCAGTCCGCCCCGGACAAGGTGCGCTCCAGGCTGACGTAGCCGGTGCGGGGCAGGTCGCACGACTGGTAGCGGTTGTTGCGGCTTTCGCAGGTCACCAGGTCATCGGCGCGCGCGTCGGCCATCGACGCGGCAAACAACAGCGGAGCGGTCAGCAACAGGCGGATCTGCATGGTGGCGGTTCCGGTGGCAGGGAAGCGTTGCACCGCTGGCCCGGGCGGGCGCGACAGCGGGCCGTCGAACCGGACGATGACAGTTGCCGATGAAAACCGGATGAAGACCGCCGATCAGGCGGCCTGGCCGACGTCCTGCTGCTGGAAACACGCACGGATGGCGTCCAGCAGTTCGCTCATCGAATACGGCTTGGGCAGGAAGTGGATGCCCGGGCGCAGCTGCGGCAGCACATCGGCCGGCTCCAGCCCCGAGGTCACCAGCACCGGCAGGCTGGGCTGGTACTGCTTGATGCGGTGCGCCGCTTCAATGCCGCTCACGCCGCCCAAGCACACATCGGTGAATACCAGGTCGAACCGTTCGCCGGCCTGCAGCAGGCCGAGCGCGGCCTCGGCCGAACTCACGGCGGCAACATCACAGGCCTGGCTTTCCAGCACCATGCGGCTGAGTTCGCGGGTTTCTTCAGTGTCTTCAATCAACAGCACGCGCGGTGCAACGTGGCGTTTGGACAGCAACATGACGCAGTGTTCCCTGGCAGTGGTTCGGAATGGCGCGCAAGTATGCGGCGGCACCGGGTGAGGGGATCGTGCACGTCAGCGGGAGCTGCCATCCATGCGTCGCCGCCACCGCCGCAGCGCCACCAGCCCCAGGACCGCCAGCAGCGCGGCGGACAGCCGCAGGCTGTTGCCCTGCCAGCCGATGGCCGTGGTTTCGCTGACCTGCATGACGTTCCACGCCATGTTCAGGGACACGTGCAGCACTACCGCGCTCCATACGGTGTCGCGGTCCAGGCTGCACAGCGCGGCGAACACCAGCCCACCGATGGACGTCATCGCCAGCACCTGCAGCGCGACGCCGCCACCGCCGCCGAATGACCACCAGTGGATCGCACCGAACACCCCCGCCTGCAGCAGCGCTGCGGACCACCAGGGCCAGCGCAGCTGGCGGTGCACGAAGATGAAGCCGACGCCGCGGAAGATGACTTCCTCGGCAAGCGGAAACAGGACCGCCAGCATCAGCACCGACAGCACGGTCCAGTCCGTTCCCACACCGCCCAGCCACCACAGCCCGACCCAGCATGGCAGGGTCGCCAGCAGCACCACCGCCGGGCCCTGCCAGCCAGTGCCGGCCAGCCCCACGGCGCGTACCAGCGAGTGCCCGGGGCGCAGCAGCCAGGCGGCCACCGCCAGCGCCAGCAGCACGCCCAGTCCGTTGTCGACCACCGCACCTCCGAACGGCATCGGCAGGCCCGGTACTTTCCACCCGGCCCAGGCGGCGATATCGCGCAGGTTGATCGATGCCACCAGGGTGACCACGATCAGGCTGACGGTGAGCCAACGGGGGCGGGACGGGTGGGTGGGCATGGCCGACATCCTTGGCGTGTGTGCCGCACAGTGTCGGCAGGTCAGGCAGGCGTCACCATGGGGCATAGGTCAGGGGGACCTCGGTCATGCGCACGTTGCGCGGCGCTCAGGCGCGGCAGGGTAGAGTCGGGGTTTGATCCATGGAGCCACGACGATGCAATGCCCCGTATGCAAGACCCAGGCGCTGGTGATGTCCGAGCGCCAGGGCATCGAGATCGACTACTGCCCGCAGTGCCGCGGCGTGTGGCTGGACCGCGGCGAACTGGACAAGATCATCGAGCGCTCCACCGATGCGGCCGCCCCGGTGCGTGCCGCCACGCCGCCACCGCCGCCGCAGGCCGTGCAGCACCGTGATACCCGCCACCTGGGCCAGCAGCAGTACGGCGACCAGCACGGCTACCGCAAGAAGAAGAAAGAAGGCTTCCTGTCGGACCTGTTCGATTTCTGAGCCAGGTGCCGGCCCTGTCTGGTCAGGGCCGGCGCAGGATGAATTCCAGGTCGCGGCTGTCGCCCACCACGAAGTGGTAGGTGCCGACCTGCACGCAGCCGTAGCGCGCATAGAAGCGCTGCGCGCCGAAGTTTTCCGACCACACGCCCACCCACAGGGTGCGGCGTGCCGGGTGATCCAGCCACTGCAGGAACGCCTCCATCAGGCGTGCACCGTGGCCCCCAGACTGGTGGCTGGCCAGCACATACAGTCGCTTGAGTTCGACATCGCCGTCGACAGCGTCGGCGTGCGCCAGGGTATTCGGGCCCGCGGCCAGATAGCCCACCGCGCGCCCGTCGTCTTCCAGCAGCCATACCGCACTGCGTGGGTCCTCCAGTTCGCGCCGCTGCGGCGCCGGGCTGTAATGCGCGTCCAGGAACGCGTGCAGGTCCTGCGGCGGGTACGAATCGCCGAAGGTCTCGGTGTAGGTGGCGATGGCGATCGCCGACACAGCCTGTGCATCGACCGGGGTGGCGCGACGGATCTGCAGGGACATGGCAGGGGGGCACGGAAGGGGGTGGCAGCGTACGCCATCCCGGGGCGGCCGACAAAAACCGGGCGCCGATGGCGGAACCCTGGCCCCGGCGCATCACATCATCATCCGGGAGCGCCGCTGAGCACGGCACCCGGGTGTCGGGCAGGGTGCGCTGCGGTACGCGCGTGTCCTGTGACGCCCCGTTCGGGCCCGTCGGATCCGGCTTGCACCATCCCTGTTGTGTTGTCCCGGGCGAATGCCGCGCCCGGGACTTTTTTTCAGGCAGTGCCGGCCTCAGAACCAGACGCGCACGCCGGCCACCCAACGGGTATCACGCGCACGTTCGCCGGCCGCCTGGTGGTAATCGGCGGTATCGCCGAACAGGCGTTCATGGCTGATGCCGATGTACGGCGCGAAACGCCGGTTGAACTCGTAGCGCAGGCGCAGCCCCGCTTCGACCTTGTTCAAGCCGCTGCCCGTGCCATGGCGCGGATCGTCCTTGGCCGCGAGCGTGGCCTCCAGCAACGGCTGCAGGATCAGGCGGTTGGTCAACAGTAGTTCGTACTCGATTTCGGCCGTGGCCATCACCTGGCCCCCTTCGCCCACGTAGGCGGTGGCCGAGGTCTCGAACTTGTACGGCGCCAGGCCCTGGATGCCCAGCGCCGCCCAGGTGCGGGAATCGCCGGGGCCAAGGTCCTGTTTGACGCCTACCAGCACATCCCACCACGGTGAGACGCTGCGCCCGTACAGCACTTCGACATCGGCCGCTTCGGTACGCCCGCCGCTGCGTTCGCCTTCGCTGCGCACCCAGAGGCGGTGGATGTTGCCGCCGACCCAGCCGCTGGCTTCCCACGCCTGGCCGTTGCCGTGCTGGCCATCCCACTGCTCCAGGCGATTGACCAGCAGCATGCTGTGGATCTCCGGCGCGTGTTCCATCGCACCGTGTTCGATGGGCGGGAACGCGGCGAGGCGGTCGGCGGCGGTGATGGCCGGGATCGGCTCGCGCGGTTCGCTCGGCGCGGCCGTCTTGTGCGCGGCGTGGTCCATTGTCGAATGGTCCATCTGGCCGTGGTCCATGTTGCCGTGGTCCATCTTCGAATGGTCCATCTGGCTGTGGTCCATGCTGCCATGGTCCATCTTCGAATGATCCATCCGGCTGTGGTCCATGTTGCCGTGGTCCATCTTCGAATGGTCCATCTGGCTGTGATCCATGCTGCCATGGTCCATTTTCGAATGATCCATCCGGCTGTGGTCCATGCTGCCGTGGTCGACCTTCGGATCAACCGGCGCTTCCTTCGTAGCCGCTGGCGCAGGGGCGGTGCCGTGTGCATGCGACTGCGCCCAGGCCGGCGTGGCCAGCGCGATCAGCAGTGCGGCGGTGAGCAGAGCGTGGGCGGGTGCGGGGAAGCGGCTCATTCTTCGATCCTCACTTCGCGCATCATGCCCGCTTCCATGTGGTACAGCAGGTGGCAGTGGTAGGCCCAGCGGCCCAGCGCGTCGGCGCGCACGCGGTAGGTGCGGCGGGTGCCCGGGGGCATGTCGATGGTGTGCTTGCGCAGGTGGAACTGGCCGTCGGCATTCTCCAGGTCGCTCCACACCCCGTGCAGGTGGATGGGGTGCTGCATCATGGTGTCGTTGACCAGCACGATGCGCATGCGCTCGCCGTAGTTCAGGCGCAGCGGCTCGGCGCTGGCGAACGGGACGCCGTCGAACGACCAGCTGAATTTCTCCATGTGGCCGGTGAGGTGCAGCTCGACCTCGCGGCCGGGTTGGCGACCATCCGGGTCGTCGAACAGGCTGCGCATCGCGCCGTAGGTCAGCACGACGCGGCCGTTGTCGCGCAGACCGATGCCGGGGTCGTCCAGCTTGGGCGCGGTGGCCATGCTCTGCATGTCGATCAGCGGGTTGCCTGTCTCGCTGGCCGGATGGCGCGGTGCCTTGTCATTGCTGCCGTGCGCGCCGTGGCCCATGCTGGCGCCGCAGCCGCCTTCCATGCCCTTCATGTCGTGGCCCATGCCGGCCATGTCATGGCCCATGCTGCCCATGTCGTGGCCCATGTCGCCCATGGTCAGCAGCGGTCGCGGATCGCGCGCGGGAATCGGCGCCTGCAGGCCGTGCCGCACTGCCAGGGTGCCGGCGGCAAAGCCGGTCCGGCCCATGTCCTGGCAGAAAATGGTGAACGCGTCCTGGCCGGTGGGCTCCACGATCACGTCGAAGGTTTCCGCCGGCGCGATGCGGAACTCATCGATGCTGACCGGATGGATGTACTGGCCATCGGCGGCCACCACGGTCATCTTCAGGCCGGGGATGCGCACGTCGAAGTAGGTCATCGAGCCGCCGTTGATGAAGCGCAGCAGCACCTTTTCACCGCTGCGGAACAGCCCGGTCCAGTTGCCGGCGGGCGCGGTGCCGTTGAGCAGGTAGGTGTAGGTGTGCGCGTTGATGTCGGAGATGTCGGTGGGGGTCATCCGCATGCGGCCCCACATGCCGCGGTCGGCGGTGGCGGCGGACCAGCCGTCGCGGCGCACGTCGCGCAGGAAGTCGGGCAGGGTGCGCTTGTAGTAGTTGTCGAACTCGGCCAGCTTTTTCATGCGCCGGAACAGGGCGCCCGGGTCCATGTCGGTCCAGTCGGACAGCATGATCACGTGCTCGCGGTCGAAGTGGTACGGCGCCGGCTGCAGCGGGTCGATGATCAGTGCGCCATACAGGCCGGCCTGTTCCTGGAACATCGAATGGCTGTGGTACCAGTACGTGCCCGACTGCTTGAGGGTGAAGCGGTACTGGTAGGCCTCGCCCGGGGCGATGCCGTTGAAGCTCAGGCCGGGCACGCCGTCCATGTTGGCCGGCAGCAGGATGCCGTGCCAGTGGATCGAGGTGGGGTGCGCCTGCAGCGCGTTGGCCACGCGCACGCTGACGGTGTCGCCTTCGCGCCAGCGCAGGATCGGGGCCGGCAGGCTGCCGTTGACGGTGATCGCCGGGCGGGTGCGGCCGGTGAAGTTGGCCAGCGATTCGCCGATGCTCAACTGGACGTCGGGGCCGCTGAGCACCTGCGGGGCCGTGGCCACGACAGGGCCGGCGGCGGCGAAGGCGCGGCTGGGCAGGCCGCTGGCCACCAGGCCGGCGACCACGCCACCGGCGGCAGCGCCCTGCACGAACAGGCGGCGCGACGGCATGGGCGGGGCGCCCGGGCCGGGGGGAGGGGAAAAGGACATTGCAACTCCGCATCGGATTCGAAAGGCACGCAGGTGCCATCAAGACGCGTACGCATGGCAGCGTACGGCATCGCATCGCACAGGCGCTCGCAGTGAGCGCAGGCTCAGCCGATCGGAGGGCGGGTGATGCGGTCCAGCGGCGGCATCGGCAATGCGGCCCGGGTCTGGCCCAATGGCGCCAGCGCGGGCGGCGGCGGGCTGGGCAGCCACGCGACGGATACGGTCAGGCTGGGCTGCTGTGCACAGCTGCGCAGGCAGTCCTTGATCTTGCAGTGGTCGCCATCATGCGGCGCCTGCGTGCCGGCGGTGTCGGCAGCGGCGTGGTCGTGATGGGCGGCCATGGCCGGGGCATCGCCGTGGCAGGGCGGCGCGGCCGGCTCGGCGCTGGCGGCGTGGGCCATGGCCAGGGTCATGGGGCCGGCCATGGCCGCGTTCAGCCCGTTGAGCAACAGGCTGAGCATCAGTACCACGCGCAGGAGCAGGCCACCGGGGGTCATGGGCGTCACCCTAGCGCCAAAACCGGACGCCCGCACCTGTGGCTGAACGCGGCGTTCAACTCTGGATGCGGGTCCGTGTGGGCGCAGGAGGACATCAGCCTTCCTCGCGCACGATCTCGATCAGGCGCTCGCCGTAGCGGGCGAGCTTGGTGCCGCCGATACCGCCGACCTTGCCAAGCGCGTCGATGCTGGTGGGGCGCTGTTCGGCGATGTTGCGCAGGGTGCTGTCGTGGAAGATCACAAACGCCGGTACGTTCTGTTCCTTGGCCAATTCGGCGCGCAGGCTGCGCAGCGCGTTGAACAGGACCAGATCCTCGGGCAGCACGGACAGGCCGGTACGCTGGCCGCTGCGGTCGCGCTCGCGGGTCTTGGGGCTTTCGCGGCGCATCATGACCTTGCGCTGGCCCTTGAGGACCTCGCGGCTGCCGTCGGTGAGGCGCAGGCCGCCGTAGGCTTCGGTGTCCACTTCGAGCAGGCTGGCGGCCACCAGTTGGCGGAACACGCTGCGCCAGGTGCGGGCGTCGAGGTCCTTGCCGATGCCGTAGGTGCTCAGTTCGCTGTGGCCGAACTGGCGGATCTTGTCGTTCTCGCCGCCGCGCAGGATGTCGATCAGGTGGCCCACGCCGAAGCGCTGGCCGCTGCGGTAGACGCAGCTGAGCGCTTTCTGGGCGGCCACGCTGGCGTCCCAGGCGTCGGGCGGGACGAGGCAGTTGTCGCAGTTGCCGCAGGGCTGGGGATAGGTTTCGCCGAACCCGGCCAGCAGCACCTGGCGCCGGCACTGCATGGATTCGCAGTAGCCGAGCAGGTGGTCAAGCTTGTTGCGTTCGAGGCTTTTGCGTTCTTCGCCGGCCTCGGACTGTTCGATCATCTGCTTGAGCAGCACGACGTCGCCCAGGCCGTAGCAGAGCCAGGCTTCGGCGGGTTCGCCGTCGCGGCCGGCACGGCCGGTTTCCTGGTAATACCCTTCCATGGACTTGGGCAGGTCGGTGTGGGCGACGAAGCGGACGTCGGGTTTGTCGATGCCCATGCCGAAGGCGATGGTGGCGCACATGACGATGCCATCCTCGCGCAGGAAGCGGCGCTGGTTGGCGGCGCGCACTTCAGCGGGAAGGCCGGCGTGGTAGGGCAGGGCGTTGAGGCCTTCCTTGCAGAGGAACTCGGCGGTTTCCTCGACTTTGCGCCGTGACATGCAGTAGACGATGCCGGCTTCCTGGCGGTGGACCTTGAGGAAGTCGAGCAACTGGCGCTTGGCGTTGTCTTTCTGGACGACGGTGTAGCGGATGTTGGGCCGGTCGAAGGAGCTGACGAAGTGCTGGGCGGCGGTCAGGTCGAGGCGTTCGGCGATTTCGCGCTGGGTGGGCGGGTCGGCGGTGGCGGTGAGGGCGATGCGCGGGACGTCGGGCCAGCGTTCGTGGAGGACGGTAAGCTGCCGGTATTCGGGCCGGAAGTCGTGGCCCCACTGGGAGACGCAGTGGGCTTCGTCGATGGCGAACAGGGCGATGCGGCTGCGCGAGAGCAGGGACAGGAAGCGGCCGGTGAGCAGGCGCTCTGGAGCGACATAGAGCATGTCGAGCTCGCCGGCGAGCAGTTCGCGTTCGACCCGGGCGGCGGTGTCGCCATCGAGGGTGGAATTGAGGAATTCGGCGCGCACGCCCAGCTGGCGCAGGGCTTCGACCTGGTCCTGCATGAGGGCGATGAGGGGGGAGATGACGATGCCGGTTCCCTCGCGGAGCAGGGACGGCACCTGGTAGCACAGCGACTTGCCGCCGCCGGTGGGCATCAATACGAGCGCGTCATTGCCGGCAGCGACATGTTCAACGATCGCCTGCTGCGGACCGCGGAAATCGTCGTAACCAAAGATGCGGCTGAGCAGGTCGTGCGCGGGGCGGGAAGACATCGGACTAGTTTACCCCGCCACGCAGGCCGGCCGTGTCCTCCAACAGAGGATCAGTGGGTAGGGGCTTGCCCATTTGCCTCCCCAAGCCGAATCTCAAGCCGGAGCCGGAGCCGGAGCCGGAGCCGGAGCCGGAGCCGGAGCCGGAGCCAGAGCGCCATGTTTCTCTGACTAGGGTTGGCGCGGGGTGGGTGGGTTGGCGGGACACGCCGTGAATCCATCCCTGGAGGCTCGTGGGCGCCATCCATGGCGCCCAACGGTCCCGCCAACCCACCCACCCCACGCTCCGACAGTTTTCCGGTGCGTATGGGGGTAGAGCTGAAGGCAAAGGCAGAGGCAACGGCAGAGGCAGAGGCAAGGGCAAAGGGCAGAGGCAAGGGCAAAGGGCAAAGGGCAAAGGGCAAAGGGCAAAGGCAAGGGCAAGGGCAAGGGCAAAGGCAAGGGCAAAGGGCAAAGGGCAAAGGGCAAAAAGCAGAGCAGAAGCCAGAGCCAGAGCCAGATTTCTCTCTCTGATCGCTGAAAAGGGGGCCCGAAACGCAGAACAGGCGCCACCGGGCGCCTGTTCTGCATGCTTCTCTCTCTTCCAACCGCCGGATGCACGAATCCATCTGGGCGAGGGTTCCACCCCCTTGTCGGGACCGTTGGGCGCCATGGGTCCGGCGCATGCGCCGGACGGGTTGGGCAGGACGCCCAACCCCGGCCTTGCCGTTTGTGCAGGACTGCACAAACGCGCAAGGCGCCCACGAGCCTCCAGGGATGGATTTACGGCGTGTCCCGGCAAGGGGGTGGGACCCTCGCCGCGCGCAGATAACAGAAGCGCAAACGCTTTACTGTTACTGCAGCAACGACCGCAACATCCAGGCGTACTTCTCGTGCGTCTGCAGGCGCTGGGTCATCAGATCTTCGGTGGGTGCGTCGTCGGCGTCGTCGGCCACGTCCAGCACCTTGCGCGCCGTCCGGCACACCGCCTCGTTGGCGGCCACCAACTGGCGTACCATCTCACGCCAGTCCGCGCTGTCGGTCAGGCCCGGCTCCTCGGCGATCGAGGTCAGGGCCGCGAACTCGCGGTAGGAGCCCGGGGCATTGAAGCCCAATGCACGGATACGTTCAGCAACGTCGTCCAGGGCTGCCCACTGCTCGGTGTACTGGGTCTCGAACATGGTGTGCAGCGAGTTGAACATCGACCCGGTGACATTCCAATGGAAGTTGTGCGTCTTCAGGTAGAGCGTGAACGCATCGGCCTGGAAAGAGGCCAGCCCATCGGCAATCTTCTTGCGATCGCCTTCCTTGATCCCGATATCAATGTTCGGGGCCGAGGGGGCGGCCGATGCCAGCTTCTGCTTACCGGTCTGGGTCTTCTTCACCGGTGTCTTGGTCTTCGCCATGGGGTTGATTCTCCTTGTGGAATGGATGGCCTTCACAATAGATCAGACTAACCTTTCAGTAGTAATCAAAGTTCTAACCGATTCGATTGATGAGCACTATCGACAAACAATCTGCTTCCCGCCTGCGCCAACAGCGTGCCGCGATCGATGCTGGCATGAGCCGCGACCGTGGTCGCCTGCTCGGCCTGCTCTCGCGGTGCCAGTCCAAGCCCAACGATGCAGGCGTGGCCGCCGCGTTCGAACAGGCCCTGCAGGCATCGGTGCAGCGGCGCGAAAGCCGCGCCCGGCACCAGCCGTCGATCAGTCTGGACGACAGCCTGCCGATTGCGCGTGAAGCCGAACGCATCACCGCCCTGATCCGCGACCACCAGGTCGTGGTGATCGCCGGCGAAACCGGCTCGGGCAAGACCACCCAGCTGCCCAAGCTGTGCCTGGCCGCCGGTCGCGGCGTGGCCGGCATGATCGGGTGCACCCAGCCGCGACGCATTGCCGCACGTGCAGTGGCCACCCGCGTCGCGCAGGAGCTGAAATCCGAACTGGGCACGGTGGTGGGCTACCAGGTGCGCTTCACCGACCGCGTCGGCGACGACACCCGCATCAAGTTCATGACCGACGGCATCCTGCTGGCCGAGATCAGCAGCGACCGCTATCTGTCCCAGTACGACACCATCATTGTCGACGAGGCGCACGAGCGCAGCCTCAACATCGACTTCCTGCTGGGCTACCTCAAGCAGTTGCTGCACAAACGCCCGGACCTGAAGCTGATCGTTACCTCGGCGACCATCGACACCTCGCGGTTTGCCGAGCATTTCAACGACGCGCCGGTGATCAGCGTCGAAGGCCGCACCTTCCCGGTGGAGGTGCGTTACCGCCCGCTGGAAGGCGAGGGCGGTGGCGACAAGGACGGTGGCCGCGACGGCGAGCGCACCGTCAACGAGGCCATCGTGGCCGCGGTGGACGAGATCACCCGCATTGATCCGCGCGGCGACATCCTGATGTTCTTCCCCGGCGAACGCGAGATCCGCGACGCGCACCAGGCGCTGGAGCGGCGCAAGTACCGTGAAACCGAAGTGCTGCCGCTGTATGCGCGGCTGTCGGTGAAGGACCAGGACGAAGTCTTCAATCCCGGCAGCAAGCGCCGCATCGTGCTGGCCACCAACGTGGCCGAAACCTCGCTGACGGTGCCGCGTATCCGCTACGTGGTGGATCCCGGCCTGGCCCGCGTCAAGCGCTACAGCCCGCGCCAGAAGCTGGACCGGCTGCACATCGAGCCGGTGTCCCAGGCCAGCGCCAACCAGCGCAAGGGCCGCTGCGGGCGCGTGTCCGAAGGCATCTGCTACCGGCTGTACTCCGAAGCCGATTTCCAGTCGCGCGATGCCTTCACCGATCCGGAAATCCGCCGCTCCAGCCTGTCCGGGGTGATCCTGCGGATGCTGCAGCTGGGCCTGGGCCGGATCGAGGATTTCCCGTTCCTGGAAGCGCCCGATGAGCGCGCCATCGCCGACGGCTGGCAGCAGCTGGGCGAGCTGGGCGCGGTGGACGACCAGCGCCGGCTGACCCCGGTCGGGCGGCAGATGGCGCGGTTGCCGGTGGACGTCAAGCTGGCGCGGATGCTGGTGGCCGCGCAGGCGCAGGGCTGCCTGCGGCCGATGCTGGTGATCGCCTCGTTCCTCGGCATCCAGGACCCGCGCGAGCGCCCGCCGGAAGCACGTGGCGCGGCCGACACCGCGCATGCGCTGTTCGCCGATGGGCGGTCGGAATTCGTGGGCGTGCTGCGCCTGTGGGATGGCTATCGCCAGGCCCACGAGGACCTCACCCAGTCCAAGCTGCGCGGTTGGTGCGAGCGACACTTCCTGGGTTTCCTGCGCATGCGCGAATGGCGCGAACTGCATCGCCAGCTGCGCGTGCTGTGCGAGGAGCTGGGCTGGACCGAAGAAGCGGCCGCCACTGCGCTGGACCCGTTGCTGGCCGGTTCGTCGGTGCCCGCCCCGGCGCGCGATGACGAAGCCAAGGCCAAGGCCACGCGCGGCCAGCAGCACCGCGCCGCGCGTCTGGCCCGCGAAGGCAAGTCCGAGCCGGCCGCCCCTGCGGCGGCCGCTGCGCCGGAGGTGGGGGGCCGTGAGGCGCGCAGTGGGTTCAGCGAAAAGGTGCGTGCCGCGGCCTACCAGACCCTGCACCGCGCGCTGATCGCCGGGCTGCCCACGCAGATCGGCCATCGCAGCGACAAGGGCGATTTCCTGGCGCCGCGCCAGCGCCGCTTCCTGCCGTTCCCCGGCTCGGTGCTGGCCAAGCGGCCGCCGCCGTGGCTGCTCACCGCCACCCTGCTGGACACGCAGAAGATCTGGGGCCTGACCAACGCGGCGATCGAACCGGACTGGGTGATCGCCGAGCTGCCGCACCTGCTGCTGCGCAAGCACTTCGACCCGCACTGGTCGCGTGCGCAGGGCCAGGTGCTGGCGTCGGAGCAGATCAGCCTGTTCGGGCTGGTGCTGGCACCGAAGAAGCCGGTGCATTACGGCCGCATCGCGCCCGGCGAAGCGCACGACATCTTCGTCCGCCAGGGCCTGGTGACCGGCGAAATCAACACCCGCGCCAGCGTCATCGCCGACAACCTCACCGTGCTGGAACAGGCGCGCGAGGAAGAGGCCAAGCTGCGCCGCGCCGGTATCGTCGCCGACGAAGCCTGGCAGGCGCGCTGGTACCTGGACCGGGTGCCGTCGGAGATCCACTCGGCCACCGCGCTGGATACCTGGTGGAAGGGCCTGACGCCGGAGAAGCGGCATGGCCTGGCCTGGTCGCTGGCCGACCTGTTGCCCGGCGAAGGCAGCGATGCCGAGCGCTATCCCAAGTACCTGCCGCTGGGCGATGCACGCCTGGCGCTGCACTACCGTTTCGAGCCGGGCAGCGACGACGATGGCGTCAGCCTGGACGTGCCGCTGCACCTGCTCAACGCGCTCGATGCCGCGCGCCTGTCGTGGCTGGCCCCGGGCTTCGTCGCCGACAAGGCATCCGCGTTGATCCGCAGCCTGCCCAAGGCGATGCGTCGCAACTATGTGCCGGCGCCGGATTTCGGGCGTGCCTTCGCCGAAGCGTTCCCCGACCCGAGTGCGGACGACATCCGCGGTGAGCTGGCGCGGTTCCTGTCGCGGGCCACCGGGGCACAGGTGGCGGCCACCGATTTCGACTTGGCCGCGCTGGACACCCATCTGCACATGAACCTGCGGTTGTTCGACGCGCAGGGCAAGCTGCTGGCCAGTGCGCGCGATCTGGATGCATTGCGCGCACGCTTCGGCGGGCAGGCCGGCGAGGCGTTTGCGGCCCGTGCCGGGCGCGCGCTGGCGGTGGAAGGCCTGCGCGATTTCCCGGCCACGCCGATCCCGGTGCAGGTGCCGGGCGAAGCCGGCGTTCCTGCTTACCCGGCCCTGGTGGATACCGGTGAGAGTGCTGCGCTGCGGATCTTCGCCGACCGCAACGAAGCGGCCGAGCAGCATCCGCAGGGGGTGCGTCGCCTGTTCGACATTGCCTTGGCCGACAAGGCCAAGCAGGCACGCAAGCAGCTGCCGGTGCCGCCCAAGACCGGGCTGCTGTACGCCGCGATCGAGTCGCAGGAGCGCCTGCGCGGCGACTTGGTGGATGCCGCCATGAACGCGGTGCTGGCCGACGGCCTGGGCGACATCCGCGACCCGGCCGCCTTTGCCCAGCGTCGCGATGCGGCCGGCAAGGGATTGTTCGCCGAAGCGATGGCGCGCCTGAAGCTGGCCGAGAACATCCTGGCCCACGTAGCCGAGCTCAAGCCGGCACTGCAGTCCACGCTGATGGGCTGGGCGCGCGGCAACCTGGACGACCTGGAGCAGCAGCTGGCCGGGTTGGTGCACCCCGGGTTCCTGCGTGATACCCCGGCCGATGCACTGGCCCAGTATCCGCGCTACCTGCGCGCGATGATCCTGCGCAGCGAACGCGCCAAGCGCGATCCGCCGCGTGACCAGGCACGCATGCTGGAACTGCGGCCGTTCATCGACGCACTGGCCGATGCGGATCGCCGCGGCCTGCGCCAGCGCCCGCAATGGCAGGCGCTGCGCTGGGACCTGGAGGAACTGCGGGTGTCGTTGTTCGCGCAGGAACTGGGGGCCAAAACCGGGATTTCGGCCAAGAAACTGGCGCAGCGGATGGACGCATTGCGCCAGCTCTGAGAACGCCCCCGCGCCCGGGTCGATGCCCCGCCTACTTGGTGCGGCGGACCTTGGCGCGGGTGTTCACCCCGTCCACGCGGAGGTACCAGACGCCCAGAAGGCCGGGGCTGATGGACACCGCCGGATTGGTTTTGCGCACGCCGGAGAGCACGGTGTCATCGCTCTGCTCCCACTCCTGGCCATTGGCCAGAACGAACCTGCGCGCCTTGCCAAAGCCGCGGAACTCGCCCTGCAGGGTGCTGGTGATCGGCTCGTTGCTGCCGAAATCGAAGAAGCCGCGGTTCTTGACGATGACTTCCTGGCGGCCTTCCTCACGCGCCTGTTCGCGCACCTGTTCGCGCGTATCGGCGGCCACTGCCGCCACCTTGCCCTGCAGCCAGCCATTGAGCGCGGTCAGTTCGGCCGGGCTGAGCTTGTCCAGGCCGGCGGCCTTGAATTCGGCCGGCGACATCTGCTGCTGCAGGTCGCCTTCGACCACGCGCTGGGCAAGCGCCGGGCTGGCCAGGCTCAACAGGACGGCCGCACTGGCCAGCAGGCGAAGACGCGAAAAGCGCATGGCAGATCTCCTTGGGTTTGCCGCAGTGTAGGGCCAGCGGGGTGGCGGTGGCGCGGGCCCGGCATGAGGACATGCCGGCCGATGCGGTGGTTTTGATTGTCCGCGACCGGCCTCGGCGCTAGTGTAGGGGTCTCTGTCTTGCCTGCACGATGCTGTGAACCGCGCTTCTGTCCCCGGCCTGGATGCCTTGTTGAACCGACCCTCGGCGGCCTCGCTGCCGCCCGCCCTGCGCGAGGCGCTGCTGCAGCGCTGGCAGCTGCCCGATGCCGACGGGCAGATGCACTCCAGCTGGTCGGTACTGGCCGATACGCTGGATGCGCTTGCGCTGTTGTCTGCCGATGAAAGCGCGCTGCTGGCCACGGTATTGTTCGACCTGCCCGGGTTGCGCGCCGGCCTGGACACGCTGCCGCTGGGCGCGCTGAAGCCCGCGGTGGTCGGCCTGCTGGATGGCCAGGATGCGGCCGACCAGGTCTGGGCACTGCACGCCGGGCGCGATGCCGGGCGCAACAGCGAAGGCCTGCGCCGCCTGCTGCTGTCGATCATCCAGGACCTGCGGGTGGTGCCGATCCTGCTCGCCCGTCAGCTGGCGCGCATGCGTGGCGCCGACCGCCTGCCCGAAGAGGAGCGCCGCGCGCTGGCCCAGCTCACCCGCGACATCCATGCGCCGCTGGCCAACCGGTTGGGCATCTGGCAGCTCAAGTGGGAGCTGGAAGACCTGGCCTTCCGCCATCTGGAGCCGGATACCTACCGGCGCATCGCACGTGAAGTGGACGAGACCCGGCTGGCGCGCGAACGCTACGTCGAGACGGTCAAGAAGGTGCTGTCGCGCGAACTGCTCGCGCAGGGTATCGACGCCGAGGTCAGTGGCCGTCCGAAGCATATCTACAGCATCTGGCGGAAGATGCAGAAGAAGAAGCTCGCCTTCGAGCAGCTGTACGACATCCGCGCGGTGCGGGTGATGGTGCATGACGTGGCCGCCTGCTACGCCGCGCTCGGCGTGGTGCATTCGCTGTGGGCACCGGTGCCGAGCGAGTTCGACGATTACATCGCCCGGCCCAAGGCCAACGACTACCGCTCGCTGCACACGGCGGTGATCGGCCCGGACGGGCGCACCATCGAAGTGCAGATCCGCAGCCACGACATGCATGCCCAGGCCGAACTTGGCGTGGCCGCGCACTGGCGTTACAAGGAAGGCAGCAAGGGCGCGGAAAAGGCGTTCGACCGCAAGATCACCTGGATGCGGCAGTTGCTGGAACATTCCCAGGACAGCCCCGCCGGCGAACTGGCCGGTGCCCTCGATGCCGAGCTCACCGAAGACCGGGTCTACGCGCTCAGCCCCAAGGGCGAGGTGATGGATCTGCCGCAGGGCGCCACCCCGCTGGACTTCGCCTATCACGTGCACACCATGGTCGGGCACCGCTGCCGCGGGGCCAAGGTCAACGGCCGCATCGTGCCGCTGACCTACCGGCTGCGCAGCGGCGACCGTGTGGAAATCCTGACCTCCAAGGAAGCCGATCCGCGCCGCGACTGGCTGCTGGCGTCCAACGGCTTCCTGGCCAGCAACCGTTCGCGCGAAAAGGTGCGCGGCTGGTTCCACAAGCTGGATCGCGCGCGCAACGTTCAGGCCGGCCGGGACCTGCTCGACCGCGAACTGAAGCGGCTCGGCCTGCAGCATGCCGACCTTGCCGTGGCAGCGAAGAAGTTCCATGCCGACAGCGTGGACGACCTGTACATCCAGGTGGCGCTGGGCGACACCGGTCCCAACCAGGTCAGCCGGGCGCTGCTGGAAGCCGAGCGTGCCGCCAGCCAGCCCGTCGCCCCGGCGCTGCCGCGCCCGACCGCGCGCCGCAACAGCCTGGGTACCTCCAAGTTCACCGTGCAGGGCGTGGGCAACCTGCTGGTGCAGCTGGCGCGCTGCTGCCAACCGGTGGCCGGCGAGCCAATCGTCGGCTACCTCACCCGCACCCGCGGCGTGACCGTGCACCGGACCGACTGCGCCGCGCTGGCGCGGTTGTCGGCCGCCAGTCCGCAGCGGATCCTGCCGGTGGAGTGGGGCCAGGCCGGCGGCGGCTATGAAGTGGACGTGGTGGTCGATGCGGTGGACCGGCGCTGGTTGCTCAAGGACATCACCAACCTGATCGCACAGGAAGATGCCTACGTGCTGGACATCCACAGCGACAACGTGCGCAACAGCGGGCGCGCGCATCTGCGCCTGCGCCTGAAGGTCAGCGACTACGGCCAGCTGTCCACGCTGCTGGGCAAGCTGGATGCATTGCCTGGCGTCAGCGAAGCCCGGCGTCTAGGCTGACATCACGTGGCAGCGGCTAGGCTCAGCGGATGAGCCCCCATCGCGACCAGCAGGACGCTGCGCACGCCGCCTTGCGCCGGGTGCGCCGTGAAGGACGCTGGTGGTGGCTGCAGGCACGCCATGCGCGGCGTGTGTGGCGCTGGGCATTGCTGGTGGCCGTGCTGCTGTTCGTGGCACTGGTGCTGCTGCGGCGGCCCCTGGCCAACTGGTTCTGGAACGAACCCCAGATCGAACAACTGCTGGACCAGGGCGATCGCGCGCTGGCCGCCGGTCGCCTGAGCGCGGCCGACGGCAGCGGCGCGCGCGAGTGGTACCAGGCCGCATTGGCGTTGGACGGTGACCGCAGCCAGGCCCGCACCGGCCTGGCACGCACGGCGCAGGCGGCGCTGCAGCAGGCACGCGATGCGCTGGACGCCGGCGACCTGGACGCCGCACGGCGCGCCCTGGCGCTGGCCCGCGAACTGCAGGTGCCACAGCGCGATGCCGACCAGCTGGCGCAGCAATTGCAGCAGCGGGGCAACGCCCACGCCGGCATCGCGGTGTTGCTGGGGCGCGCCGAGGCGGCGCTGCAGGCACAGCGCCTGGATGATGGCCCGGACAGCGCGTTGCCCCTGTTCCAGCAGGTGCTGGCGGTGGCGCCCAACCAGCTGCGCGCGCTGGAAGGGCGCGAAGATGCGTTGTCCGACCTGCTGCTGCAGGCACGTAGCGCGTGCGCCAGCGGTGAGCTGGCCACGGCGGCAGCCCTGCTCGGCAGTGCCCGCCGCTACGACCCCGGGCATGTGGATCTGCCGCAGACCGAGGCACAGTTCAATGCCGCGCTGGAGCAGGCGTTGGTGCGCGCCGACCGCGATCTTGCCCGCGGCCGTACAGACGCGGCGTGGGCGGGTTATCGCCAGGTCGCAGCTGCCGCACCCAGCCACCCGCGCGCCCAGGCCGGGCTGCGCGAACTGGCCGATCGCCAGGCCCGCCACGCAACCCGGCTGGCGGGCGATTTCCGATTCCCGCAGGCCACCCAGGCGCTGGACAAGGCGAAGGCAATCGACCCGCAGGCACCGTCGCTGGCCACTGCGCGCACCGCCATCGAGCAGGCCCGGCATGCCCAGCAGGCGCTGCGCGCCCCGCAGTCGCCCCGCACCAAGGGCGAGCTGCGCGTACTGCTGGAGCGTTTCGAACAGGCGCAGGCGCGCGGCGACTGGCTGCTGCCGCCGGGGCGCAGTGCCTACGATGCATTGCGCGCCGCGCAGGCGCTGGCCCCCGCCGACCCGGCCGTGCGGGCGGCTGCGCATCAACTGGTGCCGGTGCTGGTGACGTGCTTTGACGATGAACTGCGCCGCAACCGGGTGCGCGCAGCCGGTGATTGCCTGCAGGCCTGGCAGGCGTTGGCCGCACACGACAACGAACTGGGCGAGGCGCGACGGCGCCTGGGACGACGCTGGCTGGCCATCGGCAGCGAGCGCCTGGGAGCCGGCGATGCGCGCTACGCCCGCGAGGCGCTGGAGCAGGCGGCCGCGTTGGGCGTGCCGGCCAGTGAGATCGAACCGCTGCAGGCGCGGTTGCGCGACGCAGCCACGCTGGAACGCTGAACGCGGCGCACAACCGGGGCGGGGTGGGTCGGCTATAGTGCGGGCGCTGTTTCGCCCGCCTTTTTCCCCGGTATGACCTCTCAAGATCCCGCAGCGACCCGCCAGTCCCTCCCGACCCGCGGGCAACCGGCCATCACTGCAGCAGACATCTGCGCGGTGATCGTCACCTATGCGCCCGAACCGGCGTTGTTGGCGCAGGTGGTGGCCAGCGTGCAGCCCCAGGTGGGCCATGTGGTGGTGTTCGACAACGGCAGCCCCGGCCTGGATGTCGCCGCCGGACTGTCGGGAAGGGAGGCGGTCAGCGTGGTCGCCTCGGCATCCAACGTGGGGCTGGCGGCGGCGCTGAACCGTGCGATTGAACACGCGCGCGCGCTGGGTTTCGGTCATGTGCTGTTGATGGACCAGGACAGCGTGCTCGATGCGGGCATGGTGGCCACCCTGGCGCAGGCCCTGGCCACGTTGTCGCAGCACGGGCCGGTGGCAGCGGTGGGGCCGCAGTTCGTGGATGCGCGCAGCGGAAGGCCGGCACCCTTCGTGCGGATGGGCTTTCCGCTCAATGACAAGGACTACGGCGGGCCGGGGCAGACCGTGTCCTGCGATTTCCTGATCACCTCCGGTTCGCTGATTCCGCTGGCGATGCTGGACCGGGTCGGTGGCATGGACGAATCGTTGTTCATCGACAACATCGACATGGACTGGTGCTTCCGGGCCAAGGCGGCCGGGCTTGCCCTGCATGGCGTGTGCGACGCACAGATGCACCACCGCATCGGCGAACAGCTGCGTGCCTCGCGGGTCAAGCGCGATGGGGTCGTGGTGCACAAGCCGTTCCGGCTGTACTACATCATGCGCAACCGGGTGCTGCTCTATCCGCGTGCCAGTACGCCACGGGTGTGGGTGGCCCAGGATCTGCCGCGGCTGGTGCTCAAGCTGATTGGCAATGGCCTGTTCATTGCGCCCCGTTGGATTCGGCTGCGGTTCATGTTCCGGGGGCTGTGGGACGGGATCCGTGGTCGCAGTGGTCCCATGCCGGCGCCATAACGCTTGCTGTAGTGCGCCGGAACGGCCGCCACGGCGATGCCGCCGACGCTGGTGTGCTGCGTTAGACTGCGCCGAGCCCACTGTTTCCAGATGCCCGTGCCCCGACGCTACGATACCGACGACACCGACGAGTTCGACGACGACACCGATAGCCGCGGCCCGCTGTGGCGGCGTCGGCTGATCACCTGGGGGATGGCCGCGGTCGCGCTGTCCCTGGGCTTCCTGATTCCCTATACGGTCTATCTGAACAAGCAGGTCACCCAGCGGTTCGGTGAGCTGCGCTGGCAGATTCCGACCCGCGTGTATGCGCGCCCCCTGGCCTTGGCGCCGGGCGTGGCGATGGATGCCTCCACGCTGAAGACCGAGCTGGCCGCCGCCGCCTACCGCGATGACGGCACCGGCAAATCGGCTGCCACCTACCAGCAGGAAGGGGGCCGCTTCGTCATTGCCAGCCGTGGTTACAGCGACGTCGATGGCCCGGTGGCGCCGCGCCGCGTCGAGCTGAGCCTGTCCGGCGGGCAGATCGCCTCGCTGCGCGATGCCGACACCCGCAAGGCGCTGAAGTCCGCGCGGCTGGACCCGGCGCGTATCGCCACCTTGTACGGGCAGAAGCAGGAAGAGCGGCGGCTGGTCCGCATCGAAGAAACCCCCGAACTGCTGGTCACCGGCCTGCAGGCGGTGGAGGACAAGGATTTCAACCGTCACCACGGCATCGACCTGAGCGGCATCGCCCGCGCGATCTGGGTGACCGTGCGGTCCGGTGGCCAGAGCCGCCAGGGTGCGTCCACGCTGACCCAGCAGCTGGCGCGCAGCGGCCTGCTGGGCATCGGCAAGGAACAGACCGTCACCCGCAAGTTCAATGAAGTGCTGTACGCGCTGATCATGGAAGCGCGCTACGACAAGCGCACCATCCTGGAGGCCTACCTCAACCAGGTATACCTGGGGCAGCGGGGCAGCCAGGCCATCCATGGCATGTCCTCCGGTGCCGAGTTCTGGTTTGGCCGCGACCTGTCCTCGCTCAACACCGAACACGTCGCGCTGCTGATCGGCCTAGTCAAAGGCCCGTCCTACTACGACCCGCGACGCAATCCCGAACGCGCGCTGGACCGCCGCAACTTCGTGCTGGGCAAGCTGCACGAAAGCCAGCTGATCGACGACGCCGAGTACCAGCGCGCGCTCAAGGCGCCGCTCGGCGTGCCCAAGGTTCCCGGCCTGATCGCCGCCAACCGGTTCCCGGCCTACGTGGACCTGGTGCGCCGCCAGCTGGGCCACGACTACCCGGAATCGGTGCTGCAGGGCGCCGGCCTGAGCGTGATGACCGGCATGGCGCCGTCGGCCCAGGCGTACGCCGAGGGCGCGGTCACCAAGACCATCAAGTCGCTGGAGAGCAAGAAGCGCCCCGAGCTGCAGGCCGGCATGGTGCTGACCGACGTGCACAACGGCGACGTGCTGGCCGTGGTCGGCAGCCGCGATTTCGCCGAGCCCGGTTTCAACCGTGCCATCGAGGCGCAGCGCCCGGTCGGCTCGTTGCTCAAGCCGTTCGTGTACCTGCTGGCACTGGCCCAGCCGGACCGCTACTCGCTGGCCACCTGGGTGGACGATTCACCGGTGACAGTGCAGCTGTCGCGTGGCCGCAACTGGTCGCCGGGCAACGCCGACAACCGCAGCCACGGCACCGTGCGCCTGATCGACGCGCTGGCCCATTCCTACAACCAGGCCACCGTCCGGGTAGGCATGCAGGTGGGGCCGGAGCGCGTGACCCAGCTGATCCATGTGCTGGCCGGGATCAAGGCCGAGCCGAATCCGGCGGTGATCCTGGGCTCCACCGACCAGAGCCCGTATGCGATGGCCCAGCTGTATCAGTTCCTCGCCTCCGGCGGTGAGATCCAGCCGCTGCATGCCGTGCGTGGCGTGCTGGACCCGCAGGGCAAGCTGATGAAGCGCTACGACAAGTCGCCCGCACCGGCCCAGGAAGGCGACTCGATCGCGGCCAACCTGATCAGCATCGGCCTGCAGCAGGTGGTGGCCAGCGGCACCGCGCAGCGCCTGAACGCCGACGGCCTGGGCCGGCTGCAGCCGGCCGGCAAGACCGGTACCACCAATGATGGCCGCGACAGCTGGTATGCCGGCTACACCGGCGACCACCTGGCCGTGATCTGGATGGGCAACGACCAGAACGAGCAGGCCGGGCTGTATGGCGCCACCGGTTCGATGCGCGTGTGGTCGAGCATTTTCCAGCGCCTGCCGAGTGCGCCGTTGAAGGTCAGCAGCAAGGGCCTGGACTGGCAGTACGTGGAAGCCAGCGGCACGGCCAGCACCGATGAAAGCTGCCCGGGCGCGCGCCGCTTCCCGTTCGTGGTGGGCTATGCACCGGCGTATGCGCCCTGTGCGCCGCCGCCGGCCGCCCTGCCGGAGGAAGAGGGCGGCGAAGGCAGCACCGAAGGCGGTGGCTGGCGCAGCTGGTTCGGCATGGGCAAGAAGCCGGAACCGGCCGCCGAGCCGGCGCCGGCCCCTGCAACGACTCCCCCAGCGCGATGATTCCGGAGCGAGGCCGGCCCGCCATGACTACCCGAACCCTGATCCGTTCCACCTGCGTGCTTGCCCTGGGCATGGCATTGACCGCCTGCGTCACCCCGGCACCGCCGGTCAAAGCCCCCGTGGACACCACCACCCCGGCCCAACGCATGGCGGCCGTGGAGGCCGTGGCCGTGGGGGCCGACGACAAGGAGCTGGCCGTACAGCCACTGCGCGACGCCGAGATCGAAGACCTGCGCCTGACCGCGCAGATGCGTCGCCAGGCCAACGACCTGCCCGCCGCCGCCGAAGCGTTGAACCAGGCGCTGCTGATCTCCGAAGGCGATCCGTCGATCCTGCAGGAACGCGCCGAAATCGCCTTGCTGCAGGGCGACTGGGCGCGTGCCGAAGCACTGGCGCGCAAGGCCGTCGACCTGGGCTCGAAGACCGGTCCGTTGTGCCGCCGCCACTGGGCCACCATCGAGCAGTCGCGCCTGGCCCGTGGCCAGAAGGAAAACGCCGCCTCCGCGCACGCCCAGCTGGAAGGCTGCACGGTGCCGGGCATCAAGCGGTACTGACCGCGCACACGCCAGGGGCTCTGCCCGCTGCGCGAAATGCAATCCCACGTAGAGCGGGGCTCTGCCCCGCTGCGCCGGATTGCGTGTAGCGGGGCAGAGCCCCGCTCTACGTCGGATTGCGTGCCGCAATCCATGGGGCAGGTGGCACCCTTTATCATGGGCGCATGTCACGCCTTGCCCATGCCAGCAGCGAAGCCCTCAGCGAGGGCGGGACGCTTGCCAGCCAGTTGGATGCCTTTGTTGCACGCCCGGCGCAGCTGCGCCTGACCGCCGCCATCGCCGAGGCCTTCGACCAGCGCGACGTGCTGCTGGCCGAGGCCGGTACCGGGACCGGCAAGACCTATGCGTACCTGGTGCCGGCGTTGTTGTCGGGGCTGAAGATCATCATTTCCACCGGCACCCGCGCGCTGCAGGACCAGCTCTACCACCGCGACCTGCCGCGGGTGCGCGCCGCGCTCGGGGTGGGCCACAGCAGCGCGCTGCTCAAGGGCCGCGCGAACTACCTGTGCCGCTACCGCCTGCAGCAGGCCCGTGGCGAACCCCGCTTCAGTTCGCCGGAGCAGGTGGCGCAGTTCCAGCGCATCCTGGCCTGGTCCGGGCGCAGCCGCTTCGGCGACATGGCCGAGCTGGAGGCGCTGCCGGAAGACTCGCCGCTGTATCCGATGGTCACCTCTACCGTCGACAACTGCCTGGGCAACGAGTGCCCGTTCTGGGACGACTGCTTCGTGGTGCAGGCGCGCCAGCGTGCGCAGGCGGCCGACGTGGTGGTGGTCAACCACCACCTGCTGCTGGCCGACCTGGCGCTCAAGCAGGAAGGCTTCGGTGAAATCCTGCCGGGCGCGCAGGCCTTCGTGATCGACGAAGCGCACCAGCTGCCGGAACTGGCCGCCAATTTCTTCGGGGAAGGGTTCGGCATGCGCCCGTGGCAGGAACTGGCGCGCGACTGCCTGGCCGAAAGCCGCAGCGTGGCCGGTGCACAGGCCGCCCTGCAGGTGCCTGCTGCGGCGCTGGAACAGACCCTGCGCGACCTGCGCACGGCCATGGATGGGTTGCCAGCGCGCGGCACCCAGTGGCGCGCGCTGGCCGTGCCGCAGGTGCGCGATGGCTTCGATGCGGCGATGTCGGCCCTGGTGACCCTGCGCGATGCGCTGGTCGGGGTACGCGAGGCATCGCCCGGGCTGGACGCCTGCCACGCGCGCGCGATGGAAGCGGTGGGGCGGTTGTCGCGCTGGCTCGGCGAAGATGCCCCGATGCTCGATTTCGATGCCGACCCGGAACTGGCCGCGGCCCCGGCGGACGTGCTGTGGTACGAACTGACCCCGCGCGGCTTCCGCTGCCAGCGCACCCCGATGGACGTGTCCGGGCCGCTGCGCGAGCACCGCCAGCGCTCGATGGCGGCCTGGGTATTCACCTCGGCCACGCTGACCGTGGACGGCGGGTTCGCGCATATTTCGCAGCGGCTGGGGCTGGACGATCCGGTCACCCTGCTGCAGCCCAGTCCGTTCGACTGGGCGACCCAGGCGCTGTGCTACCTGCCCACCGATCTGCCCGATCCGGCGGCACGAGGATTCGGCACCGCCTTGATCCGTGCACTTACGCCGGTGCTGGAGGCATCGCAGGGCAGGGCGTTCCTGCTGTTTGCCTCGCACCGCGCGCTGCGCGAAGCGGCCGAAGCACTGCGTGACGCACCGTGGCCCCTGTTCGTGCAGGGCGAGGCGCCGCGCGCGACCCTGTTGCAGCGCTTCCGCGACTCGGGCAATGGCGTGCTGCTGGGCTCGGCCAGTTTCCGCGAAGGCGTGGACGTGGTTGGCGATGCATTGAGCGTGGTGGTGATCGACAAGCTGCCGTTCGCCGCACCGGATGATCCGGTGTTCGAGGCACGGCTGGACGCGATCCGGCGCGACGGTGGCAATCCGTTCCGCGATGAGCAGCTGCCGCAGGCGGTGATCGCGCTCAAGCAGGGCGTCGGGCGGCTGATCCGCAGCGAGACCGACCGCGGCGTGCTGGTGCTGTGCGACCCGCGCCTGCTCAGCCGCAGCTACGGACGGATCTTCCTGGATTCGCTGCCGCCGTTCCGCCGCACCCGCGCGCTGGACGATGTGCGCGGCTTCTTTGCGCCACAATGGCCGCCTGACGCGCTGCCGGCACCGCACGCCACGGCGGCGGCGCCTCCTGCAGCCGCTGTGTCACCCGCGGCACCCGATGACTTCCCCACTTCCCTGTTCTGACCGCCATGAAACTGCTCGCCTTTGAAACCGCCACCGAAGCCTGTTCCGTCGCCCTGTATGTGGATGGGCGGGTGCTTGAGCGGTTCGAGATCGCCCCGCGCCGCCATGCCGAGCTGAGCCTGCCGTGGGCCGAGGCACTGCTGGCCGAGGCCGGCGTGGCGCGTTCGCAGCTGGATGCCATCGCGCTGGGGCGCGGCCCGGGCGCGTTCACGGGGGTACGCCTGGCCATCGCCATCGCACAGGGCATCGCCCTGGCGCTGGACCGCCCGCTGGTGCCGGTGTCCACGCTGCAGGTACTGGCGCTGCGCGCGCCGGCCGACGCCGACCAGGTGCTCAGCAGCATCGATGCCCGCATGGGCGAGGTGTACGTGGCGCGCCAGGTCCGCGTGGACGGCCAGTGGCAGCTGCAGGGCGAAGAGATCGTCTGTGCGCCCGAGGCGGTGGTCCTGCCCGAAGGCACCCGCTGGTTCGGCGTGGGCACCGGCTTCGGCGCCGCCGAGGGGCTGCTGGCCACGCGCCTGGCCGATCAGCTCGACGGCGTCGACGCACAGGCGCTGCCGCGTGCATCGGACCTGCTGACGCTGGCGGTACCGGCGTTCGCGCGCGGCGAGGGCATGGCACCGGAACGGGTCGAGCCGGCTTACCTGCGCAACAACGTAGCGCTGACGCTGGTCGAACAACAGGCCGCCCGCGCCGCCAAGGCCGCCCGGTAGAGCCGACCGTTGGTCGGCTGCGCACCAACGGGTGGACCCAACCATCGGTCGGCTATCGCCCCCTCACCGGTCGTCGCGCAACGTACCGCCGGGCAGGAACGCCCACGTCCGCGTCACCTGCAGGATCTCCACACCGTCCTCGGTCTTGGGCAGCGGCGGGAACGGCTGCGCCAGGCGCACCACGCGCAGGGCGGCCTCATCCAGCAACGGGGTGCCGCTGCTGCGCAGGATCCGCGCGCTTTCCACGCTGCCGTCGCGGCGCACGCCGACGGTGATCACCACCTGGCCGCCGAGGCGGCGCTGGCGGGCTTCGTCGGGGTAATTGAGGTTGCCCACGCGTTCGGCGCGGTCCACCCACGCCCGCAGGTAGTTGGCGTAGGCGTATTCCCGGGTGCTGGCCGACACGAACTTGCGGTTCGGGCGCTTGGCGTACTGCGCCGAGCGCAGGTGCACCTCGGCGGCCAACCGGGCCATTTCCGCGTCGCGTTGCTCGCGCGCATTCAGCGGGGCCTCCGGCTGCGGGTGCTCGGGCACTGGCTGCGGCTGCGCGCTGGCCACCTGCTCGGTGCTGTTGCGGCTGGACACCACCCGCGCCTGCGGGGGCGGCGGGCTGGCCGCATCCTGGCGCTGCTGCGGCACCGGCGACAGCCCGGCCTGCGGCTGCGGCACGATCCCGGCCTGGTTGTCGCGCGGGCGCTGGGCCTTGTCGTGGTCGCCGCCGCCCTGCTGGTTGGCCTGGGCCAGGAAATCGGCCTGTTTGGGCGTCAGCGCGGTCTGGGTCTGGCTGAAGATCACCTCCAGGGTGGGCACCAGCGCGGCCTTGTCGCTCACCGCAAAGCCCACCCCCAGGATCAACAGCGCATGCACCAGCAGCGACAGCGCCAGGGTCGCGCCCAGGCGCTGCGATTCGCGCGCCTGCAGCGGCAGCAGCGGTGCGGCCGTCGCACTCATCGCGGCAGGCCGGCCTCGATCGCGTCGAACAGGGTGCCGGCGATGTTCAGCCCGAACTGGGCATCCAGCTCGCGCACGCAGGTGGGGCTGGTGACGTTCACTTCGGTCAGGTAATCGCCGATCACGTCCAGGCCGACGAAGCGCATGCCGCGCCGCTTCATCTCCGGCCCGACCTGGGCGGCGATCCAGCGGTCGCGGTCGCTCAGCGGGCGGCCTTCACCGCGGCCGCCGGCGGCCAGGTTGCCGCGGAACTCGTCGCCCTGCGGGATCCGCGCCAGGCAGTAGTCCACCGGCTCGCCGTCGACCAGCAGGATGCGCTTGTCGCCGGCGGTGATGTCCGGGATGAACTTCTGCGCCAGGGCCAGCGTGCGCTCGCCGTCGGTCAGGGTTTCCAGGATCACGTTGAGGTTGGGGTCGCCGGTGCCGCTGCGGAAGATCGAGCGCCCGCCCATGCCGTCCAGCGGCTTGAGCACGGCCTGGCCATGTTCCAGCACGAAGGCCTTCAGGTCGGCGTTGCGGCGGCTGACCAGGGTCGGCGGGCAGCACTGCGGGAACAGCAGCGCGGCCAGCTTCTCGTTGAAATCGCGCAGCCCCTGGGGGTCGTTGACCACCAGCGCGCCGGCCTGCTGGGCCACGCTGAGCACATGGGTGTCGTAGATGAATTCGGCATCCACCGGCGGGTCCTTGCGCATCAGCACCACTTGGCCGGGGCCGAACACGGTCTGGCTGAATTCGCCCAGGGTGAACCAGTCGGCCTTGTCCTCGCGCACCTGCAGCGGCGCGGTGCGGGCGACCGCCTGGCCGTCGCGCAGGGCCAGCCCGCCGGGGCTGACGTAGTGCAGGGCGTGACCGCGGCGCTGGGCTTCCAGCAGCATCGCGAAGGTGGTGTCCTTGGCAATCTTGATATGGGCGATGGGGTCCATCACCACGATGACATTCAACGGCATGGTCGCAACCTGGCGGGCAGGGCGATGATGGTAGCCGCAACCGGGGCCGGTTGCCTGCCCGGCGGGGTGCAACGCTGCGTCCGCCGGGGCCCGGGTTTGCGCAAATCCGGCCGATCCGGCCCGGTCCGACCCGTCTGCGGCTTGGCTGAAGTGGCCGCGCTTGTAGCCTGCGCGGGAAGTGCGATATAGATACGCTTTCGCAGCGACGCCGGACCAAGCAGAAGCGTCGCGCGCCCGGGGAAAGGTAATGACTGAAAACATGGCTGCGGGTGGGGAACTCGCAGGGCTTAGGGTCATGGTCATCGACGATTCGAAGACCATTCGCAGGACCGCCGAAACACTGCTCAAGCGCGAAGGCTGCGAGGTGGTGACCGCGACCGATGGTTTCGAGGCGTTGGCCAAGATCGCCGACCAACAGCCGCAGATCATCTTCGTGGACATCATGATGCCGCGGCTGGACGGCTATCAGACCTGTGCGCTGATCAAGGGCAACCAGCTGTTCAAGTCGACCCCGGTGATCATGCTGTCCTCAAAGGACGGCCTCTTCGACAAGGCGCGCGGGCGCATCGTCGGCTCGGAGCAGTACCTGACCAAGCCATTCACGCGTGAAGAACTGCTGGGTGCCATCCGCACATACGTCAACGCCTGACCAGGGGGGAAAGGCACAATGGCTCGAATCGTTCTGATCGAGGATTCACCGACCGACCGCGCGGTGTTCACGCAGTGGTTGACCAAGGCCGGGCACGAAGTACTGGAAGCGGACAACGCCGAGGACGGGCTGGTGCTCGTGCGCGAGCATGCGCCGCAGCTGGTGCTGATGGACGTGGTCCTGCCGGGCATGAGTGGCTTCCAGGCCACCCGTGCGATGGCGCGTGACGCGGCCATCAAACATATTCCGGTCGTCATCGTCAGCACCAAGGCGATGGAGACCGACAAGGCGTGGGGGCTGCGCCAGGGGGCGGCCGACTACATCGTCAAGCCGCCGCGCGAGGAGGAACTGATCGCGCGGATCAACCAGTTGGTGGTCTGATGCGTTCTCCTTTCGACATCCTCGAAGCCTACGAACGGCGCAGCCTGGCCCATGCCGTGCAGCTGCCCGAGCGTCAGTTCGCGCAGGACCTGTGGCGTGGCGTCGGTTACCGCGTGGGCAAGCGCCACCTGGTGTCGGATTTCCGCGAAGTGGTTGAAATCGTGCCGATGCCGCCGATCACCCCGGTGCCCGGCGCGCAGCCGTGGCTGCTGGGCGTGGGCAACCTGCGCGGCAACCTGTTCCCGGTGGTGGACCTGAAGTACTTCCTGGAAGGCGAGCGCACCGTGCACCAGGAAGGCCAGCGCGTGTTGATCATGCGCCAGGCCGGCGGCGACGTCGCGCTCACCATCGATGAACTGTTCGGCCAGCGCAGCTTCGACCAGGGCCAGGACATCGCCATCGGCGACCTCGCCAGCGGCCGCTATGCCCACTTCATCGACCGTGCCTTCCACGGCGATGGCCACGATTGGGGCGTGTTCTCGCTGTCGCTGCTGTCGCGCACTCCCGAATTCAGGCAGGCCGCGGCCTGATCGCTGCCGCCTGTCTCACCGTATTTGATGATCGAGGTTGAACGATGAGTACTACTTCGGAATCCGCCAAGGCCGGCAAGCTCGGGTCGGTGGGAACCAATTTCTGGCTCGGCCTGCTGGCCCTGTCGATGATCGTGTTCGGCGTCAACACCGGCGTCGCCACCTGGCAGGGCAGTCGCCTGGCCGGCGCCAGTACCGGCGCGGCCGATCTGCAGGTGTTGTCCCAGCAGCTGGCCAACCAGGGCCGTGAAGCGGTCTCGGGCAACGCCCAGGCGTTCACCGCGTTCAAGGACACCAAAACCCGCATCGAGAGCACGGTGAGCAGCCTGCAGGGCCGCTATGGCTCCGAAGCGAACGTGTCCGGCCCGCTCAACCAGCTCAGCCAGACCTGGGAGCCGCTCGGCAAGAGCGCCGCCCAGCTGGTGGCCAGTGAGCCGGCGGTGCTGGCCCTGGCCGGCAACGCCAACAACTTCGTCAACGGCGTGCCGGCACTGCAGGCACAGCTGAACGAAGTGGTGCGTGCGATGTCCGCCGGCGGTGCCCCGGCCTCGCAGGTGTACAACGCGCTGCAGCAGGTGGTGGTGGTGGGCTCGATGGCCCGTCGGGTCACCGAAATGCGCGCCGGTGGTGCCAATGCCGCCGCCGCCGGCGACGCGCTCGCCCGCGACTCGGTGGTGTTCACCCAGGTGCTGGACGCCCTGCGCAACGGCAACGAAGAACTGGGCATCACCCCGGTGCGCAATGCCGGCGCGCTGGCCGCGCTGGAACAGTCCCAGAAGCAGTGGGACACCATGAAGAAGGACGCCGACGCGATCCTGGCCAGCTCGCGCCAGCTGTTCTCGGCGCAGTCCTCGGCAGCCGCGCTGACCGGTGGCGCCACCCGCATGCTGGACGACAGCAAGAAGCTGTTTGAAGCGTTCTCCTCGTTCGGTTCGGTGCGCGACACGCGCCTGTTCCCGAACTTCTGGCTGGGCGTGATTTCCGGTGCGCTGTCGCTGATCGCCATCATCGGCTTCGTCAGCAGCACCGTGCGCAGCCGCTCGCGCGAGCAGGACCTGCGTTACCAGACCCAGGTGGAATTCAACAGCCGCAACCAGCAGGCCATCATGCGGCTGCTGGACGAAATCAGCTCGCTGGGTGAAGGCGACCTGACGGTGAAGGCCTCGGTGACCGAGGACATGACCGGCGCGATCGCAGACGCCATCAACTACGCCGTGGACGAACTGCGCCACCTGGTGACCACCATCAACGACACCTCGGCCAAGGTCGCGCTGTCCACCCAGGAAACCCAGGCCACGGCCATGCAGCTGGCCGAAGCGGCGGGCCACCAGGCCAACCAGATCACCTCGGCCTCGGACCGCATCGGCGAGATCGCCTCGAGCATCGAACAGGTGTCGCGCAACTCGGCCGAGTCGGCCGACGTGGCACAGCGCTCGGTGGTGATCGCCGCCGAAGGCGCCGGCGTGGTTCGCGAGACCATCCAGGGCATGGACCAGATCCGCGACCAGATCCAGGAAACCTCCAAGCGCATCAAGCGCCTGGGCGAGTCCTCGCAGGAGATCGGCTCGATCGTGGAACTGATCAACGACATTTCCGAGCAGACCAACATCCTGGCGTTGAACGCCGCGGTGCAGGCGGCCTCGGCCGGTGAGGCCGGCCGTGGTTTCGCCGTGGTGGCCGACGAAGTGCAGCGCCTGGCAGAACGCACCTCCGGTGCGACCCGACGTATCGAAGGCCTGGTCCAGGCCATTCAGGCCGATACCAACGAAGCGGTCAGCTCGATGGAGCAGACCACCGCCGAAGTGGTGTCCGGTGCACGCCTGGCCGAAGACGCCGGTACCGCACTGACTGAAATCGAACGCGTGTCCAACGCGCTCAACAACCTCATCAAGAACATCTCGATCGCCGCCCAGCAGCAGTCGTCGGCCGCCTCGGACATCACCCGCACCATGGGCGTGATCCGGCAGATTACCGGCCAGACCTCGCAGGGTGCGGGACAGACCGCCGAGTCGATCGGTCATTTGGCACAGCTGGCGGCCGACCTGCGCCGCTCGGTTGCCGACTTCAAGCTGCCGGCGTGAGCCGCGGGCAGGGCGGAGAGGGAAGGAATCAGCAGATGATGCATCGCGATAACCCACAGCACGACACGCGCGCGCCCCTGCCGGGAGACCTGGCATGAGCACGCTGCGCGATGCCATGAGCCACGCCGCCCTGGGCTGGGTCAAGCCGGAACTGGACGAAACCCTGCGCCAGGTGCGCAACGAGGTGGAGTACTACGCCGAAGACCCGTCCGATGCCGGCCGCATGCGCTTCTGCGCCGGCTACCTGCACCAGGTGCAGGGCACCCTGCGCATGGTGGAGCTGTATGCCCCGGCGATGGTGGCCGAAGAACTGGAGCAGCTGGCCAACGCCATCGGCGCCGGCGAGGTGCCCGACCGTGACGAAGCCTGCGCCACCCTGATGCGCGGCAGCGTGCTGCTGCCCGACTACCTGGAGCGCCTGCAGAACGGGCACCGCGACATTCCGATCGTGCTGCTGCCGCTGCTCAACGACATCCGTTCGGCACGCGCCGCACCGGGCATCAACGAGAGCGTGCTGTTCGCGTTCGCGCCGGACAGCGTCACCGCCACCGAGGCCGAGCTCGACCACGCGCGCGGCAGCCTGAGCGGCCGCAACCGCGAGCTGCTCGATACCGTGGGCAATGCGGTCAAGGAAGAACTGCTGCGCATCAAGGACGCGCTGGACCTGCACCTGCGCACCGGTGGCGATCCGGTGCAGCTGCAGACCCAGGTCAACGAACTGGGCGCCGTTGCCGATACCCTGGGCATGATGGGCCTGGGCGTGGCCCGCGGCGTGGTCGTGCAGCAGCGCGATGCGCTGCGCGGCGTCGTGCAGGGCGAACAGCAGATCGACGAAAGCCTGCTGCTGGATATCGCCGGTGCGCTGCTGTACGTGGACGCCTCGCTGGACGACCAGGTCGCCCATCTGGGCGCCGGCGGCAGTGGCGAAGACGATCCGAGCGCAGTGGAGAACCGGCGCACGGTGGAGGTGCTGGCGCATGAAGCCATCGCCAATTTCGCCGCCGCCCGCGAGCACTTCGTCGCCTTCATCGAAACCAACTGGAACCACCAGCAGCTGCAGGAAGTGCCGCGGCTGCTGGGCGAGGTGTCCGGTGCGTTGCGCATGCTCGACCTGGCCACCCCGGCCGACTACCTGCAGGGTGTGCGCCAGTACATCACGGTGGAACTGATCGGCCGCCAGCGCGTGCCGAGCGGGCGCCAGCTGGACACCCTGGCCGATGCCATGGCCAGCCTGGAGTACTACCTCGAAGCCCTGCGCGAACGTCGCCCGGGTCGCGAGGAAATCCTCGACATCACCCGCACCAGCCTGGAAACCCTGCGTTACTGGCCGTTGCCGGACGCCAATGCCGCCCAGCCGGACACCACCGCAGAAGCCCTGCCGGTGGCCGCCGAGCCGATCGAGTTGACGCAGTGGGATGCGCCGTCGGTCGAGCCGATCGCCGTGCCCGTTACCCCGAGCGCACCGCCGCCGGGCAGCGTGCCGCCGTCGTTCCCGGACGTCACCTTCGACCCGCTGCCTGACGCCGCCCTGGCCAGTGCAGCGGCAGCCGCGCCGTCGCTGGTGTTCGACGCATCGACCGCGCCCGCGCCGGAAGCGCCGCAGTGGACCCTGTCCACCGAGGCCGACGCCACCACCGACCACGCCGGACCCAGCTTCGCCCATTTCGACCCGGTGATCGCCGAAGACAGCCCCGCAGTGCGCTGGGACGCGCTGCCGCCGATGCATGTCGCCCTGGATGCGCTGGACGCCACCGACACGGTGTCCGCGCAGGCCGACGCGCACGCGCAGGACGCGGTCTCCTTCAGCGGTGGGTTCGACCCGGTTGCCGCCGAGCACGACGTACTGGAGTTCAGCGACGCGCCCATCGAATTCACCTTCGATGCGCCGCTGCACAATGCTGGCGACGTGCTGTCGCTGGAGATCGACGATGCCGTGGCTCCTGCCGCGGAGCCGGTGGCCGAGGCCGCGTCCGACCTGGACGTGGCCGCGTTGCCGTCGTTCCTGCAGGCGGCCGACGGCCATGCCGATGACGTTGCGGACGCCGCCGGGCAGGAGGCCGATGCAGAGGCCGTTGAGCATGGCGAGGCGATCAGCGCCGAGCCGGTCGAGGAGATCGATCTGGCCGCGGTTGCAGACGACAGCCCCGTTGCAGACGCATCCGCCGATGCGGCGGTGCCGACCGACACCGACGACCACACCCGTGGTGACGACGGTGCTGCGCAGGATCCGACCCCGGTCGTGACCCACAGCAGCACCGGCGTGCATGCCGCCGTGATCGGCAAGATCGAGCTGGACGACGAGTCCGCGCGCTTCCTGGCCGAGCTGGATGCGGCTGCCGCGCAATTCAGCACCGCACCGGCGATCACTCCCGATGCGCTGGCTGCGGTATCGCCGGCCAATGCGGTCGGTGAGACCGACAGCATCGAGGCCGGATTCGAGGACGATGGCGAGAACATCGACCAGGACATCCGCGAGGTCTTCATCGAAGAGTTCGATGAGGAACTGGTCAACCTCGGCAACCTGCTGCCGGTCTGGCGCGCCGCGCCGGACAACCTCGACCGCCTGCGTCCGATCCGCCGCGTGTTCCACACGCTCAAGGGCAGCGGCCGGTTGGTGGGCGCACGCACCCTGGGCGAGTTCAGCTGGAAGATCGAAGGCATGCTCAACCGTGTGCTCGACGGTACCCGGCCGGCCACCCCGGCCGTGGTGGCCATGGTCACCCAGGCGTATGAGGTGCTGCCGCAGCTCAACGCCGCGCTGCGCGGCCAGGGCCGCGTGACGGCCGACCTGCAGGCCATGCAGGCCATTGCCGATCGCGTGGCGGCCGGCGAAGAAACCTTCCATGTGCCGCTGCAGCGGGCCGCGCCGGTCGTGGCCGCCCCGGTGGAGGTGGTCGAAGCCGTCGAAGCCGTCGAAGCCAGCGACGCCGTCGAGGCCAGCGGTACCCCGGCCAACATCGACGAAGTGCTGCGCGAGATCCTGGAAGCCGAGGTGGATACCCACCAGGCCACGTTGCAGGCCTGGCTGCGCGAGGCCAGCGTGGCCCCGCAGCCGGTCACCGACACCCTGCTGCGCGCGGTGCACACCATGAACGGTGCGTTCGCGATGACCGACGTGCCCGAAATCACCGCCGTCACCGGGGGCGCCGAGAGCTTCATCAAGCGCTCGCTGGCCGCCGATACCACCCCGGACGCCGATGGCGTGGACGCGCTGTCGGCCACCGCCGAGGCGATCACCGCGACCATGACGGCCCTGCAGGCCGACGCACCGCGTATTCCGGTGCAGGCTGCGCTTGCTGCCCGCCTGCAGGCCCTGGCCGACACGCTGCCCGAAGCGCGCTGGCCGGCCCTGGTGGCCGACGATGAAGAAGACGCCCTGGACGCGCTGGACGACGATGCCGCCGACCCGGGCGCTGTCGAGCCGCAGGCCGTGGATGCGGACGCCGTGGACGCCGTCGCATCCCACGATGCAACCGTGCCGGTGGCCGGTGACGACGTCGCCGCGAACGACGACGACGCCCTGGCCACGCTGCCGCAGGCAGACGCGCAAGGCGGTTACGCCGGCCTGGACGACAGCGCCGATACCGACCTGCAGCTGGCCGAGATCGACGCCGACGCCCTGACCGTGGTCGAGCCTGTCGCCCTTGAACTCGATGCGGTGGAAGCGGAGACCGGTCACGCGCTGGACGCCGATGCGCCGGTCGTGGACGAGCTGACGGTCAGCAATGACCTGTCGGCGTACTTCGACGCCGATCTTCCGGTCAATGCCGCGCCCATCGCGGGCAGCGAGACGACGCTCGACGCACAGCCTGACGCAGGCAGTGCCGACCCGCACGTTACCAACGTCGCCGCATTCGACGCGGTACAGCACGACGTTGCAGCGCACACGCAGGACGCGCACGACGGTCTGGAGACGGTCGAACTGACCGGCGCCGACGACCTGTCGCGCTTCCTCGATGCCGATGTGACGCCGGTGGCCGAGGCGAACGACGCGGCTGCTGCCACGGGCGCCGCTGCGGACGACACCTTGATCGATCACGCAGTCCTCGATGACGAGCCGGCGGTTGCGGCCGCCGACGCGTCGGATACCGTGGCCGAACCAGAAGGTCAGGTCGAAGCCGAAGCCGAAGCCGAAGCCGAAGCCGAAGCCGAAGCCGAACCCGAACCGACCCCGGAAGCAGACACCCACACCCTGCTGGACGCGCCGCTCGACGCACTCGACGACGCAGCACCCGCCGCATCGGAACAGGATCTGGACGCCGACGATCAGGACACGCGCGACGCACTGGACGAAGCCCTGCCGCCGACGCCGGCGTTCGGCGAGCCGGTTGACGAGCAGCAGGCCCTGGATGACGGTCTGACCGTGATCGACGCGCCGCAGGCCGACGACGCGGCCGACAGCGTGCTGGGCCTGGATGCCACCCACGACGCACAGGAACAGCCCGAGGAGGCCGACGCCTTCGCCGAGGATGCGGTCGAAACCGAAACCGAAACCGAAACCGCCGCGCCGACACCGTTCTTCGAACTCGAAGATGCACCGTTGGCCGTCGCCGGCGCATCGGTCGCTGCACTGCTCACGCATGCGGAACCGGCCGCCCCCGCCGAGGCAGCGGTTGCCGCCGGCAGCGTGCGCGACACCGAAGCCGACACCGACGCCGACGCCGATGACGAAGAAGACAGCGCCGACGCGCTGGACTTCAGCGTGCTCGACCAGGAGCTGGTCGACATCTTCGTGGAAGAAGGCAAGGACCTGCTCGACCATTGCGATGGCCTGATCAGTGAACTGCGCGCCGCGCCGAATGACCGCGACGTCATCGCCGGCCTGCAGCGTGACCTGCACACCCTCAAGGGTGGCGCACGTATGGCCGGGATCAACCCGATCGGCGACCTGGGCCATGGCATCGAATCGCTGCTGGAGGCCGTGGCGGCCAACCGCACCGACATCGACCGCAGCGACGTGCACCTGCTTGAACGTGGCTTCGATCGCCTGCACCAGCTGCTGACCCGCACCGGGCAGCACCGCAGCGTGGCGATGCCCGACGACCTGATCCATGCGTTCGAACAGCGCACGCTGGGCCGGGTGGACGTGGCCGTGGACACCCCTGCCGACACCGTGCAGGACACCGCACCGGTCGAGGTCGATACCGCCGTCGCCGCGGCGCCGCTCTCGGCACCGGTGCCGCTGGAAACCAGCAGCGACGACGATGCCCTGGCCCGTCCGCAGCAGGAACAGGTACGCGTGCGCGCCGACCTGCTCGACCGCCTGGTCAACCACGCCGGTGAAGTGGCGATCTACCGCTCGCGCCTGGAACAGCAGCTCGGCGCATTCCGTGGCGCCATGGGCGAACTGGACCGCACCAACGCGCGTCTGCGCGACCAGCTGCGCCGCCTGGACCTGGAAACCGAAGCGCAGATCGTTGCCCGCTACCAGCGCGAACAGGACCAGGCCGACCACAAGTTCGACCCGCTGGAACTGGACCGCTTCTCCACGCTGCAGCAGCTCAGCCGCGCGCTGAACGAGTCCGCCGCCGACTTGGGCGGCCTGCAGGGCGTGCTGGACGACCTGTCGCGCCAGTACGACGTGCTGCTGCAACAGCAGTCGCGGGTCAGCTCGGAACTGCAGGACGGCCTGATGCGTGCGCGCATGGTGCCGTTCGATGGTCTGGTGCCGCGCCTGCGTCGCGTGGTCCGCCAGGCCGGCCAGGACACCGGCAAGCAGGTGCACGTGATTCTGGAAGGCACCCACGGCGAACTGGACCGCAACGTCCTGGATCGCATGGTCGCGCCGCTGGAACACATGCTGCGCAACTCGGTGGCCCACGGGCTGGAAACCCCGGAACAGCGCCGCGCTGCCGGCAAGCCCGAGGAAGGCGAAATCGCCATCCGTCTGCGCCGCGAAGGCTCGGAAATCGTGCTGGAAGTGGCCGATGACGGCGCCGGGCTGGACCGCGAGGCGATCCGTCGCCGCGCCGAACAGCGTGGCCTGGTGCAGGCCGACGCCGTGCTTGGCGATACCGAACTGGACGCGATGATCTTCTCGCCCGGGTTCAGCACCGCCGACCAGGTCAGCCAGCTGGCTGGCCGTGGCGTGGGCATGGACGTGGTGCACAACGAAGTGCGCCAGCTGGGCGGCTCGGTGGATATCCACTCGGTGCGTGGCCAGGGCGTCACCTTCACCCTGCGCCTGCCGCAGACGCTGGCGGTCACCCAGGCGGTGTTCGTGCAGATCGGCGAAACCACCTACGCGGTGCCGGTGGCCTCGGTCAGCGGTATCGGCCGGATCTCGCGCGAGCGCTTTGAAACCATCGACGGCGACTACCACTACGGTGGCGAAGCCTTCGCCCTGCATGACCTCGGTACGCTGGTGGGCCAAGGCCCGGCGCGTGCCGAGGGCCAGGCCCAGGTGCCGCTGCTGCTGGTGCGAGCCGGTGAACTGCGCGCGGCCGTGGCGATCGACCAGGTGCTGGGCAACCGCGAAATCGTGGTCAAGCCGGTGGGCCTGCAGATCGCCTCCGTTCCGGGTATCTACGGCGCCACCATTACCGGCGATGGCCGCGTGGTGGTCATCCTCGACGTGGCCCCGCTGGTCCGCCGCTTCCAGGCCAACCCGCACAAGCCGATCGCCGTGACCAGCCAGGTCAGCGACCGCCAGGCACCGCTGGTGATGGTGGTCGACGATTCGCTGACCATGCGCAAGGTCACCGGCCGCATCCTGGAACGCCACAACTTCGAAGTGGCGGTGGCCCGCGATGGCGTGGAAGCGCTCGAGCGGCTGGAGGAGCGGGTCCCCGACCTGATGCTGCTGGACATCGAAATGCCGCGCATGGATGGCTATGAACTGGCCACCGCGATGCGCGCCGACCCGCGTTACAAGGATGTGCCGATCGTGATGATCACCTCGCGCAGTGGCGACAAGCACCGTCAGCGCGCCTTCGAAATCGGCGTCCAGCGTTACCTGGGCAAGCCTTACCAGGAACTGGACCTGATGCGAAACGTGTACGACCTGCTGGGGATCGCCCGTGTCCGCGAATGACCTGCCTTTGCTGTTGTCGGTAGCGCTGCTGGCGCGCCCGGGGCAGGCCCGCGAGCGCCTGCGCGACGCGTTGGCCCAGGCCGGCGCGACCCTGGTGCTGGAAGAGGATCCCAACACGCTGGACGTGCAGGTGCTGCGCGACGCGGCGCCGGGTGCGGTGCTGATCGCGCTGGAACCGGCGATCGAGGACGCGCTGGAGCGCCTGGACCCGGTGCTGGGTTCGCCGTCGCTGACCCTGATCTTCGACGAAGCCGAACTGGCCGCCCGCCGTGAAGGTTGGGAAGCACAGCGCTGGGCGCGGCACCTGGTGGCCAAGCTGCACGGCCACCACGACGTGTTGCCGCCGGGTTCGGAGCAGGACAGCCTGCTCCAGCCCGAGCCCGGCCTGCCGACCACGCCGGCCGAACTGCATGCCGATGCACCGTTGGACTTCCATGTCCGCGAGGCGTTCGATGCGGCCGCGGATGTGCCCGCCGATGGCCTGTACCAGGCCCCGGATGCACTGAGCGAACCGATGTCGCTGGAAGAGGCGCTGGCTGCCCTGCAGCCGCCGTCCGCCGCCGCGTCGGTGCCACCGCCGGTACCGCCCTCGGCGCCGCCGGCGATGGCCCGCGTACCGCTGGGTGACCACAGCAGCTGGTCGCTGGTGGACGACACCGCCGACACCGCCGCCGCGGCGCCCGCACGCGCTGCCACGGAGGCCGACGCTGCGCCGCCGGCACTGTCTGCGTTCGATATCGAACGGCTGTCGCTGGTCGAACTGGAGGCCGAGCGCCCCAACGACGGCGCCGCCGCAGGGGCCGTACTGGTACTGGCCGGTATCGGCGGGCCGGACGCGTTGCGTCGCCTGCTCGCCACGTTGCCGGCGGGGCTGGCCACGCCGGTGCTGGTGCACATGCGCCTGGATGGCGGCCGCTACGGCAACCTGGTCAAGCAGATGGCGCGCGTGTCGGCGCTGCCGGTGCTGCTGGCCGAAGCCGACCAGCCGGTGCAGGCCGGCAATGCCTACATTCTGCCCGATGACATCGGCCTGGCCGAACGCCAGCGTGGCCTGTACTTCCAGGGCGATGCACAGGGTGTCCAGGTGGCCACGCTGCCGCCGGCGCACAGCGCGGTGGTGCTGCTCAGCGGCGCCGATACCGCGCAGGTCGATGATGTCCTGGCCTTGGCCGCCGCAGGCGCCTGGGTCGGTGCACAGGTCGGCGAAGGCTGCTACGACCCTGCCGCGGCCAACGCCGCGGTGGCCGCCGGGATGGACGCGGGCGAGCCGCCGCAGCTGGCCCAGAGCATCGTCGAACGTTGGGGTGTGAGCGAGTAATCGCTGCGCCGTCCCCTTTTCAGGAATCACGCCATGAGTTACGCCAGCAACGACGAAATCCGCGGGGTATTGATCCAGGCCGGGCACGAACGCGTGCTGCTGCCCAATGCCACCGTGGCCGAGATGATGTCCAAGGTGGCCGTGCAGGGCGTGCCGGACGCACCGGCCTGGCTGGTCGGCCAGATTGCCTGGCACGGGTGGGACGTACCGCTGCTCTCGTTCGCGCGGTTGTCCGGGCTGGGCGACGAACTGGTCACCAGCAACAACAAGGTGGTGGTGCTCAAGGCGCTGGGCGGCAACCCGAAGCGCCCGTATTTCGCGCTGCTCACCCAGACCTTCCCGCAGCTGATCTCGGTGCCGCGTGACGGCCTGCTGGCCGACGCCTCCGAGGAAACCCTGCCGCAGGGCGTGCACATGCGCGTGCTGCTGGGCGAGCAGAGCGCGCTGCTGCCCGACCTGGATGCGCTGGAAGCGGCGCTGGACGAGGCGTACCCGGTCGCGGGGTAGGTTCGCATTCGCGAAACCTCCCACGATCTGCGGCGCAGATCGTGGGCCCCCCGCAAACATTTTTCCAGATCCCCGCGCCTGGCGGCGCGCCCCCTTGACTCAAGGGGGCTGTTCCACCGGCTGGCTCGACGTGCGCTGGCACATCGCGCATCGGCCATTCGTGCACCCACCGGGATGGGGTAGCGACCAATGGTGGCTACCTACCGGAACGTGATGGTGGGGTAGCGACCAACGGTCGCTACCTACCGGAACGTGATGGTCAGCCCAGGTCGCCCAGCCGCGCCTGTACCGCCGCGATGGCGGCCAGCCCGGCCGTTTCCGTGCGCAGGATGCGCGGACCCAGCTGCAGCCCCTGGAAGCCTGCCTCGGCCAATGCCTGCCGATCCCGGGGCGACCAGCCGCCTTCCGGCCCGATCGCGATCACCACGCCGCCCGGCGCTGGCTGCAGGGTGGACAGGCGATGCTCCCCCAGTGGGTCCAGGGTGAGTTTGAGGGCCTCGGCCGGCACCTGCCGTGCGGCCTCCAGCAGTGATTGCGGTGCGGCCACGGCCGGCACGCGGGCCCGCCCGGACTGCCCACACGCCGAGACCACCACGCTGTGCCAGTGCGCCAGGCGCTTCTCCGCGCGCGCCGCATCCAGTTTCACTTCGGTCCGCTCGGCGTTGACCGGCACGATCGCGTTGACCCCCAGTTCGGTGGCCTTCTGCAGGATCAGGTCCATCTTCTCGCCGCGGGCGATGCCCTGCAGCAGGGTGATGTGCAGCGGCGATTCGTTGGCCACCGCCAGCGCGGCGTCGATGCGCACCTGCGCATCGCGCTTGCCCACCACCACCAGGGTGGCGCTGTAGTCGTGGCCGTCGCCGTTGAACAGCACGCAGCCGTCGCCCTCGCGCAGGCGCATTACCCGCACCAGGTGATTGGCCGCCTCTTCGGGCAGCGGCAGGGTCTGGCCCACCGCCAGCGGGTTCTCGACATGGCACCGGGTCACGCGCATGCAACAGCCTCCTCGATCGCAGCCAGGGTGGTCTGGGCCAGCAGGTCCAGGTGGTCGTCGTCCACGCAGTACGGCGGCATCCAGTACAGCACGTTGCCCAGCGGGCGCAGCACCACGCCGCGCTTGAGCGCGGCGGTATACGCATGCAGGCCCACCCGCGCCTCGGCCGGGAACGGCGTGCGCTTGTCCCCGTTGCGGGTCAGTTCGAAGGCCACCACCATCCCGGCCTGGCGCACGTCGGCCACGTGCGGGTGGTCGGTGAACGGGGCGGCCAGCGTGCGCATCACCTCGGCGGTGCTGCGGTTGCGTGCGATCACGTCCTCGCCGGCGAAGATGTCCAGCGTGGCCAGGGCCGCGGCGCAGGCCAGCGGATTGCCGGTGTAGCTGTGCGAGTGCAGGAACGCGCGCTCGCGCGAATCGTCCAGGAACGCGTCGTACAGCGCCTGGGTGGCCAGCACCGCCGACAGCGGCAGGAAGCCGCCGGTCAGGCCCTTGGACAGGCACAGCAGGTCGGGCATCACCCCGGCCTGTTCGCAGGCGAACATCGTGCCGGTGCGCCCGAAGCCGGTGGCGATTTCATCGGCGATCAGGAACGCGCCGTTGGCATCGCACAGTTCGCGCGCACGCTGCAGGTACACCGGGTCGTGCATGCGCATGCCGCCGGCGCACTGCAGGCGCGGCTCCAGGATCACCGCGCAGATCTCGCCGGGGTGCTGGTCGAACAGGGTGGCCAGGGCATCGGCGGCCTGGTGCGCACGTTGCGCGGCGGTCTGCCCGTCCTCGGCCAGGTAGGCGTCCGGCGACGGTGCAAACAGGGCCTCGGTCAGCAACGGCGCATACACCCGGCGGTATAGCGGGATGTCGCCGACCGACAGCGCGCCCAGCGTCTCACCGTGGTAGCCGTTCTCCAGTGCCACGAAGCGGGTGCGGTGGTGTTCGCCGCGGTTGCGGAAGTAGTGGAAGGCCATCTTCAGGGCCACCTCGACCCCGGCCGAACCGTTGTCGGCATAGAACACCTTGGCCAACGGGTCGCGTCCGGCCTGGCGCGGGGCGATCGCCAGCAGGCGCTCGGCCAGTTCCACCGCCGGCTCATGGCTGAAGCCGGCCAGCATCACCTGTTCCAGCTGGGTGGCCTGCTGCGCGATGGCGCCCCCGATCCGCGGGTGCGCGTGGCCGAACAGATTGGTCCACCAGCTGCTCACCGCGTCCAGGTAGCGTTTGCCGTCATGATCGATCAGCCACGGGCCTTCGCCACGCGCGATCGGCACCAGCGGCAGGGTGTCGGGGTGCTCGCGCATCTGCGTGCACGGATGCCACAGCACGGCCAGGTCGCGTTGCCGCCACCGATCGGCCAGCGTTAAGGGGGCTGGGTCTGCTAGCATTTCAGGCTCATGAAGACGTTTTCACCAGCTCCCATTCTAGAGATGCTCGCATGAGCCGTCGCCTGCCCATCATCCACAAGATCACGGACGAGCAGAGCGGGCCGTTCCAGCGCCAGCACCTTGACCTGGAATTCTCCAACGGCGAGCGCCGCCGCTTCGAGCGGCTGGTCAGCCATGGTCATGGCGCGGTGGTGGTGGTGCCGATGCTGGACGATGAGACGGTGCTGCTGGTGCGTGAATACGCCGCCGGCATGCACCGCTACGAGCTTGGCCTGGTCAAGGGCCGCATCGATGCCGGCGAAAGCCCCGAGCAGGCGGCCGACCGCGAGTTGAAGGAAGAGGCCGGTTACGGCGCCCGGCGCCTGGACGTGCTGCGGGCGATGACCCTGGCCCCCACCTACATGAGCCACCAGTCGTGGCTGGTGGTGGCACGCGACCTGTATCCCGAGCGCCTGGTCGGCGACGAGCCCGAGGAACTGGAAGTGGTGCCCTGGAAGCTGGCCGAGCTGGACCAGCTGATGCTGCGTGAGGATTTTTCCGAGGGCCGATCACTGGCGGCGTTGTTCATCGCCCGGCAGTGGCTGGAACGCGGCGCATGATCAAACTCACCACCGATCTGCGCGAAACCGTCATCGCCATCGCCCAGGACGCCGCCGCCGCCATCATGGCGGTGTATGCCACGCCGTTCGATGTGACGATCAAATCCGACCACAGCCCGGTCACCGCCGCCGACCTGGCCGCCAACGCGGTGATCGAGCGCGGCCTGCAGCAGCTCACCCCGGACCTGCCGATCCTGTCCGAAGAGTCGGCCCAGGTGCCGTGGGACGTGCGCCAGCACTGGGGCGCCTACTGGCTGGTGGACCCGCTGGATGGCACCCGCGAGTTCGTCAAGCGCAATGACGAATTCAGCGTCAACATCGCACTCATCTACCAGGGCGCGCCGGCCTTCGGCGTAGTGCTGGCCCCGGTCAGCGGGATTGCCTGGCATGCCATGCGTGGGGAGCTGGCCTACCGCCGCCTGGGCATGCACGACACCGTGCTGCGCGCACGCGCACCGGCCACGGCGCCGCTGAAAGTGGCCGCCAGCCGCTCGCACCGCAGCGCGCAGACCGAGGCCCTGCTGGGGCGCATGGGCGATATCGAGGTGGTCGCGCAGGGCTCGTCGCTCAAGTTCTGCCGGATCGCCGAAGGCACGCTCGACGTGTATCCACGGCTCGGCCCCACCTCCGAATGGGACACCGCCGCCGGCCAGTGCGTGCTGCACGCGGCCGGGGGCGCGGTGCTGTCGGCGGCCACCGGCAAGCCGTTCCGCTACAACCGCCGCGAAAGCCTGTTGAACGGCGATTTCATCGCCCTCGGCGACACCCGCCTGCCATGGCGCGAGTGGCTGCCGGCCTGACCCGCTGCCCCAAGGAGTACTGGATGACCGCCACCGCTGAACTGGACCGCCTGCTGGGCATCATGGCGCGGCTGCGCGACCCGCGCGACGGCTGTCCCTGGGACCTGCAGCAGGATTTCTCCAGCATCGCCCCGTACACCATCGAGGAAGCCTACGAAGTCGCCGATGCGATCGATCGCGGTGATCTGGTCGACCTGCAGGACGAACTGGGCGATCTGCTGCTGCAGGTGGTGTTCCATGCGCAGATGGCCAGCGAACAGGGTGCCTTCGGCTTCGCCGAGGTGGCCCGCTCGATCAGCGACAAGATGCAGCGCCGCCACCCGCATGTGTTCGCGCAGGCGCAGGTCGACGGTGCCGAGGACGTGAACACGAACTGGGAGGCGATCAAGCGTGCCGAGCGCGCCGCCAAGGGCCATGCCGACACCTCCGCCTTGGCCGGCATTTCGCGTGGCCTGCCGGAGTGGCAGCGGGCGATGAAGCTGCAGGCGCGCGCGGCGCGGGTTGGATTCGACTGGCCCGGCCCGGCGCCGGTGATCGACAAGGTGCGCGAGGAGCTGGACGAGGTGGCCGCCGAGTTCGCGCGCGGCGCGGTCGAGGACAACCACGCCCGCCTGCAGGAAGAGCTGGGCGACCTGCTGTTCGTCTGCGCCAACCTGGCCCGCCACGCCAAGGTGGACGTGGGCGCGGCGCTGCGCCAGGCCAACCACAAGTTCGAGCGCCGCTTCCGGGCAATGGAAGCGCAGGCCGAGACTACGGGCCATTCAATGGCCGCGCTGGACCTGGAGGCGCAGGAGCAGCTCTGGCAGCAGGCCAAGGCCGACGAAGCCACCCGGTGAAAACACTGCTGCTGTTCATCCTCACCGCCGTGGCCGAAATCGTCGGCTGCTACCTGCCGTGGCTGTGGCTGCGCAAGGACGGCAGCGCCTGGTTGCTGCTGCCGGCGGCGGCCAGTCTGGCCCTGTTCGCCTGGCTGCTGACCCTGCATCCGGCGGCCAGTGGGCGCGTGTATGCGGCTTACGGCGGGGTCTACATCGGCACCGCGTTGATGTGGCTGTGGCTGGTGGACGGCATCCGCCCCAGCCGCTGGGACCTGCTCGGGGTCGGGCTGTGCCTGGCCGGCATGATGGTGATCATGTTCGCCCCGCGCACCGCGTAAACCGTTGCTGCCGGTCGCCGGCCGGCTCCACGGAAACCATCCACGCACACGGTAGTGCCGGCCGCTGGCCGGCTCCACGGAAACCACCCACGCACCCGGTAGTACCGGCCGCTGGCCGGCTCCTCGGAAACCACCCACGCACGCGGCAGTGCCGGCCGCTGGCCGGCCCCACGGAAACCACCCGCGCACGCGGCAGTGCCGGCCGCTGGCCGGCTCCACGGAAACCACCCACGCACGCGGCAGTGCCGGCCGCTGGCCGGCTCCTCGACGTCTGTGCAGAGCCGGCCAGCGGCCGGCACTACCCGGGTAACGCGCTATGCTGCGGTCATCCGGTCCTGCAGGGCGTGCCATGTCCCGCTTCGCCAGCTTCCGTGCCTTTTATCGGTTCCATTCCTTCGCCGGCCACCGCGTGATGTTCCCGGACATCCTCCGTGGCCGGATCCGGCTGTAGCTGCAGCGTCGCCATGCCCGGGCCACGCCCCGGGGTAAAGGAGCAAGCTGATGTTTCCGACCGTGCTGTTTTCGCTGGTGCTGGCCTTCGTGGCCGTGGTCATCCTGTTCAAGGCGGTGCGGATGGTGCCGCAGGGGTACGAATGGACGGTCGAGCGCTTCGGCCGCTACACCCACACCATGTCGCCGGGCCTGCACTTCCTGATCCCCATCGTGTACGGGGTGGGGCGCAAGGTGAACATGATGGAGCAGGTGCTGGACGTCCCCGGCCAGGAGGTGATCACCAAGGACAACGCGGCGGTGCGCGTGGACGGGGTGGTGTTCTTCCAGGTGCTGGACGCCTCCAAGGCGGCCTACGAGGTGTCGGTGCTGGAGGTGGCGATGATCGCGCTGGTGCAGACCAACATCCGCACCGTGATCGGCTCGATGGACCTGGATGAATCGCTCAGCCAGCGCGAGGTGATCAACGCCAAGCTGCTGAATGTGGTCGATCACGCGACCAACCCGTGGGGGGTGAAGGTCAACCGCATCGAGATCCGCGACATCCAGCCGCCGCGCGACCTGCTTGATGCGATGGCGCGGCAGATGAAGGCCGAGCGCGAAAAGCGTGCGCAGATCCTGGAGGCCGAGGGCTCGCGGCAGTCGGAGATCCTGCGCGCCGAAGGCGAGAAGCAGGCCGCCGTGCTCGAGGCCGAAGGCCGCAAGGAGGCCGCGTTCCGCGATGCCGAAGCCCGAGAACGTTCGGCCGAAGCCGAGGCCAACGCGACCCGGATGGTGTCCGAAGCCATCGCCCAGGGCGATGTGCAGGCGATCAATTACTTCATCGCGCAGAAGTACGTGGAGGCGTTCAAGGAGCTGGCCACGTCCCCGAACCAGAAGCTGGTGCTGATGCCGATGGAGGCCAGCGGCGTCATCGGCTCGATCGCCGGCGTTGCCGAACTGGCGCGCGAGGCGTTTGCCAAACAGGAAGACAAGCGAACCCCGCGCGCCGTCCCGCCGCGGGCAGGAGGCTGAGATGCGCTGGGAAGTGGTGGGGTGGGGCGCGCTGGCGCTGGTGCTGTTCGCCGCCGAGGCGCTGGCGCCGGGCGCCTTCATGCTGTGGATCGGCATTGGTGCGGCGGCGGTGTTCGTGCTGGTAGCGGTGTTCGGCGGCATTCCCCTGCTGTGGCAGGTGGTGGCCTTCGTGCTGCTGTCGGTGGTGTCCATCCAGTGCTACCGCCACTGGGGACGGGGACGCGACCGGCAGAGCGACGCGCCGCTGTTGAACCGCCGCGCGGAGCAGCTGGTGGGGCGGGTGGTGGTGATCGACCAGGACATCGTGGCGGGCAAGGGCCGGGCCAAGATCGACGACGCGTTCTGGGTGGTGGCCGGGCCGGATCTGTCGGCGGGCACCCGGGTGCGGGTGGTGGCGGTGGAAGGCATGACACTGCAGGTGCAGCCGGTCTGACGCAACGCCGCAGGCGTTGTGAAGACGGTTCTGGGATAATGCCGGTCTTGCCTTCATTCCCCCGGAAAAACGGTCATGACCCAGAAGACGCTTCTCAACGACACCCACCGCGCGCTCGGCGCAAAGATGGTCGATTTCGGTGGCTGGGACATGCCCATCCATTACGGTTCGCAGCTGGACGAGCACCACCTGGTGCGCGCCGATGCGGGCATGTTCGACGTCAGCCACATGACCGTGGTCGACCTGCGCGGTGAGCAGGTCAAGCCGTTCCTGCGCACGCTGCTGGCCAATTCGGTGGACAAGCTGAAGGCCACCGGCAAGGCACTGTATTCGTGCATGCTCAACCCGCGCGGCGGCGTCATCGACGACCTGATCGTGTACTACCTGGCCGACGACTTCTTCCGCATGGTGGTCAACGCCTCCACCCGCGAAAAAGACCTGGCCTGGATCCGCGAGCAGGCGGCCGCCTTCAACGTGGAGGTCACCGAGCGCGAAGACCTGGCCATCATCGCCGTGCAGGGCCCGACCGCGCGCGAGCGGGTGATCGGCCTGGTCGCCGACGGCGACCGCGCGGCGCTGGAGAAGCTGGGCCGTTTCGCCGCGCTGGAGGCCACCGCCGCCAGTGGCACGCCGCTGTTCGTGGCGCGTACCGGCTACACCGGTGAAGACGGTTTCGAGATCCTGCTGCCGCAGGCCGACGTGGTGGCGTTCTGGAATGCGCTGGCCGCCGCAGGCGTGCGCCCGGCCGGGCTCGGCGCGCGCGACACGCTGCGCCTGGAAGCCGGCATGAACCTGTACGGCCAGGACATGGATGAAGACATCACCCCGTACGAAGCCGCGCTGGCCTGGACCGTGGCGCTGGACGAGGGCCGCGACTTCATCGGCCGTGACGTACTGGAAGCGCAGAAGGCAGCGGGCGATGCGCGCCAGCTGATCGGCCTGGTGATGGACGAGAAGGGCGTGTTGCGCCACGGCCAGGCGGTGCTCACCGCCAGCGGCCAGGGCGAGATCCTGTCCGGCACGTTCTCCCCGACCCTGGGCAAGGGCATTGCGTTCGCGCGGGTGCCGGCCGGTGAACTGGGCCAGGTGCACGTGGACATCCGCGGCAAGCAGGTGCCGGTGCGCGTGGTGAAGTTCCCGTTCGTGCGCGAAGGCCAGGCCCAGCCGGGCGTGCTCGCCGACGCCTGATTTTTTCCCGGCGCCGACCTGTCAGTGGTCGGCGCCGGTGGTTACACTACCCCCGTTTCTTGACCCCTGATATTCCTCGGAGCAGTCCCATGAGCGAGATCCCCGGCGACCTCAAATTCCTCAAGTCCCATGAGTGGGCACGTGTCGAAGGCAATGGCCGCGTCACCGTCGGTATTTCCGACCACGCCCAGGGCCTGCTTGGCGACCTGGTGTACGTCGAACTGCCGGCCGTCGGCGATGAAGTGAAGGCCGGCCAGCAGGCGGCCGTGGTCGAGTCGGTCAAGGCCGCCTCGGACGTGTACAGCCCGGTCACCGGCACCGTGGTCGAAGTCAACGAAGCGCTGTCGGACAAGCCGGAAACCATCAACGAAGATGCCTACGGCGAAGGCTGGATCTACGTGGTCGAGTTCTCGGCCAACGACGAGTTGAACGATCTGCTGGGCCCGGACGAGTACGCCGAGCTGCTGGAAGACGACGATCACTGATCGTCGCCGGATCAAAAAGAACGGTCGCCTGGTGCGGCCGTTTTTTTTTGCCCGCGCAGTGGCCGTCAGCGCCATCGTTATCCGTGCGTGACGAAAAACGCCGGCGATGCGGTCGGCGATCGCGACGCCGTCAGCCGCTTATGCGCATCGGTGGGGTGCGCATTACCGTCCGGTCATGAGCGCGCGTCCGGGTGTCGGCGTGTGCGCCGGGTGTCCTCGGCGAGCGCGCGCGGTGCGCATCCTGGTCGCGCGCGGCGGTGACGGCGCGTCGAACCGGTGCGATCCGGGTGGCGATGACCGCCGGAAAGTTTGCGCATTTGCGTAAATCCGGTGGCAAAAAGCGATCGAAGATGTGAAAAGTTTTCGCCTCCGTTTGGGTGCGGTGTGGGTAGCGTCCGGGGTGCCGTCGGGTGCGCGCGCACGGGTGCCGGGATGCGCGCGGTGCGCGCGCGCTGAAAATACGAAAGTGCTTCTTTTAAGCGGTTTTCTTTTCGCGTGCGGCACGCGTGGCGTGTCCGGTCGCTGCGTGCGCGGCAACATTGCACGCCGTTGGCGGTGTTCGTGGAGGGGGGCGGCGTCGGCTTGCGGGGGGCTTCGGTGTGAAAATTTTTCGCCGGGGTTGTTGACAGTGAAAAAAAGCGTGATTAGGTTTCGCCACAGCAGACCTTGCTGCGAACAGAGTGAGCAGAATCGACATCCAGTCGCGAAGCACAACCTGGACATCCACCTCGCGTCAGAAGACGGTGGAGATGGCTTCGCTTCCCTCGGCGAACCGCAAGGCCCCTTCCCATTCGATACCCGCCTGGCCACCTGCGGTGGGTATCCCCGTATCCGTCACGACGCGCTTGACGCGACGGCGGTCCCCGCGATGTCGCACTGCGGGTTTGCTTTACCTGGGCGTTTTCACTCCATAGATCACTGACGAGGAGCCATCCCATGGCAACCAAGAAAGCTGCGAAGAAAAAGCCGGCCGCCAAAAAGGCCGTCAAGAAGGTAGCCAAGAAAGCCGCCGCCAAGAAGGCCGTGAAGAAGGTAGCCAAGAAGGCGGCTGCCAAGAAGACGGTGAAGAAGGCAGCGAAGAAGGCGACCGCCCGCAAGGCAGTGAAGAAGACGGCAAAGAAGGCAGTCCGCAAGGTTGCCAAGAAGGCCGCCGCCAAGAAGACCGCGAAAAAGGCAGTGAAGAAGACGGCGAAGAAGGCAGTCCGCAAGGTCGCCAAGAAGGCCGCCGCCAAGAAGACCGCCAAGAAAGCCGTCCGCAAGGTAGCCAAGAAGGCCACGGCCAAGAAGGCTGCCAAGAAGACCGCGAAAAAGGCCGTACGCAAGGTAGCCAAGAAGGCCACCGCGAAGAAGGCCACCGCACGCAAGGCGCCGGCGAAGAAGGCCGCTGCCAAGAAGGCGGTGAAGAAGGTTGCAAAGCGCAAGCCGGCCGTTCGCAAGAAGAAGGCCGCACCGGTCGCCCTGCCGGCAACTCCGGCACCGCTGATCTGACGCAGTTCCCGATGCCGTAACTGAAACCCCTTCCCTGGCAGCCCAGCGGGGAGGGGGTTTTTTTATGGGCGAAGATTGCGCGACGCGGGCCAGGGGCGCTTCGGCCGGCGGTAGCGGAATGGCATCCGGTATGCGGACCGGGGCACACCACGCACGGTGTGCCGGTAGAGCCGACCGTTGGTCGGCTGCCCCTGCGGCGGCCTCTGCGGCGATTTCGTGGCAGCCGACCAACGGTCGGCTCTACCGTTTCCGTTCGTGGCAGCCGACCAACGGTCGGCTCTACCGTATCCGTTCGCGGTAGCCGACCAACGGTCGGCTCTACCCGCCCCACAAAAAAGGCGGCCAACCGGCCGCCTCTTTGATGCATCCTCGCGCCGCGATCAGCGCGGGGAGGCAACCGCGCGGTTGGACGACACGCCCTTGCGCTTGGTTGCCGGGGCGCCGTCTTCCACCATCAGGTTGTCGCTGCCGAAGTCGGTGTCCACGTCCAGCCAGCGCTGGGTCGGCAGGCCCATGGCCTGGTCCAGCACGGTCGGCAGCAGGCCGCTGGGCAGGCTGCTCTCGCCGTTCCACATGATGGCGATGCCCAGGTCGCGTTCGGGTACCAGCGCGACCAGGCCGCGATAGCCCTGCACGGCACCGGCATGGAAAATCACTTCATGCCCGGCGTAGTCGAAGTTGCGCCAGCCCAGTGCGTACCCGGCCGAGTGCAGGCGCTCGCGGCGCCAGCCCGAGCGCATCTCGCCGGGGGTGTTGATCAGGGTCGAGTGCAGCGTGGCCAGCAGCGGCGCAGGCAGCACGTCGGGGCGGTGGCCGGTGTGGGCCAGCAGCCACTGCGCCATGTCGCTGGCGCTGGCGTTGACGCCGGCTGCAGGCGCCAGGCGGTAGTAGGTGGGCTTCGGGTTCAACGACACCCAGCCGTTGCGGCTGCGCACGTGCGGGCGCGCCCAGCGCGAACTGGCCTGGATGCCGGCCAGGCCGAGGCTGGCGTCGTCCATGCCCAGCGGCTTGAACAGGCGGCGTTCCACCGACTGCTCGTAGAAGCTGCCGGAGGCGGCGTAGACCACGTCGCCGATCAGGCTGAAGGCCACGTTCTGGTAGGCATAGCAATCGCCCGGCAGGCACTTGAGCGAGGTCGAGGCCAGCTTGTGGGTGAGCGTGTAGTACTCGGCGTTGGCTTCCACGTCGCGGTCGTACGCGTTGTAGGGCAGGCCGACGCGGTGGCTGAGCAGGTCGGCCACGGTGAGGCGTTCGGTGGCCTCCGGCGAGCTCAGCTGGAACCCGGGCACGTAGTCGGTGACCTTGCTGTCCCAGCGCAGCGTGCCGTCGTTGACCAACAGGCCGGCCATGGTGCCGGCGAACGCCTTGGACAGCGATGCCAGGCGGAACACGGTGTGCGCATCGACCATCTGCGGGTTGTTGACGTCGGTGACGCCGTAGCCGCGCGCGCTGAGCACACGGCCGCCCTGGACGATGGCCACGGCCATGCCGGGGACGCGCTCGCCGTAGGTCAGCTGCTGGGCCATCGCTTCGATCGCGGCCACGTTGAAGCCCTGGGCCGGCGGCAGCACCTGCACGGTGGCGGGCGTGGTGCGATAGGCGGCCGGCTGGGTGTGCGCGATCGTCGCGGTGTTTTCGATGTTGACCGGGAATGCGGTCGGCGCAGCACTGGGCGTCTGTGCAGTAGACGACATCGCGATGGGCATCAACATGCCCAGCAACCCGGTGGCCGCCGAACGGATCGGGCGACGCCTGCTGTTCTGATTCATCGTTTGGGACCCGTGCGCAACTGCTGTGGGTGATTCTAGCGCTGCTTTTCCTGATTGCACAAACCAAGCGAAGATGAATGCGTATCTGGTTGAAAAGGCCCGGTTTTTGCATCCACGGCGTACGCACGGCCACCCGGCGCGGCGCAGCCCTGTTCAGCTTGCCCAGGCCGCCTCGAGGATCCACTGCGCGGCGCGTTCGGCCAGCATGAGGGTGGGCGCGTTGGTATTGCCGCTGACCAGGCTGGGCATCACCGAGGCATCCACCACGCGCAGGCGGCGCACGCCGCGCACGCGCAGCTGCGGGTCGACCACCGCCCCGGCGTGGGTGCCCATCGCGCAGGTGCCCACCGGGTGGTAGATGGTCTCGGCCTTGGCGCGGATGAAGGCCTCCAGCGCGGCCTCGTCCAGGTCCTGCCGCGGCGGGAAGATCGGTGCCCCGCGCCAGCGGTCGAACGCCGGTTGGCGCAGGATCTCGGCCGACATCCGCACGCACGCTTTCATCATCGCCAGATCCATCCCGTCGGGATCACTCAGGTAATGGGCCTGGATGCGCGGTGGCGAGGCGGGGTTGGCGTCGCGCAGGCTGATCCGGCCCCGGCTGCGCGGGTGCAGGGCACAGGCATGCAGCGTGTAGCCGTCGCCGGGCAGGCGGTGGCGGCCGTGGTTGTCCAGCATCGCCGGCACGAAGTGGAACTGCACGTCGGCGCGCGCGTCGACGGCCAGCGGTGAGCGGGCGAAGCCACCGGCCTCGGCGATGTTGCTGGTGCCGGCGCCGCGGCGACCACGCAGGAAGTAGTCGAAGGCGATCCGGGCCTGGTTGCTGCGGTCGTAGCTCACGCCCGGATGGGTATGCACCAGCGTGCAGATGTCCAGGTGATCCTGCAGGTTGGCGCCTACCCCGGGCAGGTCGGTACGCACGGCGATGCCATGCTCCCGCAACTGGGCGGCCGCACCGATGCCCGACAGCATCAGCAGCTGCGGCGAGTGCACCGCACCGGCGCTGAGAATCACCTCGGCGCTGGCCGCGGCATGCCGGTGCCGGCGACCGTGGCGGAAATGCACCCCCGTGGCGGTGTCGCCCTCCAAGCGCAGCGCGGTGGCATGTGCACCGGTGAGCACGGTGAGGTTGCGCCGGCCGCGCGCCGGGTGCAGATAGGCGGTGGCGCTGGAGCAGCGCGCGCCATCGCGCTGGGTCACCTGGTACAGCCCGACCCCGAGCTGGCGGGCGCCGTTGAAGTCGTCGTTGCGCGCATGCCCGGCCTGCACGGCAGCGTCGAGGAAGGCGTCGGAGAGCGGGTTGTGGTGGCGCAGGTCGGCGACCGACAACGGGCCGGCGTCGCCGTGCAGGGCGCTGCCGCCGCGGCTGTTGGCTTCGCTGTGCAGGAACCACGGCAGCACCTGCGCCCACCCCCAGCCCTCGGCGCCGCCGGCCGCCCAGCCGTCGTAGTCGGCGGGAACGCCGCGCACGTAGCACATCGCGTTGATCGAACTGGAGCCGCCCAGCACCTTGCCGCGCGGCCACCACAGGCGGCGGCCTGCCAGCGCCGGCTCGGCGTCGGTGTCCAGGTTCCAGTTGATGCGGCGGTTGTTGACCAGTCGCGCCAACCCGGCCGGCATGTGGATGAACGGGTTGCGGTCGCGCGGACCGGCTTCCAGCAGCAGCACGCGGCAACGCGGGTCGGCACTGAGCCGATTGGCCAGCACGCAGCCGGCCGATCCTGCGCCGACGATGATGTAGTCGTACGTGTCCGTCCCCACGGCTGGCGGCCCCTTTGGTAGCTAGCCCCGAGCATAGGGCAGCACGGCCTGCGGTGGGGCCGCGCGATCACCGCCACGCAGCGTTGCGCCAGTGAGCAGCCCTGCTACTGGCGATGTTGCGGTGCATCGTTTACCTTGCGCGCTTTCCTGCCCGGAGTTTCCACGATGCCGCCGTTGCCACGCCGCCCGAGCCGGGAGTGGGTGCGATGAGTGTTGCAGCAACGGCCCCGGCGCGGTCGGGCCTGCTCGGGGCGCTGCGGCAGTCGCCGCCGCTGATCTGGGCGTGCCTGTACTTCTTCTGCCTGCTCAGCGGCTACTACGTGCTGCGACCGGTGCGCGAGGCGATGGCGGCCTCGGCCGACGCGAAGGCGGTGTTCCCGCCGGTGCTGATCGACTGGTTCAGCGCGCATGGCATCGCGATGCAGGACTTCGTGCTGCAGTTCCTGTTCACCGGGGTGTTCTTCATCATGCTGGTGCTGCAGCCGCTGTACGGCGCGGTGGTCAGCCGCTACGCGCGGCGGGTATTCCTGCCGGCGGTGTATGGCTTCTTCATCGTCTCCCTGCTGGGCTTCTACCTGCTGTTCGACAGTGGCGTGCCGGGGCGCGGCATGGCGTTCTTCTTCTGGGCCGCCGTGTTCAACCTGTTCGCGGTGGCGGTGTTCTGGAGCTTCATGGCCGACGTGTTCTCCAACACCCAGGCACGTGAGGTGTATGGCTACATCGGCGCGGCCGGCACCCTCGGCGCATTCCTGGGGCCGATCATCACCGCGGCGCTGGTCAAGCGGGTCGGTATCGCCAACCTGATGCTGGTCTCGGCCGGCTTCCTGAGCGCCTGCCTGGTCTGCATCTGGCGGCTGCGGTTGTGGGCCGTGGCGCGCGAGCAGGAGCAGCAGCTGGCGTCGGGCGAAACCCCGATGGGCGGCAGCGTGCTCGACGGCCTGAAGCTGATCGTGCGTGAGCCGCTGCTGCGCTGGCTGGCCGTGCTGGTGCTGTTCGGCGTGGGCGTGGGCACGCTGCTGTACAACGAGCAGGCCTCGATCGCCCGCCAGTTCTATCCGGACGAGGCGGCGCGGACCGCGTTCTATTCGCAGATCGACCTGGCGGTGAACGCGCTGACCCTGGTCCTGCAGCTGGGCCTGACCCGGTGGCTGCTGTCGCGCCACGGCATCGCGCCGGCACTGCTGATTCCCGGGGTGGCGATCATCTTCGGCTTCCTGCTGCTGGCCGCCTGGCCGTTGGCGCTGATGGTGGCGATCGTGCAGGTGATGACCCGCGCCAGCGAGTTCTCGTTGGCCAAGCCCGCGCGTGAAACGATCTACACCCGGGTGGACCGCCAGTGGCGCTACAAGGCCGGCGCGGCGATCGACACCGTGGTCTACCGCGGCGCCGACCTGACCTTCGCCTGGGTGCACAAGGGGCTGTCGCTGTTCGGGTCGCACGCGGTGTTCGCCGGCGGCGTCGTGGTGGCCGGGTGCATGACCGCCGCTGCCATCGGCCTGCTGCACGAAGAAAAGAAGCTGCCGGGCGAGCGCCCGGAGTAAGCTTCATCGACCCTCTTCAAGGCCTGCCCATGTACTGGACCGCACTGATCCTGACCCTGCTGGTCGCCCTGCTGCACGTGTACTTCCTCGTGCTGGAAATGTTCCTGTGGACCAGGCCGCTGGGGTTGAAGACCTTCCGCAACACGCCGGAGAAGGCCGAAACCACCCGCGTGCTGGCGGCCAACCAGGGGCTCTACAACGGCTTCCTCGCCGCGGGGCTGTTCTGGGGGCTGTTCGACCACCTGCCGATGCTGGTGAACTTCATGCTGGGCTGCGTGATCGTGGCCGGCTGCTACGGCGCCTACAGCGTCAACAAGCGCATCTTCTTCATCCAGGCCGTGCCGGCGATCCTGGCCGTGGCCGCGTGGTGGATGGTCCCCGCCTGACCCCGGGGTAGAGCCACCCCATGGGTGGCTGCTTGCGTGCGCACCAACGATCAACGTTTGACCGGTGACACCCACATCTGGATGCGGGCCTGGAACACGGCCGTGCCGGCGTCGTCGCACACCTGCACGTCCACCGGCAGCGCGTAGCCGGCCTCGGCGGCCACGATCGGCTGCGCAGGCGTGGCCACGGCATGCTGCGTGCCGGTGGCCTTGGCCAGGTACTGCACCTCCATGCCCTTCGGGATCCAGCGCATGCCCTTGGGCAGCGAGGCATCCACCATCAGCCCGGCGGTGAGTTCGGCCAGGTTGCACAGCGCGATGGCGTGCACGGTGCCGATATGGTTGGTGACCTTGCGCCGGTGCGCGATGCGCCCTTCGCAACGGCCGGGCTCAAGCAGGGTGATGCGCGGGGCGATGCTGGCGAAGTAGGGCGCCTTGACGCACACCGCGCGGGAAAACAGCCAGCTGCCGGCGGGCCAGCGCTGCATGCGGCGATACAGGTTCAACAGGGGAGCAGACATGGACGCCTCTCAAAAAAACGGCGGACCGAAGTCCGCCGTTGGGGGTTACGTTGCTGGCTCGATCACGCCGCTTCCTGCGACTGCGCGTCCTTGCGCTCGCGGTCGTAGTAACCGGCCGAGCGCAGTTCGTGCGGATCGAAGTCGTCCACGGTGATGGTTTCCAGGGTGAGCGCGCGCAGCTCTTCGAGCAGGGTGCGCTCGTCCTGGGTGATCACGCCTTCGGCGACCGCTTCGTCCAGCTGGGTGGTGAAGTCCAGGGCTTCGATGCCCTTGGTCTTCACCGCCTTGATGAACTTGCGCTCGACCGGCTCGGCCATGATCGCCTTGGACAGGTAGCTGTTGATGCGGCCGCCCGGGTTGTTCTCGCATGGGGTCAGGAACACGCCACTGGCCAGACGGTCGCGGGCTTCGTTGGGCGCCATCAGGAGCGCAGCCACGCGGTGGCCCAGGCGGTCGCCGGGGGCCTCGGCACGGCGGCCGAACGGGAAGATCAGCAGCCACATCAGCCAGCCGATCGGACGGATCGGGAAGTTGCGCAGCGCCGCCGACAGCGACGTTTCGATCGTGTGCACGCTGTCATGGAAGGCCCAGGCCAGCAGCGGCTGGTCGGCCACCGGCGCGCCTTCGTCGTGGTAGCGCTTGAGCATGGCGCTGGTCATGTAGATGTGGCTCAGCACATCGCCCAGGCGGCCGGACAGCGATTACTTGAACCTCAGCTTGCCGCCGAGGG
>Ga0160475_100142_pt1 | contig 67108 bp, 57 predicted proteins | sample HID1975M_E11MG_FD_108254 | JGI IMG/M metagenome (GOLD analysis project Ga0160475, IMG submission 108254) | Enriched soil microbial communities from UW Madison campus, WI, USA - HID1975M_E11 MG | ecosystem: Environmental > Terrestrial > Soil > Unclassified | place: USA: Madison, Wisconsin... | reverse complement strand
TCCGATAACTGCCTGAACTCCATTCAGTTTATCTGAAGCGATAAGCGATGCTGTTGTCCCTCCAATGCTTCCGTTAATCGGACCTAAATTTTCTTTTACCGCTAAAATTGCCGGTGCCGTAACTGTAATTTCTACAGTTGCAGAATTGCAATTTGACGTATTTGCAACTTCACAAATTTTATAATCAAATGTATATTTTCCTACTGGCGTATTTGGTTTGACTTTAACTTCTCCACTTGCAGTATCAAAAGTTAAAACTGAAGGTAAAGTAGAATCCAAAGTTAAAACAACTTCATTTCTAACTACTGGATTACAATTAAGCAAATCGTTTGATAAAACATTTGAAACCGCAGTTCCTCCACTATATCCATTTATCGAAGCTGTATCTTTATTAGCTATAATCGGACCTACAACTTTTACTACTTGAGTACAAGTTTGAGTGTTTCCTGCTGCGTCTGTCGCTGTCCAAGTTACTGTCGTGTTTCCGATTGGAAAACTTGACGGCGCATCATTAGTCACTGTTACAGTTCCACTACAATTGTCTGAGGTTACAGGAGTTCCTAAAGTTACGCCTGTTGCAACGCATGAATTTGCATCAGTAGAAACCACAACTGTTGCTGGGCAAGTAATTGATGGTTTTTGAGTATCATTTACTGTTACAGTCTGCGTACAAGTTTGCGTATTTCCTGCTGCATCAGTAGCAGTCCAAGTTACTGTTGTATTTCCGATTGGAAAACTTGATGGTGCATTATTTGTCACTGTCACAGTTCCGCTACAGTTGTCCGAAGTTACAGGAGTTCCTAAAATTACACCTGTTGCTGTACATGAATTTGCATCAGCAGAAACTGTAACCGTTGCAGGGCAGGTAATTGATGGTTTTTGAGTGTCTTTAATTATTAGTTTTTGAGTTGCAGTTTCTGTGTTTCCATTTCCATCATTAAAACTCCAATTGATAGTGTAAGTACCTTGAGCAGAATAAGTCAATGGATCGTTAGTTGTTCCTGTTACAGTTCCGCTACAATTATCTGTTGTTGTTGGAGCTGTTGCTGTTGCTGAACATTCTGCTGTAATATCAGCTAGAACTGGTTTAACTGGTTTTTCAGTATCACTCACTTTTACTGTTGAAGTAGCAGAAGTAGCTTCACATCCTGTTGAAGTATTTGTAACTTTTACTTTATAATCTCCATCAGAATTTACCACTAATGAAGATGAAGTTTGTCCAGAAATTGCAACATTATCTTTATACCAAACATAAGTTGGCAAACTCGCATTAGTTGTCGTAGTTAAAGTAGTTGTTAAACAAGCTGTTAATGTCCCTCCAATAGAAATTGTCGGATTTGCATTGGTTGTAATATTAACTACATTACTTTTTACAGTACAATTGGCCGCATTGGTTGCAATTACATAATATCCATTTCCTGCATTAAGATTAGTCCATGTTAATGCAGATCCGTTTCCTGATTTTGCTGATTGTACAGCAATATCATTTGAATCAAATAACTGATAATTTACATTATTTACTGAAGTTGTTGAAGAAATAGTTCCATTTCCTCCAGGTGAAACGCAAATCACACTTCCCGTTAATGCAAGTGCTGTTGGGTTTGAAGTAGTCGCAACGTTCACGCTATTACTAGTAGAAGAACAAGTAGTTGTAGTATTTGTTCCAATTACATAATAGCCAGTTGCTGCTGCAAGATTTGTCCAAGTTAATGCAGATCCGTTACCTGATTTTGCAGACTGAACTGCTGTATTACTAGAATTATATAATTGATAATTTATTCCTGTTGCTGAAGTTGAAGACGTAATCGTTCCATTTCCTCCAGGCGAAACACAAATTGTACTTCCTGATAATACAAGAGCATCTGGATTAGGATTGGTCGCAACATTTACTGTAACACTTGTAGATGTACAAGAAGTTGTCGTGTTTCTTCCAATTACATAATAACCATTTCCTGCAACAAGATTAGTCCAAGTCAAAGCCGCTCCATTTCCTGATTTTGCAGATTGAACTGTTGCATTGCTTGAATTGTATAATTGATAACTTATTCCGCTTGCTGAAGTTGAAGAAGTGATCGTTCCATTTCCGCCTGGTAAAACGCAGATAGTACTTCCTGTTAAAGAAAGAACTGCTGGCAAAGCGTTAACAGTTACCAAAACAGCATCTGAAAAAACAGCAGCACAATCCCCATTCTGAACAACTGCTCTAAAATAAGTATTTGATGTTAAGTTTCCGATATTAGCGCTTGTTAATGTTGTTGAAGTTATATTAATATCAGTTCGAGTTGAAAAACCTGAATCTGTTGATTTTTGCCATCTTAAAACTGAACCATTATTACCACTTAATACCAAATTAGCTGGCGAAGTTCCTGAACAAATTGCAGCAACTGATGCAATTGTTCCTCCAACTGTAGATGCGTTTATACTTAATGTAACATCTCTATTAACAGTACTGGTACAACTTGGTGTTGCACTTGTTGTAGTAACAGTTGTTACTCTTAATGTCTTACCATTATTTACTGCTGTTAAAACCCCAGTTTCAAAAAAGCCATTACCAGATCCATCTGCGGCTACACCAGTAACAGGTGTTTGTGCAACTCCATCAATAGAATACGCAATAGTAGATGTCGTATTTGGCAATAATCCTTTTAAGTTTATTCTAGCAGGAGCACCTTCACAAGTTGTTGCAAATTGCGATATCGTTCCCAAACTTGGAACTGGACTTATTGTAATTAAAACTGATGCTGAATTTGCTGCCGTACATGAGCCACTTTTTACAACTGCTCTATAATATGTATTTGCAGTAAGTGTTCCCATTTGGGCACTTGTTAAAACAGCATTTGTAGCTCCATTAATATCATTAAATGTACTATTATTTGTAGATGACTGCCATTGAATAGTTCCTGTATAACCTGTTAATGTTAAATCTTGTGGAGCAGTTCCTGAACAAATTGTTTGCGCAGAAGATACTGTTCCAGCTACTGAGCCGTTTCCTACAGTTACAGTAATTACATTAGAGGCTGTTGGTCCAACTCCACAAGAATTATAAGACCAAACCTTAAAATAATAAGTTTGTCCAGAAGTTAAACCTGTAACATTAAAAGAAGTTGAAGATGAATTAAGATTTCTTCCATCTAAATTTCCTTCGTGAGTATTAAAATTTGAATTGCTAGAAACCTCTAATCCATAAGAAGTTGCGTTAGCAACAGCATTCCAATTTGCTGTAAAACTATTACATGTTATCGCCGTAGCTGCTGTTGCAGTTGGAGTACTCGCTTGTCCAAAAACAATAGAAACTGTATTACTTACGTCTTTACAAGTTGTAGAAGAAACAACTCTTCTGTAATATGCAGTTGTACTTGTACTAGGCGGATCATAACTTATACTTGTAGCTCCTGAAATAGGATTAAAATCTATATTATTTATACTGCTTTCCCATTGGTAAGTTAATCCAGAACCTCCACCAGTAGCTGTAGAACCTGTTATAACACCTGGATCATGCGGTGCTGTACAAAAAGTACTAGTTGCAGGAGCCGTAATCGCATTATTAGCAATAGCTGTATATGTGTTATATGTTATTGTTGACGAATTAGAAGTCTTGTCATAAGTATCATTAAAAGTATAATTGATTTGAACAGGACCAACAACAGTATTGTTTAGCGGAGTAAAAGTTACAGTTCCAGTTGATGAATTATAGGTAAAAGTCCCTTTATCAGCAACTGTCTTGGAAGTTTGAATTCCTGTCAGCGCAGGATCTAAGTCAACTGTAGATTTATTAATTGTACCTAAAGTATTTACTGATCCGTTATCATTTGCAGTAATATCTCCAGAAGTAGCTGTTAATCCGATACAACCTGTAAAGGTATCTGCATTAGCAACAGGAGTTAAAAGCGTTGATTTATCAACTGTAATATTTAAATTTCTAATCTCATGGAAATTATTAGATCCTCCTGTAGAAGAAGAAATTGCAAATTTTAGATTAGAAGGTGCTCCTACTTTATATTCATAATTGTTAATGATTAACTCTCTTACTGTACCATGAGTTAAGTAAACATCAATAAAAAAACCACCGCCAGATCTCGGTTTTAAAACAACTTCCATTTTTCTAAAACCAGATTTAGAATTGTCCGTAGCATCTCTATCCCCACCTGCAACATTGAAAGAACTTGCTAAATCTGTTGTTCTAACCGAAATTAAATGCGGATATCCCGTTGTACCTGTTCCTGCACCTCTCAAAGTAACATTACTAGGTAAAACACCACCTGGCGCCCCACCATTCTTTCCTTCATTATTTGCAGAAAAATTTCCATACTCGTCAATTCCAATACCTAGATACCCCTTAGAGAAACCCGTCTCAGAATTTCGTTGTGCATAACCTAAGGAACCTCCAAAAGCACCTGCCGCAACTGGAGAAGCCGTAGCATCAAACAAAATAAAAGCAATACCATCGGCACCGTTTCCACTATGTGTGTAGTATTCAAATGTAATAGTCATTCCATAAGCAGATGGAAATGAATACATATCCGAATAAACAATTCCTTTCTGGCTACCTTGTCTATTTGTTAATCGCAAATATCCAGAGCCATTTGCATCATTATAACCGTCTCTAAGGCCAGCTCCGCCAGTTAAAAAAGCTATTGGCTCACCTCCAAACAAAACACCTGGAGCTGTAGAATTTTTAAATGATTGTGAATAAGGAAATTGTGCCCTAGTTTGAGCCGTGATAAAAAATAATGAAATAAGTAAAAACAGTTTAAATAAATTAAACTTTTCAAAAGTAAAGTTACGCATAGACAACTTGAGTTTGTGGAACAGAAAAACAATACACTAAAAAATGGATGATCATTTTTAGCGTATTGGTGAAATACGAAAAACTGAAATGATTGGATTTCGAAAAATCATTAAAAATCTTGGAATGATTTCTAAATGAACATTGTAGCGCTTGGACCATAGTCATGATAGGTTCAATACACAAAATCGTGTTTTAAGTTTATAAAATGTAGTTTTGGAGAAACGAAAGTAGATAAATCATCAGCTATCAGATACATTAGTCGATAAACTGCATATAAACTCGTCAAAAAGCAGTATTTAACAACTGTTGAGTGTAATTTATAACAAAAAAATATAATTATTTGATAATGAAGAGGTCATAAATTCTTAAAGAATTATGAATAAAAGTAATTTTTACAGTATTTATTGACAAATACTCAATAAAACAGAATATGAAAAAAATAAGTTTAAACTTATAATTTAAAACACAAACACTTAATAAACAGTAATTTACACTTTTAATAAATTATTGTAAAAATTTGATATTTCGCTTTAATCCGTCAAATTTTGTTCTTTTAATTGGAGAATTTTTAAAAACAAGTTTAAATGTTTCTTCTGTAATTTCTATCCAATCTTTTTTGCCAAAAGAAAGCAATTCGGAATTTGGATTAAAAAGAGGTTCTGAATGAGGTTTAGAAAATCTATTCCATGGACAAACATCTTGACAAGTATCACAGCCAAACATCCATTCATCAAATTTTCCTTTCATTTCATAAGGAAGATTTTCTTTTAATTCGATAGTGTAATACGAAATGCATTTACTTCCATCGACAATATAGGGCGCCACAATTGCCTCTGTCGGACAAGCATCAATACAAGCTGTACAAGAACCACAATGATCAGTAACAGCATAATCATATTCTAATTCTAAATCTATAATAAGCTCGGCTATGAAGTAAAAAGAACCTACTTTTTGAGTAATTAAATTACTGTTTTTTCCTATCCATCCCAAGCCACTTTTCGCTGCCCAAGCTTTATCCAAAACCGGTGCAGAATCAACAAAAGCACGACCTGAAACGTCTCCTATATTTTCCTGAATAGAATGTAAAAATTCTTTTAATTTATCTTTAATAACAAAATGATAATCCTGCCCATAGGCATACTTTGATATTTTAAAACTTTCTTCATTTTGAGAAACTTCAGGAAAATAATTCAACAAAAGAGAAATTACACTTTTTCCGTCATCTACTAATAACGTCGGATCTAATCTTTTATCAAAATGGTTTTCCATATAAGCCATTTGTCCATTACGATTATTCTTAAGCCAATTTTCAAGTCTTGGTGCTTCTTGTTCCAAAAAACCTGCCTTCGATATTCCGCAAGATAGAAAACCAAGTCTTTTAGCTTCTTCTTTAATAAATTTCGAATATTTCTCTTTAGAATTAATCATTATCTTTCGGAAAACAACACTTTAATACCAACAGGTTTCAATGTAATTAATGGATTAAAATCAACTTCGGTATTGACAGAATTAATTTTATATTTTTTAATAATATATGCAATTGCAAGTGACATTTCATAAATAGCAAAACCTGCTCCAATACACATTCTAGGTCCAGCTCCAAATGGATAAAAGTATTGCATAGAATATTTTTTCTGTTCTCCTAGAAACCTTTCTGGGTTAAAACTATCTGGAGATTCCCAATATTTTGGATTTCGATGCAATTCGTAAAAAGAAACACCAATTAATGTTCCCTTTTTTATGTTAAACTCTCCCAAATTATCATCTTCAACATTCTGTCTATCTGTAATCCATGCAGGCGGATATAATCTCATAGATTCATTTAAAACAGCATTCGTATAAATCATTTTTTGAAGCTGTTCCACAACATCATCAGTTTCTGATTCTATTGTTTTAATCTCATCAAAAACCTTTTGTTGCACATCAGGATGATTTCCTAATAAATGCAATGTAAAGGTCAAAGCATTTGCAGTAGTTTCATGACCTGCGATAAAAAGAATTTTTATTTCATCGATCAATTGCTCAACCGACATTCCCTCACCAGTATCTTCATAACGAGTTTCGAGTAGCATATTAAGCAAATCATTTATTTCATCTTTTGAAGCGACACGCTCTAAAATAATTTCTTTAATAATTTCATCATTTTCTTTAGCGAGTTCAAGATGTTTTTTCACTTGACCACTAATTGAAAACCACCATCCTTTGTGAGGAAGTCTAATTTCTTTAATCAAAAATTGTTGGACAGCTTCAATTATATATTTAATCCGATCTAATTTTTCTTGGGCAATAGAAAATTGAAACAAAGATTTAGCCACAACATTAAACGCCAATTCACTCATTACAGGAAAAAGATCTATTTCTTTATCTACAATAAGTTCATCTAACTCACCAATGATAGTCGCCTTCATATTTTCAACCAACTGATTCATTTTTTGTTTATGAAAAGCAGGCTGAATAAGTCTTCTTTGTTTTAACCAAAATTCGCCATCAACAGTCAAAAGCCCTTTTCCTAAATATTTAGAAAGATAAACAGATTGAAATTTAGACTTATAATAATTTTTCTGATTCTTCTGCAATATATATTGCGCCACTTCATTATCTCTCGACAAAATAATATGTTGTGACTTTCCAATTCTTATAGAAAAAGAATCACCAAAACTTTCAAAATATCTTTTATGATAAGGTATCGGATTTTTACGAATACCCTCCGCATCAACAAAAAATCTAAAAATAGAAAGTTTTGGAGGATAATTGTATTTTTTGGTAGCAGACATTCTATTACAAATTAAAATAATCCACCCTGAATATTAGTGTTTATTTTTCCCAGATGCCTATAGGCTTTATCTGTGACTTCTCGCCCGCGAGGTGTTCGCATAATGAAACCCTCTTGAATCAAAAATGGTTCGTATACTTCTTCAATAGTTTCGCTACTTTCGCTTACTGCTGTAGCCAAAGTTGAAAGTCCAACCGGACCTCCTTTAAACTTATTGATAATGGTTAATAAAATTTTATTATCCATCTCATCTAGGCCATGAGCGTCTACATTAAGCGCCTTTAAAGCATATCTAGCAATCTCTAAATCAATTCTACCATTTCCTTTAATTTGTGCAAAATCACGAACCCTTCTTAGCAATGCATTTGCAATACGAGGAGTTCCACGACTTCTTCCTGCAATTTCAATTGCAGCTTCTAAATCTATAGGTGTTTTCAATATAGAAGCACTTCTTTCTACAATCGTAGTTAAAAGTTCTGTAGTGTAATATTGCAAACGAGAAGATATTCCGAAACGCGCACGCATAGGTGCTGTTAATAATCCAGATCTAGTTGTTGCACCAATCAATGTAAATGGATTCAAATTAATTTGAACAGTTCTCGCATTTGGTCCCGATTCAATCATAATATCAATCTTGAAATCTTCCATTGCAGAATACAAATACTCTTCTACAACAGGACTTAAACGATGAATCTCATCAATGAACAAAACATCTCTTTCATCTAGATTGGTTAGTAGACCAGCTAAATCTCCTGGTTTATCTAAAACAGGACCAGAAGTAATTTTTATTCCAACTTCTAATTCATTCGCAAGAATATTTGCCAAAGTCGTTTTTCCTAAACCTGGAGGACCGTGAAATAAAGCATGATCAAGTGCTTCGCCTCTTTGATTAGCGGCAGCAACGAATACTTTCAAATTTTCCAAAACTTGATCTTGTCCAGCAAAATCATCAAATGACAGTGGACGCAGTCTTTTCTCAAGATCTAATTCTTCCGAATTATAACCTTTTGTTGTAGGATCTAGATTTTCATTCATTCTACAAAGATATAGAAACTAATTAGTTTTGTAAAATTGTAAAACTGAACGTTTAAAACTTTAACTAAACAAAAAAGACCGTCATTTCTGACGGTCTTTTTGAAAATATTTTAGTGGTGTAAAACTTCTTCACCTTCTTTCATCGGTACATTTTGAGGAACAAAATCTACATCATGATTTGGGTTACTGTAGTCATACGGCCAACGGTATACATGAGGAATTTCTCCTGGCCAGTTTCCGTGGATATGTTCAACTGGAGTAGTCCACTCCAAAGTTGTAGATTTCCATGGATTCTGAGTTGCTTTTTTACCGTAGAAAATACTGCTAAAGAAGTTGTATAAGAATACTAATTGGAATGCACCTCCTACAAGAGCAAATGTTGTAATTAAAACATTCACGTTTTGTAAATCATCAAATAATGGGAAGTTAGTATTTGTATAGTAACGTCTTGGTAAACCAGCTAATCCGATAAAGTGCATTGGGAAGAAAACTCCATAAGCACAAACCGCTGTAATCCAGAAGTGAATATAACCTAAGTTTTTGTTTAACATTCTTCCGTACATTTTAGGGAACCAGTGGTAAATACCAGCAAACATTCCGTAAAGTGCAGAAATACCCATTACTAAGTGAAAGTGAGCAATTACGAAGTAAGTATCATGAACGTTAATATCTAAAGTACTATCTCCTAAAATGATTCCAGTTAAACCTCCAGTGATGAAAGTAGAAACCATTCCGATAGAGAATAACATTGCAGGGTTGAATTGTAAGTTACCTTTCCATAAAGTTGTAATCCAGTTAAATGCTTTTACAGCAGATGGAATTGCAATCAATAAAGTTGTAAAAGTAAATACAGATCCTAAGAAAGGATTCATACCTGAAATAAACATATGGTGTCCCCAAACGATAGTTGATAAGAATGCAATTGCAAGAACTGACATAATCATCGCTCTATATCCGAAAATTGGTTTACGAGCATTCGTAGCCATAATTTCAGAAACAAGACCCATCGCTGGTAAGATTACGATATAAACCTCAGGGTGACCTAAGAACCAGAATAAGTGCTCAAACAATACAGGAGAACCACCTTGGTAATGTAAAACCTCTCCAGCAATATAGATATCAGATAAGAAAAATGAAGTACCAAAACTTCTATCGAAAATCAATAATAAAGCTGCAGATAATAATACTGGAAATGAAATAACACCAATAATAGCTGTTACAAAAAATGTCCAAATAGTTAATGGAAGTCTAGTCATAGACATTCCTTTAGTTCTTAAATTGATTACTGTAACAATGTAATTTAGAGATCCCATCAAAGAAGATGCGATGAAAATTGCCATAGATACCAACCATAAAGTCATACCTGTTCCAGATCCTGGAATTGCTTGTGGCAATGCACTTAAAGGAGGATAAATTGTCCATCCCGCAGAAGCTGGTCCAGACTCAACAAATAAAGAACATAACATGATTACTGCTGATAAGAAAAATAACCAGTATGAAATCATATTCATAAATCCTGAAGCCATGTCTCGTGCTCCAATTTGAAGTGGAATAAGTAAGTTACTAAAAGTTCCACTCAAACCTGCTGTCAGTACAAAGAATACCATTATGGTACCGTGTATTGTAACTAAAGCTAAATAAATATCATTTGCCATTACACCATCAGGTGCAAATTTATCTCCCAATAAAACATTAAATATCTTAAAAGACTCTTCTGGCCACGCTAATTGCATTCTGAAAAGCAAAGACATTGCGATACCAATGATTCCCATAATAATACCAGTAATCAAGTATTGCTTAGCAATCATTTTGTGATCAATACTAAAAATATATTTAGTAATGAACGTATCTTTATGATGATGTTCGTGCTCGTGATCGTGTCCGTGATCGTGATCGTGCGCTTCTGCTGACATATATGTGTACTTTAAATTTTCTAAATAATATTATTTCATTGCAACTTTAGCTACTGCAGCTTTTACAGTATCAACAACCGCCTTAACAGTATCGATTACTTTTGCAGCACTATCTGTAGCTGGTGCAGTTCCTTCAGCTGGTTTTTCAGCAGCAGCAGCCGCTTTAATATCTTGAGCTAAAGTTGTTTTCTCACTTAACCATTTTTTATAGTCTTCTGGAGTATCAACAACAACTTTCATTTGCATATTGTAATGAGAAGCTCCACAGATTTTATTACATAATAACAAGTAATCAAATGTATAAGGATCTAAAGCTGTACCACCTTTTGCAACTAACTCAACGCTTTTTTCAGCTCTAAGTTTATTGATGTGCGCAACTTTTTCAACCATAAATGGTAATTCTCTATACTCTGCTGTAGTGTAAGTTGGAACGAAAGCAAATTCAGTAACCATACCAGGAACACAGTTCATTTGTGCTCTAAAGTGAGGAAAATATGCTGAGTGTAAAACGTCTTGAGAACGCATTTTAAAGTGAACTTTTTTTCCTTTAGGAATATGTAACTCAGAAACTACAATATCATCTTGAGAGTTTTTATCAGACATATCAACTCCTAAAGTATTTACACCCTCAATTAATCTTACGTTTGCTTTACCTAAAGTATTATCTGCACCTGCATATCTTGCTGTCCATTTAAATTGCTGAGCATATAGTTCAATTTCAATAACATCCTCATCTTTATCAACAAACATAATGTTATTCCAAGCATATAATCCATAAAGAATTAAACATGCTAAAACTACGGAAGGAATAATACTCCAAATTGCTTCTAACTTATTACTATCTGCAAAAAACAATGCTTTTTTATCTTTATTTCCTCTATTTTTAAAAGAAAACCAATATAGTAGACCTTGAGTAATAAATTGAACTACAAAAATTAAAACCCAAGTAATATTCATTAAATTATCTACTAAAAGTCCATGCTCAGAAGCAGGAGTATGAAGCGCTAAACCACCCCATTTTAGTAAACCATAAATAGTAAATATATATATGAATGCCAAGAAGCCAAACATAACATATCCTTGAATATTATTATCATTATCCGATGCAACTTGAGAATCGTCCGAAGATGCTCCTACTTGAGTAAGATCAAATATCTTGGTCAATTGCCATAATGCAACTGCTAATAAAACTACAACTATAATTACCAACAAACTTGTCATCTGTTTATTTCTTTAAATATTAATAATGAAAATGTTTACTTTCTTCGATGAAAGGATTTCTTTTTGCTAGCAAAGGAGATTTAGTTAATGCAGTAAATACAACAAATATAAACAACCCTAAGAAGAAAAGAATCGATGCAATTTCAGGAACTCCAATAAACCATTTGTCTCCAACAGTACCAGGCATAATCATATTAAAGAAATCAACATAATGGCCTAATAATATTACAACACCCGCCATAACAATAACCCAGCTAAGACGTTTAAAATCAGTATTGATTAATATTAATAATGGGAAAACAAAATTCATAACAACCGCTCCAAAGAAAGGCAAATTATACAATTGAATTCTTGTTACAAAATAAGTAACCTCTTCTGGAATGTTAGCATACCAGATTAGCATAAATTGAGAGAACCATAAATAAGTCCAGAAAACACTAATACCAAACATAAATTTAGCTAAATCGTGAATATGACTTGTATTTACATACTCTAAATATCCTTTTGATTTTAAATATATAGTTACCAAAGCAATAGTAGTAATACCACTTACAAAGAAAGAGGCGAATACATACCATCCAAATAACGTACTGAACCAGTGTGGATCAAAAGACATAATCCAATCCCAAGACATAATAGACTCAGAAACGATAAAGAAAACTAAAAATCCAGCAGAAGCTTTGAAATTCTTTTTGTAGTAAAGATCATCATTTGCTTCATCTTGTGCTAAACAGTTTTTTCTAGAAATATGACGGTAGATATTCCATCCTAATAAAAAGATGAAAGCTCTAGCAATCCAAAAAGGAAAGTTCAAATACCCTGACTTACCTGCAATAATAGCATCGTAGTTTGGACTCTTAGGATCTGTTACACCTTCACCTAACCAAACGAAAATATGGTTAAAATGTAATCCACATAATACTAAAAGTATAAAGAAAATTACAGAACCAGCTGGCAAGTAAGCTGTAATACCTTGCATAACTCTAAACAAAACTGGAGACCAACCTGCTTGAGCAACTTGTTGGATAGCATAGAAAGCTAAAACTCCCATTGAAAGCAGTAAAAAGAAAATACAAGCTACATATACTGCAGACCAAGGTTTATTTTGGAATTGGTGCAATACATGTTCTAAATGTTTTTCGTGCTCATTTGCACCAGAAACTTCAGCATGCCCAGCTGCTTTGTGTGTGTCATGTGATGCTTCAGCAGCTTCATGATGACCTGCTTCTTTGTGAGATGCCTCCGCTTTTTCTTCATGTGCAGCACCATGAGAACCATGTTCATCTGCAGCTAGTATTTTTTCAACTTCTTGAATATCTTTTGGTGCACTTAAAAAACCATACCCAATTCCTAATAAACCAACGGCCATTAAGATGATAGAAAAAGTTTTTAATTTACTTGAAAATGTATACATATCTATTACGATCAGTTTGTTCAACAATTATAATTGGCTTTTTAGTTTCAGAACATAGTCAGCAACTAACCAACGTTCGTGAGCACTTAATTGATTTGCATGTGAACCCATTGCATTTAAACCATAAGTCTCTACGTGAAAGATACTTCCCTCAGTGATTTCTCTGTCTTTATAGCTAGGTACTCCAAGAAATTTTTCTCTTTCAACCAATTTACCTTTACCGTTACCAGTTGCACCATGACAGCTGATACAGTAAATTTCGAAAAGTTCTTTTCCTTTTCCAGAATTTCTTTCAATAGAATCCAAAGGAGATTTTAAATTAGCTTTTGCTAATTCGTAACCAGCAGTTGAATTTTCATATTCATAAGGCTCAAAACCTCTATTAATAGTTCCTGCAACAGGAAGCTGTCCTTCTTTTCCTCCTTTAAATATTTTTGCTTCTGTGTATGGCTCATAAGCAACAGACTCATACATATTTGGGAAATACTGATAGTTCGGTGCCGAATTATTGTGGCAAGAAGAAACTAAAATAGTTATACCAACTAAAAGTGTTATTTTATATATCCTTTTCATAGCTACAATTAATTCTTTTCTATTACTTTAACTTCAACAGCACCAGTTGCTTCGAAAAAAGAAACTAATTCTGTCTCGTTATCATTTACTGAAACTTCCATTAAGAAGTGATCATCCGTTGTTCTTACATCTGGATTTTCTGCTTCTTTAAATGGCCATAATCTACTTCTCATGTAAAAAGTAATTACCATTAAGTGAGCTGCAAAAAATACAGTCATCTCAAACATAATCGGTACGAATGAAGGCATGTTTTGAATAAAACTAAAACTTGGCTTACCTCCAATATCTTGAGGCCAATCATGAATCATGATATAAGACATCATTGTTGTTGCAACAGAGATACCAACACATCCATATAAAAAAGCACATATTGCTAATCTTGTTGGTGCTAATCCCATTGCTTTATCCAATCCGTGAACTGGGAATGGAGTAAAAACCTCCTCAATATGATGATGAGCAGCTCTAGTTTTCTTTACTGCATTCATCAAAACGTCATCGTCATTATAAATGGCGTATATAACTTTATTACTCATGATGTGAATCTTTACTGTTTGCTCTTTCTCTAATATAATTATCTCCTGTTCCTTTCAAAATTGTTTTAACCTCTGCCTGAGCAATTACAGGGAAAGTTCTTGAATACAATAAAAACAATACGAAGAAGAAACCAATTGTTCCAATGAAAATTCCAATATCAACAAATGTTGGCGAGAACATTGTCCAAGAAGATGGAAGGTAATCTCTATGTAAAGAAGTAACAATAATTACGAATCTTTCGAACCACATTCCGATGTTTACTACAATCGAAATAATGAATGAGAACATGATACTAGTTCTTAATTTTTTGAACCACATAAACTGAGGAGAGAACACGTTACAAGTCATCATTGACCAATATGCCCACCAGTAAGGTCCAGTAGCTCTGTTTAAGAACGCATATTGTTCATACTCTACTCCTGAATACCAAGCTACAAACAACTCAGTAATGTAAGCTACACCAACAATAGATCCAGTAATCATGATAATGATATTCATTAACTCAATATGCTGTAACGTAATGTATGCTTCAAGATTAGACACTTTTCTCATAACAATCAACAATGTATTTACCATCGCGAATCCAGAGAAAACCGCTCCAGCAACGAAGTATGGAGGGAAAATTGTTGTATGCCATCCAGGAATTACAGAAGTAGCAAAGTCCATAGATACAATTGTGTGTACAGAAAGTACAAGTGGAGTCGCTAAACCAGCTAATACTAAAGATACTTCTTCAAAACGCTGCCAGTCTTTTGCTCTACCGCTCCATCCAAAACTTAAAATAGAATAAACTCTTTTGTTAAATGGAGTTATAGCTCTATCACGAAGCATTGCAAAGTCAGGTAATAAACCAGTCCACCAGAAAACTAATGATACTGAAAGATACGTTGAAATCGCGAATACGTCCCAAAGTAATGGTGAGTTAAAGTTTACCCAAAGAGATCCAAACTGGTTTGGAATAGGTAATACCCAGTATGCTAACCATGGACGTCCCATGTGAATGATTGGGAATAGACCCGCTTGAACTACCGAGAAGATAGTCATAGCTTCTGCAGAACGGTTAATCGCCATTCTCCAACGTTGACGGAAAAGTAATAATACCGCAGAAATTAATGTTCCGGCGTGACCAATACCTACCCACCAAACGAAGTTAGTGATATCCCAAGCCCAACCAACTGTTTTATTTAATCCCCATGTTCCGATACCGGTAGATACGGTGTAAATTATACAACCTAACCCCCAAAGGAAGGCTACTAATGCGATTGTAAATACAATCCACCATTGTTTATTTGCAGGTCCTTCAACAGGCGCTGCCACATCTACAGTTACATCGTGATATGATTTATCACCTATAACTAAAGGTTTTCTAATGGGTGCTTCGTAATGAGACGACATAATCCTTTATATTGTTTCTTAATTAATAATTTTACTAAGTGTTTCTAACTTTTACATGATAGAAAACATTTGGTTTTGTACCAACATGCTCTAATAAGTGGTATGCTCTTTCGCTTTCAGCAAGCTTAGCAACTTCACTTTCTTTATCATTTACGTCTCCAAAGACCATAGCTCCAGAAGAACAAGCTGCAGAACAAGCACAAGCATTGTTGAACTCATCTTTTGCTACTACTCTACCTTCACGTTTTGCCTGAAGAATTACAGCTTGAGTACTTTGGATACAGAAAGAACATTTTTCCATAACTCCACGAGAACGAACGTTTACGTCTGGGTTTAACACCATACGACCTAAATCATCATTCATATGATAATCGAATTCACTATTCTTATTGTATAAGAACCAGTTGAAACGACGAACTTTATAAGGACAGTTGTTTGCACAATAACGAGTACCAACACATCTGTTATAAGCCATATGGTTTTGACCTTGGCGACCGTGAGATGTAGCGGCTACAGGACAAACTGTTTCACAAGGTGCATGGTTACAGTGCTGACACATTACAGGTTGGAATGCCACTTGTGGATTATCTCCAGGTTTTTCCATTTCATTAAATGTAGATAATGAACTTGATAAACCAGCGATTCCTTCTTTTCTTTCATTATCACCTTCAAATGTACTTTCAGAAGAATAGTATCTATCGATACGTAACCAGTGCATATCACGGCTTCTTCTAACTTCTGCTTTACCTACAACAGGAACGTTGTTTTCAGCGTGACAAGCGATAACGCAAGCTCCACATCCAGTACAAGCATTTAAGTCAATTGATAAGTTGAAGTGGTGACCAGTTGAACGATCAAATGATTCCCATAAATCAACAGTTGTTGCTTCAACTTCTTGGTGATCTAAAGATACCATTGGTTTTTCATTCCAATGTTCTGCATCTTTGCTATTAAATACTTCTAATGTAGTTTCTTTAATAATATCTCCTCTACCCATTAAAGTTTTCTGACCTTGAACACAAGCAAACTCATGTTCTCCACCAGCTTTAACGATAGATACAGATTGAACTCCATTAAATCCTTTATATAATGAGTAAGCATTTAAACCTACTTGCATTTCTTCTTTCAAAGCAGCTTTACGACCATATCCAAGAGCTAGACCTATAGTACCAACTGCTTGACCTGGCTGAACGATAACTGGAACATTTTCTAATTTAGCTCCATCAACAGTAATAGTAGCATAACTACCATTTAAACCTCCGTTTGCAACAATTTCGTTTGACAAACCAAGTTTTTTAGCGTCTGCATTAGAAACTGTAACATAGTTATCCCAAGAAACTCTTGTAATTGGATCTGGAAACTCTTGCAACCAAGGATTGTTTGCATGTTGTCCGTCTCCTAAACCTGTTTTAGTATATAACACTAACTCGTACTCTCCAGCTGATTTAGATTTAGCAACAGCATTTGCAGCAGAAGTTGCATCAATAGCTCCTCCTGATAATGCTGTAGATCCTACAACAGCTACACCATCATGCAAAACTTTATTCCAAGAAGAACCTGCAGTAAATACTCCAGAGTTAGCTTTTAAGTAATCATAAAAAGTACCCGCAGCGCCATTTAATGACAATAAAACATCTTGAAATTGTTTTGTATTGAAAATAGGACGGATAGTTGGTTGAGTTAAACTATAAGTTCCACTTGTAATTTCAACATCACTCCAAGACTCTAAATAATGAGGAGCTGGAGCTGAAATATTTACAACTGATGCAGTCTCATCTTCTTTTAATGCAAAAGCAACAGAAGTTTTAACTTTTTTCAATCCAGAAACAAAAGCAGCAGAATCAGCTAATGTATAAACTGGATTAACACCACTCATAATTAAAGTATGAACACTTCCTGCATTCAAATCTTTAATCAACTGCGAAACAACAGCATTAGAACCTTTTCTAATTTGTCTTGCTCCTGCAGTACTAAAAGCCTCGCTAGCCAATACTTGATTGATAGCTAAAACCAATAATTGAGCATTTTTATCTTCAATTCCAGATACTAAAACTCCTTTTGATCCAGCAGCTTTAAGCTGTTGCGCAGCCTTTACTACTTCAGCCTTAACGTTTCCGTCTAAAGCAACAGGAACAGAAGCACCTGTAATAATATTATAAATTTGAACCAAAGCCTGTTTTTGAACAGCAGTAGTCATCGGAACACGCTTATCAGCAGCAGCTCCAGACAATGTCATATTAGATTCAAACTGAAAGTGACGAGACATTTTTCCATTTTGAGGAATACGACCTTTTGCATACCCAGAATCATATCCACCACCTTGCCAGTCTCCTAAGAAATCAGCACCAACAGATACGATTAATGAAGCTTTTGAAAAATCGTAATCAACTAAAGCTCTTTGGCCATAAACTGATTCAAAAGCATCTAAAGCCTCTGATGAAGAAACTGCATCATAAACCACATGTTTTGCATTTGGATTTTTAGCAATAAATTCAGCAATTAACTTTTCTGTAGATGGACTAGCCAAAGTATTAGTCAATAATACAACTTGTCCTCCTTTAGCTTTTGCATCAGCTAAACTTGATTTAATTTTTAAATCAACTGCTGACCAAGTAGAATTTTTACCATCTACTTTAGGCTCTTTTAAACGACCACTATCATACAATCCTAAAATAGAAGCATGAATTCTTGCGTTCGCTGCAAATTTAGCACCAGCAATTGTATTGTTTTCAATTTTAATTGGACGACCCTCACGAGTTTTAACCAAAAGGTTAGCAAAATCAAAACCATCAAAAACTGTGGTTGCATAATAATCAGCAACACCAGGAATGATTTGTTCTGGTTGTAAAACATAAGGGATAGACTTGTGAACAGGACCTTCGCAAGCAGCCAAAGTAACAGCTGCTGTACTAAACCCTACGTACTTTAAAAAGTCACGACGTGAAGTTCCAGATGTAGATAAAGCATCAGCGTTACCCAAAAACTCATCAGTAGGAATCTCTTCAACAAACTCGTTATTTCTAAGCGCCTCAACAATAGAGCTATTTTCTAGCTCTTCAACACTTTTCCAGTATTTTTTGTTTGATGACATTGTATATATATATTAAAATCTTAATAAATCGATTAATAGTGGCATTTACCACATTCTAAACCTCCCATTTGCGCTGCAGTTAATTTCTCTACACCGTATTTTTTAGAAAGCTCAGCATGAATTTTGTCATAGTAAGCGTTACCTTCCATCTTAACATCAGTTTTTCTATGGCAATCAACACACCATCCCATTGTTAATTTAGAGTATTGCTTCATGATTTCAAATTCCTGAACTGGTCCGTGACAAGTTTGACATTCAATCCCAGCAACAGAAACGTGCTGTGAGTGATTGAAGTAAACAAAATCAGGAAGGTTATGAATACGAACCCATTTAACAGGCTGCGTTTTTCCAGTGTAAGCTTGTTTTGCTTTATCCCATCCAACAGCATCATATAATTTTTGAATCTGCGCATCGTAAAAAGCTTTGCTGTACTCAGGTGTAGCAGTTGTTTCAGCAACTTCAGAAATATTTTTATGACAGTTCATACAAACATTTAAAGAAGGAATACCAGCCGTTTTACTTACACGTGCAGCAGAGTGGCAATATTTACAATTGATTTCGTTATCACCAGCGTGAATTTTGTGAGAATAGTGAATTGGCTGAATTGGCTCATAATTCTGATCTACACCTACCTGCATTAAGTAACCGTAAACAAAATAGCCACTTGCCAAAAGCAAAAATATAGAAGTTACTAAAACCAAAAATTGATTTTTAACGAAAGCTTTCCAGATTGGAGTTCTAGCCTCTTTAGGAGCAACCTCAATACCATTCTTATTTGCAACCTTAGTTAAAACCTTGTTCACCATGAACAACATCACAACCAAGATAGCCATTACCAGAGCAAGAGCCCCTAAAATAATATTGTTTGAAATTCCGCCACCTTCAACATTAGTACCAGGAGGAGTTGCAGCTGTACCAGCAGCTGGAACTGGATCTTTTTTAACTTCAGAAGTGTAAGCGATAATATTATCAATATCACCTTCAGACAATTGAGGAAAAGAAGTCATAACAGATTTGTTATTTTCCTCAAAAAGTTTAACAGCAACAGGATCACCTGACTTAATCATGTCAGAACTGTTATGCACCCACTTGTAAATCCAAGCCATATCATGCTTAGCAGCAACACCCCTTAAAGCAGGACCTGTTGATTTAGCATCTAATTTGTGACATGCAGCGCAATTTGCATTAAAAAGTTCCTTCCCTTTTACTGGATCACCGCCTCCCGCAGCTGGAGCAGCAGCCGCAGCTTCAGGCGCCGCCGGAGCAGCAGCATCTTGAGCAAATGAAGTTAGGGAGAAAATTAACGTCAGCGATAAGCCAAACAGCAATTTTCTTGAGATCGAATTATGGTTACCCACCTTTTTCATATAGTATAAATAATTGTCTACTAATTTTTGGTATGATTTTTTCTGTATTAAAGCAGTAAAAACACACACCCTCTTTTAAAACTTGCACAAAAATACGACTTATGAACTATTCTCAAAACCTTAAAATACCCTTAAATATCAATTTATATCAATTCTAAATAATATTAAAATTTTACACTCAAACTTTAAATAGTATTTTTGCATAAAAACCATCACATTATGAGAATTTTAAGTCCTTCAAAAAAAATGTTATTAGCAATTACAACGATTGCTTTCTCACACAATATTAACGCACAAGACCAAAATTTAACATTGAACCAAGACCCTAAATTTGAGCAATTGTTAAATGAGAAGCGTAAAATTAACACGTCAATAAATACAAACGATACTTACAGAATTCAAATCTTTAGCGGTAAAAGCGACGAAGCCAAGAAAACACTTTCAGATTTTAAACGAGAAAATTCTAATATCGATGGAACAATAATTTTTAACACACCCAATTATAAAGTAATTGTTGGCAATTTTAAAACCCGAATTGAAGCAGAAAGAAATCTTGCAGAAATTAAAAAACGATACAAAACTGTCTTCCTTCTTAAACCAGGAAAATAAATCATTTTAAAAACAAAAAGCGGGAAATTATCCCGCTTTTTTTGTTTTTAAAATAATCAAAGATGACTAATTCACAACTTTGATACCACTTGCCATAAATCGTATTTCTTCTTTCGGTGCTTTAATTGCATCAATTTCCGCTTTTGATTTTTTAGCATCTTTTGCATAATGCTTTAATTCTTCAACGGAAGTAACTTTTTTCTCAGCATTACCTTCTAGAACCACATTTTTGCCTTTTAATGCGGTTGGTACAAAAAATGAATAATCTTTCATTTTGACAAAGAAAGAAGCTCCATCTTCTGTTTTAACACTTACCCAACATCCTCTTTTTGGACAAACACCAGTAATCTCACCTTTTACAGCAACATTTTCAATTTTGCTTGAGGATTGCAATTTATCATTTAACTCACCAACTGAAACAGCATTACTTAGAGAAGCAGCCGAAACATCTATTCCGTAATAATCTCCTACCAATGCTTTTCCTTGCGGAGGAGCTGGCTTTTCCACATCTTCCTGAGCAAAGCACAAAGAAGAAAAGCTCAACAACAAAACAACTGTATATACACTTAATTTCATCTTACATTAATTTAGTTGTATCAAAAATAATATAAAAGCCTAAATAAATCAATCTCTTAGAATTCTTTTATAAAAAAAGTCTCAATTTTCATTGAGACTCTTTTTATATAATTTATTGAATATTATTTCAATTTCTTTTTAATTGCTACTTCGTGGTAAGCTTCAATAACATCGTTAATTTCAATATCATTAAATCCTTTAATTTGAATACCGCAATCATAACCTTTCGTTACTTCTTTAACATCGTCTTTGAAACGTTTTAAAGCCACAAGCTCACCTGTATGAACTACAACTCCGTCTCTAATAACTCTAATCTTAGAAGTTCTTAAGATTTTTCCATCTGTAACCATACATCCAGCAATTGAACCCACTTTAGAAATTTTGAAAATCTCACGAATTTCTGCATTTCCTAAAACTTCTTCTTTCATTTCTGGCGCTAACATTCCTTCCATCGCATCTTTCAAGTCATCGATAGCTGCGTAGATAATAGAGTAGTAACGGATATCGATTTCTTCTTTATCTGCAAGTTGTCTAGCATTTCCTGCAGGACGAACGTTAAATCCGATAATGATCGCATCTGATGCAGAAGCCAAGTTAACATCGGTTTCAGTAATTGCACCAACTCCTTTATGGATGATATTAATTTGAACTTCTTCGGTAGAAAGTTTAGAGAATGAGTCTGACAATGCTTCAACAGATCCATCAACGTCCCCTTTAAGGATTACGTTCAATTCTTTAAACTGACCAAGAGCGATACGACGACCAATTTCATCAAGAGTAATATGTCTTTGTGTACGAACTGACTGTTCACGCATTAATTGAGAACGTTTAGAAGCAATTTGTTTAGCCTCTTTTTCATCTTCAAAAACATTGAATTTATCTCCAGCCGTTGCAGCTCCATCTAAACCTAAAACTGACACCGGAGTTGAAGGACCAGCTGATAAAACTGTATGCCCTCTTTCATCATGCATTGCCTTAACTTTACCATGGTGTTTTCCTGCAAGCATATAATCTCCAATTTTCAAAGTCCCTTGTTGAACTAAAATTGTTGACACATATCCTTTTCCTTTATCAAGGAAAGCCTCTACAACAGTTCCTTGAGCAGCTTTATTTGGATTTGCTTTTAAATCTAAGATTTCAGCTTCTAATAAAACTTTCTCTAATAATTCTTTAACTCCTGTTCCAACTTTTGCAGAAATATCATGTGACTGAATTTTTCCACCCCAATCTTCAACAAGTAAATTCATACCAGCCAAACGCTCTTTAATTTTATCAACGTTAGCATTTGGTTTATCAATTTTATTGATTGCAAATATAATTGGCACTCCAGCAGCTTGTGCGTGAGAGATTGCTTCTTTTGTTTGTGGCATGATATCATCATCCGCCGCAACAACAATAATAGCAATATCTGTAACTTGAGCTCCACGTGCACGCATTGCGGTAAACGCCTCGTGACCTGGTGTATCTAAGAATGCAATTTTTTGACCATTATCTAAAGTTACTCCGTAAGCTCCAATGTGCTGTGTAATACCTCCAGACTCACCTGCGATAACATTTTCTTTACGAATATAATCCAGCAAAGATGTTTTACCGTGATCGACGTGACCCATTACAGTAACAATTGGCGCTCTAGTAACTAAATCTTCTTCTCTATCTTCAACTACCTCGATAGCTTCTTCGATATCAACTGTAATAAACTCTACTTCATAACCGAATTCATCAGCTACAATCGTTAACGTTTCAGCATCTAGACGTTGGTTCATGGTAACCATGATTCCAAGAGACATACAAGTTCCAATTACTTTCGTAATCGGCACATCCATCATAATAGCAATTTCTCCTACAGTAACGAATTCTGTAACTTTAATAGTTTTACTTCCTTCGTCAAGAGCTCTTTGCTCATCATCAGATTTCTGACGGTGTGTTTCTCTTTTATCTCTTCTATATTTAGCCGCTTTAGATTTTCCTCCTTTACCTTGAAGTTTTTCAAGAGTTTCTCTAATTTGGTTTTTTACTTCTTCTTCTGTAGGCTCTACTTTAGCCACAATCGCAGGACGGTTTCCTTTTACGAAACCAGGTCTAGCGCTTCTGTTAGCATTAAAACCTCCACCATTATTATTTGGTGTAATTTTATTGGGATTTGGCGTTCCAGGAGCATTATTATTTCCTGTAGCAGGTTTTGGTGCTCCAGGCGCACCTGGTTTAGGAGCGATTCTTTTACGCTTATTTTTATTTGCGTTATTACCACCTACTCCAGGAGTTCCAGGTTTATTATTTTGAGCCGCTTTAGGATCTTCCTTCTTTTTCTTAGGCTTATTAAATTGAGACAAATCAATTGTCTGCCCAGTAAGAGTAGTTCCTGAAAGCTTTTGATATTGCGTAGTAATAGTTTCCTCTGAAGTTGTTGGATCAGTAGACACAATAGGTTCTTGCGCAACTTTAGAAGATTCAACTTTAGCTTCTTTTTTCTCAGTAATAACAGGTTCTTCTTTTTTGGTTTCTGAAACTGGAGTTACAACTGGTTCCGACTTCACCGTTTCATTTTGAACAGGTTTCTCTGGCTGCACAGGTGCAACAACAGCTTTTGGCTCTTCAGCCTTAACCGTTTCTTCAGAAGGAGTAATCGCAGGTTTTTTTGGATTCAAGTCAATTTTTCCAACTTGCACAGGCCCCGAAACAACCGCTCTCGCTTTGATTATTTCTTGCTGCTTTTGACGCTCTTCTTCTTGTCTGCGTTTGTCTTCAATCTCTTTCTCACGTTCTACACGTAACGCTTCTTTCTCTTTTCTTTTCTCTTCTCCAACCTCTTTAGAAGCCTCTTTATTCCCCTTATCGCCCGCAAATTGGCTTTGAAGGATATTAAATTCACTATCAGAAATTTTTGCATTTGGATTTGCATCAATAGCAATTCCTTTATCTTTTAGATAATCTACAGCTCTTTCTAACGAAATATTTAATTCCCTTAAAACCTTGTTTATTCTTATTACTCTCTCTTCAGACATATAACCTTTTTATTATTACCTTTTTCGTTGTGTTGTTAGAGCAGATGTTCAGCTATTGCTTAACTATCAAACTCTTCTTTTAGTATTTTCATAACATCTAGAATAGTTTCCTCTTCTAGATCTGTTCTTCTTACTAAATCTTCTACGTCATGCTTCAAGATACTTTTTGCAGTATCCAAACCTATCTTAGCAAACTCTTCAATTACCCATTCTTCGATTTCATCTGAAAACTCTGTCAATTCAACATCATCTTCATCTGCAACTGTACCAGCAACATCACCTTCACGGATTACATCCAATTCATAACCTGTCAATTGACCTGCTAATTTAATATTGTGACCTCCTCTACCGATTGCTTTAGAAACCTCTTCTAATTTCAAGAAAACTTCAGCTCTTTTATTTTCTTCATCAATTTTAATAGAAGAAACTTTTGCAGGGCTTAATGCTCTTGTAATAAACAATTGAATATTGTTTGTATAGTTTATAACGTCAATATTTTCATTTCCTAACTCGCGAACAATTCCATGAATACGAGAACCTTTCATTCCGACGCAAGCTCCAACTGGGTCAATTCTATCATCATAAGAATCAACAGCTACTTTTGCTTTTTCTCCGGGAATACGAACTACATTTTTAACTGTAATTAATCCGTCGAAAACTTCTGGAATTTCTTGCTCAAACAATTTTTCTAAGAACTTCTCAGAAGTTCTAGACATAATAATTTGAGGTTTATTTCCTTTTAATTCCACACTTTCAATAATTCCACGAACATTATCTCCTTTACGGAAGAAATCAGATGGAATTTGTTTTTCTTTTGGAAGTACAATCTCATTTCCTTCATCATCAACCAAGATTACTACTCTTGGACGTACGTGGTGCACTTCTGCAGTATAAATATCACCGATAATATCTTTAAACTGTTTATAAAGATTAGTATTATCGTGTTCGTGAATTTTAGATATTAAGTTTTGACGAAGCGCTAAAATAGCTCTTCTTCCTAAATCAATCAATTTAACTTCTTCAGAAACTTCTTCGCCAATTTCAAAATCCGCCTCAATCATTCTTGCTTCGGTCAAGGTAATTTCTTCGTTTTCAAAATCCAGATCTTCATCAGCAACGATTACTCTTCTTCTCCATATCTCCATATCTCCTTTATCAGGATTTATAATAATATCGAAGTTATCATCAGATCCGTATTTTTTCTTCAATGCATTTCTAAACACATCCTCTAAAATTGCCATAAGCGTTACACGATCAATAAGTTTATTATCTTTAAACTCTGAGAATGAATCGATTAATGCTAAATTTTCCATGCGAATTCTTTAATTAAAATTAAAATGTTACTGTAACAACTGCCTCTTTAATTTCTGTATAAGGTATTTGTTGCTCTTTTTGAACTGTTTCTTTTCCTTTTCCTACTTTTTTCGGTTCCCTTGCTTTCCAAGACAAAATTATAAAAACATCGTTAGCTTCTATCAATTCTGCTTCAATTTTTTCAGTATTTGTAGTAACAATCAGCGTTCTACCAATATTTTTCTTGTATTGTCTTATCAATTTCAAAGGCGATCCTACTCCAACTGACGCTACTTCAAGCGAAAAATCTTGTTCTTCACGATCTAGATTATTCTCGATTGCACGACTAATATCAATACAATCCTGCAGTGCCACTCCATTATCTCCGTCTAAACCAACGCTAATTTTAAAAGAATCCGAAACAGCAAGATCAATCAAAAAGATTGATGGCTTTTCCAGAAGAGCTTCTGTAATTAATCCGTTTACTTTTTCTTTGAATGTCATAATTTTATAAAAAGAGGGGACACTTAGTCCCCTCATTATTTAGATTTTAATAAATAACTGTGCAAATATAGTGTTTTTTTTATAAATCAAATAAATTGATTGCTCTAAAAATATTTCTTACCTTTATAAGAGCATTAAAATAGAGAATTATTCATATAATTAACTTTAAAATTATGAAACGAATTTTAGTACCTACCGACTTCTCAGAACACGCAGAAGATGCTTTAAAAGTTGCCTCCCAAATCGCAAAAAAAAATAATTCTGAGATCATCATCCTGCATATGCTCGAATTACCGCATCAATCAAACGATGCTATTTTGGGCGGAATCAGCATTCCTGAAAGCATGCTTTTTATGAAGAAAGCAAACGAGATGCTTGACGAAGTTTCTTCAAGATCTTATCTTGACGGAATATCGATAACTGAAGTTGTAAAAATGGACAAACCAATACACGGCATAACTCAAATAAGCAAAGATTATGAAGTTGACCTAATTATAATGGGATCTCACGGATCGTCTGGCATCGAAGAATTACTTATTGGCTCTAACACCGAAAAAGTTGTCCGTAATTCTGAAATTCCTGTTTTAATTATCAAGAAAAACATTTCAAATTTCGACGCCGCTAATATTGTTTTTGCATCTGATTTTTCGGAAGAAGCAAAAAAACCGTTTAAAAAACTTTTAAATTTCACTCAATTATTTGATTCAAAACTACATTTAGTAAACATTTGCACTCCAAATAGTTTCAAACCCACTCATATTGCAGAAAAAGCAATGAATGATTTTGCTTCTCATTTTGACATTAGCAATTATACCACTCAAATTTATAATGACACTAATATCGAAAAAGGAATTATAAATTTCTCAAATAAAATAAATGCCGACATCATCGGCATGTGTACACACGGCAGAACTGGTTTTGCACATTTCTTTAACGGAAGCATTAGCGAAGGACTAGTCAATCATGCTATTAGACCGGTAATCACTTTAAAAATTTAGCGATCTCATAATTTTTTAACTAAAAAAAAGCTTCTCAATTGAGAAGCTTTTTTTTATGCTTAATCATATTTATTCAAATAAAAACATTTTAAAAATGAGCTTTTAAACAAAGTGAGTTTGAGCTTTTAAACAAAGTTCCCAACTCAATTAATAAAGAAATTTGTCAAATAAAAATTCATTAAATCACACAACATGAAAACAATAGACAAAATTTACATTAATGGAGAATTTGTTACTCCAAAAGGAACAGAATATTTTGACCTAATAAGTCCAACAACAAATGAAAAATTAGGAAAAGTACTTTTAGGAAACACCGAAGACACTCAAGACGCAATTAACGCCGCTAAAAACGCCTTTAAAGCCTTTTCTAAAACAACAACAAGCGAAAGAATTCAATATCTTGAAAAAATAAAAATTGCAATTGAAAAAAGAAAAGATGAATTTATAAATGTAGTAACAGAAGAATACGGAGGAACTTTTCAATTTGCTTCTACAAGTTACATTTACATGCAAAAGAGTTTCGACTCTGCAATTCAATTATTAAAAACTTATGATTTTACCAAAACAATCGGAGAATCTGAAGTTCAAATGACTCCAATTGGTGTTGTCGGCATTATCATTCCGTGGAATTCCAGCAATGGTTTTATTTGCGGCAAATTATCAACTGCCATTGCCGCAGGATGCACAGTTGTCATAAAACCAAGTGAAATGAGCGCTGAGCAAACTCAATTAATTGCAGAATGTCTTCACGAAGCAAACCTCCCAAAAGGCGTTTTCAATATTATTAATGGCTCAGGAGAAATTGTTGGTGCCGAAATAAGCCGTCACCCTGATATTGCAAAAATCTCTTTTACAGGCTCAACAACTGTTGGAAAAATCATTGCAAAAGAAGCCGTTAACACCATGAAACGAGTAACACTAGAACTTGGCGGAAAATCTCCAAACATAATATTAGATGATGCTGATTTTTCTAAAGCAATTCCACTTGCGGTAATTGCTGCTTTTATGAATAGCGGACAAGCCTGTATTGCCGGAACAAGATTATTAGTCCCAGAAAAAAAATTACAGGAAACTAAAGTCATTATTAAAGAAGTTATTTCAAACACAATTGTCGGAGATCCCAAAAATCCAGAAACTGCGGTCGGACCAATGGTCAGCGAAAAACAATTTAATCGCGTTCAGGATTATATTCAAATTGGAATTAACGAAGGCGCAGAAATTTTAGCTGGCGGATTAGGAAAACCCGAAGGGCTAGAAAAAGGAAATTTTGTAAAACCAACTGTTTTTATTCACGTAAATAATAAAATGCGAATTGCTCAAGAAGAAATATTCGGACCTGTTTTATCTATTATTACTTATAAAACCGAAGAAGAAGCAATAGAAATCGCCAACGACACCACTTACGGATTACAAGCGTATGTAAGTTCATCTGACGAAAAAAGAGCACATCGCGTTGCCTCTCAAATTAATGTGGGACGTGTTCAAATAAATGGAATCGGCCACGACCCAATGGCGCCATTCGGCGGATTTAAACAATCCGGAATTGGTCGAGAATTTGGAATATTAGGACTTGAAGCCTATCTAGAACCAAAAGCATTAATTCAACAAAAATAATGCTCAAAGATCCGGAATTCTTTTCTCAAAAAGATTATTCGGATCTTTTAGTAACTTTACAATATGAGTTCGAAAACCAACACAAAACCTAAGATTCTTTATTCTTGCTATTATTCCCGCAGCCGCGAGGGCGAACATTTTATACCTGAACATGTTTTCAGTTATCAAATTTCAGGAGAAATGATTGCTTCAGACAACAAAAATATTTTTCATTCTAAACCAGGAGATTTTCGGTTCAGCAGAAGAAATCATTTAGCAAAATTTACCAAAATTCCGCCCGACGGAGGAGAATTCAAAACTATTTCTCTTTTTCTAGATCAAGAAATTTTACGAGAAATCAGCAGAGAATACAACTATAAAGTCACACAAAAAATAGATTCTGAAGCTATGTTTTCATTAGCACCGAATCCACTTTACCAATCTTTCATGGAATCGCTATTATCGTATCTTGAAGTTGAAGAAGAAAGCAACGAAACTTTATTCAATTTAAAAACTAAAGAAGCCGTCCATCTTTTATTAAAAGTAAATCCTGAATTAAAGGATATTTTATTTGATTTTAACGAACCTGGAAAAATTGATCTGGAAGCATTTATGAATAAAAATTTTCATTTCAATGTACAAATGCAACGATTTGCTTATTTGACAGGAAGAAGTTTAGCAACATTCAAAAGAGATTTTCAAAAAGTTTTTCAAGAAACACCTGGTAAATGGCTTTTAAACAAAAGGCTTCAAGAAGCTTATTATTTAATTAGCCAAGGAAAATCTGCCTCAGAAGTATATATAGGAGTTGGTTTTGAAGATCTTTCACACTTTTCATTTTCATTTAAAAAGAAATTTGGAGTTGTCCCTTCCTCTTTAAAGCCCTGATAATTTAGAATAATATCCCATAAAAAAAAGCCTCTCAGAAATGAGAGGCTTTTTATGTTGGTCTACTAGGACTCGAACCTAGAAAGACTGCACCAAAAACAGTTGTGTTACCATTACACCATAGACCAGCAGTGCTGTTAAGCGGGTGCAAAATTATAACTTTATTTAGTTTACGCAAACTTTTTAAACATTTTTTTTGCATAAAAAAAAGCCTCTCATTTCTGAGAGGCTTTTTATGTTGGTCTACTAGGACTCGAACCTAGAAAGACTGCACCAAAAACAGTTGTGTTACCATTACACCATAGACCAGCAGTGCTGTTAAGCGAGTGCAAATTTAAGGCTTTATTTAGTTTTCGCAAACTTTTTAGCTAAAAAAAATATTTTTTTTAGCTTTTTTTCACTTTCAAATTTTCTTCAACACGCAAAACACTTCATACACAATAAATTACTACCACTAGATACTTTTATAGAATTTTTTGTTAATGCTCTATTCTTTACATAAAAAAACATTTTCTTTGTAGGATAGAAAACTTTCAAATTTTTAACACCTAAATATGGCACAATTCAATTTCAATAAATGGAATACAATTATTGGTTGGTTTGCATTTGCAATCGCTTTAATTACTTACACATTAACAGTTGAACCTACAATGAGCTTTTGGGATTGCGGAGAATATATTGCAACCGCAGCCAAACTTGAAGTAGGTCACCCTCCAGGAGCTCCACTTTTTCAGATGATGGGCGCATTTTTTGCAATGTTTGCAATAGATGCCAAACATGTCGCTCTTATGGTTAACATGATGTCTGTTTTTTCTAGCGCATTTACCATATTATTTATGTTCTGGTCTTCTTCTATGATCTTAAAAAAGATTGTGGCTCGTTTTACAGAAATCGACCAAAACAATTCGATTGTTATTTTAGGAAGCTCTTTTGTAGGAGCACTAGCTTATACATTTTCTGATAGTTTCTGGTTTAATGCAGTTGAAGCCGAAGTTTATGCAATGGCATCGTTACTAATTGCATTACTTTTCTGGCTTGGTTTACGCTGGGAACAAGATATGGACAAACCGAAAGGAAACAAATGGCTTTTAATCATTTCACTGGTTGTTGGTCTTTCTTTTGGAGTTCACTTTATGGCTCTTCTAACAATTCCTTCAATTGGATTTCTATACTATTTTAAACACTACGAAAAAGTTACCATTAAAAATTTCCTTATTGCCAACGTAGTTGTTATTGGAATTTTGTTATTTATTTTCAAATTACTTCTTCCGCTAACTATGGCATTTTTCGGGAAAACTGAAATTTTCATGGTAAACAGTATGGGACTTCCATTTAACTCAGGAACTATATTTGTTGCACTATTATTTATTGCCTTTTTCTATTTCGGATTAAAATATACTAAACAGAAAGGTTTAATATTTTACAACACCATAATCTTATGTGTATTATTCATTTTAATTGGTTTCTCAACTTGGATAATGCTTCCTGTTCGTGCTAATGCCAATACAGTAATTAACGAAAATAAACCTTCTGATGCTACCGAGGTTCTTGCTTATTACAATCGTGAACAATATGGTGTAAACCCTTTGTTTTATGGACCGCAATACACCGAAGTTTTCGCTGGACTTGACGCGAAAAATCCTTACTCAGATAAAAAACCTAATTACGAGAGAGATTATAAAACAGGTAAATATATTATTACCAACAATTATAAAAATGCAGAACAAAATTCTGATGACAATCAGAAAACAGTTCTTCCTAGAATGTGGAGTACCGAAACACCGCACATTCAAAACTATATCAACTTTACAAATCCTCCTAAATTCCGAATCAACCCAAATTATGATTACGATGAAGAATTGGCAAAATACGGAATCGATGCAAGCCAATTAAGTGAAGACGAATACAATAAAGCTACCGCTCAATTACGTAATGAAGTTGAAAAAACAATTTCTGAATTCAGAAAAGCTTACGCTCAAAAACAAATTGATAACGAAGGCTATGTAAAATTTCTAAGAAGTTATGGCCAATATTTAATTATCGAAAAACCAACTACGGCAGATAATTTCAGTTTTATGTTCGAATATCAATTTGGATATATGTATTGGAGATACTTAATGTGGAATTTTGTTGGACGCCAGAATGATATTCAAGGAAAATACGATAATTTAGATGGAAACTGGATCAGCGGTATTAAACCTTTAGACTCAATTCATTTAGGCTCTCAAGATAATTTACCAGCCGATGTATTAAACAATAAAGGAAGAAACGTTTATTATTTCCTTCCTTTCATTTTAGGTTTAATAGGATTAATGTATCACGCAAATAAAGATTTGAAAAGCTTCTATGTTCTTTTGGCGTTATTTTTATTTACAGGAATTGCGTTAAAGATATACCTGAACGAAAGACCTTTCGAACCTCGTGAAAGAGATTATGCACTTGTAGGTTCGTTCTACGTTTTTGCCATCTGGATTGGTTTTGGAGTTTATTCGCTTTACGAAAGTTTCCAGAAATATGTTGCTCCAAAAATTGCTGGACCGGTAATTATTGCCGGAAGTTTGTTGGCCGCTCCTATTTTAATGGCTTCTCAAAACTGGGATGACCACGATAGATCTGGCAGATACACAGCTGTTGCAATGGCAAAAGCTTATTTAAGTTCTTGCGATAAAGACGCTATTTTATTTACAATCGGAGATAATGATACTTTCCCGCTTTGGTATGCGCAAGAAATTGAACATTTCAGAACGGATGTTAAGATTGTAAATACGAGTTTATTTATGACAGATTGGTATATCGATCAAATGAAAGCTAAGTCATACGAATCTAATCCGCTTCCTATTTCTTTTGAACACAAACAATACGTAGGAGACAATTTGGATTATACAGCTTACATTCAAAAAATTGATACTCGTTGGAATATTAAGGACTTTATTGATTTTATTAAAAATCCTAAATCTACAGTTGGATTACAAAATGGACAAACAATTCATTTTTATCCAACAAATAAAATTAGAGTGAATGTTGACAAGAATGCCATCATTCAAAATAAAATTGTTAATCCTAAATACAATGATTCTATTGTTCCTTATTTAGATATTGACATTAAAGGAAGCGCTTTATACAAAAACCGCTTAATGATGCTTGATATCTTAGCTAATAATAACTGGAAAAGACCAATTTATTTTAGCGGAGGTGCGTTTGACGATGAAGATTATTTATGGCTAAAAGATTATTTACAGTTAGATGGAATGGTCTACAAATTGGTTCCTATAAGAACTACTCCTTCTAAAGATGGTGGTCCATTAGATATGGGACAAATTGATTCGGAAAAAATGTATGACATTGTAATGAAATGGGATTGGGGAAATAGCAACGGAAATATCTATCACGATCCAGAAACAAGAAGAAACAGCATTACATACCGCACTAATCTTTCTAGATTAATGAACCAACTTATTGAAGAAGGTAAAATTGACAAGGCTAAAAATGTAATCAATTTAGCGATGACAAAAATGCCTTTAGACAAGTATGGCTATTATTCTCTTGTTGAACCTTTTGCGGGCGGTTACTATAAAGTTGGAGAAACTGCTAAAGCGCAAGATCTTTTGAATAAATTAGTTGAAAAATACAAGGAAAACCTAAACTATTACAGTACACTAACTCCTTCTGATCAATCTGATTTGGCAATTGATATTATTACAGATATTGAGCGTTACAGAAGTTTGTTACATGTAATGCAGGAAAACAAAGACAACGCTTTCTACAACAAACACAAAACAACATTTAACACTTACGTAAATGTATTTGAGCGTTTTGGACGTGAGAAAGAATAATATACTAAATTTTTAACAATTAAAAAAATGCAGCACTGTTTGATAAATAGCGCTGCATTTTTTAATTTTATACAACAATTAAATTCCACTCCAGATGAGCTTTTATTGGGTAAAAACGAATTCATTCATTAAAAGGGTATTTTCTAAATATTGCTGGGACATTCCTAACAATGAAAAGAAAATATACCTAACCTTTGATGACGGCCCAACTCCAGAAATAACTGACTGGGTTTTATCTGAATTGAAAAAATTTGATGCAAAAGCCACTTTTTTCTGCATAGGCAAAAACATTAAAGCCAACTTAACTTTATTTGAAAAACTAATCACTGAAGGACATTCTATTGGCAATCACACTATGAATCATGTAAATGGATGGAAAATCCACACTAATGATTATATCGAAAACGTAAGAAATTGCGCTGAAGTTTTAGAGGAACAAGAAAAAGCACCACGCCGTTTATTATTTCGCCCTCCTTACGGAAAAATCAAAAAAGCACAATCTAAAGTTCTTAGAAAATTAGGCTATAAAATAGTAATGTGGGATGTTTTGAGCGCCGATTTCGACCAAAGTATTACGCCTGAAAAGTGTTTAGAAAACGTGACAAAAAATGTAAAATCGGGAAGCGTAATTGTTTTTCATGACAGTATTAAAGCTTCTCCAAATTTGAGATTCGCTTTACCTAGAACACTGCATTTTTTAAAAGAAAACGGATATAAGTTTGATATTATTCACTAAATAACATCAATAAAAAAAAAGTTATTTATACGTTGAATTGATCTTGAACAATTCCAATAATAGTATTCGCGTCAAGTTCTCCAGATTGTCTCCAGATCATTTGTCCATCTTTATAAATCATTAAAGTTGGAAGTCCTTTTATACGAAGCGCTTCTGCTAGTTCCTGATTTTTATCTACATCAATTTTAATCACTTTGGCTTTATCACCAAGCGCCGCAGCAACATCCTTAATTACAGGATGCATAGAAACTGAAGATTCATTCCAATCGGTGTAAAAATCAATTAACACTGGAACTTGAGCATTTATTAGTTCTCCAAATTTTGACATAAAACCAAAAATTTTAAGTTTTTAAATCTATTAATAGAATTAAATATAATACAAATTTAGCATTTTTAACGAATTAAGCGACATTACGGCCTTTTTTTAGTTCAATGACTGTTATTTCTGGCATAATTCCAACTCGTCCTGGATAAGCATGAAAACCAAACCCGCGGTTAACATAAACGTATCTTCCGAGGTTTTCGTACAACCCTGCCCATTGTTTATAAATATATTGTGCCAAACTCCATTTGAAATATCCTGGAATTTCAATTCCGAATTGCATACCATGTGTATGACCTGCTAATGTCAAATGAAAGTTCTTTGGATGTTCTTTAATTTCAGCATCCCAATGACTCGGATCGTGACTCATCAAAATTTTAAAATCGTCTTGATTTACATTTTCTGAAGCTTTATTTAAATCTCCCGCTTTTTTGAAATTTACACCCCAATTTTCTACTCCGATAAGCGCAATTTTATCATCGCCTTTCTGAATATAAGTATGTTCATTCAACAAAAGTTTAAAACCTATTTGGCCGTAAAGTTTTTTAATTTGTTGGAAATTCTCTTCTTTTTCTTTTTCAGAAGGCCACGTTACATATTCGCCATAATCGTGATTTCCTAAAACTGCAAATTTCCCGTATTTATAATTTTTAATACGATTAAAAGTCTCCAACCAAGGATGCATTTCTTTTGCATGCGTATTTACGATATCTCCAGTAAACAGAATCATATCAGATTCTTGTTTATTTATTAAATCAATTGCATAATTTATTTTTTCTGGATTGTCAAAACTTCCGCTATGAACATCCGAAATCTGAGTGATTTTGAAACCATCAAATGCCTCCGGAAGATCTGGAAAAAATATAGTTTGTTTAAAAACTTTAAAGTTATATTTTCCTTCGAAAATTCCGTAAATCAAAGATAAAAACGGTACCGCAGCCAATCCTAGTGCAACCTGACTAATAAATCGCCTTCTGTCAGGCATCATTTCTTTTCTAGGAGTGTTATACATGAAATAATTTAAAAGACTTGCTCCTATTCTAAAAATATCTTCTCCAAACATCACCAATGTAAGCACAATCTTTGGTACATAAACCAAAAGCATTAGTCCCATAGTAAACATGGTCTGTTTGGTCTGCCCAATAGATCTGTCAAATTGCGTAAAAGAATAAATGATAAAAATTAAAAGCAGTAAGCTAATAATCTGATAACTTACCAAAGCCCACCTTACTTTAATTAAGGTTCGAAAAGCCTGATAAGAATAGAACTCAATAAATAAAAAAAGAGCGCATAGAATTACAAAACGAAAGATCATTTGTTATAGTTTTAAACAAAAGTAACAAAGAATAAAAATCCTATCGCTTATTATTATAAAAAATTTAACGCTATTAAATAGAAAAAGCTAAAAGAATACTCTTTTAGCTTTTTCCCTACCAACCTTTTTAAAACTATTTAATCTTCAACATGTAATGTTGTTTTTATTTTGCTTTTGGAGCTTCAGCTTTCACAGCTTCAGCTTTTTTCTCTCCTTTTGCTTTTTTATTTCCTTTTTTATCGTGTTTAGCGACTTTTACTTCTTTTGCTGGTGCCGCAGTTGGAGTTGTTTGAGCGTTTACCATTGAGAATGTTCCTAATACTGCTACTGCTAAAATTGCTAATTTTTTACTCAAGTTTTGCAGTTTGTTTTTTTGGTTTTCGTGAATCGTTGATTTCATGACTTTAAATTTTATGATTATTATTATTTCATTATTTATAAGTCAAAGATATAATCGTAAAATGAAGACAAAATGAAGAAAAAGTCTTACAGGAAATTTTAACTTTTAATTGGCTTTTGAAACCATAATCCAAAAGAAGTTCCTTGGCTTAATTGAGATTCAACTTTAATTTCGATATGATGAAATGAAGCAATACTTTGCGCAATAGCAAGCCCTAACCCCTGCCCTTCTTGATCTGAACTAATTCTTGCAAATCTGCTAAATATTTTTTCTAATTGCGAATCGTCCATTCCAATTCCGGAATCTTTTACCAAAATAAAATAATGATCTGTTGTAAAACCATCTTCAATACTTATACTTCCTTTCGGTTTGTTGTATTTTATAGCATTTGTAACCAAATTATAAATCAAAATATGAATTAAAGTTTTGTTTCCTAAAAAAATAAAACTGTTTTGCATTGTATTTACAAACTTAATTTCTCTGTCGTCAATACGATCCTGAAGATCTTCTTGCAAATCTGTAACTATTTCGCGAAGATTGATTTCTTCATTGGCCACATATTGATTATTGTCTATTCTGGAAATCAATAATAAATTATTAATGATTTTTTTCAGCATATCTAAAGTCTTCAACGAACCCGCAATTTTATCGACTGCGTTGTCGTCTAAAGATTCATTTTGCAACAAATTTTCGAGTTTATTTTTTAGAAGCGCAATTGGCGTTAGCAATTCATGCGAAACATTCGAAATAAATTGTTTTTCTTTTTTAAAAACTTCCGAAATACGATCCATCATTTGATTTAAAACAAAATCTAATTCTCTAAAATCTCGCGAAGCTGCTTTTATCGGAGTGTGATCGAATGTTTCAGGTTCGTTTACACGCCTAATTTTTGTATCGATAATTTTATAAAATGGTTTTAGAAGGTATTCTATATAAAAAGTATCAGCCAAAAAAGTAATAAATAAGATGACAACAAAAACAATTAGTATAAAGAAACGAATCACAAAAGTCAAATCGTTTACTTCACTTAAACTGCTTCCTATTTCGAGTTGATAATCTTCGCCTTCATAAGTAAAATGATGTTGCAGAATTCGATATTCGCTTTCTTCATTTTCAATTTTACGATATTCATTTGTAAAAGTAGTTTTCTTATGATGTGGCTTTATTGGTACACGAGAAAGCACCAAAAATTCGCTATGAAGCGTTGAAAACTCTGAAAAAGTTTCGGTAGAATCGTCTGGATTTTCTATAAAATCATTTATTTCTTCCTGATTAAGATGTTCTATAAATTTCTTCTTTTTTTCGAGAAGACTATTATTAATATGATGATAAACTACATTTTGAACTAAAATAGGAAGCATTAGCCATAAAATTACAATCACCAGCAATCTTGTCAGTGCATTAAAAATGGCTAATTGATGTTTTATTTTCACAAGAATATATTATTCGTTTATACGATAACCGACATTTCGAACCGTCTCAAACCAATCTATCGGCGCGTGTTTGTCTAGTTTTTTTCTAAGATTTCGAACATGAACATCGATAAAATTAGAATCTGAATTGACTTCTAAAATATCTCCCCAAATATGTTCTGTAAGTTGAAGACGCGTTATTACCCGATTTTTATTCAAAACTAAATATTGAAAAATATCAAATTCTTTTTTAGTCAAATTAATTGGCTGGTCATTAAAACTCACTTTATAATCCTGAAGTTGTAAAACAAAACCATTAATAGAAAGGTTGTTTAAAGTAAAACCATGTATTCTTCTAATAACGGCAAATAATCTGGCGCTAAGTTCGGTTAGAGCAAAAGGTTTTGTCAAATAATCATCGGCACCGAGATGCAAACCATTAATTCTGTCGTCTAGTTCGCCTCTTGCCGTTAAGACAATTACTGCCATTTTCGACTTTGTCTTTCTGACCGTTTGTAAAACCTCAAAACCATCGCCGTCCGGAAGCCCTAAATCGAGAAGCATGGCATCATAATCATTGCTGTTGAATTCTTCTAAAGCATCAGCACAAGTATGCGCAATTTTACATACATATCCTGCATTACACAAAAAATCATAAACTTCTACTGCAAGTTCTCTATTATCTTCGACAATTAAAATATTCATAACCAAACGTGTTTAAGCACAATTAAAAGTAATGATTTATAAAAAACCAAATTGTGCATTATTAAAATATTAACGAAAAAAGCTGACAAATTTCTTCGTCAGCTTTCTGCACCTGCATTCGTCTTCATAATTATCCTTCCTGTTTTGCCTTCATACAATTTTCTGAAAACAAAACAAAAAACATACTATTTATTCATTTTTGCAGTTTCTGTTTTTGGAGCTTCTGCTTTAGCTTCTGTTTTTTCGGCTTTAGCTTTTTTAGAAGATTTGTGTTTAGGATGTTTTGTTGCTTTTACTTCTTTTGTTGCAACTTCTTTTGCTGCTTTTGCTGGAAATGCTTGAACCATTGCACTTGTTCCTAAAACTGCTACTAGTAACATTAATAAATTTCTCATGATTTCTAAGATTTAAGAATTAATAACCTTTTAATTTATATGTCAAAATTAGCTTCACAACATGAAGAAAAAATGAAGAAACTGCCGAATAAAAAAAATTAACTTGATATTAACTCTTCTTGTTTTTCTACCATATAAGTTATATAAGTTAATTTAAAAATTTATGGTGAATATTTAGATGCACTGCGGTGCGCCTCTACAGTGCGCGTTTGTGCTAAAATGAACTTATATAACTTATATGGTAAAAAAAATTTCTTTTTTGAGCCTCCAATTGTTTATTTTTACACACTAATATTTTTTATATGTCGACTCAAAAACGCCTTTTTCTTCTAGATGCTTACGCATTAATTTTTCGTGGTTATTATGCTTTTATAAAAAACCCGAGAATCAACTCTAAAGGAATGGATACATCTGCAATTATGGGTTTTATGAACTCACTTTTGGATGTTATTAAAAGAGAAAAACCAGATCATTTGGCTGTAGCTTTTGATAAAGGCGGAAGTCATGTAAGAACAGAAATGTTTGTAGAATATAAAGCCAATCGTGATGCAACGCCTGAGGCTATTAAAATTGCGGTTCCTTATATTCAGGAATTATTACGCGCTATGCATATTCCAATTATTGAAGTTGAAGGTTGCGAAGCTGATGATTTAATTGGAACAATTGCAAAACAAGCAGAAAAACAAAACTATAAAGTCTTTATGGTGACGCCAGATAAAGATTTTGCGCAATTGGTTTCTGAAAATATTTTCATGTACAAACCTGCCCGAATGGGTAATGGAATTGAAATTTGGGGAATTCCTGAGGTTTTGGCAAAATTTGAAATTGAAAGACCTGAACAAGTAATTGATTTTCTTGGAATGATGGGCGACGCCGTAGATAATATTCCAGGATTACCAGGCGTTGGAGAAGTTACGGCTAAAAAATTCTTGAAAGAATACGGCACAATGGAAAACCTTTTAGAAAACACACATTTACTAAAAGGTAAAATGAAAGAAAACATTGAAGCCAATAAAGAAAAAGGAATTCTATCTAAAAAACTGGCAACCATTATCTGTGATTGTGATGTTACTTTTAATGAAGACGATTATGAACTTTCTCGTCCTGATATCGAAAAAACAGATGCTATTTTTCAGGAATTGGAATTTAGAAGAATGGCAGAGCAGTTTGATAATTTGTTTAAAACAGATGGAACCCAAACCGTTGCTCCAGAAGTTTCGGATGCTAAATTATACAAGAAACCACAACCAAAGAATGAAGATCAATTTGATCTTTTTGGAGGCGGAAATACAAATGGAGAAAATGCTGAAATCGAAAGAACTTCGTTTTACAATACTTTAGAAAATACAGAGCATTTTTACCAAACCATTCAAGGCGATTTAGGTATTAAAATGCTTTTACAAAATTTAGAAAAACAGACTTCGGTTTGTTTTGATACTGAAACAACAGGAATCGATGCTTTGCATGCAGAATTGGTTGGAATGTCTTTCTCTTATGAAAAAGGAAAAGCATTTTATGTTCCGTTTCCGGAAAGTCAGGAAGAAGCTCAAATTTTGATTAATAAATTTGTTCCATTTTTTGAAAATGAAAATATTGAGAAAATCGGACAAAACTTAAAATACGATTTAAAAATTCTTTCTAATTATGGTGTAACCGTAAAAGGAAAACTTTTTGACACGATGATTGCGCATTATTTGATTAATCCAGATATGCGTCATAATATGGATATTTTGGCAGAAACGTATTTGAAATATTCTCCAAAATCTATTGAAACTTTAATTGGTAAAAAAGGAAAAAATCAGCTTTCGATGCGCGATGTTCCTTTAGAAGATATTAAAGAATACGCTGCCGAAGATGCTGATATAACTTTACAGTTAAAAGAAATTTTCACTTCAGAATTAGACAAAACAGAAACTAAAAAGTTATTTGATGAAATCGAAATTCCGTTAGTTAGCGTTTTAGCCGACATGGAAACGGAAGGAATTCGTTTGGATGTAGACTTCTTAAAAGCAATGTCTTCAGAAATGGAAGTTGAGATCAAATCTTTAGAAGAAAAAATATACGAAACTGCGGGCGAGAAATTCAACTTAGCTTCTCCGAAACAATTAGGAGATATTTTATTTGATAAAATGAAGATTGGCGGCGCAAAACAAAAGAAAACCAAAACGGGTCAATATGCGACTGGCGAAGAAGTTTTGACTTATTTGGCGAATGATAATCCAATTGTGAAACAAATTTTAGATTGGCGTCAAATGGTAAAATTACAAAGTACTTATATTTTGGCTTTACCAGAACAAGTTGATAAAAAGACTTTACGTGTTCATACCGATTATATGCAAACTGTTGCTGCAACGGGACGTTTGAGTTCTAATAATCCGAACTTACAAAATATTCCAATTCGTACCGAAAGAGGACGCCAGATTCGTAAAGCTTTTGTCGCACGCGATGAAAACCATACTTTAATTTCTGCCGATTACTCGCAAATTGAATTACGTATTATTGCTGCTTTGAGTGGTGAAGAAAATATGATTGCTGCTTTCCAAAACGGAGAAGATATTCACAGAGCAACTGCTGCAAAAGTTTTTGATGTGGCTCTTGAAGAAGTTTCACGCGAACAAAGAAGTAATGCCAAAACAGTAAACTTTGGAATTATATATGGTGTTTCTGCTTTTGGATTGAGTAATCAAACTTCATTATCAAGAAGTGAAAGTGCTGCTTTGATTGATGCTTATTATAAAACATATCCAAGATTAAAATCATACATTTCTGAACAAGTTGAATTTGCACGCGAAAAAGGCTATGTTCAGACAATTTTAGGTCGTCGTCGTTATTTAAAAGATATTAATTCTGCAAATGCGGTTGTTAGAAGTGCAGCCGAAAGAAATGCTGTAAATGCACCAATTCAAGGAAGCGCTGCCGATGTGATTAAAATTGCAATGATCAATATTCATAAAAAACTTCGTGACGAAAACTGGAAATCTAAAATGTTACTTCAGGTACATGATGAGCTTGTGTTCGATGTTCACAATGATGAACTCGAAAAAATCCAACCAATGATTAAACATGAAATGGAAAATGCATTTATAATGTCTGTTCCGTTGGAAGTTGAACTTGGGTTGGGTAAAGATTGGTTAGAAGCGCATTAAATTTATTTTAGATTTAAGATTGGTGATTTTAGATTTATGAATCACGGAACAACACAATCTTGTCATTTCGACGAAGGAGAAATCACACTAGAAACTCCACAATCAAAATTGCCAATCTTTGTCGAATCCCGAGTGTGATTTCTCCTTCGTCGAAATGACACAAATTGAGTAAATAAAAAAAGGACTGTTCGTAATGAACAGTCCTTTTTTGTATAGATTTTATTTGAATTACTAAATTTTTCTTGTCGATTCTCTTTCTTTCAATTTTGTTTTAATAACAATCGTTTCATATTCTGAAACTGTTCCTTCTGGCTCTTCTAATCTTTCGATTAATCTTTTAGCAGCCACTTCTCCAATTTCAACTCCGTGCTGACTTATTGTCGTCAAACTTGGCGATAAACGTCTTGAAGCTAAAATTCCGTCCGCAAAACCAATAATCGAAATATCTTCTGGAACTCTAAATCCTTTTTTCAAACTTACTCTTAATGCCGCAACTGAATCATTTTCGTCCAAAGCAAAAATTCCGTCAATTTTATGATCAAAAATCCCATCGATTTTAGCTTTCATGTCTTCTTCAGAATCGGTACGAAGAATAATTTTTTCGTTAACCGGAATGTTATTGTCTTTTAAAGCTTTCAAATACCCTTCTGTTCTCAATCTTCCAACACTTATATTATCTACAGAAGAAATCAACGCAATATTTTTACATCCTAAATCAATTAAATGTTGAGTAGAATTTATAGCCGAATCAAAATCATCAACCACAACTTTATCACAATCAACTTCATCTGCAATACGATCAAACATCACAATTGGTGTTCCATCATTAATGATCTCCGAAAAATGATTGTAATCTTGAAGTGTTTGCGCTTCTTTAGAAACTGAAAGAATGAATCCGTCGATTGTTCCGTTACTTAACATTTCTAAAGTATGAACTTCTTTTTCTAAAGATTCATTAGAAATACATGTAATTACATTATATCCTTTTTTATCGGCAACTTTCTCAATACCGCTAAAAACTTTCGCGAAGAAAGAATTTAAAATATTAGGAATAATTACTCCAATCGTTTTTGTTTTACGATTCTTCAAATTAAGACCAATAACATTCGGCTTATAATTTTTGAGTTTTGCATACTCCTTAATCTTAACCTTCGTTTGCTCACTAATTTCCGGACTGTCATTCAGAGCTTTAGACACTGTTGACACAGAAACTCCTAGTTCTTTCGCAATTTGTTTTAGAGTTGCTTTAGCTTTCATCTATAAAAGTTTATGTAATTAATACAAATATAGTAGAATTACCGAAAATAAAACAAAAAACAACAAGCAGTCTTTCAAATTATACCATTTATTCGAAATAAAATTAAAAAAGCAGATTTTTCTGAAACCGCATCTCCTAAAATTTCGTTAATAAATAAATACCTAATAACTAAACCAATGTTGTTAACTATTAAAAAAACTTAATTATGAAAAACGAAGTTAAGATTCAGGAAGTTAATCCTTCCCTGGATAGCAGAAGGAGCTTTCTTAAGCTCAGTGGACTAACATTAGTTACCACAGGTTTAGTTCTTGCTGGCTGCAGCGACAATGACAACGATAATGATATGCCAGACACCTCTTTACCTGGAATAAGAAATGGTGTTTTTGATTTAGGCTCTGGAGATTTTGGAGTTTTGACTTACGCATACGCTCTGGAACAACTAGAAGCTGACTTTTATACTAAGGTTGTTAATGCCAGTAGTTTCAATACCGTGTTTAGCAGTCTGGAACGCGAAGTTCTAACAGATTTATACCATCACGAAGTCGTACATAGAGATTTTTTCAAAGCTGCTTTGACTGGAGCGCTTCCTGATCCAAGTTCACAATTACTTCCTTCTTTAGCCTTTAATTATGGATCATTGAATTTCAACAGTCGTACCGAAGTTTTAGCTACAGCAAAAGCATTAGAAGATACTGGCGTTGCAGCTTATAACGGTGCTGGTAAATTAATTAAAACAGCCGACTACCTATTATTAGCAGGAAAAATTGTTTCTGTAGAAGCAAGACATGCCGCTGCTATACGAAGTTTGATTAATCCGAATTCTAAAGATTTTGCCGGAGATGATATTGTAAATATGTCAACAGGTTTAGATGACGCAAAAGATCCTTCTAAAATACTGCCGATTGCCGCTGGTTTTATTACCACAAAATTTACAGCTAAATACTTACCTTAATCTTAACCGCTAAAACTTAGAAATTATGAACATTTTAAAATTTATAGAATCCTTTACTGATGACAATTTAATGAATAGTACTGGTTCTCGAAGAGACAGCTTTTCGCAGTTTGGGAATATTGGAAAAAATTTAGCGTTAGCATCAATTCCATTCGGATTGTCGGCTCTTACCAATAAAGCTTTCGCTAAAGATATAACCGCCACACCAGCAACTCCAATTGGAGCTTTGCAATTTGCACTTACTTTAGAATATCTTGAAAACGAATTTTATGCAATGGCATTAGATTCTGGAGTAATTCCAGCATCTGAAAATGGCGGACGCGATTTAAAAGTATTTCAGCAAATTGCTGCACACGAATCAGATCACGTAAAATTTTTGATAGCAGGTTTAGGCGGTTCAGCAAGTGCTAATTTTGTTCCAAAGCCAACTTTTGATTTTACCGTTGGAGGCGCTTTTAATCCGTTTGGAGATTATCCAACGTTTTTAGCTTTAGCGCAAGCTTTTGAAGATACAGGAGTTAGAGCATATAAAGGGCAAGCAGCAAACTTGATTACTACACCAGATTTATTGACTGCAGCATTGCAAATTCATTCTGTTGAAGCACGCCATGCTTCAGAAGTTAGAAGATTAAGAGGTCTTAAAGGATGGATTTCTAACGCGGAAAGAGGCGCAGGTATGCCAGCAGCAACACAAGCAGTATATGATGGTGAAGGTGTAACTATGCAGGCAGGATTTAATACCGCAACCGCATTTGGCGCTGCAGCAGGCTCCGAAGCTTATGATGAGCCACTTACGACACAACAAGTAGTTGATATTGCCAATATATTTATTGTATAGTCACTTTTTTTTCTAAATATTTAACCGTCTTCACTTTATTGTAGAGGCGGTTTTTTTATTCATCAAATAATTAAAAAACATAACCCCTGATTTTCAGCAGATAAAATATTCTTTCAGGTATTTGGTTTTAAAATAATTAATTGTACTTTTGCATCCCCTTTATTGGGGATGGAATGTTTAATTAAAATAATATTATGGACGCATTAAGCTACAAAACAGTTTCAGCTAGCAAAGCCACTGTAACTAAAGAGTGGATTGTTGTTGACGCTGAAGGTCATAACTTAGGACGTCTTGCTTCTAAAGTTGCAATGATCTTAAGAGGTAAGTACAAGCCAAGTTACACACCGCACGTTGACTGTGGAGATAACGTAATTGTTATCAACTCAGAAAAAATTAACCTTACAGGTACAAAAATGAATGACAAAATTTACATGCGTCATACAGGTTACCCAGGAGGACAAAGAACTTTAACTGCTAAAGTATTGCAAGCTAAAAATCCAGCTGCATTAGTAGAAAAAGCTGTAAAAGGTATGTTACCTAAAAACAAATTAGGAGCAGAACTTTTTAGAAATCTAAATGTTGTTGTAGGAGCTGAGCACAAACACGGAGCTCAAAAACCTAGAACTGTTAACCTAAATGATCTTAAGTAATGGGAGTTATTCACAAAATCGGTAGAAGAAAAACCGCTGTTGCACGTGTATACGTTTCTGAAGGAACTGGAAACATCACTGTAAACAAAAAAGAATTCGCAACTTACTTTCCAACTGCAACTTTACAATACAAAGTTTTACAACCGCTTTCTATGACAGAAAACGCTAGTAACTTTGACGTAAAAGTAAACGTTTACGGAGGTGGTACAACTGGTCAGGCAGAAGCTGTAAGAATGGCATTAGCACGCGTAATGTGTGAAGTTAACGCTGAAAACAGAGCTATCCTTAAACCAGAAGGTTTATTAACAAGAGACCCAAGAATGGTTGAACGTAAGAAATTCGGTCAGAAGAAAGCTCGTAAGAGATTCCAATTCTCTAAACGTTAATATTACCTGTCTTGTTCAGATGGGACAAGACATTATCAATTATTTATTGAAATTAAAAAACACAGTTATTGTTGCTCTCCTATCGAGGTAGGATATAGTTTAGCATCTAAATGTATGAAGCCAGAGAAATCGCCATTCACACATTGCTAATCAACAGAACGTAAACTAGTACAAAAATGGCAAACAAAATAGAAGTAAAAGAATTACTAGAAGCAGGTGTTCACTTCGGACACATGACTAGAAAATGGGATCCAAACATGGCTCCTTACATTTATATGGAGCGTAATGGTATTCACATTATCAATCTATATAAAACTGCAGCTAAAATTGAAGAAGCTAACGAAGCTTTGAAAAAAATTGCTGCATCAGGTAGAAAAATCTTATTCGTAGCTACCAAAAAACAAGCAAAAGACATCGTTGCTGATAAAGCAAAAGCAGCAAACATGCCTTACATCACTGAAAGATGGCCAGGTGGTATGTTGACTAACTTCGTAACTATCAGAAAGGCAGTTAAAAAAATGTCTTCTATCGATAAAATGAAGAAAGATGGTACTTTCAACACTTTATCTAAAAAAGAGCGTTTACAAGTTGATCGTCTACGTGCTAAATTAGAGAAAAACTTAGGTTCAATTGCTGATATGTCTAGACTACCTGCAGCATTGTTCGTAGTAGATATCAAAGCTGAACACATCGCAATAAAAGAAGCTCAAAAATTAAACATTCCAGTTTTCGCAATGGTTGATACGAATTCTGACCCAAGAGAGGTTGATTACGTAATTCCTGCAAATGATGACGCTTCTAAATCAATTGACAAAATTTTATCTTTAGTAACTACTGCAGTAATCGAAGGTCTTTCTGACAGAGGTGCTGAAAAAGAAGTTGAAGCTGCTGAAGAGGCTCCTGCTGTTGAGGCTGAAGCTGCTCCTGCAACTGAAGAATAAATCAAAATTTAAATTCCAAATTTTAAATTCCAAAATCCAACCAGAATTAAAAACGTTATGTTGATAATTTATTAAAATTGGAGTTTGGGATTTAAAAGCTGGAATTTTTTACTTTTAAACACATTAAAACTTAAAATATTATGGCAACAATTACTGCTGCAGACGTAAATAAATTAAGACAATCTACAGGTGCCGGAATGATGGACTGTAAAAAAGCTTTAGTTGAAGCTGAAGGAGATTTCGATAAAGCTATCCAAATTCTTAGAGAAAAAGGACAAAAAGTTGCTGCTAACCGTTCTGACCGTGAGTCTTCTGAAGGAGCTGCTGTTTCTTTTATCAATGCTGACAACACTAAAGGAGCTATCATCACTTTAAACTGCGAAACTGACTTCGTAGGTAAAAATGAAGCTTTCGTAACTTTAGCTAAAGATTTAGTTGAAAGAGCCATCAACTTCTCTTCTAAAGAAGAATTTTTAGCTTCTGATTTCAACGGAATTACAGTTGCTGAGAAATTAATCGAGCAAACTGGAGTTATCGGTGAGAAAATCGAAATCGGTGGTTTCGAAATTTTAGAAGGCGCTTTCGTTGGATCTTATGTTCACGTTAACAAAATTGCTGCTTTAACAGCTATTTCTGCTCCTATCGCTAATGCTGAAGCTTTAACAAAAGACGTTTCTATGCAAGTTGCTTCTATGGGAGCTGATACTTTATCTTACAAAGATTTTGATCCTGCTTTCGTTGAATCTGAACTTGCTGCTCGTATTGCTGTAATCGAAAAAGATAATGAAGAAGCTGCACGTTTAGGAAAAACTTTAAAAAATGTTCCTAAATACATCTCTTTCTCTCAATTAACTCCTGAAGTTATCAAACAAGCAGAAGAAGATGCTAAAGCTGAATTAAAAGCTGAAGGAAAACCAGAGCAAATCTGGGACAAAATTCTTCCAGGAAAAGTTCAACGTTTCATTTCTGACAACACTACTTTAGATCAAGAAAAAGCTTTACTAGATCAAAACTTCATCAAAGATGATAGTAAAAAAGTTGGTGATTATGTTAAAGGATTCAACGTTGAAATCACTGGTTTCAAAAGAGTATCTTTAGGTTAATCTATAATTATTTCAATATAAAAGCCCTGAATTTTACAATTCAGGGCTTTTTTTGTTATTCTATAAACTGGACTGATCCCGAAGCCTCGGGACAGCTCTACAACATAATTTGTTCCTTTCGGAACTACTAAATAGCCTTTAGCTCTGCAAGACAATTCAAAAAAAATCCCCGAATAAATAATTATCCAGGGACTTTAATCAGATTTTAATCTTATTATTTCTTAGCCTTAATTGGAAAGTTTCTTGCACGCATTAAAGCATCAGATTTCGGAGCTCTTCCTCTAAAATTCTCGTACGCTTTTTCCTGATCAATAGTGTTTCCTACACTAAAAACAGTATCGTAAAGTCTTTTTGCAACAGCTTTATCATAAGCTCCTTTTCCTTCTGTAAAAGCTTCCCAAGCATCTGCATTGATAACATCTGCCCACAAATAGCTATAATATCCAGCAGCATAGCCGTCGCTTGAGAAAATATGACCAAATTGCGGAATACGATGACGCATTACAATCTCAGAAGGCATATGAAGCGCATCTAAAGTTTCTTTTTCAAATTTATGTGGATCTATTGGTTCTGTTGCCAAGTGAAGTTTCATGTCAACTAAAGAGCTTGAAATTGTTTCAACAGTAGAAAAACCTTCACCAAAGTTTGATGCTTTTTCAATTCTATCAACTAAAGCCTGAGGCAATGGCTGATTTGTTTTATAATGCAAAGCGAATTTGTTCAATACTTCTGGAGTTGCCAGCCAGTGCTCTAATAATTGCGATGGAAACTCTACATAATCTCTCGCAACAGCTGTTCCTGCTAAACTTGGGTAAGTAACATTAGAACATAATCCATGAAGCGCATGTCCAAATTCGTGGAATAAAGTCGAAGCATCTTCCCAAGAAATTAAAATTGGTTCATTTGCTGCTCCTTTAATAAAATTACAGTTATTAGACACAATCGTCAATACATCTCCGTCAAGCTTTTGTTGAGCGCGGTAAGCATTCATCCAAGCTCCAGAACGTTTTCCTGCACGCGCATAAGGATCAAAATACCATAAACCTACAACTTTGCCAGTTACTTTATTGCTTACTTCCCAAACACGTACATCTGGATGATAAACCGGAACATTTGTAACTTGCTTGAAACTTAAATTAAATAACTCTCCAGCAACCCAAAACATTCCCTCACGTAAATTTTCTAACTGAAGATACGGCTTAACTTCATTTTGATCTAAATCGTATTTAGCTTTTCTAACTTTTTCAGCATAAAAACGGTAATCCCAAGGCTGAATTTTAAAATTTCCTCCTTCGGCATCAACAATTTTCTGCATTTCGGCAACATCTTTATGAACTTGCTCAACAGCTGGTTCCCAAACAGATTCCATTAAAGCCAAAGTCTTTTTAGGATCTTTTGCCATTTTGTTAGACAAACTCCAATCGGCAAATGTTGGATAGCCTAATAATTTTGCTTTTTGTGTGCGCAATTGTAAAATAGAAACAAGCGTTGCGTTATTGTCATTTTCATTTCCGTTATCGCCGCGTTTCACAAAAATATCAAATGCTTTTTCTCTTAAGTCTCTGCGTGTTGAAAAAGTCAAAAATGGTTCGATTGAAGAACGTGTATTTGCAATACAGCCCATAACATCTAATTTTCTTTCTTTTGCTTCAGCAATTGCAGCATTTTTAACTTCAGTTGGCAAACCATCAAAATCGCTTTCTGTTTTTAAAGCAACGTATTGATTATTTTCTTCAGCTAATAAATTTTGGCTAAAACGAGTAAAAAGCGAAGCCAGATCTTTATTTATACCTGCAACTTTAGCTTTTTCAGCGTCGTTTAACTGAGCGCCTTGGCGCACAAAATTAGTGTAATACAACCATATTAAACGTTGTTGCTCACCTGTAAGCTTGTTTTTATCTTTTGAATTATAAACCGCTTCGATTCTGGTAAATAATTTTTTATTTTGATTGATTTTATCTGAAAACTCAGAAAATTTAGGCGACATTTCTCTGTCTATTACACTAAATTCAGGACTGCTTAAATTCGATCTGTAAATACCGTAAACGGTCATAATTCTATCGATTGTTTCTCCAGAACGTTCCAAAGCAACGATAGTATTTTCGAAAGTTGCAGGTTTTGTATTGTTCGCAATAGCATCTACTTCATTAAGTTTTTCCTGAATTGCAAATTCAATTGCTGGTTTAAAATCTGAAACTTTATACTCGTTAAAAGCTGGAACGCCGCCATATGGACCTGTCCATTTTTTTAGAAGAGGATTGTTGGAATTTGTTTGTGCGTTAGACGCAAAAAAGGTTGTACTCATGATAAAAATTGATAATATTTTTTTCATTCTCATTAATTAGATTTAATAACAGAATTAGTAATTGTTTCAAAAATAACTAAAAAGAAAACCAATGAATAATTTTTAACTTTAAACTTGGCGAAAATGCAAATTCAAAAAAACAACTTTCAGTTAAAAAGGAAATAGTTTAAATTTGAAACACTAATATCCAAAATATCATGTTTAAAACTCGAAGAGAAATTGTTTTTGTAATTCTAGCCGGAATCTTTATTACCAACGCAGTTGTTGCCGAACTTATCGGAGGAAAATTAATTCAGATTGGCCCATTTGTAATGAGTATCGGAATTCTACCTTGGCCGATTGTATTTTTAACAACAGATTTAATTAATGAATATTTTGGAGAAAAAGGCGTAAAAAAACTTTCTTTCATAACGGCATGTTTAATTGCATATGCTTTTTTAATCTTGTTTATGGCGATTATTATTCCCGCAGCAAAAGGAATCAGTCCGGTAAATGACGAGCAATTTCAAGCCGTTTTCGGGCAAAGTATGTGGATTATCGTTGGAAGTTTAATAGCCTTTATGGCATCGCAGCTTATTGATGTTTGGATTTTTTGGTTTTTTAAGAACAGAACGGGCGAAAAAAAAATATGGCTTAGAGCTACTGGTTCTACTGTAATTTCGCAATTATTTGATTCTTTTATTGTCTTAGGAATTGCTTTTTGGCTTCCTGGAAAAATAGATTTTGATACATTTATCTCTTCAGGATTAATCGGATATACTTTCAAATTAGCAATTGCCATTTTATTGACTCCAGCTATTTATTTAGGCCATCATTTAATTAAAAAATATTTAGAAAAAGACAATCTGAAAAAAAACGAAGAACATTTACATTAATGAAAAATTACAAAATATTTTTTTTAGTAATTATTACAGGTTGCATAATAGGCTGTTCCAAAAATGCTAAAAAACAAATGTTAGAAGTCACTGATAAGATTTCAAACCAAATAGAAACGATTTCTGAAAGCACTATTGAAACTGTAAAACAATATAAAAAAACAATTGTAGATCAAATTACAGCAGAAGAAATCCCGGCCGAGAACACCACAACATTAAATGATAGCGTTGTAAAACCAGAAATTGAAAATGATAAGTTTTTAGGAATTGCTTCTTTTAAAAATTTTATATCAAATTGCAAAACTGGTGAAACTTTAACTCAAAAAGAGCTTATAGAAAATCACGACGTTCCTGCTGATGGCATTAAACTAATAAAAAGCATTACTAAAACTGCCGAAGATGAAATTGAAATAAAATGGAAATCTACTTGGTTTATTGAAAAAATTTCTGATGCGAAATTTAGAGATGCGAAAATAAAATTCAAATTTGAGACCAATAAAATGTATACTTCTGGAAATGCAATTGGAATTAAATATAAAAAGAAAATCTATACCGATTTGATAATAATCGGAACAAAAGCTTACATACCAAGCGTAAAAGGTTACCACTGGAAAATTGGAAAATAATGGAACAAATAAGATGCGGCTGGTGTTCTCCCAGCGATTTATATAAAAAATACCACGACGAAGAATGGGGAACTCCTGTTTACGACGATCCAACAATTTTTGAATTTCTAATTTTAGAAACGTTTCAAGCTGGTTTAAGCTGGATTACGATTTTAAATAAAAGAGAAAATTTTAAAATTGCTTTTGACAATTTCGATTATAAAAAAATTGCAAATTATTCTGAAGAAAAGATTGAAGAATTACTGCAAAATACTGGAATCGTTCGTAACAAACTTAAAATAAGATCTGCCGTTTCAAACGCTCAGGCTTTTATAAAGATCCAGGAAGAATTTGGAACTTTCTCAAAATACATTTGGAATTTCGTCGACGGAAAACCAATTGACAATAAACCAAAAACATTAAAAGATGTTCCTGCAACCACTTCAATTTCTGATGCCATTAGCAAAGATTTGAAAAAACGAGGCTTTAAATTTGTAGGTTCAACCGTAATTTACGCCCATATGCAGGCAACCGGAATGGTCAATGACCATATCGAAGACTGCTGGACGAGAACAAAATAGTTTTCAGTCGCAGTCTCAATTTTCAGTTTTTTTTAACCTGAAACTTGAAACCTGAAACTTTTAAACAAAAATTACATATATTTGCTTCACACTTTAGGGGTGTCTACAACTTGTAGGCTGAGATTTTACCCTCTGAACCTGATCTAGTTCATACTAGCGTAGGGAAAAGTAAGATGACTTCTGCACGCATTTTTATGCGTAATTGTAGCCATTCCTAATGTGTAACTATACACTAAAAAACTTACAAGGAATGGAACTAAAAATCAATCAACAAACAAAAAAATTCAATGTTGAATCGCTAAGCGTTCAATTATTGCTCGATCTCGAAATTCCGCACAAACAAAACGGAATTGCCGTTGCTGTGAACAATACAGTTGTTCCAAAAACCAATTGGAACGAATTCCTCGTACAAGAAACTGACGAAATTTTGATTATTTCTGCCACGCAGGGAGGCTAAAATCCCAATATAAAAATATCAAATTCCAATTTCATATAGGGTGTAGACGCACTGCAGTGCGTCTCTACAGAAAAACTTTGTGGAAAAAGACAATCAAGATCAACCTGAAACTTCAAACTTGAAACCTGAAACAAAAACACTATGACTACAGAAGAACAAATATCCAGAACACCATTTCCTAATTCTAAAAAAGTATATATAGATGGTGAAATTCACCCTATAAAAGTAGCGATGCGCGAGATTCATCTTAGCGACACCAAACTTTCTAACGGCGGAATTGAAAAAAATCCTCCCGTAACAGTTTATGATACTTCTGGTCCATATACAGATCCGAATGTTGAAATTGATATTCGAAAAGGATTGCCACGCTTACGCGAAAGTTGGATTCTTGACCGAAATGATGTCGAAATTTTAGACGAAATAACTTCAGATTACGGTCAAAGCCGATTAAAAGATGAAAGTTTAAATCACCTTCGATTTGAATATTTACATCAGCCAAAACGTGCTAAAAAAGGCGCAAACGTCACACAACTTTACTACGCAAAACAAGGAATTATTACTCCAGAAATGGAATATATTGCGATTCGTGAAAACCAACGCATCGAACTTTTAAATGAACAAACTAAAGCTATGCAATGCCAACACAACGGTCATAATTTTGGTGCGAATACTCCAAAAAGTAAAATCACCCCAGAATTTGTACGTTCTGAAGTTGCCTGTGGAAGAGCCATTATTCCAAACAATATCAATCACCCGGAAAGTGAACCAATGATTGTCGGACGTAATTTTTTGGTAAAAATCAATGCTAATATTGGAAACAGCGCCGTGACTTCCAGCATTGAAGAAGAAGTAGAAAAAGCCGTTTGGGCATGCCGTTGGGGCGCAGACACGATTATGGATTTATCGACAGGAAAAAACATTCACGAAACCAGAGAATGGATTATTAGAAATTCTCCTGTTCCAATTGGCACGGTTCCTATTTATCAAGCATTAGAAAAAGTAAAAGGAATTGCCGAAGATTTAACTTGGGAAATTTTCCGCGATACTTTAATCGAACAAGCCGAACAAGGCGTTTCTTATTTCACAATTCACGCTGGTGTTTTACTTCGCTACATTCATTTAACTGCCAATCGCGTTACAGGAATTGTTTCGCGCGGTGGCTCAATAATGGCAAAATGGTGTTTATTTCATCATAAAGAAAACTTCCTTTACACTCATTTTGAAGAAATTTGCGAAATCATGAAACAATATGATGTTGCATTTTCTTTAGGAGATGGTTTGCGTCCAGGTTCGATTGCTGATGCGAATGATGCTGCTCAATTTGCTGAATTAGAAACTTTAGGCGAATTGACCAAAATTGCTTGGAAACACGATGTTCAAGTTTTCATTGAAGGTCCGGGACACGTCCCGATGCACATGATTAAAGAAAATATGGACAAGCAATTAGAACATTGCCATGAAGCTCCATTTTATACTTTAGGTCCGTTAACAACTGATATTGCACCGGGTTACGATCATATTACTTCTGCAATTGGCGCAGCAATGATTGGCTGGTACGGTTGCGCAATGTTGTGTTATGTAACGCCAAAAGAACATTTGGGTTTACCGAATAAAAAAGACGTAAAAGACGGTGTTATTACGTATAAAATTTCTGCTCATGCTGCCGATTTAGCAAAAGGTCATCCAGGAGCACAATATCGTGACAACGCTTTGAGTAAAGCCCGTTTTGAATTCCGTTGGGAAGACCAATTTAATCTGGCTTTAGATCCAGATACGGCAAGAGAATTCCATGATGAAACACTTCCTGCTGATGGTGCAAAAGTAGCGCATTTCTGTTCGATGTGTGGACCTAAGTTCTGTTCTATGAAAATATCTCAGGAAATTAGAGATGTCGCTGCGGCTGAAAAAGGAATGCAAGAGAAATCAGAGGAATTTATTGAGCAAGGAAAAGAGATTTATATTTAAGAATGTATTAAGATGTCGGTATTAAGTATTAAGATTTTCAGCGCCAAACTCTTAATACTGCCATCTTAATACTTAATACTTTTTGATATGATTGTGATTATAAATCCTTTGTTTATTGAAGATGAAATTCGAATTATTCATTCTTTATTTGATGGAGGATTGTCTTTACTTCATATTCGGAAACCTGATTTTTCAGAAGTAGAAATGGCAGAGTTTATTCATCAAATTAATTTAGATTTTAGAGATAGAATCGTGCTGCATAATCATCATGAATTAGCAGAAGATTTTGGCATTAATCGCTTGCATTTTTCTGAAAAAGAAAGAAAAAACAATTTTGGCCATCCTGCAAGGTTTTCAAAACCTTGTAGGTTTCTATCAACATCAACGCATTCTATCGAAGATTTTAATTCTTTAGAAAATGATTTTGACTATGCATTTCTAAGCCCTGTTTTTAATAGTATTTCCAAAGAAGATTATCATCCAAAATCAAATCTTTTTGAAGCATTAAAATCAAGAACAAATCACGAAACAAAAGTCATTGCTTTAGGCGGAATTGATGCAGAAAACATCCAAAAAACACTTGAAAATGGTTTTGATGATGTCGCTCTTTTAGGAACAATTTGGAAAAACGAAAATCCTTTAAAACAATTTAAACTATGTCAGAAAATCGTCCATTCGTACTTACAATCGCAGGTTTAGATCCGTCTGGAGGCGCTGGAATTTTGGCTGATATTAAAACATTTGAACAGCATAAAGTTTCAGGTTTTGCTATATCTACCGCAAACACCATACAGACGGAATGTCAATTTTATGAAATTCAATGGACGGATTTAAGTTTTGTCATCCGTTCTATCGAAACATTATTTTTAAACTATAAAATTAGTGCGGTAAAAATCGGAATACTTTCTTCTTTATATGATTTAAGCAGAATTATTTCAACAATAAAATTACTTTCTCCTTCGACAAAAATTGTTTGGGATCCCGTTTTAAAATCGACTACTAAGTTTGAATTTTTGAATATTAAAGATTATTTGGATTTAAATAAAATCATATCAAAAATCGATTTGCTGACACCAAATTACAATGAAATCGAAATCCTGTTTCCTGGTTTTATTTCAAAAAATTATTGGAAAGAAAATCAACTTCCAACAAATATTCTCTTAAAAGGCGGACATAACGAAACTGCCATTGGAACGGATCTTTTATTTCTAAAAAATGAAATTTTAGAATTGTTTCCATCCGATAAAAAATGCTTTGAAAAACACGGTTCAGGCTGTGTACTTTCTTCTTCAATTACATCAAATTTAGCTTTAAATCAAACCATCACAGAAGCCTGTAAAAACGCAAAAATCTATATTGAAAACTATCTTAATTCAACTTCAACCTTAATCGGATATCATTATGTATAACAAACTGCAATACATCTCGCAAGGCGAAACTATCGAAGAACAATTGCACAATATTCATCAAGCACTTGATGCTGGATGCAATTGGGTGCAAATGCGATTTAAAAACCAAACTCTCAAAGATACTTTCACTTTAGCAGAAGCTGTAAAACCTTTGTGTGAAGAATATCTTGCGAATTTTATTGTCAACGACGATTTACATTTGGCCGAACAAATCGCCGCAGATGGTGTTCATTTAGGTTTAGCTGATACCAAAATTGACGAAGCAAGAGCAATTTTAGGCACAACCAAAATTATCGGAGGCACGGCAAATACTTTTGAAGACATCGAAAATCATGTGAAAAACGGCTGTGATTATATTGGTTTAGGCCCATTTCGATTTACAAACACAAAAGAAAAATTAAGTCCGATTTTAGGCTTGGCAGGTTATTTTGATATTATAGAAAAACTCAAAAAAAACAAACTCCAAATTCCTGTTTACGCTATTGGAGGCATCACATTACGCGACGTAGGTCCGTTAATGGAAACTGGAATTTATGGAATTGCCGTTTCTGGAATCATCACAGAAAGTGAAGAAAAAGAAAAATTGATTCAACAATTAAATGAAAAATTATATGCAAACATCGTTGCTTAACATAGGAAACAAAACTTTTAATTCTCGTTTGTTTTTAGGAACAGGAAAATTTGGTTCGAATGAAGAAATGGCGCAAGCGGTTTTAGCTTCAGAAAGTGAATTGGTTACCGTTGCACTTAAACGCATTGATCTTGAAACAGAAACAGATGCAATTCTTTCGCATTTACAACATCCAAATATTAATTTATTGCCAAATACATCTGGAGCAAGAAATGCCAAAGAAGCTGTATTTGCGGCGCAGTTGGCACGCGAAGCTTTAGAAACAAATTGGGTAAAATTAGAGATTCATCCTGATCCAAAATATCTAATGCCCGATCCGATTGAAACTTTAAAAGCCACGGAAGAATTGGCTAAACTTGGTTTTATTGTTCTTCCGTACATTCATGCCGATCCTGTTTTATGCAAACATTTAGAAATTGCAGGAACCGCTGCCGTTATGCCTTTAGGATCGCCAATTGGAAGCAACAAGGGTCTGAAAACAATTGACTTTTTAGAAATTATAATTGACCAAAGTAATGTTCCTGTTATTGTAGACGCAGGAATCGGATCTCCTTCTGACGCCGCTAAAGCAATGGAAATTGGCGCCGATGCTGTTTTAGTCAATACCGCAATTGCTGTGGCTGGAAATCCAATCTTAATGGCTGAAGCGTTCAAAGAAGCTGTTATTGCAGGAAGAAAAGCGTTTGAAGCCAAAGTTGCTAACCAGCAGAACTTTGCTTCGGCTTCTAGTCCATTGACCTCTTTTCTTTATGAGTAATTTTTTTCTAACGCAAAGTTCACAAAGTTTTTTCGCAAAGTTCTCAAAGCTTTGCAGACTTTATTATTAATAATAAGAACTCAAAGCTTTGAGAACTTTGCGTATTCTTTGCGCACTTTGCGTTAAAAACACAATCAAAAAATGAACACATTCAAATCTATTTTTGAGCAATATAATTGGGATGAAATTCAATCCAGAATATATAAAACCACATCAAAAGATGTCGAACGAACTTTGTCTAAAACCAAATACAATCTCGATGATTTTTTGATTTTGATTTCTCCAATTGCTCAAAATTATTTAGAACAAATGGCACAGAAATGCCATGAAATTACCAAAAAACGTTTCGGAAAAACTATTCAAATGTATGCGCCGTTGTATTTAAGTAACGAATGTCAAAACATCTGTACGTATTGCGGATTTAGTTTAGATAATAAAATCAAAAGAAAAACCCTTTCTGATGCTGAAATAAAACTAGAAGCTGAAGCCTTAAAAAATATAGGTTTTGATCACGTTTTATTGGTTACAGGCGAGGCAAATTATACGGTAAATATCAATTATTTTCTAAATGCCATTAATTTAATTAAAGAAGACTTTTCGATTATTTCGGTTGAAGTTCAGCCTCTTTCTACAGAAGATTATCAGCGTTTGCATCAAGCTGGAGTTTATTCGGTTTTGGTTTATCAGGAAACTTATCATCAGGAAGTTTACAAAAAATACCATACAAAAGGCAAAAAATCAAACTTCGATTATCGATTAGAAACTCCTGATCGAATTGGAACAGCAGGAATTCATAAAATTGGTTTGGGGGTTTTATTAGGTTTGGAAGACTGGCGAACGGATAGTTTTTTCAATGCTCTGCATTTAGATTATCTTCAAAAGAGATATTGGCAAACTAAATATTCGGTGTCTTTTCCGCGTCTTCGTCCTGCTGAAGGCATTATTGAACCTAATTTTATTATGGATGACAAAGATCTGACACAACTTATTTGCGCTTATAGATTGTGGAATGAAGATTTAGAAATTTCAATTTCAACGAGAGAAAACGAAAAATTCAGAAACAATATAATTCCGATTGGCGTTACAAGTATGAGTGCAGGTTCAAAAACAAATCCTGGAGGTTATGTTGTTGATCCGCAATCTTTAGAACAATTTGAAATTAGCGATGAACGTTCAGCAGAAGAAATTTCAAAAATTATAAAAAAAGCAGGTTACGAACCAGTTTGGAAAGATTGGCATAAAGCTTATAGTCGAAAGTTGGAAAGTCAAAAGTCATAAAGTCCAAAACTCAACTTTAATCTTTCACTTATAACTTTTGACTTTCGACTTTCAAACTTTAAGACTAAAATAAAATGAGCATTATACAAGAATTTCTACGTTATAACAGACAAACCATTCTTCCTGAAATTGGCGATGAAGGTCAGGAAAAATTAAAAAAAGCAAAAGTTTTAGTAATTGGCGCTGGCGGTTTAGGCTGTCCGATTTTACAATATATTGCAACGGCTGGAGTTGGTTTTATCGGAATTATGGATTTTGATTCTATTGAGATTCACAATCTTCATCGACAGATTTTATATACTGAAAATGAAATTGGTCAGCAAAAAGCAATTGTGGCACAAAAAGTAGTTTCAAAACTAAATCCATTGATTGAAGCTGTCGCAATTAATGAAAAATTAACGGCAGGAAATGCATCAAAAATTATAGAACAATTTGATATTGTTGTTGATGGATCTGATAATTTTTCCACTCGTTATTTGGTAAATGATACTTGCGTTAAACTGAAAAAGACTTTAGTCTATGGAAGCATTTTAAGATTTGAAGGGCAAATTGCCGTTTTCAATCATAACGGAAGTAAAAATCTTCGGGATTTATTTCCCGAAATGCCAGATCCGAAAGACGTTCCGAATTGTAATTTGAATGGTGTTTTGGGAACTTTACCCGGAATTATCGGAAATATGATGGCGCATGAAACTTTAAAATTAATTCTAGAATTACCTACTTTAAAAAATGAATTAATACTTTTTAATACGCTAAATTGGAACTTTACAAAGTTGAATTTCTAAAAAACAACCTCATCGCCAACGCTAATAATTCCAGAATTTAAGCTGACAATATTAGTTCCAAATAAAACTGAATTATCAACATTTCTGTATTTACTTAATGTTTTCAGAGGTTCTTTTTTTACAATTCCTTTCTGCGGATCATTATTAACCATAATACATCTTCCGCAAGGTTTTATATTTTTAAATTGAACTTTTCCTATTTTAAAATCCTTAAAATCATCTTCTTCATGAGCACTTTTAGTACTTACAACAATGTTCGGACGAAATCTTTTAATAGTGATTTTTTCTTCTAATTTTTCATTCAAAAAATCAAGGCTTTCTGTTCCGATTAATAAATACGGATATCCATCGGCAAGACTCACATTGAAGGTTTCTTTTAATTTAGAACTTTCATGTTTTCTGTCACCGTTTTTTATAATTTTTACCAATTTACAGTCAAAACCCAATTTATCGCTAAACCATTTTGATGAATTTTTATTGACTTCAAAAACTTCACTTTTATCATCCCAAACTTGCGAATCTATTGCATTTTCAAGATGTTCATTGATTAAAAATTCGTGAGTTTCTCCTTCAAAAACAATTTTAATTTTATCTCCTGAAACTTCAGGATAAAATTGACTCATTTTTGGATATTCTCTCTGTGTAACATGAACATTTTCAGCATTAATAATCATCCAACGGCGATCATTTTCAAAACCCATTTCTTCTGCATTGGCACTTTTTAAGCTAATGCCAGCCAAACTTTTTATCGGATAAATATAGATTTCTTTTACACTGTAAACTGTTCTCATTTTTATTTGCTTTTTAAAATGGACATAAACTCTTCACGGTTAATTTCGCGACAGCCAAGACTCTCTAAATGTGGATTATAAACCTGACAATCTAGTAATTTGTACTTTTCTTTTTGCAAATGTAATGCTAAAGCAATAAAAGCGACTTTTGAAGCATTTGAAACCTTAGAAAACATGCTTTCTCCGCAAAAAATATTTCCTTTTCCTAAATCAATTCCGTACAAACCGCCGACTAACTTTTCATCTTGCCAAACCTCAACAGATTTTGCAATTCCTTCTTCATTTAATTTACAATACGCATCGATCATTTCGTTAGAAATCCAAGTTCCGTTTTGCCCATCGCGTTTTATTTGTTGGCAATTCGAAATTACTTCTTTAAAATTTTTATTATAAGTAACCTTAAACATTCTTCTATTCAGAATGTTTCTCATGCTTTTTGAAATTATCAGTTCATCAAAAAACAATACCATTCTAGGATCTGGCGCCCACCAAAGAATTGGTTCTCCTTCATTAAACCAAGGAAAAATACCGCTTTTATAAGCCAATTGTAAACGTTCTGAACTTAAATCGCCACCAATTGCCAAAACGCCTTCTTCATCGGCTTCGGTTACTGGCGGAAAAAATAAATCGTTGAATAAATAATACATCTTTAAAAATAATCAATATCAAAAAGTTGAAATAAAAAATTCCAAATCCCAAATTCAGTCGAATGAATTGGAATTTGGAATTTAATATATTACAATTTCTAAATTCTTAGAACGGTAAATCGTCTGGTTCGTCTTCGCTTACATTTGTTGCAGGAGCAAAAGTTTGTGCAGCTGGCATTGGTGGTGCTTGCGTTGGCGCCTCGTTACCTACTCTTTCGATTCTCCAACCTTGAATACTATTGAAATATCTTGTTTCTCCTTGCGGATTAACCCACTCTCTTCCTCTTAAATTGATAGAAACTTTTACTGCCTCTCCTTGTTTATAGCTGCTTAATAAATCGCATTTATCTTGTGTAAATTCGATTAAAATGTGCTGTGGATACTGCTCATCTGTAGTAACTACTAATTCTCTTTTTTTGAATGAAGCACTAACTTGTTGCTCAGGATTAACCACTTTTACTTTTCCTATAACTTCCATCTTCGTTTATATTTATTATTGTTTCTATTCTTCTTTATTTTTTTGCTAAAAGCACTTTCCAAGCCGATTCTACATCGCCATTATCCAAGTATTTTTTTGCTTCTAAGTGTACTTTTTTCTGGTCATCAGAACTTAAAACTCCTTTTACAGAAAAATTTCCCTTCACAAATATACTAACTTCTTCTTTTGTGGGCAAAATTTCTATATTGCCTAGTTTTCCTAAATCGTTTCCATCAAAAACGGCACTTTCTTTTACAAAATCAGGAATCGCATCTACGCCTACTCCTAGTGTTGTCAAGGGTTTTGCTACTTCAAAAAGTCCTTGATTAGATCTTGAATACCAATCTTTTCCTAACCTTGAAACCAAATCAATTTTATGCTGATCTATTGCTCCATTTTCATCTAAAATAGATTCATGAATATGAATTTTCACTACTTCACACAAAATCAAATTTCCTGCTCCTCCTTCAGTTCCTAACGGAATAATTTGCGTAATCTTGCATTCAAACTGTACCGGAGATTCTTTTACTCGATATGGTTTTACAATATCTGAAGGAATTTGTGTTAAACCAGCTTTTACAAACTCGTTTACGCCTTCTGCATATTCTGTGCTTGCCAATGAAGTTTGTTGAACTATATCGTAATTTACAACATTTATTACAACTTCGCGAGTTTCTTCTGCATTAATCAAAGTGTGCTTTATGGTATTATCTCGAACACGTCTTGAAGGCGAAAAAACCAAAATTGGCGGGTTGGAACTAAACACATTAAAAAAACTGAAAGGCGATAAATTCGGAATTCCTTTTGCACTTATTGTACTTGCAAAAGCTATTGGTCTCGGCCCCACAGCACTTTGCAGATAACCTTGTAGTTTTACTGTTGGTATTTCCTTTGGATTGATGCTAATCATAAATTTTCTTTTTAACCAAACCTCATTTTGGTAATTGCAAAAGTATTGAAATCGTTTAATTAGAAGAAATACTTTTCTAGATAAAACTAAAAATCTTTCGGTATACGCAAAATATAAAATGTGTATATTTCGTTATATTTATACTTCAAAATAATTGATATGTCTTTTTCTGAAAGAACAAATACAACCCGCTGGATTATTATTTCGGTTTGCTTTATTATCATTTCTCTAATTCTTTGGAACACTTATACTTTTTTCCAAATTTTTAAAATTGAGGAACGCTTAAAGATGAAGCTTTTTGTAAATGCTCAAATTACGCTTGTTAATGCAAATGAAAACACCGATGTAGAACTACCTCTTCAGATTTTTAGCAACAATACCACAATTCCAGGTATTATAATGCTGTATGACAAAGTGGTGAGCGCTAAAAATGTTCCAGACGAAGTGCTTAATGACAAGAAAAAAAGAACTGCTTTTTTGAATAAATTAAAAAACGAAAATGAACCTATAACTTTTGAATATGCGCCTGGAAAATATCAGACTTTATATTATGGAAATTCAGAATTACTGAATAAACTTAAATATTATCCGATTGCTTTAGCGCTGATTATTTTCTTATGCATTGCCTTAATTTATAATTTTTATAAAAGCACAAAAATGGCAACCCAAAATAAACTTTGGGCAGGAATGGCAAAAGAAACCGCACATCAAATCGGAACGCCTTTATCTTCCTTAATTGGCTGGGTTGAAATTTTAAAAACAGAAGATATCGATCCTTCCATTTCTACAGAAATAGAAAAAGATATTGAACGCTTGCAAACAATTACTGATCGTTTTTCTAAAATTGGTTCTGTACCTGTTTTAGGACTTTATGATATTGTTGAAGAAACCCAAAATGCTTACGAATACCTGCAATCTCGTTTTTCTAAGCAAGTTACTTTTTCGTTTAAAGCTCCTGAAAATCCTATTTTAGGCATGATTAATCCGACTTTGCACAGTTGGACGATTGAAAATTTAGTTAAAAATGCTATTGATGCCATGAAAGGAAAAGGAACTTTAGATCTTCAGATTGAGCAAGACGCGCATCACGTAAAAATCAACATTAAAGATTCTGGAACTGGAATTTCTAAAAAACAGTTTAAAACGATTTTTGAACCTGGTTTCACTACTAAAAAACGCGGTTGGGGACTCGGGCTTTCTTTAACTAAAAGAATTGTAGAAGAATATCACAACGGAAAAATTAAAGTTTTAAATTCTGAAATTGGAAAAGGAACTACTTTTCAGATTTCATTAAATAAAAAAGTACAGTAAATAATTTTACTGCACTTTATATATTTATTACGAAAGGCTTCTCCCGAAGCCTCGGGATCACTCAGCCTGACATTCGTAAAATCGCTACAAATTCGCTTGAATATCTTGTGCCAAAGCTTCAAATTCTTCTTTAGAAAGAGAAACTTTATTAATAAAACGCATTTCATCCATTTCGTTTAACGGAATCAAATGTACGTGTGCGTGCGGCACTTCAAGTCCAACAACAGCGATTCCGACTCTTTTGCATAGAACAGTTTTTTCTAAGGCTGCAGCAACTTTTTTAGAGAACTTCATTAATCCTAAATATAGTTCTTCTTCCATATCAAAAATCTTATCGATTTCTTGTTTCGGAATACAAAGTGTGTGTCCTTTAGCATTTGGATTTACATCTAAAAATGCCAAAAAATTATCGTCTTCAGCAATTTTATAAGCTGGAATTTCTCCGTTTACTATTTTAGTGAATATTGATGCCATATTTGATTTTAAATCTTAATAATGTGATTGCTTCGTTCCTCGCAATTACTTAGTCTCTTGAAATTTCAAGAATTTCGAATTTCAAAACTCCATTTGGAACAGTAATTTCAGCTACTTCTCCAACAGATTTCCCAAGTAAACCTTTCCCGATAGGAGAAGTTACAGAGATTTTTCCTGTTTTTAAATCGGCTTCGCTTTCTGCTACAAGCGTATATTTCATTTCCATTCCGTTGCTTTGGTTTTTGATTTTCACATTCGATAAAACCAAAACTTTAGAAACGTCTAATTGAGATTCGTCAATTAATCGCGCATTTGCATAAACTTCTTCTAGTTTAGCAATTCTCATTTCTAATAAACCTTGTGCTTCTTTTGCTGCATCATATTCCGCATTTTCAGACAAATCTCCTTTATCTCTTGCGTCTGCAATATCTTGAGATGCTTTTGGACGCATTACACTTTTTAAATGCTCCAATTCATCTTTTAATTTTTTTAATCCTTCAGCTGTATAATAAGATACTTTACTCATAACTTCATCGTTTATATAAATACAAAAAATCCCATCGCGACGGGATTTTCTTACCACAAATATACTATTATTTTTAATAGTACATAATTATATGTTAATCATATAGATTTCAAATCTAAATAAATTATTTTTGTTTTAACTAATTCTTATTCGAATAATGAAAAAAATCTGGTTCTTAATCGCCTTTACCGCTGTTTTGTTCTCTTGCAGCGACAATAACAGAAGTAACAATAATCCGTATATTCCCAATTATTCTATTAATGTATATCTGGATAATAATCTCCCGACATATAATAATTTGAAATATGTAAGCAATCCTGTGTATGTTCCTAATTACGGAGCAAAAGGAATTATTGTAATGAAAACTGGTGAAGGAACTTACACCGCTTTTGACGCCGCATGTCCAAATCAGGCAGTCACATCTTGTACAGCTATGACAATTAATGGTATTTATGCCGTTTGTTCTTGTGATAAAGCAGAATATAATTTATATACAGGACTTGGAGGAAAAGAATATCCGATGAAACAATATCGTGCAGAAGGATCTGGAACTGTAATTCACGTTTATAACTAATACAAAAAAGCCTGAAAATAAATTTCAGGCTTTTTTTGTGCACTAATTTATTTTAGAATTTCAAACTCAATCCTATCAAGAAATTTCTTCCTGCTTGCGGATAATAGTACGGATAAACATCCCACATTGCTCCATTCGAAATATATTTTTTGTTTAAAATATTATTTACCAAAGCTGTAATCGTAATCGATTTAAATATTGTTTTTGGTTTTATTTCGTAAGAAGCATTAAAATCGTTTACAAAATAATCAGCCAATTTAGCCGCTGGCAATTCTATATTATTCATGAATTGTTCTCCAACATATTTTTGTAATAATGACAGATATAAACCTTCAATTGGTTTGTAAACAATTACGTTTCCTGCAATAATTTCTGGAGAATAAGCAATTTTTGTTGTTCCGTAATATTCGCCATCAACAGCTAGATCAACATTTTTGTTGCTACTTAAAGTAAAGTTTGGTCTTAAAGTAAATTTGCTAGAAAGTGCAATTGTTGCATCAACTTCAATACCTAAACGATAACTTTTTTCTGTATTGGCACGAATTGGATTTCCAACATCATCCAATCTTCCAGTCAAAATTAATTGATCTTTATATGCCATATAGTAAACGTTAGAATTTAATTGGAATTTCTCCGAATTGAATCTCCAACCTAATTCATAATCATTTAATTTTTCTGGCTTTACATTTCCGCCCTCATAATCGGTTCTGTTTGGTTCACGATTTGCTCTCGCGTAAGAGAAGTATAAAGTGCTTTTTTGAGAAAACGCATAATTTAAACCTGCTTTCGGATTAAAGAAATTGAAATTATCATTTACTAAACCAGTTTCTGCACTATTAGCTTTATAATGTACATTTCTGTATTGCAAATCTCCGTAAAAGCTTAATTGTTCTGTAAATTGATAATTTGCTTTTGCGAAAATATTACCATCCGTTTTTGTTGAAAAATCATCATAATAATGATCTCCCAATTCTGATGTTGAAGCATATCTAGCCCAAATTACTTTTCCGAAATGATCGCCTTCGTATTTATTCCATCCACCGCCTAAAATAACGTCTAAGCCATCTGCTACATATTTTGCAGAAAAAGTAGTTCCGTAAAAATCATTATCCAACCATTTCTGACGTACCAAATCTGTTGTAGTTACTGCTCCAACGGCAGGTAAACCATATTCAGACATTTCAGCATCTTCTTTGTAATTTTCAAAATAACCTTTTCCTTTTGTATAATGAAGCGCAAAGTTTGTGCTCCATTTATCAGAAATAGATTCGCTCCAATGTAACTGATAATGATCTTGATTGTAATTATCCGTTTCATTATCATAATAGCGCGTAACACCAAATTCGTCTGTATATTCTCCTGCCGAATTATATCTGCGGTTTTCACTTAATTTTTCGCTATCAATTCCGTTCCAAGATTGATACGTTTTTTGAGTTCCTCCAAAAACTAAAGCTTTAATTAAAGTAGTTTTTCCAACATAAGTTCCTTGCAAGAAATACGATTTCAAATCTGCGCTACCGCGATCTATGTAACCATCTGTTTTTATCGCAGACAAACGTCCTGCAATTTCAAAATGATCGTTTAATAAACCTGTACTAAACTTTACTGTATTTTTTAATGTATTGAAAGATCCAGCAGAACTTGAAATTTCGCCTGTTGCTTTTCTGGCATAACTATCGGTCAGCATATTTAAACTTGCACCAAAAGCACCAGCTCCGTTTGTAGATGTTCCGACTCCGCGTTGCAATTGTAGACTTTCTACAGAAGAAGCAAAATCGGGCATATTTAC
>Ga0160475_100141_pt1 | contig 67288 bp, 58 predicted proteins | sample HID1975M_E11MG_FD_108254 | JGI IMG/M metagenome (GOLD analysis project Ga0160475, IMG submission 108254) | Enriched soil microbial communities from UW Madison campus, WI, USA - HID1975M_E11 MG | ecosystem: Environmental > Terrestrial > Soil > Unclassified | place: USA: Madison, Wisconsin... | reverse complement strand
TCTTTTGCAGAAGTAGTTTCCAAACCAAATTTGATCCCGCTTGAAGTCCTTCTAACATTTGAAAACCGACAGATGAAAACTCATTTCCATTAAATTTATTTTCATAAAAAGAAAATTCTCCATTTATAGTTACTTTTCTTTCGCCAGCATAAGAAAAAGAAGTCCCGATTCTGTTTTGGTCTAAAGTTTCCAGATTTCCAATTTGATTTTTCTTGTTTTGAAGTTCATAAAAGAAATCCAGTTTAGTGTTTTTAGAAAATAAATAACTCACTTTTGGCGCAATTTGCCAGCCGTTTATATTGTAATTTTTCTCAGCAAAATCTTTAGAAACCAAATCTGTTTTTATCGTTTTGGTAAAGAAATTAAAGAGCCAGCTTTTTTGATACAAATGCGTGTATTGAATTTGATGCGAATAATTTCCAACATTTTGCGATCCGATCGAAAGCAAACTTTTTCCTTTATTTACAAGATAAGAATAAGTAACAGAATGTTTTTGTCGGCCGCGATTGTAGAATAAACTGTTTCTAAAACTTGAGTTAAGTCCTAAGATATTGTCTTCTGAAGAACCAAACGGATTAATATCAAGTTCGCCTTCATTTCTAACCTTTCGATCCAGGATAAAAGAGGTTTGATTGTAAAAATAAGAAAGCACTTTTTTATATCCTTTTTCATTCTGCCATTGCAACGGATTCAAAGTCAAAGACTGCGAAAACTTATTCTGATTGGTTTTAATATAAACCTGATTAGGTAAAAATATTCTAACATATCTTGCTTGGTCTTGATAAACTGCTATTTCAAATTCTTCCAATTCCTGAATTCCGTTTCCGTTATAATCATTCCAAGTATAAACTCCTTGTCCAGTTGGAACTTCAACATAGGTAAATTCTTGTTGAGCAATAGTTCCCGAACTGGTTTCGTAAGCCGTTCCAATTTGCATTAACTGATTAAAAAAACGATCATTGTATAATATTCTCGAATTTAAAGAAGGTTCATTTTTTCGGGTTTGATCTGTAAAATCTAGATTTCTATAACTGGCATAAACTGCTAAATCGGTGGTTTTGTTCTGAATTAATTTTGACTTTAAATAATACGTCTGCGAATTATTAACGTGTTGCAATAATCCGTTTTGCAAACTATCGTTTCGCCTTTGCAAATAACCAATTTCGACAAAAACTTTGGTGCTGTCTCCACGTCCAGCAAAAACACCGTATTCTGAAAAGCGCTGGCTTAAAGCCGAAAACTGATTGCTGATTTTATCTTTTTCCTGATTGTCTTCCAATTGCATGCTGCCACCAATCCAGTTTTTGCCAAAATGATATTTGGTTCTGGTTTGATTTCGTATAAATTTTGAAGTCGAAGCTGTGGCGTCAGAATTCAAAAAACTTCCGTTGTTTTCGATTGTCCAATTTTTAAGTTTAAACAAAGCCGTAGTCGTATGTCGAGAACCAGTATAACTTTCGCTAAAATCTAATTTCTCAAATTGATAAGTCAGCAAACCGATGTTTGAAGTTTTTTCTTTAGAAAATAAATCAAAATTGAAACCTGTAACCAAAAGACTTTGATTGCCCAAAAGTGTTCCAGTTAAATTCCAATCGCGGTTAAATTCTATATTGTACAAACGTTCGACAGATTTAAAATCCTGCTGTACATATTGATAATTGGCAAAAGCATCTAAACTCCAACTTAGAGAGAAAAGCCGTTTTTTTAGATTGGTTTTAAAAGCGATTCCTTCATTATCAGCATCATCAATTCCAGAAAATAAATTTTGATCGTTGTTGCTAACCGCCAATTCAAAATCGACTAAAGTTTTTTCATTCGGATTATATTTCCCTAAAAAGGTCGCAACCTGAAGTTTTATTGGTGCAACAAGCTGTACAATTGGCTCATAATTTCCTTGTAAAACACCATTTATAGGTTCAACATATTGGTAAATTCGTTCTACTGAATTATTGTTTTGAATAATATAATTTCCAGCATTTGCGCCTACAAGACTAAATCTCACATTGTATAAAACATCAGCAGAATTGTTCGAATACTCATAAACTTCAACCGAGTTTATAAGTGTTTTTTTATACAAAATTTTGTTGTCGGCATATTTATCTTCATAAGCAGAAGGCGCTTTCATTAAATTAACGTCATCTCCCGCTTCACTTAAAATCTGAACTTGTTCTGGTGAAAGATTTTGCTGCAAAGGCTGATTTTTCATATCGTTTTCAGAATAGATATAACCTCCAAAACTCCAATTTTTGTTTTCGTGCGTTGCGCCCGCGTAAGTGACTAATCGATTGTAATTTCGTTCAGAATATTGGTATTCTATATTAATTCGCATTTCGGAATTAATTGGAAAAAGTGACGTAAAGACGATTTCTCCAGCATTATAATCAATTACATAATCGTTGTTTTCGCCTCGTTTTAAAAGAACGCCATTTACATAAACGCGTTCTGAACCCGAAATAACCAAAACATACAATTCGCCATTTTGACCTTTCAATTTATACGGACCTTGATTTCCTTCTTGCCCCGTAAACGTACTTTTGGCATATTGACCTTTTACAAAAGCCACCGAAGCAAAAACGTTGGTTTTACTTTTTTCATTATCAAAATCAAAACTTGCAGAAATTCCCTGAACCTTTTTATTGAAACTTAAAAATTGCGTTTTCCTGTTTTCTAAAAAGACATCGCCTGCGCGAATGTTCCAATCATCGCTAAAAAGTTCCATGAAAATATTGTCGAACTGATCCAATTTTTGCGAATAACCGCCGTCTTGCAACGGAATATTACTGTCTTGAAGTGAAGCGCGCAAACTGACTTTTTCGGAAATTTTACCCGTAATCTGCAAATCTAAATTGGAGTTTAAAACCGTGCTCTGGTTATTTCCGATTGTAATGCCTCGCGTAATACTTCCAGAAGTATTTAGTCCATCAAAAGGAGCGACTTTTTTTGCATTTGCGTTGTTATCAATTCGATACAATTTTTCTGTTCCAACATCATTGGTTACAATTTGTTCAGATTTGTAAAGACTATATTCTTTGGTTAAAAAATCAGGATATTGAAGATAATTGACAATTAAAGTATCGGAAGCCGATTGGAATTTTTCATTTAAAAGCAAAAAACCTTTTTGAAAATCAATTTTGTAGAAAGTCGAATCTATAGGTTCGTTTTGAGTATTTAAAAGTTGAAAAAATCCAGAATTGATACTGACTTTTTCTAACCGAATAGTATCTTTTGAAACGATTACTTTTTTCGTTTTGTACAGCGATCCTGTATCCTGAGCCTGAAGCGCAGAAAGCCAGAAGAAAACCGTCAAAAACAGTAATTTTTTCAACATAAATACTTTAACTCTAAAAAGTCAAAAGTAGTATTTATAATTGGGAAAATGAGAAACTGAATTTTGAGTTTTAAACTTGTAAATTCTCTTGTTTCTTGAGTTTTTTTTCAGTTTGATACAAAACAAATGCAACAGATATTATTAAGCCAATAAATACTGAAAAGTCAGCAAATGAAGTACTGCCAAAAATTGCATACAGTATAATTTGAACTAGTAATAAAAGAGATAGAATTTTTAAGAAAAGGTTAGTGCTGTATTTTTGTGCAAAATCCCAATTCAATTTGTTTTTCATTGAATTTGACGTTCTGTAACCATACAAAGAATTTATGTTTTTTGGAGGAAACACTTTAGTTATTAGCATTATAAATAACACAATTATAACAATCGGATTTTTAGATAAAAGAGTTAGTATTTCCATAATGTATTTTTAAATCATTTTTAGAAAATTCATTTTCAAATATACAAAAGAAGAAGAAAATTGAATAATAAACTTACAAAAAAAAGGCTTCACTAAAATTTAGTAAAGCCTTTTTATATAATTTGAATTGAAATAATTACCTTTTATAAAGCAATATTAGTTTAATTCTTTAGTCACAATTTGCATCGTTTCGCGGCTAACTTGTTTCAATAAAACTTCTTTGTTAGCTTCAACTGTTTGAGCTGCTTCATCTGTAAAGTGACGAATCGTATATAAAGTTACATTCTCGCTGTATTCTACTTTGAATTTTTTAGAAAGAATAGCATTTAATTCTGGGAAATTTCCAAATTTATCTTCTACACAAACAGAAAAACTAATTGCAGAATTCTGAATCAAGTTTACTTTGATTTTAAATTCGTGGAATAATCCAAAAATCTCACTGATGTTTTCTTCCATAATAAAAGAGAAATCAATGGATGAAAGCGAGATTAAAAGCTGTTCTCTTTTTACGATAAAACATGGATATTGTGGTTCAAGATCTACGCCTTTAGAAACACAAGTCCCTTTTAATAAAGGGTTGATAAAAGATTTAACGTATAACGGAATTTCTTTTTTCTGTAAAGGCTGTAATGTTTTCGGGTGAATAACCGTTGCGCCGTAAAATGCTAATTCGATAGCTTCACGATACGAAATCTGATTCAACAAACTTGCATTTTCAAAATAACGCGGATCCGCATTCATAACTCCAGGAACGTCTTTCCAGATTGTAACGCTTTCTGCGTTTAAGCAATAAGCAAAAATTCCAGCAGTATAATCAGAACCTTCACGACCTAAAGTTGTAGTGAAATTATTTTCGTCAGCACCTAAAAATCCTTGCGTAATATTTAGCTGTTTTCTTGGAACATTTTTGCTGATATTTTGCTGCGTCGTTTCCCAATCTACTTCTGCATCTCTATAATTTGCATTGGTTTTAATGAAATTACGAACATCAAGCCATTGCGTTTGAATTCCCATGAAATTCATAAAATGACTTAAAATATTAGTAGAAATTAATTCTCCAAAACTTACAACCTGATCGTAAACAAAGTTGTAGTTTGGCGATTTATTGTGCGCTAAGAAATATTCTAATTCTGCAAATTGAGCATTTACTGCTGCAAAAACTTCGTGTTTTTCGTCTTCAAATAAATCTAATAAGATTTGATTGTGATATTTTTTTATTTCCTGAACAGAAGAATTCAATTCTGTCGATTTTTCAAAATAATTCTTGATAACAACTTCAAGAGCATTTGTTGTTTTTCCCATAGCCGAAACTACAAGAATTACGTCTTCGTAACCTACTTTTTGTAAAACGTCGTATACGTTTTTAATTCCATCTGCATCTTTTACAGATGCTCCTCCAAATTTAAATACTCTCATTATTAATTTATAGATTTTAGATTCTAGATTTCAGATTTGAGGCGAAATCCTAATTTTTTGTTTTTTATAATTTTTCTGTTGCAGATTTTTTGCCACAGATTAAAATGATTTTCACAGATTTTAAATCTTTTTAATTCTAATAATCTGTGGCTAAATATTCTTTATAATTTTTCTAAGAACGAATTAACTCCAGCTTCATCCATTTGCACAACTTGCCAATCTTCAAGAATTTTTGCACCAGAATTTTTGTAAAAGTTAACTGCCGGTGTGTTCCATGCCAGAACATTCCATTCTACTCTTCTTACGCCGTCTTTTTTTCCTTGTTTCATGATTTCAGCATAAAGAGCAGAACCTAAACCAGTACCGCGCATTTTTTCTTTTACAATTAAATCTTCAAGGTGTATTGTTTTTCCTTTCCAGGTAGAATATCGGTAATAATACAACGCTATTCCAACAATTTCTTTTTGTTTTTCTTCGTTTTCAATCTCTGCCACAAAAACGTGAAATAATGGTTTTTCTCCAAAACCGTCACGTATTAAATCTTGTTCGGTAATGACAACGGCTTCAGGTTCTTTTTCGAATATCGCCAGCTCCTGAATAAGTCCCAACACCGATTTCATGTCTTCAGGATTCCCTTTTCTAATATTCATAATCAATTCATTTTACTTTTTGTCCTTTATAGTATCGCTTTTTCCTTTATCAGATTTGCTCTTGCGAATTTATATAAGAAACAATTTTTTGTATTCGTATTTTTAAGTATTTATTATCTAAAAAAGCATTTTTTTAGTTGTTGCTTTTCGCTGATTATTAGCAAATATACAATAGTAGCAAACTAACAAAATAATTTTTGAATCATTCTCACAAAATAAGCGATATTTGTGACTTAAAAACAAAACTATAACGATTTAGAAATGGAAGAACGCAATAAAACACTGGGAGAGTTTATTATTGAGAACCAAAAAGCATTTCAGTATTCTTCGGGAGAGCTTTCCCGAATTATCAACTCTATTAGATTGGCAGCCAAGGTTGTGAATCATAAAGTAAACCAAGCTGGGCTTGTGGATATAATTGGCGCCGCGGGCGAACAAAATATTCAGGGAGAAGATCAGCAAAAATTAGATGTCTATGCAAACGAAGTATTTATCCAGACGTTAATAAACCGTGAGATTGTCTGTGGTATTGCTTCTGAAGAAAACGACGATTTTATTACAGTTCAGGGGAGCGACAACTGTCATAATAATAAGTACGTGATCTTAATGGATCCGCTTGACGGATCTTCAAACATTGATGTTAATGTTTCGGTTGGAACTATTTTTTCTGTTTTTAGAAGAATTACTCCAATTGGAACTCCGGTAACAAGCGAGGATTTTTTACAACCGGGAATCAATCAAGTTGCAGCAGGCTATGTAATTTATGGAACTTCGACCATGCTGGTTTACACGACAGGTTTTGGAGTAAACGGATTTACGTTAAATCCAGCGATTGGTACATTTTACCTTTCGCATCCAAACATGAAATTTCCAAAAGATGGAAATATTTATTCTGTGAATGAAGGGAATTATGTTCATTTTCCGCAAGGCGTAAAAAATTACATTAAATATTGCCAGCGTGAAGAAGGAGATAGACCTTACACTTCAAGATATATTGGAAGTTTAGTAGCCGATTTTCATCGAAATATGATTAAAGGCGGCGTTTATATTTATCCGACAAGTTCAAAAGCGCCAAAAGGAAAATTACGTTTATTATATGAATGTAATCCGATGGCGTTTCTAGCAGAACAAGCAGGAGGAAAAGCAACAGACGGTTTTGGTAGAATTATGGAAATCCAACCGACAGAATTGCATCAAAGAGTTCCGTTTTTCTGCGGAAGTTATAATATGGTAGAAAAAGCAGAGGAGTTTATGGCGGCTGAATAAGTTTCGGTAGTCAGATTTTAGTGTTCAGTTACAATTCAAACCTAACAGGTTTTAAATCTGTTAGGTTTTTTTGTTTCAAGTTTAAGGTTTCGGGTTTTTGTATATATTTGATTAAAAATAAGATATGAGAAAAATTACTTTAATACTTCTTTTAATATTAGGTTTTGCAACTGGTTGCTCAAATGATGATGATAAATCTCTGATCAATTCATCAATCGTTATTGATGGAATAACTTTTAAACCCAATAAAGCTGTTTACTCCTATAATCCTGCAACTTTTGAAGCTCAGAAAAAAGTTAGATTTAAAATTAGCAACGAAAGAAAACAAGAATATCTATATGTTGATATTTCTTTTCCTGCATATCAGAAAGATTTAACAGGTGAATATTCATTTGGAATAGGAACGGCAGAAGATTTATTGGTTATGGTTGAGTTTTATGCTCCGGACAAAAGATATTATGTTGTAGGATATTCTCTTAAAATAATAGATAAAGGTAATTCTAATTTCAGCTTTGAATTTGTTTCTCCAGAAGCTTATGATGGAATAAATAATAAAAAAGTTTCTTTTAAAGGCGAACTAAATGGGAAATTTGAAATAGAAAAAAATCAATAAAACATATAATCTATTATATAATAAAACCCGATAAATTTTTAAAATCTATCGAGTTTATAAAATTTAGTTTCAATTTCAGTATCAGTATAAAACTGAATACTAAAAACTGAACACTGATACTATTTATTCATATTCTCCATTTCGAAAAGGAAAGTATCCAAATCTACTTTTTTGTCTACTAAAGAAAGTGCTTTCGAAACAATAAAATTTACGTTTCCTGGAGTAAAACCTAAAGCTAACCCCATACGACGTAGCATAACTTCTTGTAAGTCTCCTAAATGGTGATCAACGTGAACCATTCTTGCTAAGTCATACAAACGTTCTAAACGCTGTGTGTATAAATATGGCGGATTTATTGGATGTTTCCAAGGATCTGAAAGTATCTCTTTATATTCTTCTTCTGAAATTTGTAATGTTGAAGCAATTTTATCCAAAAACTCTTGTTCTTGTTGGTTGATTTTACCGTCAGCAAAAGCTACACGCACAATTGCAGAGAAATGACCTCTGTTTCTTTGTTTGAATTCGTTATCAAATAATTCTGAAAATGGCATAATTAATTAGTTTTTAAAGAACAAATATAGTCCTATTTTTAAATTATTAATTTTAAATTTCTCATAAAATTTAACTTTTTTTAATGCAGGATTTGACCGCTTTAAATCTTTAAGTTTGAAAATTAATTGTAAGTTTACAGCCCCTAATTATTTAATTACATTATACCTATGTCACAATTTTGGATTTATTTTCAAATAGGATTAAAACACGTTTTAGATATCAATGCTTACGATCACGTTCTTTTTTTAATCGCTTTAACTGTACCTTATTTATTTAAAGACTGGAAAAGAATTTTTCTATTAGTTTCTTTATTTACAATCGGACATACTTTGGCTTTAGTTCTTTCGGTTTATGGAATAATCGCAATAAAAGTAGATGTTGTAGAGTTTCTAATTCCAATAACAATTTTGGTAACTGCACTATATCATTTATTTACAGCAGGAAAGACTTCTAAAAACGATGGCGTAAATCTGGTATTTTTTATAACTTTATTCTTTGGAATTATTCATGGTTTAGGATTTTCTAATTATTTCAAAACAATTTTAGGAGGCTCTGCAACGTCAAAATTGTTACCTTTGGGAGAGTTTGCGTTAGGAATTGAAGCGGCGCAGCTTGTAGTGGTTTTTGTTGTCTTGGTAATTTCATATATAGTGCAGACAGTTTTCCGTTTTTCAAAACGTGACTGGGCACTTGTAATGTCGGCTTTTATCATTGGAGTTGTTATTCCGATGATTATAGAAAGTCCAATTTGGAACAGATAAATTAATGGAAGTAAAAAAATTGAATAAATACGATAAAGCTTATCTGCGAATTGCAAAAGAGTGGGGACAGCTTTCTTATTGTAAACGTAAAAAAGTTGGAGCCATTATCGTAAAAGACAGAATGATCATTTCTGATGGATACAATGGAACTCCATCTGGATTTGAAAACTGCTGCGAAGACGAAGAAGGATTAACGCGTTGGGATGTTTTACACGCAGAAGCAAATGCAATCTTGAAAGTAGCCAGATCAACACAATCATGTGAAGGAGCGACATTATATATCACACTTTCGCCTTGTAAAGAATGCAGTAAATTAATTCATCAGTCTGGAATAAAAAGAGTAGTTTATAAAGATGGATATCGTGATGATTCCGGAATTCAATTTTTAATAAAAGCAGGTGTTGAAGTAGAACATGTTCCTGTTTTAGAAGAAGATGAAGTTTAATTCGAAATATTTACCAATCGTAATAGGAGCAACTTTTGCTCTTGGAACAATTGCAGGAAGCTTTATGAATGCTCCCGCAAGCGACCAGCTTTTGGCTAAAAACTACTCTAAAACTAAACTTAATAAGTTAATTGACTTTATCAATACAGAATATGTAGATAGTGTCAATACCGATTCTATCGTAAATCTTACGGTAGATAATATTCTCTCAAAATTAGATCCGCATTCGGTTTATATTCCGCCAAGCGAACAAGCGGAAGTTGCCGAAAGTATGAAAGGCGATTTCGTCGGAATCGGAATCAATTTTTATATGTATAAAGATTCAGTTGCGATTATAAAACCAGTTGAAAACGGACCTTCAGCGAAAGCGGGACTAAAATCTGGCGATCGAATTCTATATGCGGGAAAAACAAAATTGTACGGCAGAAGATTGCCTTCAGATAGTTTGTTTTCGAAATTGAAAGGACTTCAAGGGTCAGAAATCGAATTGACGGTTTTTAGAAAATCAGAAAAAAAGAAACTTAAGTTTAAAGTAAAACGAGATATTATTCCAATTAAAAGCGTTGATGCGTCTATAATGATTGGAAATAAAATCGGTTACATTAAAATTAATCGTTTTGCTGAAACTACTTTTAACGAATTTAAAACGGGTTTAACTAGATTAAAACAAAAAGGAATCGAATCGCTTGTAATTGACCTTCGTGACAATGGCGGCGGTTATATGGAAGAGGCGATTGCAATTGCTGATGAATTTTTAAAAGATAAACAGTTAATCGTTTTCACGAAAAGTAAAAATGGCTCAACAGAGAAAACATATGCAACAAAAGCTGGAAGTTTTGAAACGGGAAAAGTTTATGTTTTAATCAATGAAAATAGTGCTTCGGCAAGCGAAATTTTAGCTGGCGCCATTCAAGACAATGATCGCGGAACTATTGTTGGGCGACGTTCGTTTGGAAAAGGTTTGGTTCAAAGAGAAATGGATTTCAACGACGGATCGGCGGTAAGATTGACCGTTGCACGTTATTATACTCCGACAGGAAGATCGATTCAGAAACCTTATAAAAAAGGAAATGAAGAATATTTTAAAGAATCTGAAGCGAGATTGAGAACTGGCGAATTGTATGCAAAAGACAGTATAAAAGTTGCGGATTCATTAAAATTTAAAACGCCAAAAGGCAAAATTGTCTACGGTGGCGGCGGAATTGTTCCGGATGTTTTTGTTCCGATGGAAGCAGAACACGGAAATGAAAATGTTGCCTATTTGTTGCAAACCGGAATTGTAGGTCATTTTGTTTTTGAAGAATTGGATAAAAATCGCAATGCTTTTGCTGGACTTAGTTTTAGTGAGTTTTTAGCGAAAATGAAAACTTCAGATGTTTATTTTAAAAAATTTAAAAACTATATTTTAATGACTGGTTTGGATTTGAAACTAGACAAAACCAAAGCACTCGTTGATCGATATATCACAGCCGAATTTGCTCGTCAGCTTTATGGAGAATTGTATTATTATGATGTCATTTTAAAAGATGATGCCATGATTAAGACTGTTCTAAATCCGAAAAAATAACTTCAAATTTTTATATCATGAAAATAGAAACCGTTATTGATGCAGAAATTGAACTTCTAACTGCCATTAAAAAATCGGATATTTTGGCTTTGGAAACAATTCTTCATGATGATTTGCTTTTTAATATGCCCGACGGACAAACGATAACTAAAGAATTTGATTTACAATCGTATCGTTCAGGAAAAATGAAAATTGATTTTTTAGAAGCTTCCGATCAAATCGTCAATATAATTGATAGCGCAGCTGTAGTTGCCGTTACGGTTTCATTAAAAGGATCTTATGATAATAATCCGATTAATGGTGTTTTTAAATATATAAGAGTTTGGAAAAAGGTGGGTAAAAATTTAAAAGTGATTGCGGGAAGTTGCGTTCAGCTGGCATAAATTTTGAAACAATAAATAATATAAACTTAAAATAAACCTTGCGAACCTCGCGTAAATCTTAGCGAACTTCGCGGTTAAACTATTATATATGAAAAATCTAAAGAAAATAAGTCTACTTGTAATTTTAATGGCTTTTGCAATCTCTTGTACAACTATGAAAAGCGATGCAAATGCTCCAGTTTCAGGAAGAGTAGAATCAATAGAAGGAGGAAAAGACGGTTACACTGCAAAAATTACAACAGACAATAAAGAGGTATATTTTGCCACAATCAGCATTGTAAATGTTGGCGGGCCTCAAAATTACAAACAATTAAAAATCGGCGATATAGTTTCTGTAAAAGGAGAAAAATGGAAAACCGAAGATGAAAATCATATCAAAGTAACAGAAATCGTTTCGGTTAAATAAAAAAAATAGAAATAAACCATATAAGTGATCTAAGTTCATTTAATCTATACGCAAAGTATAATATGAACTTAGATCACTTATATGATTTAATGATTTTATCGAATGCTATCGTGCGCGTGAGTTTGAACGCCGTTATTCCATAAAGTTAGAATATCTGTAGCAACAGCAGCGCCACTTCCGGCTGCAATCGCTAATTGACTTCTCCAGCCCGCTAAAGTTCCAATTGCATAAATGCCATCAGCAACTTTATGATCTTCATTTTTAAGCTGAATACGTTGTTTTTCTGGAAGTGCTTTTTTGTGAGGTTCAACAAATTGCATTAAACCTTCAATGTCAAAAGTATTGGCAGAACCAATTCCGATAACAATATTTTTTGTTTGGTATGAATTTTTGTTGGTAACTACAGTAAATTCAGGATAGCTTCCTTCAACTTTCATTACTTTCTCGTTTGCAATCTGAGTAATATGCGGGTAAGTCGTAGATAAATCCTGTGTGCTTTCTGTAAGCAGTTCAGAACCTAATTTTCCTGGTGTAATTCCGTAAGCGTTATAAAAGATTGCCTCTTGTAAAGAAGAATTTTTCTGGTGTGTAAAAATTCCGATTTTTTTGTCAGTAACAAATGTTTTGTTTTTTGCGGACCCTAAGACTAGAGCACAAGACATCCCCGAAACTCCTCCGCCTATAATTAAAACATCAAACATATTATCTGTTGTCATTCATTTTTTCCTCGATTCTTTTTGAAATTCTAAAAATCAAAAGAATCAGAACAGCGCAAAATGAAGCGGCGATTCCAATAAAAGCTACAATACTGTCTCCCTGAAAAGGATTTTTAAAGTCTAATAGCGTAATATTAAAAACAATTAAAGCTAATGCTAAAAGCACTAAGATTGAAGTAAAAATTTTCATAAGATTGTTTCTGTTTGGTCTAAAATAATAAAGTAGAACTCCTTAAAAAATGACTAAGAGTTATATTTTAGAATATTTTATGGGGTAAATTTATAAAAATAAATTTTAGACAAACAAACCTTTAACATTAGCAGCGAATAATTTAACAGCAATTGCTAAAAGTATAACACCAAATGTCTTACGAACGACTCCAAGTCCGTTTTCTCCTAACAAATTTTCGATTTTTTTAGAAGATTTCAAAACAATATAAACCAAGATGATATTCAGCAAAATGGCGATAATAATATTAATAGTATGAAATTGAGATCGAAGCGATAATAAAGTCGTCATAGTTCCCGCACCAGCAATTAATGGAAAAGCCAAAGGAACAATTGAAGCGGATCCAGGTTCTTCATCACGGTAAATTCTAATTCCTAAAATCATTTCTAAAGCTAGAAAAAATAAAACGAAAGATCCCGCAACGGCAAAAGAATGCACGTCAATGCCAATTAAGTTTAATAAACCTTCTCCAACAAAAAGAAAAACGATCATTATGGCTCCCGCTACAATTGAAGCTTTTTCAGATTCGATGTGTCCGACTTTTGCTCTTAAATTCACAATAATCGGAATTGAACCCACAATATCAATTACGGCAAAAAGCACCATACTAACGGTAACGATTTCTTTAAAATCTATTTCTAACATATCGCTTTGATTTTTAAGGTTTAAAAAACTGCTGCAAAAGTACTTAATAAAGTTAGGTGATTTTTTGATAGATTGTATTTTTGTTATAAAAACATGTTTTAATGTTTAAAAAAGTGATATTTGTAACAATTAATAATTTAACCGCAAAGATTCGCAATGATCTACGCAAAGGTCGCAAATAGTAAAAGCAATAAACTTGTGTTCTTTGCGTAAATCTTTGTGCACTTTGCGGTTAAATATTTTAGAATGTTTTATCTACTTTCTTTAACTATCTTTGCACTTTATAAATAACAGTATTTTATATCATGTTTCAGTTAGGGAAAACTATTATTTCAGAAGATATTCTGGAAAAAGAATTTGTGTGCAACTTGTCTGCTTGTAAAGGAGCTTGTTGCGTTGATGGAGATGCGGGCGCGCCTTTGAATGAGGCTGAAACGAAAATCTTAGAAGAAATTTATCCAAAAGTGAAACCTTTTTTAAGAAAAGAAGGAATTGCTGCAATTGAAGCGCAAGGAACTTGGGTAACAGGAACCGACGGCGATCTAGAAACACCGTTAATTGATAATAAAGATTGCGCTTACGTAATTTTTGATGGAAAAACCGCGCTTTGCGGAATCGAGCAAGCCTATAATCAAGGAATTGTAGATTGGAAAAAACCAGTTTCGTGTCATTTATATCCAATTCGTGTAAAAGACTTCACAGAATTTGCGGCGGTCAATTATGATAAATGGGATATTTGTGATGATGCCTGTTCTTTAGGTAAAGAATTGGAAGTTCCGGTTTATAAATTTGTGAAAGAAGCGCTTATTCGTCGTTTTGGAGAAGATTGGTATTTGGAACTTGAAAAAGTAGCCGAAGAACATAAAAATTCTTAAAAACCACCTTTCAATTAATAGTCATTTTGACTACATATTTTAACTCGAAAAAATAAAGTTTTAACTCAAAAAAACTTTTTTAAAACTCTTTAGAATTTCTTGCTTTTTATATTAAAAAGTCTATATTTTACGGGGCTTCAAGGTGTATTTGTTTGTTTTAATTGATTTATTTACAGTAAATTAATTATTGTATGAAAAATGTTTCAAAAATTTAACGTTGTTAAAAACTACATCAAATTGTGAATAAGTTTGACTTTCATTTTTGACGTTAATTGACAATCTTTGTAGTCTACTGAATCAGTAAAAATTCAATAAAAAAATTAACAGAATCTGTCATGTCACAAATCGAACCAATATTACAAGAAAATAAAAATCGCTTCGTTATTTTTCCGATTAAACATCATGATATTTGGGAATGGTACAAGAAGATGGAAGCAAGTTTTTGGACTGCTGAAGAAATTGACCTACACCAAGATTTGACAGACTGGAATAATAAGTTGAATGATGATGAAAGATATTTCATTAAACATATTTTAGCATTCTTCGCCGCTTCTGACGGAATCGTAAACGAAAACTTGGCTGAAAACTTCGTAAATGAAGTACAATATGCAGAAGCTAAATTTTTCTACGGATTTCAAATCATGATGGAGAATATTCATAGTGAAACTTATTCATTATTAATTGACACTTACGTGAAAGATGAAGCTGAAAAAGCAGAGTTGTTTAATGCTTTGGAAGTTTTCCCTGCAATTGCTAAAAAAGCAGAATGGGCTTTAAAATGGATCGAATCAGATTCATTTGCAGAAAGACTTATTGCTTTTGCTGCTGTTGAAGGAATCTTTTTCTCAGGTGCTTTCTGTTCCATTTATTGGTTGAAAAAACGTGGTTTAATGCCAGGTTTGACTTTCTCAAATGAGTTGATTTCTCGTGACGAAGGCGTACATTGTGATTTTGCAGTTCACTTGCACAATCATCATTTAGTAAACAAAGTGCCAAAAGATAGAATTAAAGAAATCATTGTTGATGCTTTAGATATCGAAAGACAGTTTGTTACAGAATCTCTTCCGGTAAGTTTAATTGGTATGAATGCAACTTTAATGACACAATACTTAGAGTTCGTTGCTGATAGACTTTTGGTAGAATTAGGTTGTGAGCGTGTGTATGGATCAGCGAATCCGTTTGATTTCATGGACATGATCTCTCTTCAAGGAAAAACTAATTTCTTTGAAAAACGTGTTGCAGAGTATCAAAAATCTGGTGTGATGAACACCGATAGTGATGCTCAGAAAATTTCATTCGATGCAGATTTTTAGGTGACAAAATACTTTTAGCGCCTGATCTTCCAGTAACGCTAAAAAAAGATTACAGATTTATTTTTTTAAGGTTGAATCTCTTTCCCCAAGTCGCAGGTTCAATAGCAATTTTTGACGCATTTAAATTCGATTTTCGAATTTGAAACGAGTAACTATTGAGAATTTGGTAATTCTCTAAAATTAATTTAAAAACACGCAATGTTTAAGTGCCAGAGCTCGTTCTCTAAGTACTTTCATTTTTTCAATAACTATAAAAGGTAAGCTTATGTATGTAGTAAAAAGAGATGGCCACAGAGAGCCCGTAATGTTTGATAAGATTACAGAAAGAATCAAAAAGTTGTGTTACGGCTTAAATGAACTTGTTGATCCGGTAAAGGTAGCCATGAGAGTTATCGAAGGATTGTATGATGGGGTTTCTACTTCTGAATTGGATAATCTTGCAGCAGAAACGGCAGCTTCAATGACTATTGCGCATCCAGATTATGCACAATTGGCAGCGCGTGTGGCAATTTCAAATCTACATTCAAATACTAAAAAATCTTTCTCAGAAACGATGAAAGATATGTATCACTACGTAAATCCAAGAAACGGTCAAGACGCACCATTAATTGCTGATGACGTATTTAAAGTGATTCAGGAAAATGCTGCTTTTTTAGATTCTCATATCATTTATACAAGAGATTTTAATTACGATTACTTTGGTTTTAAAACTTTAGAGCGTTCTTATTTGCTAAAAATAAACGGAAAAATCGTTGAAAGACCACAACATATGTTGATGCGTGTTTCTGTTGGTATTCACTTAGACGATTTAAAATCGGTAATTGAAACTTACGATTTAATGTCTAAAAAGTTCTTTACGCACGCAACGCCAACGTTGTTTAATGCTGGAACTCCAAAACCTCAAATGTCTTCTTGTTTCCTTTTGGCAATGCAAGATGATAGTATTGACGGTATTTACGATACATTAAAACAAACAGCAAAAATCTCGCAATCTGCAGGAGGAATCGGACTTTCTATTCATAACGTTCGTGCAACCGGATCTTACATTCGTGGTACAAACGGAACTTCAAACGGAATTGTTCCGATGTTGAGAGTGTTCAATGATACGGCCCGTTATGTAGATCAAGGTGGTGGAAAACGTAAAGGAAGTTTTGCGATTTACATCGAAACTTGGCATGCTGATATCTTTGATTTCTTAGATTTAAAGAAAAATACAGGAAAAGAAGAAATGCGTGCGAGAGATTTATTCTTCGCAATGTGGACTTCAGATTTGTTCATGAAACGTGTTCAGGAAGATACAACTTGGACTTTAATGTGTCCGAACGAATGTCCTGGATTATACGATGTTTACGGAGATGAATTCGAAGCTTTATATACAGATTATGAATTTAAAGGAAAAGGTAGAAAAACAATCCGTGCTCGTGAATTATGGGAGAAAATCCTAGAATCTCAAATCGAGACTGGAACTCCATATATGTTGTACAAAGATGCAGCCAACCGTAAATCGAACCACAAGAATTTGGGAACTATTCGTTCTTCTAACTTGTGTACAGAGATTATGGAGTTTACATCTAAAGATGAAATTGCAGTTTGTAACTTGGCTTCAATCTCGTTGCCAATGTTTATTGAAAACGGAAAATTTGATCACGAAGCGCTTTACAAAGTTACAAAACGTGTAACTCGTAACTTGAATAAAGTAATCGACAGAAATTATTACCCAGTAAAAGAAGCTGAAAATTCTAACTTGCGTCACCGTCCAGTTGGTTTAGGTGTTCAAGGTTTAGCAGATGCTTTTATTATGTTGCGTTTACCATTTACAAGCGATGAAGCTAAAAAATTAAACCAAGAGATTTTCGAAACTTTATACTTTGCTGCTGTAACTGCTTCTATGGAAATGGCAAAAGAAGAAGGACCATATTCTACATTTGCAGGTTCTCCAATGTCACAAGGAGAATTCCAATACAATATGTGGGGAATGAAAGATGAAGAATTATCTGGTCGTTGGGACTGGGCTTCATTAAGAAAAGAAGTAGTCGAACATGGAGTACGTAACTCATTGTTAGTTGCACCAATGCCAACAGCTTCAACTTCTCAAATTCTTGGAAACAACGAAGCTTTCGAACCTTACACATCAAACATTTACACGCGTCGTGTATTGTCTGGAGAATTCATCGTAGTAAACAAACATTTACTTCACGATTTAGTAGACAGAGGTTTATGGAACGAAACGTTGAAACAAGAAATCATGCGTCATAACGGATCTGTGCAAAACATTGATGTGATTCCGCAAGACTTAAAAGAATTATATAAAACAGTTTGGGAAATGTCGATGAAAGATATTATCGATATGTCACGTCAAAGAGGATACTTTATTGACCAGTCTCAATCATTGAACTTGTTCATGCAGGATGCTAACTATTCTAAATTGACTTCTATGCACTTCTACGCTTGGCAGTCTGGTTTAAAAACAGGAATGTATTACCTAAGAACAAAAGCGGCTGTAGATGCGATTAAATTCACATTAAACAACGATAAGAAAGAAGAAACAGCTCCAGCTTTAGTTGCAGAAACTGAAGAAATCAGTGTTGAGGATTATAAAGCGATGCTTTTGAAAGCGCAAGCGGCAGGTCCTGAAGATTGTGAGATGTGCGGGTCTTAAATAAAATAAAAAAGACTTCAATTTGCGGTTGAAGTCTTTTTAAGTTGAAATATAGATAATAGAATTGAAGTTCTATTCTATAGCCAAATTTTAATTTGTTTTTCAGACTTCAAATATAAAATATTTTGGTAAAAAAAGGACTTCTTTATTGTTAAATATCTAAAATTATAGATATGAGTGCGAAAAAGACCACGGTTGTGGGAAACAGAAGCGCAATAACTGGAAAGTATGTTACTTCTAGCTATGCAGCAAAGCATCCTAAAACTACTGTAAGTATTTCTAAAAAGAAGTAGTTTTTAATCTAGGGAGTTATTATTTTAACTCCCTTTTTTAATTTTCCGATATCCTGTCGACTAGGAATGTTATTCTTAATTAGATCTTTTTTATTATGTTAGAAGATGATAATCAAAATGGAGGGAATTCTTCTGGAACATTTAGCAGTGATCCGCCACCAACTCCAGTAAGAGATACAAACGACACACAAATTAAAACTGAAAATGGTACTTATAGTACTAAATAATACAAAGTGAATATATAGTCGTTAATAATATTCCAATCAATAATATGTATACTGCTGTTTTGAAGTGGTAAATTCTATTTGATTGGGATATTTTATTTTCTTTAATAGCCTTGTCCAAGTTGTATATTCTATTTTTAAGAATAGAGATTTCTTCCCAATCTTTAATGAAAATATCTGAATATAGTAGCTTACTTGGCATCGTACCTTTTGAATATGTAAGATTTGGATAAATTATCTTTAAAAGGAACCAAATTGAACAAGAGGAAACAATAATTAGAAATAAACTTACTTTTATTATAGGAGAATTTATTTGTATATCAGGGAATTTGCTAACTAAAAAGCCTAAAACAGAAAAAAGTATTACTATTAATATTTGAAAAATTGTATTTGCTTTATCTGTAATCATAGTTTGCGATGCTGTAGATTCATCTAAAGCCATTTCTGCTTCAGATTTTAATAGTCTTAAAATTTCAACATCTTTGATTTTGTCAAGAATTTCTTTCTGCTCATTTTCCATAAATTCAAAATTAACATATATTATCGATAACTATTAATTTTTTCTTTTAATGATTCAAAAATGCCGTTTTATTAATTGAATGACATTTTTTTTCCCGAATTAACATAGCATAGAAGCTTTTTTAAATGCTTTTTGAAGTTTTTGTATGATAATTTTCTGATTTTAAGACTTAATTCTAAAAAGAAAGTAAAATCTTATATATTTGTTCTGATTAATTAATTTTTACAGGAGGCTATGAAAAAGAAAAAAGGAACGATAATGACATTAGATGAATTTATAGAAATGCATTATGGAAAAAAAGGAACTCCAAAACGAGATAAACTTGAAGCGGGTTATCAAAAGTTTAAAAATAAGGCTCTAAAGAAGTTATAATTTACTTTTGATTGTCGAGTTTCTTGCGGAGATTCCTCGTTCCTCGGAATGACAATATTCTGATTATTTCCCCGTTTAAATTATTACCAAAGACTTGTAATCTCAGCACCTCAGAATCTTAGTAACTTAGCACCTTTTAAAATTAAACCTTTAAAAGAAACTAGAGTCTTATTGTAATAATTTCTGAACGATGAAAAAAAGCAGTCTTTGGTCCTTACGATTAGGTTTTTCTGGAAAACAAACTTCAGCAATTGAAAAACTCGGCTTAGAAAAATTTCTAAAGCAATCTTATAATTCGAAATTTGATAAAACACTACCAGACTTTTTGCAAGATCAGCCTAAAACTACTTTAGAGTTGAAACAAGTTCGGGAAATTATCAAAACTTCAGATCCCGAAACTAAAAAAGAAATTCAGAAAAAAGAAAATCAAGCGACTGCCGAATTAAAAAAATGGTGGATTGCTAAAATGCGTAACGATGAATTTCCGTTGCGGGAAAACATGGTTTGTTTCTGGCACAATCATTTTGTTTCGACTTCACAAAAAGTAAAAATTAATTACTGGATTTACCAGCATAATATGATTTTACGTGAAAATGCTTTTGGCAATTTTAAAGAATTAACCAAGCAGATTCTAAAATCGAATGCAATGGTTCGTTATCTCGACAATGGTGACAATAAAAAAGGAAAAGTAAACGAAAACCTAAGTCGTGAATTACTTGAACTATTCACAATCGGAATTGGAAATTACACCGAAGAAGATATTAAAAACGGCGCAAAAGCTTTATCAGGTTTAAATGTTGGCGATGAAGGTGCGGTTTACAGAAAAAATATCGAAGATAATAGTGATAAAATCTATTTCGGAAAAACAGGAAACTGGAAAGCGGATGATTTAGTCGATATTATTTTTGAACAAAAAAATATCCCTTATTTAATTACTCGAAAAATTTTGAAATGGTTTATTTATGATAATCCGCCCGAAGATTTGGTGGTTTATTATGGAGATTATTTTCGAAAGCAAAAGTTTGAAATAGAACCTTTATTGACTAAAATTTTTACCGAAGAATTTAAAAAAGAGAATTCTGGAAATAAAATCAAAAATCCGTTGGTTTATATTTTACAGCTTTGCGATGAATTGCAAATGGAAAATGTGAATGACGCCGCAATTATGGCTTTTATAAAACAACAGGGAATGGATTTGTACAATCAAGTAAATGTAAAAGGCTGGGATGGCGGGAATTCTTGGCTGACTTCGCAGATTTATCTCCAAAGAAACAATACAGCCGATTTATTATGCAGTGGAAAAAGTCTCAATCGAAGAGTTTTAAAAACGATGATGAATGGAATTGAAAAAGAAAAGTCAGAATACGAAAAGGTTGCGGTAAAAGTCAATTTTGATTCAGAAGGAAATAACAAAACCATTATTTCTGAATTGTCAGACCGATTATTATTTAATGTTAACGAATCGGCTCAAAAAGACATGGAAAATCTTTTGAAATACGATTTTGATCCCAAAGATCCACATGCTGATTTTGCTGTGGTCAGACTTTTTAATTACATCACAAAACTTCCAGAATATCAATTAATTTAAAAGCAGTAATCATGAACAGAAGAAATTTTCTAACATTGACAGGAACTTTCACAGGCGGACTGCTTGTGCTTCCTGAATTTTTACACGCTTTTGGTTCTCAAAACAATTTGGTTATGGGAGAACAATGTGTCGTTTTTGTGCAGCTGAATGGTGGAAATGATGGTTTAAATACTTTTATTCCGTACGATGATCCTTTGTATTATGATTTACGAACCAAGATTGCTTTAAATAAAGATTTGGTCGTTGGAAAGAATAAAGGAATGGCATTTCATCCTTCGTTAAAAGATTTTGCACAAATACAGCAAAACGGAGATTTAACGGTAATTCAGAATGTGGGTTATCCAGAACCGATTCGTTCGCATTTTAGAAGTCAGGAAATTTGGCAGACTGCAACTGATTCTAATAAATATATAAATGAAGGCTGGCTTGGAAGATTTTTAGATTTGCAATGCAACGGACATCAAGCGACTGCCGGAATCAATTTAGATTCGATTGATAATTTGGCTTTAAAAGGAGTTGAACCCAATTTTATAACCGTAAAAGATCCAGATCGATTTAAGGTAAAACCGAAAGAAGAAAATGGAACATTATCTAAAAATCCGCATTTAGATTTTGTTCGAAAAATAGCGAATTCAGTTACAGAAGGTTCAGATGAGATTCAGAAAGCTTTGGCAAAATCTAAAACAGAAATCAGTTATCCTAAAACAGAATTATCTAAAAATCTTGAATGGATTGCGCGTTTAATAAAAGGAAACCTAAATTCAAAAGTTTACTATACATCGCTCAACGGATTTGATACGCACGACAATCAGCTTTCTATTCATGAACGAAAATTAACTGATTTAAATGATTCCTTATATAGTTTCTATTCTGATTTAAAAGAAGCGCAGTTATTGCAAAATGTAACAGTTGTCGTTTTCTCAGAATTCGGAAGACGCGTAAAAGACAACGGAAGCGGAACAGATCACGGAACCGCGGCGCCAATGTTTATTATTGGAGGAAATAACAAAGGAACCATTTTAGGAAAAAATCCAAATCTAGCAGACTTAGATAATGGCGATTTGAAATACCAAATCGATTTTAGAAGTGTTTATGCGTCTTTATTAAAAGAAAAAATGAATTTTGATTATGCTAAAATCGGGATTATGAATAAACCAGTTTCGGGGTTGTTTTCATAAGTTTTGAGTGGTATCCGCAATCTTGTCATTCCGAGGAACGAGGAATCTCCGCGGAGTGATTCCGTACAGTATATTTCCAATCTTTGTCGAGCTACTTGCGAAGATTCCTCGTTCCTCGGAATGACAAGAAAGGAAGAAAAGCATGACTTTAATTCGAGAAATTAGAATCAAATGACCACAACGTTTTACACTAATTCGTGAATTCGTGGCAAAAAAACTTAGAACCTTAGCAACTCAGAACCTTAGAACCTCGTTTTAATATTCTCATTTTAAGCTGATTTTTTTATATTATCATACAAAACCTGCTAAATTTGTTAAGAAATCCTTTTTTGTTTCATAAAATGCAATCTTTTTTTTGGTGCACTAAAAATAATTTATACATTCGCAGAGAATTTAAAAAATAACACAAACAAAATGGCAAGTAACCGTTTTTATTTTAGCAACAACTTTTATTTCTTCTTTAGTAGAAGTCAGGATTGTGCTATGGTTATTTGAGATAAAAATTAAGACAAATAAAACTAATATACAATCCTGATGCAAATCAGGATTTTTTTTTGACTATATGACAACGAAAATTGCAATACAAGGTATTAAAGGATCATTTCATCATCAGGTTGTGAAAGAGTATTTCTCTGAAAATGTGGATATTGATGAATGTTTGTCTTTTGAAGAATTGATCGACAGCCTTATTGCCGGAAAATCTGATCAGGCCGTTATGGCGATCGAAAATTCAATTGCAGGGCCAATTATTCCGAATTATGCTTTGATTGACAAGAATAATTTACACATAATTGGAGAGCATTATTTAAATATTCAGCAAAATTTAATGGCTTTAAAAGGCCAGAAAATTGAAGATATAAAAGAAGTTCATTCGCACCCAATGGCACTTTTGCAGTGTATGGATTTCTTGAAGCAATATCCAAATATCAAATTGATCGAGGATAAAGATACAGCTGAAACTGCAAGAAGAATTCAGGAAAAACAATTAACCGGGATTGCGGCGATTGCAAGTGTAACGGCATCTGAAATGTACGATTTGGATATTATCGCATCATCGATTCAAACGATTAAAAACAATATGACACGTTTCGTAATCATTAAAAAGCAAAATTCATTTTTGCCGGAAAGTGAAATCAATAGAGCGTCTATTAAGTTTGAATTAGATCATAAAAGAGGAAGTTTAGCAGCGGTTTTAAATGTAATGAGTGACTGCAAATTGAATTTGACAAAAATCCAATCGCTTCCAAAAATTGAAACACCTTGGAAATATTCATTTTTCGTAGATGTAACATTTGAAAAATACGAAGATTTTGCAAAAGCCAAAGCGTTATTAAATATTATGGCTGAGTATTTTAAAGTGTTGGGAGAATATAAAAATACCAGACCGTAAGTCTTAAAGGTGGAAAGTTGATTTTAGATTTAAGATTAACAAATTAAGATTTTAGATTGTCAGGCTGAGCGAAGTCGAAGCCCACGTTCCAATTGGAAAGCCCTTCGACTTCGCTCAGGAGGACAAAAAAGAAAAAGCATATAGCTTACGGCCTAAAGCCTAAGGCATTTTTTAATAAAAAATAGAAATGATTACAACAGCAAAACGATTAGACACAGTTGAAGAATACTACTTCTCATCAAAACTTAGAGAAGTTCGTCAGTTGATGTCTGAAGGAAAATCGATCATCAATATGGGAATCGGAAGCCCTGATTTGAGTCCGTCAAAAGCAGTAATTGAAGCAGTCGCTGCAGCAATTCAAGACGAAAACGGACATGGTTATCAAAGCTATCAGGGATTACCGGAAATGAGGCAGGCGATGGCAGATTTTTATAAAGATCAGTTTGGTGTTGAAGTGAATCCGAATAATGAGATTTTACCTCTTATGGGTTCGAAAGAAGGAATTATGCATATTTCGTTAGCTTTTTTAAATGAAGGCGATCACGTTTTAATTCCGAATCCAGGTTATCCGACATATACTTCGGTAACCAATTTGGTTGGAGCGGTTCCAGTTTATTATGATTTGAAAGAAGAAAACGGATGGGAACCAGATTTTGAAGCTTTAGAAAAATTAGACCTTTCGAAAGTAAAAATTATGTGGCTGGGATATCCGCACATGCCAACAGGAGCTACAGGAAGTTTGGCGTTATTTGAAAAATTGGTTGCTTTTGCTAAAAAACACAATATATTATTGATCAACGACAATCCGTACAGTTTTGTTTTGAATGATAATCCGATGAGTTTATTGCAGGTTGAAGGCGCGAAGGAAGTGGCTTTAGAATTAAATTCTTTAAGTAAAACGTTCAATATGGCCGGCTGGAGAGTCGGAATGGTTTTAGGAAATGCTGAAATTATCGATGCAGTTCTAAAAGTAAAAAGCAATATGGACAGCGGAATGTTCTACGGAATTCAAAAAGGTGCAATCGCAGCTTTAAAATGTGATAAATCTTGGTTCGAAGACCAAAACAAAATTTACAGACGCCGTAGAGAATTAACGGAGAAATTAGCTGAAAAGTTAAACTGTAAAGTGTATAAAGAAGGAGTTGGACTTTTCGTTTGGGCGAAACTTCCAGAAGGAATCGAATCAGCAGAGAAGTTCATTGACGAAATATTATATGAGAAACATATTTTTATTACACCAGGAACCATTTTTGGGAGCAACGGTGAAGGTTATATCAGATTCTCATTGTGTGTGAAAGAAGAAAAAGTACAGGAAGCGATCGACCGATTTTAGATTTTAGAATGTAGATTTTAGATTTCAGACTTTGCGAACCTTGCGTAAATTCTTTGCGGACTTTGCGGTTAAATTAAGGTTGGAATTTGGAATTTTAAAATTGGAAATTAAAGAAAAAGTATGAAAGTATACGTAATAGGAATAGGATTAATAGGTGGTTCGATGGTGCTGGACATCAAAGACCAACATCCTGATTCGACGATTTTTGGAATCGACAGCAACGAAAAGCATTTGCAGGAAGCCATTGATTTAGGTGTTATCGACGAAGCAGGAAGTTTTGAAGATTTGGCTGAAGCTGATTTTGTAATCGTTTCGGTTCCGGTGGATGTGGCGTTGACAGTTTTGCCTAAAGTTCTGGATTCGGTAGGAGATAAAACAATTGTTTTTGAAGTGGGTTCGACTAAAAAACCAATTTGCGAAGCGGTCGCAAGTCATCCGAAAAGAAGAAATTTTATTGCCACACATCCGATAGCAGGAACTGAGTTTTCAGGACCTTCGGCGGCGATAAAAGGTTTGTTTAAAGGAAAAACAAACATTATTTGCGAAGTGGAAAAAACCACTTTTAAATTGCAGGAAAAGGCGTTAAAACTTTTCAGCGAAATCGGAATGAGGATTCGATATATGGATCCGACTTCGCACGACAAACACATCGCTTACGTTTCGCATTTATCGCACATCAGTTCTTTTATGCTTGGGAAAACGGTAATGAATAAGGAAAAAGACGAACAGGATATTTTTGATATGGCGGGAAGTGGATTTGAAAGCACCGTTCGTTTAGCAAAAAGTTCACCCGCAATGTGGACGCCGATTTTTAAGCAGAATAAAGAGCACGTTCTGGAAACATTAGAAGCATATATTTCAAATCTCAGTCGGTTTAGGGATTTGTTGAAAGAAGAAGATTATAACGCCATTTTTGAAGAAATGGAAAGCACAAATAAAATAAAAGAAATACTAAACGGATTAACAACAACTAAAAAATAAAATTAAAATTAAGATGGAAAATAAGAAAGAAATGAGAAAGTGGTTAGAAGATTTCAATTTAAATCACCCACTTGTGATAGCAGGACCATGTAGCGCAGAAACAGAAGATCAAGTATTGAAAATTGCTCATGAATTAAAAGATTCAAAAGTTAGCGTATTCAGAGCTGGAATCTGGAAACCAAGAACACGTCCAGGAGGATTTGAAGGTGTTGGTGAAATCGGATTAAAATGGTTGCAAAAAGCAAAAGCTGAAACTGGTTTATTAATGGGTACTGAGGTTGCAACTGCAGCTCACTGTAAACTGGCTTTAGAACATGATATCGACGTTTTATGGGTTGGTGCTCGTACAACTGCAAACCCTTTCGCGGTTCAGGAAATTGCTGATACTTTAAAAGGAACTGATAAAATCGTTTTGGTTAAAAATCCAGTAAACCCAGATTTAGCTTTATGGTTAGGTGGTGTTGAGCGTTTACACATGGCTGGAATCGAGAAATTAGGAGTTATTCACAGAGGTTTCTCTACTTACGAAAAAACAAAATACAGAAACATTCCAGAATGGCAGATTGCTATCGAATTGCAAAATAAATTCCCTGATTTACCATTAATCATCGATCCATCTCACATTACTGGAGATCGTAAAATGATTTTCGAAGTAACTCAAGAGGCTTTAGATTTGAACTACGATGGTATGATTATCGAAACGCACTACGATCCAGACAACGCTTGGTCTGATGCTGCTCAACAAGTTACTCCAGACGCTTTGAAACAAATTATTAAAGATTTGACGATCAGAAAAACGGATGATACTACAGATGAGTACAGCCAAAAAATGACTAAACTAAGAGCTAACATCGACGTGCTTGATGCTAACTTATTAGAATTGTTAGGAAAACGTATGAAAGTAGCTGACGAAATTGGTCAGGTGAAAAAAGATGCAAACGTTGCCATTCTTCAAAATAACCGTTGGAACGAAATCTTAGGAAAAATGATTTTGGAAGGTGAGAAAAAAGGTCTTACTGAAGAGTTTGTTTTAAGAATGTTCAAAGCAATTCACCAAGAAAGTATTGGACACCAAGAGAAAATTTTCAACGCATAATTTTCTTTCAACCATATAAGTGATATAAGGTAGTTTTAGTTTTATGAGATAGTATTTCAAAATTCTCTTATAGCATTATTTGAAAATAGATTGTTTTTTAAAATCCTCATCGTCTTGAAAAAGATGATGGGGATTTTTGTTTTTTAAAACATAGCCCAAGGTTTCAACCTTGAGGAGGCAATCAATATCCCAATCTTTGTCCCCAAGGTTGAAACCTTGGGCTATGTTTAAAATTATTCATTTATCTTTGTAGAGATTTAAGGTTTTAATTCTAAAATCTAAAATCAGAAATCTAAAGTAAAAGAATGACAGGACTCGTATACAAATCTACAGGAAGCTGGTACACCGTAAAATCTGAAAAAGGTGATTTTATAGAATGCCGTATGAAAGGGAAATTCAGAATGAAAGGTATTAAAAGTACCAACCCAATTGCTGTAGGCGATATTGTCGATTATGAATTAGAAGAAACTTCAGATACCTTAACGGGAACGATTCATAAAATTCACGAAAGAAAAAACTATATCGTTCGTAAATCGGTAAACTTGTCTAAACAGATTCATATTATTGCTTCCAATATCGATCAGGTTTTTTTGCTGGTTACTATTGATAATCCTCCGACAACCACAAGTTTTATTGACCGTTTTCTGGTTACTGCTGAAGCATACGGAATTGAAGCAGTCTTGATTTTTAATAAAATCGATACTTTAAACGAACAGACTTTAGACGATCAGCTTTATCTGCAGCACATTTATCAGGAAATTGGATATAAGTGTCTGCGAATTTCATCAACAGAAAATAAAGGCGTTGATAAATTGAAAGAAATGATGATTGGCAAAGTAAGCATGTTTTCTGGGCATTCTGGAGTTGGAAAATCTACTTTGGTAAATGCGATGGAACCAAGTTTACACTTAAAAACAACTGTAATTTCAGAACAAAGCAAACAAGGTCAGCATACAACCACTTTTGCCGAAATGTATGATTTATCTTTTGATGCAAGAATTATTGATACTCCAGGAATTAAAGGCTTCGGAATCGTTGATATGGAACCATCAGAAATCAGTGGTTATTTTCCAGAATTTTTTAAATTAAAAGATCAATGCAAGTTTAATAATTGTTTGCATAAAGAAGAACCGCATTGCGCCATAAAAGCAGCTTTAGAAAAAGACGAAATCGCTTGGTCACGCTACAACAGTTATCTTAAAATCCTCGAAGGTGACGATGAACATTATCGTACCGATACATATGGCGAAGATCGTGCAGCGAGTGATGAAACACGTAAATAATTATTAATTGTGAATGGTTAATTTTTAATTATGAATTTCATGTCTTAATTAAAAATAACAATATTAAATGTCGAGATGCACTGCAGTGCATCTAACGTCTTGATTTTAAAATCTTTTTGATCCTTGTAATCTGTGGGTAAAAATTAAAGTAAAGAATGAGAGTAATTATTCAAAGAGTTTCCGAAGCATCTGTAAAAGTTGATTCTAAAATTGTTACTGATATTCAAAAAGGATTATTAGTTCTAGTCGGAATTGAAGATACCGACACTCAGGAAGATATCGATTGGCTTGCTGGGAAAATCGTAAAAATGAGAATTTTTGGCGACGAAAATGACATCATGAACTGCTCAGTTCAAGATATTGACGGCGATATTATTGTAGTAAGCCAATTTACTCTTCACGCTTCTACAAAAAAAGGAAATCGTCCTTCTTATATAAAAGCTTCAAAACCTGAGTTTGCAATTCCGATGTATGAAAAGTTTGTGCAAGCTTTAGAAAAGGAATTTCAAAAGAAAATTCAAACTGGAATTTTTGGCGCAGATATGAAAGTTAGTCTAATAAATGATGGACCTGTTACTATTTTAATTGACAGCCAAAATAGAGAGTAAAAATTTACTAAACATTTGTTAAGATTTTCTAAAAATAATATATATTTGGAGAAAAAACTTACTAATGAAAAAACTCTTTTGCGCATTATTTTTTATCATTTTTACTGTTAATTCTTTTTCTCAAAAGATTGATTATTCGGTATTTGCAATTTCCGATAGTTTAAAAGATAATGCCAATGCAGTTACTCGTTTGGATCAGACAGATATTACGATTACTTCTCAAAGGAGTATGAACATAAAAACTCAAAGAGTTGTATCTGTTTTAAATGCCAAAGGGCAGAATGATATTGACGCATATCAATATTATGACAAGTCAACTTCTATCAAAACTATAGAAGCTATTGTTTATGATGCTTTTGGTAAAGAAATCAAAAAAATTAAAAGAAAAGATTTTAGAGACCAAAGTGCTGTAAGCGGAAGCACACTTTTTTCGGATAATCGTGTTATTTATCTAGATTATACTCCCATTTCATATCCATTTACGGTTGTTTATAATTGCGAAATCGAGACTTCGAACACCGCTTTTATTCCTCAAGAATATTTTTTGCGTGGCCATTATTTAAGTGTAGAAAAATGTGTCTTGAATGTCACTTTCCCTAAAGAGCTTGGATTCAAAAAGAAAGAATTTCGTTTCTCAGATTTCAATATCAAGAAAACGGTTGAAACCGATATGCAATTAAGTTATTTAGCCACAAATATTCCAGCTCAGAAACCAGAAGATTTAAGTCCAAATTATGCAGATCTCTTTCCTAAAGTAATGATGGGATTAGAGAATTTTCATTTGGAAGGAGTAGACGGTAAAGCAACCACTTGGGAAGCATTTGGGAAATGGTACGGCGATAAAATTTTGACAGGAACAACAAATCTGCCAGAAGAAACCAAAGCAAAAATAAAAGCACTTGTTGGAGATGAAAAAGATCCAATTAAGAAAGCAAAAATTATTTACGATTATGTGCAGAAAAAATCCAGATACGTAAATATTGCTGTTGGTATCGGCGGCTGGAAACCTATGCTTGCCAACGATGTAGATCGATTGGGTTATGGAGATTGCAAAGCATTGTCAAATTATACAAAAGCACTTTTGCAGGTTGTTGATGTTCCGTCTTACAATACGATTTTATATGGAGATCCGTACAAGAAAGATATTCAGTCCGATTTTGTTTCGATGCAAGGAGATCATATGATTCTTGCCGTTCCAAATGGTGATAATTACGTTTGGCTAGAATGTACCAGTCAAGATAATCCGTTTGGCTATCAAGGAACATTTACAGACGACCGTGATGTTTTAGTCGTGAAACCAGAAGGCGGAGAAATTGTTAGAACTAAAATCTACGATGATATAGGAAATAAACAATTGGCAAAAGGCAATTATTCGATTGATAAAGACGGAAACTTTTCTGGTGCTTTAGCCATAATTTCTGAGGGAAGTCAATATGCCCAAAAATCAAGAGTTGAAACTTTTCAGCCTAACGAAAAAGAAGAGCATTATAAAGAATATTGGGATAATATCAACAATTTGAAATTGGGTAAAATAACTTTTACAAATGACAAAGAAAATATCCGTTTTACAGAAGATGTTCGTTTAACTGCTTCTAATTATGGAGCAATCTCGGGCAATAAAATGATTTTTGTCGTTGATGCATTCAATCAATCAAGTGCCAATATTAAGCGAATAAGAAACCGAAAAAATCCATTTCAAATTCAGCGTGGTTATTTAGATAATGATGAAATCGAAATCAATCTCCCAGAAGGTTTTAGCATCGAATTTCTTCCTTCAAATTATGAACTAAAAGGAAAGTTTGGAGAATATAAAACCGAAATTATTAAAAAAGAAAATAACAAACTGACTTACAAAAGGTCTATGTTTTTAAATAAAGGCAAATACTCCAATAAAGATTACGATGAATATCGCTTATTTATGGAACAAATTTCTAGAAATGATAATGCCAAAATAATATTAACTAAGAACTAAACCGAATCCTAACCCAAAACAAACCAAAAATTACCAATGAAAATTATTAAAATACTTAGCTTGTCTTGGATTCTGTTGGTCGCGCCCAAAGCGATTTCACAGGAATTCAAATTAGGAAAAGTTTCTATTGCAGAATTAGAACAGAAAGTTCATCCTAAAGACTCTTCAGCTTCAGCTGCAATCTTGTACAAAAAAGGAGCTTCCAGAATGGAATTTGACCAGAATGAAGGTTTCTGTATTGTTACCGATGTAGAAGCTCGTATTAAGATTTATAAAAAAGAAGGTTACGAGTGGGCAAATCAAAGTGTTTGGTATTACAATCATACTAATTTAAAAGAAAAAGTATTTTTTTCTGATGCCGTTACGTATAATCTTGTAAATGGAAAAATAGAAAAAACAAAGCTGAAAAGCGATGGATCTTTTGATGAAGTTCTTTCTAAATTTAGAGGTCTGAAGAAGATTACAATGCCAAATGTAAAAGAAGGTTCTGTTATAGAATATCATTATACTATTAGATGTCCTAGCGACAATATTATTCGCGATTGGGATTTTCAAACTTCTATCCCAGTTAATTATTCTGAATTTAAGATCGCTTATCCAGAATATTACGTTTTCAAACCAAGGCAAAAAGGGTATATTTTTCCTAAAATGACAACTACTAAAAATTCTAAAAGTTTAACAATTAACAGTAAAGAAAGAGGAACTGGGCTTGTTTCGAGAACAGAATTTTATAATGATAAAATAGATTATGTAGAAACTCAGGTTACTTATGTTGCGCAAGATTTCCCTGCATTAAAAGATGAAGATTTTGTAAACAATATTGATAATTATACTTCAAGTATTGAACATGAATTATCATTAGTTCAGTTTCCTAATCGACCAGTTAAGGAACTTTCTACCGACTGGAATTCTGTAGTAAAAACAATATACGAATATGATGACTTTGGTCCAGAATTGAATAAAACAGGTTATTTTGAAGAAGATTTGAAAAAGTTTCTAGGTGGAATTACCAACCAGAACGAAAAAATCTGGGCGATTCTAAATTTTGTAAAAGGAAATGTAAAATGGAATGGCTACACAGGCTTCAGCTGCGATAATGGCGTAAGAAAAGCATATAAAGATAAAACAGGAAATATAGCCGATATTAATTTAATGCTTACTGCCATGCTTCGTTCTGCAGGTTTAACAGCGAATCCAGTTTTGGTAAGTACACGTTCTAACGGAATTGCATTGTTTCCGAACAGAAATGCCTTTAATTATGTTGTTTCTGCTGTTGAAACTCCAGAAGGTTATATTTTATTAGATGCAAGTTATAAATATTCTGTGCCAAATGTTCTTCCATTCAGAACTTTAAATTGGTTTGGAAGATTGATTAGAAAAAATGGTTCTTCTGAAGAAATAGATTTAATGCCGCATAAAACATCAAATGATATTGTTTTTATGAATTATGATATTGATGCTGATGGAAAAGTAAGCGGAAAAGCCAGAAGACAATGCACAGATTATAGAGCTATGTTGAGCAGAGAAAATTTCGAAAAATCTAAAGAAGATGAATATCTTGAAAAACTTGAAAATAGCAATAGAAAAATTGAAGTAAGCGAATATTCTAGAACTAACGAAAAAGAGTTATTATCTCCAACAATTGAATCTTATTCATTTAAAGGAGGAGATTTATCTGAAATGATTGGAGGAAAAATATACGTAAATCCGATGTTGTTTTTTGCTCAGGAAAAAAATCCGTTTAAGCAAGAAGTACGCGAATATCCCGTAGATTTTGGTTATCCGTTTCAAGATAGATTTAATATTACAATTAAAATTCCAGACGGATTTGCAGTAGAAACATTGCCGCAGCCTGTTGCTTATAACATGGAGAATAATCTAGGAAGTTTTAAATTTAATATTTTGGCAACTGATAATGTTTTGCAGTTAATGGTTGTAAATCAGATTAATGAGGCAATTATTAGCACAGAACAATATGAAATGTTAAAAGAATATTACAAAGGTGTAATAGCTAAACAAACAGAAAAAATAGTTCTAAAACGCATATAATGATGCTAAGATCGCTGCTTCTTTGTATTGCGTTATGCTGTAATACAATAAATATTCAAGCTCAGAAATATGAGCTTGGAAAAGTTACTGTTGCCGAATTAGAAGAAAAATTACATCCTGTAGATTCTTCTGCGCCTGCCGCAATTTTATTCAAAAAAGGAAAAACTGTTTTTACATATAATGAAAAAGTAGGCTTTTCAGCTGTTCATACTTATGAATTTAAAATTAAAATTTATAAAAAAGAAGGACTGAAATGGGCAGATCAAAAAGTACGTTACTACGTTGGCTATCAGAATCTGAAAGAAGATATGTTAGAGTTTTCGAATGCAGTAACGTACAATTTGGAAAATGGCAAAGTGGAGAAAACCAAGCTTGAAAGTCAAGGATTATTCAAGAAAAAAATTAATGAGTATTGGAATGAAAAAACGATAACACTTCCAAATGTCAAAGTTGGATCTATTATAGAATACAAATATATTTTAAAATCTGAAAATATTGTAGAGTTTCCTGATTTTGATTTTCAATTTGATATTCCTGTGGATTATTTTGAATACAAACCAGAATTTCCTGAGTTTTATATTTACAAAACCATTCTCACGGGAAAAAATAAAATAGAAAACGATGCGAAACTTGGGACTGGAAATCAAAGTTTTGACAATGAATATGGGCAAACGCGAACATTAAGCTATCAACAGATAAACGCTTTTTATTCTGGAAAAAATATTCCCGCTTTAATTGAAGAGCCTTATATTGATAATTTGGAGAATTATAGAGGTTCTATTAAACACGAGTTAGAACGTATCCGAATGCCAGAACAACCCGTTAAAGATTTTACAATTACTTGGGAAGGCGTTGCCACAACAATTTTTAAAGATGAAAATTTCGGGAAAGAACTTAGCAAAAGAGATTTTCTTTTAGAAGATATAAAAAAGCTGCTTGGAAATGTCGAGTCATTGGAAGAAAGAACAAATATCATTTTTAAGTTCGTTCAAGACAAAATGAATTGGAACGAAATAAATAGTTGTTTCGCAAAAAAAGGAGTTGAAAAAGCATACAAAGAACAAACGGGAAATGTTGCTGAAATTAATTTCATATTAATAAACATGCTCAAATTGGCTGGTGTTGATGCCAATCCGGTTTTAGTAAGTACAATTGAGAATGGAATTCCTGTTTATCCTACCAGAACAGGTTTTAATTATTTAATTGCGTGTGCAGAAATCGATGGGAAACAAATTTTGCTCGATGCTTCCAGAAAATATACGTCACCAAATATTCTTCCTCTAAATGTTTTAAATTGGAAGGGAAGATTAATTAAAAGCGATGGTACTTCAAAAGAAATTGATTTAGTTCCTGCTAAAGCCTCGAAAGAAGTTTCTAATATAGTAGCTGTACTAAATGCAAATGGGAAAATAGATGGAAAAGTCAGAATTCTGCGCACCGATTATGATGCTTATAGATTTAGAGTTCAGAATGCGACTAAAAATCAGGAAAATTACATCGAAAAACTAGAGCAGCAGTTAGGCGATTTGAGGATTTCTGATTATTCTGTAAGCAATAAAAACACGAATCTTTCGGATCCAATTTTAGAAACTTTTGCTTTTGAAACTAATAGTTTTGTTGAAAGCATTGGAGGAAAATTATTTATAAATCCGATGTTGTTTTATGCAAAAGCGAAAAATCCTTTTGTTCAAGAAAAAAGGCAAATGAGAATTTATTTTGGTTATCCAAACCTAGAGAAAATCCTAATTAATTTAGAAATTCCCGAAGGTTATGATGTCGAAGCGCTTCCAAAACCAGCAAAATATGTGTTTTTGGATAATTCTATTATTGTAATGATGAATATTTTAAAAGATGGAAACAAAATTCAGTTTAGTTTTTCTAAAGACATAAACAGTAGTATTTTTGCGGCAGATGACTATGATTCATTAAAAATGCTTTTTCAAAAAATGATTGTAAGTCTGGATCAAAAAATTATTCTCAAAAAAATATAACCAATGAATTTTCGTTCCCTTGCTGTTTTCTTTTTTTTAGTTTTTTCATTTAACGGAATTAACGCTCAAAAGTTTGAATTAGGAAAAGTAACAATTCAGGAATTGACGGAAAAAGAAAATCCTAAAGATACTTCTGCGCCAGCTGCGATTTTATTTAAAAAAGGAAGAACTTTTTTTACTTATAATGAACAAAGCGGTTTTCTTGCCAATCATATTTATGAGTTTCGAGTAAAAATTTATAAAAAAGAAGGTTTAAGCTGGGCGACTCAAAAAGTTTCTTACTATGTTGGTTACGAAAATTTAAGAGACGATAAAGTAACTTTTTCTGATGCAGCGACTTATAATCTTGAAAATGGAGCAGTTGTAAAAACAAAATTAAACAGTGAAGGCAGCTTTAAAGAAAAAGTAAATAAGAATTGGAATGTTGCTTCAATTGCTTTGCCAAATGTAAAAGTCGGTTCTGTGATTGAATTTAAATATACTTTAAAGTCAGAAGATTTGGTTCGTCTCCCTGATTTTGATTTTCAATACGAGATTCCAGTAAATTATTTCGAATACAAATCTGAAATTCCAGAATTTTTTATTTATAAAACACTTCTTGTCGGAACTTATAAACCAGAAATGAGTGCCGATGTTGAGCCTATCAAACAAGTTTACGGAAGTAATTACAAGCAAATTAATAGTTTTTATTCTGGAGTAGATGTTCCAGCGCTTCAAGAAGAGAATTTCGTTAATAACATAAATAATTTTAAAGGCTCAATTCAAAATGAATTAGAGTTAAAAAGATTTCCAGACAAACCAGTCGTAAACTATACTAAAACTTGGGAAGGATTGGCTGAGTCAACTTACAAAGATGCTGATTTTGCAAAAGAACTGGGCAATAGAAGTTTTTATGAAGAGGATTTAAAGAAAATTCTATTGAACGTAAATTCGCCTAAACAACGATTAGATACAATCTTTAAGTTCGTTCAAAACAGAATGAACTGGAATAAAAAGAAAGGCTATTATGTTGATAAAGGAGTTAAAAAAGCGTACGAAGAAAAAACAGGAAATACAGCAGAAATCAATCTGTTGCTAATTTCTATGCTTAAGACTGCAAAAATACAAGTGCATCCTGTTTTGGTTAGTACAGTAGAAAATGGAGTTCCAGTTTTTCCTAACAGAACGGTTTTCAATTATCTTATCGCCGCCGCAGAAATAGATGGAGAGCAAATTTTGCTGGATGCAACGAGTAAGTTTACAGTTCCAAATATTCTTCCGTTGAATGTTTTAAATTGGAAAGGAAGATTGATAAAAGAAAACGGAAGTAGTGAAGAAGTCGAATTAATTCCGAGTAAATTTTCGGTAATCAATAATACTATAAGCGCATTTATTGATCCGCAGCAAGCTAAAATAGAGGGAAGTTTATCTTTGCAAAAAACAGATTATAATGCTTTAATTTTTAGAGAGAAGTTCGGCACAAAAACGAATGAAAACAATATTGAAAAATTAGAACAGCAATTTAATGGTATTGAATTAGAAGATTATAGAGCAGAAAATCAAGATTTATTAAAACCTGTAACAGAAAAAGCATCTTTCAGTATTGACAAAGCATACGATATAATTGGAGGAAAATTATTTCTGAATCCGTTATTGTTTTTTGCCTATAAAAGCAATCCTTTTAAATTAGAAAAAAGACAAATGCCAATTTATTTTGGTTTTCCAGAACAGCGAAAATTCAATTTGTTTTTGCAAATTCCAGAAGGCTATAAAGTTGAGTCATTGCCTTCTCCGATAAGAATTGTAATGGAAGATAAAGCAGCTTCTTATACAATGAATATCATGTCTGATGAAAATCAAATACAAATTAAAGTTACACAAGAAATAAGTAAAGCTATCTTTGCAGCTGAAGATTATAGCATGATAAAAGATTTTTTTCAGAAAATAATCGAAATTCAAAATGACAAAATAATTCTTAAAAAGACCTAGAAGATGGATTTGAAAAATGCACAGTTAGATGTAGATACTTGGATAAAAGAACACGGTGTTCGTTACTTTAACGAATTGACAAATATGGCTCAATTAACAGAAGAAGTTGGTGAAGTTGCCAGAATCATTGCGCGTCGTTACGGAGAACAATCTGAAAAAGAAAGTGATAAAAATAAAGATTTAGGCGAAGAATTAGCAGATGTTGTTTTCGTAGTTTTATGTTTAGCCAATCAAACAGGAATCGATTTGCAAGCGGCTTTTGACAAAAAAATGGACTTAAAATCGGTTAGAGATAAAGATCGTCACAAAAACAATGATAAATTGAAATAATTGTGAAATATCGCTCATAAGTTTTGAATTATGGGTTTTCAATTTTGAATTATGAATGGGGAGTGGTAAATTGCGGGGCTGAATTATGTTTCTAATCATTCATAATTCATAATTCACAACTTACAATTAAAAAAATGAATTTAAAATTAAGCACGAATTCAATTTTCACTATTGATGATTCGCAACTAAATATCACGGGTTCAAAAAGCGAAACGAACCGTTTATTGTTACTAAAAGCATTATTTCCAAATATTACTTTAGCCAATACTTCAAACTCAGATGACAGCGAAGTAATGCAAAAAGCTTTAGCAGGAAATGACGAAATTGTTGATATTCACCACGCAGGAACTGCAATGCGTTTTCTTACTGCTTATTTTTCTGTTAACGAAGGCAGAGAAGTAGTTTTAACGGGTTCAAGTAGAATGCAAGAACGTCCAATCAAAATTTTGGTTGAAGCTTTGGCACAATTAGGCGTTGAAATCACTTATGAAAAAGAAGTTGGTTATCCGCCAATCCGAATTAAAGGAAAAAAAGTTACGGCTTCAAAAGTTACTTTGGCAGCAAATGTCAGCAGCCAATATATTTCGGCACTTTTATTAGTGGCTTCAAAATTAGACAATGGTTTAGAATTGACTTTAGAAGGAGAAATTACTTCAATTCCATATATCAAAATGACGTTAGCTTTATTGGCAGATTTAGATATAAAAACAAGTTTTGAAGGAAATGTAATTAAAGTTTTCCCTAAAGAAGCGGTTGAAACAAAAGAAATGGTTGTAGAATCAGATTGGAGTTCGGCTTCTTATTTCTTTAGTTTAGTGGCATTATCCGATGCGGCAAAAATTACTTTAAGCAGTTACAAAGAAAACAGTCTTCAAGGAGATTCTGAATTGGTTTCTCTTTATGCAAAAATGGGCGTAAAAACGACTTTCCAAAACAATAAAATGACTTTGGAAAAAGTTGCTGGATTTAATTATCAAGATGTAAATTTTGAGTTGAATAATACTCCAGACATTGCGCAAACTATTGTTGTGACTTGTTTAGGTTTAGGAATTGGTTGTCATTTAACGGGACTTCATACTTTAAAAATTAAAGAAACAGACAGATTAGAAGCTTTGAGAATTGAGCTTACAAAATTGGGAGCAAATATTTCGGTCACTAACGATAGTTTGACCTTGAAGCGTTCAGAAAATATTAATCAAGACGTACATATTGCAACTTACAACGATCACCGTATGGCAATGGCTTTTGCACCTTTAGCAATTAAAGTTCCAATTATTATTGATGATGCCGAAGTAGTTTCAAAATCATACCCAGATTTTTGGGACGATTTAAAAGCTTTAAACTTTCATGTTTCAGAATTGTAAAAAAAATTGAACCATATAAGTTATATAAGTTCATTTAAATAAAAAACTTAATAAAGATTAAAATATAGCCTCTGGTTTCAACCAGAGGTTTTTTTATGCGCATTACAAAGCAAACCCGATAGGTTTTAAAATCTGTCGGGTTTAATGGTTAGTTTATAAAAAAACAATTAAATGAACTTATATAACTTATATGGTGAAAAAAACATTTTTATGGTGTTCCAAACCACCACTAAATCAAGGACTTTTGAAAATAAACGTCAAAACACTTGACAACGCCTATCTCACAATCGTATATTTGCAACCGATTTAAAATTTTAGATAAAGGAATCTAAGATTGATATTTTAAAATCTAACTTCAAATATGAAATTATCACACTTCAATTTCAATTTACCGAAAGAACTTTTGGCTGAATTTCCAGCAGAAAATAGAGATGAATCTCGTTTAATGGTAATTGACCGTCAAAAAAACACTATCGAACATAAAATGTTTAAAGACGTTATCAACTATTTTGATGACGGAGACGTTTTAATTTTAAATAATACAAAAGTTTTCCCTGCGCGTTTGTACGGAAACAAAGAAAAAACAGGAGCTAGAATTGAAGTTTTCTTGTTAAGAGAATTGAATTCAGAACAACGTCTTTGGGACGTTTTAGTAGATCCAGCTAGAAAAATCCGTATCGGAAACAAACTTTATTTTGGTGATGACGATTCGTTAGTTGCTGAGGTAATTGACAATACAACTTCTCGTGGAAGAACGTTACGTTTCTTATATGATGGTTCTTATGAAGAATTCAGAAACAAATTGACTGAACTTGGAGAAACTCCAATTCCTAAATACATCAACAGAGAAGTTACTGCTGAAGATGCTGAAAGATACCAAACAATTTACGCAAAAGAAGAAGGAGCTGTAGCGGCGCCAACTGCTGGTTTACACTTCTCGAAACACCTTTTGAAAAAATTAGAAATCAAAGGAGTAAATTTTGCTGAGGTAACTTTGCACGTAGGTTTAGGAACTTTTAATCCAGTTGAAGTTGAAGATTTATCTAAACACAAAATGGATTCTGAGGAATTAATTATCACTCAAGCAGCTTGTGATATTGTAAATGAAGGAAAAGCAAAGAAAAAACGTATTTGTGCTGTAGGAACAACTTCTATGCGTGCAATCGAAAGTTCTGTTTCTTCTGCAAATACTTTAAATCCTTACGAAGGCTGGACAAATAAATTTATTTTCCCTCCTCACGATTTCAGTATTGCAAACTGTATGATTACTAATTTCCACACACCAAAATCAACATTGTTAATGATGATTTCTGCTTTCTGTGGTCACGATTTAATGAAAAAAGCATACGAAGAAGCAATCAAAGAAGGATATAAATTCTATTCTTACGGAGATGCAATGTTAATTCTTTAATTAGAATTTATATTAAAAATAAAAACCCGACAGTATTTTTAGAATCTGTCGGGTTTTCTGTTTTTACTGGTTTCAAGTTTCAAGTTTTAGGTTTGACTTTCGTTGAGAAATTTAAAAGCAAAGTTCGCAAGGTTTTTTTATCAAGATTAATGTTTACAAACGCAAAGTTCGCAAAGCTTTGCGTTCTTTTGCATCTGACAAACACAAACTGAGCAAAAAGTCTTTGCGAACTTTGCGTTAAATCACATGCAACATTTCAACTTGAAACTTTAAACCTTAAACAAAACAAACATTTTTTGTTATTTTAGCAGACAAAACAAAAACACAATGACTTTTCAAAATACACGCGAATTTGCACGAGAGCTAGATTCGAAAGACACATTAAACCATTATCAGCAAGAATTTATTTTTCCAAAAGTTAACGATAAAAAAGTAATTTACTTTACAGGAAATTCATTAGGATTACAGCCAAAACGTACCAAAGCTTATATTGATGAAGTAATGAACGACTGGGCAGAACTTGCTGTCGAAGGTCATTTTTACGCAGAAAAACCTTGGTGGGATTATCAAGAAAGATTTGCAGAACCTTTGAGTAAAATTGTGGGAGCGCTTCCATCTGAAGTTACGGTAATGAATACCTTGACGGTAAACCTTCATTTACTGATGGTTTCTTTTTATCAGCCAAAAGGAAAACGTTACAAAATTATCTGCGAAGAGAAAGCTTTTCCTTCAGATCAATATATGTTTCAAAGTCAAGTACATTTTCATGGATACAAACCAGAAGATGCAATTGTAGAAATCAAACGTCGTGAAGGCGAACACAATATTCGTCTAGAAGATGTTTTAGCCAAAATTGAAGAAGTTGGAGATGAATTAGCTTTAGTTTTAATAGGCGGAGTAAATTATTATACCGGACAAGTTTTCGATATAAAAACTATTACTGCTGCTGGACAAAAAGCCGGAGCAAAAGTAGGCTGGGATTTAGCGCACGCAGCAGGAAATATCAAATTAGAACTTCACGATTGGAATGTAGATTTTGCTGCTTGGTGCAGTTATAAATATATGAATTCAGGGCCAGGAAATGCTTCTGGAGTTTTTGTTCACGAAAAACACCATAATTCAGATTTGCCAAGATTTGCTGGTTGGTGGGGACACAACAAAGAACGCCGTTTTAAAATGGAACCAAACTTTGATCCTGTTCACGGAGCAGATGGTTGGCAGATTAGTAATCTTCCGGTTTTGTCTTTAGCGCCATATTTGGCTTCTGTTGAAATGTTTGCTGAGGTCGGAATGGAAACTTTAATTAAAAAACGTGATCATATTACTTCTTATTTAGAATTCATTCTTCACGAAATTGACAAAGAAGTTGCAGGTAATTTCGAAATTATTACACCATCAAATCCAGAAGAAAGAGCTTCTCAATTATCTGTTTTTCTTCATGGAGAAGGAAGAAGTTTGTTTGATTATTTAATGAAAAATGGAGTAATTACAGACTGGCGTGAACCAAATGTAATTCGTCTGGCTCCGGTTCCTTTGTATTGTTCATATGAAGATATGTACGATTTCGGACAAATTCTGAAAAAAGGAATTTTAGGGAAATAAAAAAATAATCTCGCAAAGACGCGAAGTCACAAAGATTTATTTAATTACTATTTTTAATCACACTATTTGTCATTTCGAGGAACGAGAAATCTCCGCAAGTAACTCTGCAACGAAAGTCCAATCTTTGTAGAGCTTCTCGTGGAGATTTCTCGTTCCTCGAAATGACAAAAATGAGAAAAAACTTTGCGTCTTCGCGACTTTGCGAGATTAAAAACATTCAGCTTCAAAAATTAAAAAAATCTGCTAGAAAAAACAAAATCTTCTAATCTTATAAACTTTCTAAAGAATTCTGTAATAACAATTATAGCAGATATTCCGTATTTTGTAGTGTACAATTTTAAATAACTACAATCATGAAAGGCTTATATATTTTATTAGCAGCAATAATTTTTACTTCTTGCCAACAACAACAAAGCAAAGAAGATATAAATAAAGCCAAACAAGCCAGTATTGATTCAATGAAAGTTGAGATTAACAAACAACGCGTTATCGATTCAATGAAGACTGAAATGGCTAAGATAAAAGAGGAACAAAAAGTTGAATCTGAAAAAGTAGTTGTTGTACATCAGCCAGCAAATGGAAATGCATCAACAACGACAACTACTACGAAAAAGAAAGGTTGGAGTGCAACTGCTAAAGGCGCTGTTATTGGTGCAGGGGTTGGTGCTGCAACTGGAGCAATTGTCAGTAAGAAGAAAGGTGAAGGCGCTATCATTGGTGGTTTAGCAGGAGCTGCTTTAGGAACAGGAACTGGAGCTGTTATTGACAGTAAAAACAAGAAGAAAGAATAGTTATTTTATAAATAAAAACAAACCCCAAATTAGATTCTAATTTGGGGTTTTCATTTTAAACCAACTCTGAAACGGGAATTTTAATACCAACTAATTCTGATTTATAAAAATCGAGTTGATTAAGGTCGCCTTTAAAAGACATCGTCGATTCAAATAAATTTTTATAATACTCAATTCCATCTAACAGATTAGTTTTAAAAGTATTCCATTTCTTAAGTTGAGCATTTGTTAGCTCTCCAGAAATAGATTGAATTTCATTTCGAAAATAATCGATATACATTTTTAATTCCTTCACAAATAAATTCGGGCGATCTGTTCTTAAAACTGATTTTCCCTGATAAATGTGCTGAACCATTTGTTTCAAAGAAACTTCTTGATCAAAATAAGCCAAATTCGGACCTGGACAAATTACGACGCCTTGCGCTTGACCTTTTATTTTAATATCATTTTCGAGATAAGATGCATTCGCCAAACCAACACACAAACAGGATTTTTCGGTAATCTTGATTTTGCTTTTTTCAAATTCATCAGCAGATAAAATATCTTTTCTACTTTCTAATTCTTCAAGTTTAATATCTTGATATTTTTTAGAAGCTGTACAAATTCCATGCGGATCGTATTCTTTGCTTAAAGCCAAGAATTTTTTCGGACAAGAACTTCCCGCTTTATTTTCGTGAATACGTTTTTGTTTTAAAAACTCGTTTGTTGTGCCTTTCAAAGTATTAAACGGAACTCCCAAAGGTGAAATATTACTCAAGTAAAAATCATCTTCTTTAGCATTTATCAATAAATTTCGTGTTTCCTGATCGACAGAAGTGGCTTCTGGAACTAATAAAAATGGTGAACCCCAACCTACAGAATCGACTTTATATTCGTCTAATAAAAATTCATGTTCTTCTGCGGTTCCAACACCACCTTGAACAGTGATTTTTAATTCTAAAGGTTTTTCTGAAAAATGATGATTTTTTAGCTGTAACGCTTTAATCATTAAATCGTGAGCCGATTGTACCAATTGTTCTTTTTTTTGCTTGAATTCTTCTAAAATGGTGCCCAGTAAGAGTCCGTCGGTAGCAAAGGCATGTCCGCCGCAGTTTAATCCAGATTCAATTCGATATTCTGAAACCCAAAGCCCTTTTTTTGCTAGAAAATTTCCCTGAATCATAGCCGATCTAAAATCGCTGACTTTTAGAATAATTTTCTTTTTAAGATAGTTATTTTCATTCGGAAAAAAATCTTTGAAGTTTTCAAAGTAACCAAACAATCTCGGATTCATTCCTGCAGAAAGAACAACTGAAGATTCTAAATTACTATTTGCAAAACCTCGTAAAGCGGCATGTGCGTCATTAAATTCAACTGGAAGCTGTTCGTTTTTTACAAAATTATCTTTATCTAATTTCGTCATAATATTCACGTCAATTTCTCCAGGAAAAAGATGTGATTCGATATAATTCTGAATGTTTTCTTTAAAAGAAATTCCATCGTCTAATAAATTCTGAAATCCTTTTTTGATGTCAGAAGTATTGGGCAACATTGATATGAAATTTTCTAGAGCCGTTTTGCTTTCTGCGAGTTCTGTTTTGAAACTTTCGAATTTTTCTTTTACGATTTTATCAACTAGATTTAAATAAGAAGTAATTCTTTCTGCACGATAATCGTGAAATTTCTGAGTGATTTCTTCGTACGGAATATTAAACTTATTGCTATAAAAGTTACGCATTTTCTCAATTAAATCATCATCAGCAAGAGCAACAACAGACGAAATCCCATATTGTGCCACTCGTATCGGGCTGTCTATCGTATAGGCAAGTCCCATTACCGGAATATGAAAAGTGTGTAAGGGTGTTTTGGTCATTTGTTTTTAGATTAAAATAGAGACAAATGAAAAACAATAATTTTTTTTAAAAGCTGATAATTGTCAGGTTTGTGGGTAAAGTTTTATCGTCACTAATTATCCTCAATTTTGTCATTCCGAGGAACGAGGAATCCTCGTAAGAAACTCTATAAAGTTTATCCACATGAATATCCGCCAAGGTCTTTCCTCAATATTGTCATTCCGAGGAACGAGGAATCTTCGTAAGTAGCTCCGTAAAGCATTTAAATGTTTTTTTTAAAGAAAAATCTTATATTTTATTAAAAACAATTACTTTTGCCAAATGCAATTTTCAGAAGGTTATCACAGATACTACATCTATATTATTAAAAACAAGTTCAAAACTGTATTTTATACTGGAGTAACAAATAATTTAAGACTTCGTTTAAATCAGCATGGAGAAAATATTACAGGAGACAACAAAACTTTTGCGTCGAAATATAATGCTAAATTTCTTTTGTATTATGAAAAATTCACTTGGATTCAGGAGGCAATAAGTCGTGAAAAAGAAATAAAAGGCTGGAAAAGAGATAAGAAAATAGAATTGATTAAAAAGATTAATCCAGACTTAGATTTTTTGAATTATATTTTTAGTTGACTTACTTTGTCGAGATACTTTGTAGAGTTTCTAACGAAGATTCCTCGTTCCTCGGAATGACAAGATTGAGGGAAATCTTTGCGTTTTTATATCAAAATCTTCTTCAAAGACTCCGCAATACTTCTCCATAAAAAGTTGTAGAACGATTTTTCTTGAATTCTTTCTATTTCAACTTCGGCGGTTTTTGCTTTGTCTTTAGAATCGTCTTTTACAAATAAATTTACAACCGCGCTTTTCAGTTTGGCTTCTTTTTCAGGATTTTTCTTTTTATATAATTTCACTTTCAAATCATCGTAATCCAGAGAAGCATTTCCTTTTGAAATATTATCATTTCCGTAGAAATTAAAACGGTATTTATTGAAAGTTCCTGTAAACGAAGCATTCATATAAGGTTTGCTGAATTGCCCCATCGCTCGAACATCAAAATTTGAAATCACGCCTTGAATATGAAAACCGTCGTTTTTGTCTAAAACATTAAAACTCCAATCGACATCAAGCGGAGAATTTTTCATGAAAATGGTTTTTATTTTGATTTTTACATCAGCAGTTTTTTTCAAACCAAAACCACTTCGCAGATTTGTTGCCTGCAAATTAAATTTGTCAAAATTTAAAATTCCTGGACCTTTAGAAAAATCAATTTCTTCTTCGTAAACCAATTTAGATTTTAAAACCTGAAGGGTATCAATTTGAAGCGGGAATTTTAAATTTCGCAATAAATGATTGTAAAGATATTTTTTGCTCAAATCATCTTTTGGCATTTTTCCACGATAAATATTCGCATCAAAATGATTGATTACTAATGAATTTGCTTTGAAGAAAAAACGATCATTTTTAAATCCCCAATCCATTTTTGAAACTTGTGCCGAATCGAATTTTAAGGTATAAATGTCTTTTTCTTTTTCTAATCTTTTTGTAAATTCTCGTCGGTTAAACTGCGGAATATTAGAAAAATTATTGATTTTTAGAAAGTTCTTTTCGGTGCTTATTTTTCCGATATTAATGTGATAAAAAATACTCGGTCTGTAAAATAAGCTATCAATTACCAAAGCATAACTTTTATACTGAATCGGAATTTTTTCTTTTAGAGTGGCATCAGTTATTAAAATTCCTTCTAGTTTTAAGAGGATTTTTTTAACGCTAAAAATTGGTTTTTGAGTGTCTAAAGAAACTACATCAACAGTTCCGTCATTGATGTAAATGTTTGAAACGGCGACAATTTTCCGAAAAGGATCGACAATTTCTTTTTGAATGCTTTTACTGTTATTGATTAATTTTTCGCCTTTTTTATATAAAATAATTCGCGGTTTGTTGATAATAATACTTTCTGCCTGAATAATATCGCGAAAAGCCAAATCCCAGATGTTGAAATGTTTTATGGTAATGGATTCAATTTTAGAAAAAAGTCCGTTTTTACTATCTTTAGGTTCGTTTTTCGGATTTACCAATAAAGTCTGAGCGTAGATATTTCGAGAAAAAAGCGAAACCTCAATCTTTTCATAATTAATATTATAAGCTGTTTTGTTTTTCTCGTGAATGATAATCGGAAGTTGTTTTTTGATCCAATAATTCAGTCCGACATTCGCCAGAAGTAGAATTACAAGTAAAGAAATTACTCCAATTGCTATTTTTTTATAGATTGACATTTATAGTATTAATTTTAAATACATAAATTTAGACTTTTAATGCACGTTTTCTTTTATAAGATTTTAGAGAAAAGTTATATCATTTTGAATTTTTTATCCTTTTTACGTTTTTAGAATATGAGAATACTTAAAAAAATCCTGCTGACTTTATTGGTTATTATTGTGTTGATTTCAATTGGTTTGTTTGCTTATATTTTTCATTTAAAACCAAAATATGAAGGTGAAGTGCAACTCAAAAATCTAGAAAAAGAAACCACAGTTTATTTTGATGATTTTGGAATTCCTCACATTTACGCTGATTCTGAAAAAGATGCCATGACGGCTTTAGGTTATGTACACGCGCAAGAAAGATTATGGCAAATGGAATTATTGCGTCGAATTGCGCCAGGACGATTGTCAGAAATCTTCGGAGGTGTCGCACTTAAAAATGATAAATTTTTTGCGGGAATTGGTATCGAAGAAGCTTCAGCGAAAGCCATTGCCAAATTAGATAAAAACAGTGAAAGTTATAAACTGACGCAAGCATATTTAGACGGAATTAATCAATATTTAGATGAAGGAACAACGCCAATTGAGTTTACTTTGGTTGGAGTAAAAAAGCAAAAATTTACCATAAAAGACGTTTATAATATTTTCGGATATATGTCTTTTAGTTTTGCAATGGCTCAAAAAACAGATCCGTTATTGACAGATATTAAAAACAAATATGGCGTTGCGTATTTGAAAGATTTAGGCATTGAAGGCGAATTTAATAACACGAAAATCAAAGTCTCAAAAGAGAAAACAGAAGAATATACCGAGATTTCAAAAACAATAACGGCAATGTTAGATCAATCTCCAATTCCGCCTTTTGTTGGAAGTAATAGTTGGGTTGTTGGACCTCATAAATCGAAAACAGGGAAAGTTATTTTTGCGAATGATCCGCATATTGGGTTTTCTCAGCCTGCAACTTGGTACGAAGCGCATATCGTAACGCCAAAACAGGAATTATATGGATGTTATTTGGCTGGAACTCCATTTCCGCTTTTGGCGCATAACAGAGATTACGCGTACGGTTTGACAATGTTTGAAAATGATGATATTGATTTTTACCAAGAAAAAAATAAAACGGGTGATGTAACTCAATATCAAACTCCAACAGGTTTTAGTAAATACGAAATCAGAAAGAAAACCATTAAAGTAAAAGATTCTTCAGATGTTGTGATGACTTTTAAAATAACGCGTCACGGTTCAATTATGAATGATTTGATGGAACGTCTAGAAAAGAAAAATCCGATTGCAATGTCATGGACTTATACTCGAGAACCGATTCAGATTTTAGATGCAGCTTACGGACTTTCGCATGCTAAAAATATTACGGATTTTAAAAAATCGGTTAGTTTAATTGCGGCTCCAGGTTTAAACGTAATGTACGGAGATGCCAAAGGAAATGTTGGTTGGTGGGCAAGCGGAAAATTATATCGACACAATGAAGGCGTTAATACACATTTAATTTTAGACGGTGCAAGCGGTAAAGATGATATTACGAGGTTTTTAGATTTTGAACAAAATCCGTCGGCAGAAAATCCGAAATGGGGTTATGTTTATTCTGCAAATAATCAGCCAGAAGCAATTGATAATGGTTATTTATATCCAGGATATTATTTGCCAGAAGATCGCGCGAAAAGAATTTCAGGAATTTTAGATGCAAAATCAGATTGGGATAAAGAAGCAATCAGTAAAATGATTTATGATAATACTTCTGATGTTGCAGTTGGCGTAGTAAAAGATTTAATTTCTAGTTTAGATTCAAAACCGCTTTCAAACAAAGAAAAAGAAGTAATTACAGTTTTGAAATCTTGGAAAGGAACAACAAATCTAGAGGACGTTGCACCAACGATTTACAACAAATGGATTTATTTATACTTGAAAAATACATTTGAAGACGAAATGGGCAAGGAAAATTTCGACTTGTTTACAGGAATTTCACTTGGAAAACAAGTTATTGCCAATCAAATTAAAAATGAAAATTCGGTTTGGTGGGATAATATAAAAACCAAAAATATAAAAGAAACGAGAACAGAAATTGTTTCGAAATCTTTTCATGACGCCGTTGCTTCATTACAAAATCAATTGGGAGAAAATATTTCAGAATGGAATTGGGGAAAAGTGCATACCGTAGAACACGAACATCCGTTAGGAAAAGTGGCAGCACTTCGCGGATTATTTAATGTCGGGCCTTTCAATTCGCCAGGATCAAATGAAGTAATCAATAATTTATTTTTCGGATTTAACGACGAAGGAAAATATTACACAAAAGGTGGACCTTCAACAAGAAGAATTGTAGATTTTGCAGATGTAGAAAACAGTTGGAGTATTTTACCAACAGGACAATCTGGAAATCCGTTCAGCAAACATTACGACGATCAGGCTGAAATGTACAACGCTGGAAAGTTCAGAAAAATGAAATTGAATAAAGATGAAATTATAAAAACTTCGACTAAACTGGTTTTCAAACCGAGAAATTAGTTTCAGGTTTCATGTTTAAAGTTTCAAGTAGATCCAAAACTTAATAGCAAAGGTTCAAAGGTTTCAATAAAAACCTCTGAACCTTTGTCTCTTTGAGCCTTTGTCCCTTTCAAAAAAAAACTACTTCGAAATCTCAGCTAAAACTTTTTTTCCGTTTTCGTTTGTCGGATCCAATTCTACTGATTTTTTATAATTCGTGATAGCTAATTTTTTATCGCCGTCAGCTAAATAAGCTTCGCATAAACTATCGTAAGCATTTCCTGATTTTGGGAAATTTTCAGTATTTATTTTAAAAACTTCAATAGCTTCTTTCTTTTTTCCATCTTGTAATAACTGATAACCAACACGATTCATGTCGTTTTCTTTTATTGCATAAGAAGGATCATTTCTTAGTTTCTTATAAGTTTCAGTTCCGGTTGCAGCACCTTTTTCATTATAAATATCCAATAAATCTAAAGCCAATGATTTCTTAGGCTGATTAAAAGGCTGATTGTATAAAATTGCGCGAATTGCGTCGTTCATTTCGCCTAAAACAGTTCCACCAGTATTATTCAATAAAACAATTAGATTTTTATCTGAAGGATATCTTGAAATGATGGTGTTGAAACCATTAATTCCACCGCCATGTCCTATGGTTTTTAGTTTGCCTTTGTCGCCATTTTCAACTTCATCAACAAACCAACCGTAACCGTAAGACGCTTTTCCCACGCTTATATAAGGTTTAAAAAGAGATTCCATAGATTTTGCCGAAAGAAGTTTATTCGTATACAATGCCTGATCCCATAAATACAAATCTTCTACACTAGAATACAAAGATCCTGCAGCATACGGAATACTCATGTCAAGATACGCCGCATTTACAATTTGTTTTCCGTGTTTTTCGTAACCAGCGGCTCTGTTTTTTAAAATTACATCGCTGTGATCGTAACCAGAATTAACCATTTTTAAAGGCGTAAAAATAATTTCTTGCAAATATTGTTCGTATGTTTTGCCAGAAACTTTTTCTATAATATAACCAAGTAAAAAATAACCAGAATTGCTGTAATTGAATTTTTCGCCAGGCGTAAATTCAAGCGGAAGATTTGAAAACGTTTTTACAAATTCTTCGGGTGTATAAGGATTTCTAGATTTGTCTTTAAAGAAATTTGGCGCATTAGTATAATTTGGAATTCCAGAAGTATGCGTTAATAAATGATGCGTGGTAATTTTATCTCCATTTTCTTTTGGATAATCTGGTAAATAAGTTGTAATCGGTGCGTCTAATTTTAATTTTCCTTCTTCGGCTAATTTTACAATTAAAAGAGCTGTAAACTGTTTAGTGATAGAACCTAATCTAAATTTTGTATCGGGTTGATTTGGAATATTCCATTCCATATTTGCAGAACCAAATCCTTTTTTGAAAATGACTTTCCCGTTTTCGGCAACTAGAGCCGAACCATTAAATTGTCCGTATTCGTTGTATTTGTTTAAAAGCTGCTCGATTTGTTTTGCTTTATCTTGAGCAAAAGCGCTTAATGTGCTGAATTGAAAAGCAGCAAAAAGCAGAATAAGTTGGATTGATTTTTTCATGATGATGGTTTTGGATTAATGAAATAATTCGTTTTTGATTGATGATTGAAACTTGGTAACAAAAAGGTATTCAGTATGTTAAATCTAAATTATGATTTTTTTTTACTAGAATTTAATTATGTCTTCCAAAGTTTAGACGATTGTTTTTTGGTTTGGTTTCAAGATTTGCTATTTTTTTTCATAAAAAAGTAGAGCACAAACCAAAACTGCTTTTACAGAAGGTCTATGCTCATAACTAACAAATGTCTTTATGTCTAAATTAAGCAAGCAATTTGCTTAAGAACACTAATGCAAGAATGAAAAGCTTTACCATTTTATCTAGAATTAGAACATTATAAATCTTTAATTATTTGGTTTCGATATCGACTATTTTTCTGCCGTTTTTTCCTAAATAATGCACAACGATATTTTCATAAATTTTATAGCCGTCATCAACATTGGTAAAAATGATTAAACCTTGTTTTGTTTTTGGAAGTAAAATAAAAATAGTCTGAACGCCTTTGTCTGCACCGCCATGTGAAAGGGCATAATTTTCGTTTCCTAAATCATAAATTTCAAAACCAAGACCAAAATATTTGTCTTTTTTTGTAGAAACTTGATGCGAAATCATGTCGTCAAAAACCTTTTTGTTTAAACCGTCACTATTCATTACGCTGCACAAAAACGTTCCGTAATCTTGAATCGTTGTTAGTAAATCGTCGGCGGCGCTTGCGGTTTTATTTTTTGTAGGTTCGTAGGCATTTCCGTTTTTATCGTAATTGACGGCATATCTCGAAAGATCAATTTTATCATTCCAAACCAATTGAGAATCATTCATTTTCAAAGGTTCGAAAATTAATTCAGATGCCAATTGATCTAAAGTTTTATGGAATTTCTTTTCTAAAGCTTTTCTCAAATATTCAAAACCTTCGCCAGAATATTGGTATTTTGTTCCAGGTTTAAATTTAAAATCCAGTTTTTTAGAATCATTAAAATCCCTCCAATTCGGAAAACCAGTTTGATGACTCAAAACAATTCTAGTCGTCAATAATTTCAAATAATGATCTTTTGCAATATCTGGATCTGTCCAATATTTATAAAGCGGTTCATCTAAATCCCATTTTCCTTGCGAAACCAATTTTAAAGTTACAATTGCTGTAACAGGTTTTGTTAACGAAGCGACGTTCCAAATTGTATTATATGGTGCAGAAACGCCTCTTTTAAGATTGCCGAAAGTTTTTACCTGCTTTAGTTTTCCGTCAGAAATAATTCCAAGTCCTAAAGTCGGAATATTATTTTCTTTTAGCCACTTTTCGGTTTCTTCGTCATTATCAAAGAGACCAGATTTATTGGCTACAGAACTCGTCATTTGATGATTATAACTTAGAGATCGTGCTAGTTTCCAGTTATTATTCTTTAAAAGCCAAAGATGTGTAAATTTTGCAAAACTGCCTGCTTCTTCTGGTTTTCCTTCAGAATATTCATAAAAGCGATGCGTTCCCATTTGTATGGCGCCGTATAGAATACCATTTTTAGATAAGGGATAAATTTCTGTACTTCCGTTAATTAATTCTCTACGGTAATTTGATTTTCTTGATGGAGAACAAATTCCGCTTTTGAGAGTTTTTAAAAATCGAGCTTTGTCCGAAATGCTGTCTTTATCGTGATAGAATTCAAAATCTTCGGTATATAAGTTTTCAAATTGTGCAATATCGCAAGTATTAAAACCAATATTAAAAAGAAGACTATCTTTTGACATAATGGTTTTGTACAATTCGGAGTTTTTTTCTTCCTGAGAAAATCCAGTTTGAGTTTGAAAAAGTAATATTCCAATTAAATAGACTTTTAATTGAAAAAAAGAATGATTGATTTTCATTTTGATGATTGATTGATGATTAATGATTTTGCAAAAATAATCTAATCAAAACTCATAAAATTGTACAAAAGCGAAATCTTATCTTTTTTTCGAAAGAAAATATAAATCTGGATCGAATGTTTTTGGAGTTGTTTTAGTCACATCTTTAAACTTTTTTATAAAATGAGACTGATCAAAATACTTATTATAAAGTGCGATATCCGTTAATTTTAGTTTTTCTAAATCAGCATTTACCATTTGATCTACGGATTTTCTAAACTTTAGAATCTGAATATATTTTTTAATCGTTAATCCAGTTGCGGTTTTAAATTTAATCTGCAATAATCGTTGCGAAAAATTAAGCTCTGAACTAATTTCTGAAACCGAAATTTCTTCTTCTCGAATTTTAATGATTTCGCAAATCTTTTCAATTATATTTTTTTCAGAATGCAAAGACGCTAATGCTTCAAAATGAACATTTATAGTATTTAATAAAATTTCAGTTTGACTATCGATTTCGACCTGAAAAGGAAGTTCTTCAGGATTAATTTTGATAATAGAATCTGTAAAATTACCCAAATCATATTTTGGAAAAAATGAAAGCGTCCAAGCATGAAACTGAATTATGGTAACTTTAGTTTTAGGTTGAATATTTACTAAAACTTTATTGGTCATTTGCGAACAAAAGTAAATTCCTTCGTTCATTTCATATTTATTTTTGCTGGTATGAACTTCGATTGTATTTCCAGAAACAATAGCGAGATTAAAACAGCCGTTTGGCAAAACAAGTTTATTTTCGATCAGGCTTTCGCCGAAGCTGTTATCCAGACACCAAATTTTATTGACAAACCTTTCTGTCTTTTGAGTTACGTAATGTTCTGAATAAAGGTTCATTTCTTGATTTTTTCTAGATGTTGTTTAAAATTTTAAAAATTGTAGACTAAAATAAGCAATTGAAAGTTTCTTGTGAGTTATTAAAAGCAAATATTTCCTTTATTTTAAAGCTTATGTGTTTTTATTACTTATTTTTACGTCCCAATATATTAGATTTTCCTCGATGCAAACTTCATTAAAAATTGCAGTTGTTGGTTCTGGACTTGTAGGATCGCTTCTGGCAATTTATCTTAAAAAAGCCGGTCACACCGTTCACGTTTATGATCGCAGCCCAGATATCAGAAAAATAAATTTCTCTGGACGTTCCATTAATTTGGCAATGTCTAATCGCGGCTGGAAAGCGCTCGATGCAGTTGGCGTTGGCGATTCGGTTCGTGAAATTGCAATTCCGATGGACAAACGCGCCATACATTTGGTAGACAAATTGAATTTTCAGAATTACGGTCAAGAAGGCGAATCTATTTACTCTATTTCAAGAGGAAAATTGAATCGAAAAATGATTGATCTTGCTGAAGAAGCTGGAGCTGAATTTCATTTCGAGCAAAAAGTTTGGGATGTTACGCTAAACGATGCAACCTTACATATAGGCGAAAGCGAAAGAGGCGAGTGGGAAGAACGAAAATTTGATATGGTTTTTGGTGCTGACGGTGCTTTCTCTAGAATTCGCCACAGAATGCAGCGTCAGAGTATGTTTAATTATTCTCAGGAATTTTTGAATATGGGATATAAAGAATTGAATATTCCGGCAAATCCAGACGGAACACATAAATTAGATAAAAACTCCTTTCATATTTGGCCACGAGGCGAGTATATGCTAATTGCACTTCCAAATCTTGACGGAAGTTTTACTTGTACTTTATTTATGCCTTTTGAAGGTCAAAATTCTTTCGAATCTTTAACAGATCGAAAAATGGTAGAAGATTTCTTCGAGAAAAATTTCCCAGATTCGATAGAAGTAATTCCAGAATTGGCAAACGATTTTTTTAAAAATCCAACGAGTACTTTAGTTACAATGAAATGTTTTCCTTGGACTTTTGAAAATAAAATTGCTTTAATTGGAGATGCTTGCCACGCCATTGTTCCGTTTTATGGACAAGGAATGAATGCAGGTTTTGAAGACATTACGGTTTTAAATGAAATGATCGAAAAATACGGAGACGATTGGAGAAAGATTTTTTCTGAATATCAGATTTCAAGAAAACCAAATGCTGATGCAATTGCAGAGCTTTCGTATCGAAATTTTCTTGAAATGAGTACGAAAACTGCCGATGAAAAATTCTTATTGCAAAAGAAAATTGAAAAAGTTTTCTCAGATAAACATCCAGATAAATGGATTCCGCTTTACAGTCGTGTAACTTTCAGCGATCGTCCGTATGCTGAAGCATTAGCAATTGGTGATTTCCAAAACGGAATTATGGAAGAAATTTTGAAACTTGATAATATAGAAAATATATGGAACTCGCCAGAAGTCGAAAATAAGATTCTGGAATTATTACAAAATAGATAAAATTTTTAAACCATATAAGTTATATAAGTAAATATAAAACGCAAAATAAACCCGAAAGGTTTTTATACCTGTCGGGTTTTGTATTTGTAAAATTAAATGGACTTATATAACTTATATGGTTTGATTTTTTCTTATTTCTTAAAGATTTTGGTCAAAACACCAAAAACACCTCTAATAAATGTAGCGCTTGTAACTACTTTCAAAACCGATTTTCCAACAACGCTTGCCGTGCTCGGTTCTGTTTTTGAAGATTTTGCTGGCGCTTGTTCTTCTTGTTCTGTTGCAACTTGTGTTGCTTCTTCGATTTTTTTAGTCAATATTTCGTAAGCGCTTTCGCGATCTATTTCTTCAACATATTTCTTAACTAATTTAGATTTGGCATTTATTTCGTCAATTTCAGCATTGGTTAAAATATCCATTCTGCTCATTGGTGCGCGCATCATGGTTGCAACCAAAGGAGTTGGAATACCTTTTTCGTTTAGCGCAGTAACCAATGCTTCACCGATTCCCAAACTAGTTAGCAATTCATCTGTTTTATAATATTCAGAAGTAGGATAATTATCGGCAGTCTTTTTAATCGCCTGGCGATCATTTGCTGTAAAAGCTCTAAGCGCGTGCTGAATTTTTAAACCTAACTGCGCTAAAACACCACTCGGAACATCCATTGGGTTTTGCGTTACAAAATAAACTCCAACACCTTTAGAACGAATCAGTTTTACAATGGTTTCAATTTGTTCTAATAAAGCTTTGCTCGCTTCGTTGAAAATTAAATGTGCCTCATCAATAAAAATTACCAATTCTGGTTGATCTGCATCTCCTTTTTCAGGCATTTTTTGATAAATTTCAGCAAGAAGACTTAACATAAAAGTCGAGAACAATTTAGGTTTGTCCTGAATATCCGTCAAGCGGATGATATTTACGTAACCTTTTCCGTTTTCATCAATTCGCATTAAATCATCGGTTTCAAAAGATAATTCACCAAAAAACAAATCACCGCCTTGTTGTTCCAATTCGATAATTTTCCTCAGAATTGTTCCAGTAGTTGCCGTTGAGATTTTTCCATAATTCGCAGCAATTTCATCTTTTCCTTCTTCAGTAATATAATTGATAACTTTTTTAATGTCTTTTAAATCCAATAAAGGCATCTGATTATCATCGCAATATTTAAAGATTACAGCAACAACACCAGCTTGCGTATCATTAAGATCTAATATTCTAGAAAATAAAACAGGTCCGAACTCAGAAACCGTTGCTCTTAAGCGAACTCCGTTTTGTTTTGACAAAGACATTAATTCTACAGGAAACGAAGCTACATTATAAGGTATATTCATTTTAGCATGACGTTCTGTAATAAAGCTTTGTTCTTTTCCTTCTTTGGCTATACCACTAAAATCACCTTTAATGTCCATCATCAAAACAGGAATTCCAGCATTAGAAAGCTGTTCTGAAAAAACCTGAATAGTTTTAGTTTTTCCGGTTCCCGTTGCACCAGCAATTAATCCGTGACGATTTAAAGTTTTAAGCGGAATCTTAACATGTGCTTCTGCAAGTGGCTCACCGTCAAGTATTGCCCCTCCTAAGATGATGCTATCACCCTTTGAAGAATAACCCGTATTTATAGCTTCAATAAAATTGTCTTTTTTATTCATGTTTTTATTTGTAATTTAGGTGATTATATAAGTATAGCTTGTTTTCGAGCACATTTATTATGGTTTTTTTTAGTAAGAAAAAGACTTTTTTGATTGAAATATTAATAAAAAAAAATTCGCAGCTTTTTAAGAAGATATCAAAGGAATCTTTGAATATTTACTAAAACGTTGTAATTTTTCCAATTATCGTCGTATTTTTTGTTTTATCTAAAAAATGACGCGACCAATTTAATGAGATATTTTTTAAATTGAAGTTAAATTTCGGTCAATTAAATTAAAAAAAGTTTTTTTATTTAAACTAAACGTATAAATTTGCTCCTCTACAAGTTAAATATAACTAAAAAATAAAAATTATTTAAAACTATTAAAATTAAAAAAAATGGCAAACGTTAAAGTTAAAAAAGAGAGCACTTCAAATGGGGGAGGAATGATTACAGGAATCATTATTGTAGCGTGTATCTTAGTTGGGTTTTTAATTTGGAAATTCGTTATGGGTTCTCCTGCTAACTTTGAGGGAGGAAATCCAGAAACTGGTCACCCAATCAATACTTTAGGAATGGTATACAAAGGAGGTTTTATTGTACCAGCATTATTAGGTATGTTCTTAATGGTTGTTGTTTTTTCTATTGAAAGATTTATTGTTATCTCTAAAGCTGCTGGAAAAGCTAATTTAGATACATTCATGAAAAATGTTCAAGGTAGTATTAAGGAAGGAAACATCGAGGCTGCTATCGCTTCATGTGACAAACAACAAGGTTCTGTTGCAAACGCAATTAAATCTGCTTTGATTAAATATCAAGACGTTAAAAAAGAAGGATTCAACAGTGAAGAAGCTTCTGAAGTAATCCACAAAGAAATCGAAGAGGCAACTTCATTAGAAATGCCAATGTTAGAGAAAAATATGACTATCGTTTCTACTTTAGTATCTTTAGGAACTTTAGGAGGATTATTAGGAACTGTATCAGGTATGATTAAAGCGTTTGGTGCGTTAGCTTCTGCTGGAACTCCAGACCAGGCTGCTCTTGCAACAGGTATCTCTGAGGCACTTATCAACACTGCAACAGGTATCTCTACTTCTGTATTAGCGATCATTTCTTACAACTTCTTTACTGCTAAAATTGACGATTTAACTTACTCTATCGATGAGGCTGGTACTACAATCGTTAATACTTACAGAAAATTCAGAGGAAGTTTAAGACAATAATTAATTTTTGATATTTCAATTTCAATATCAAAAAAATAAAATAAAAAGATAATGGCTAAAATAAAAATGAAAAAAAAGTCGACATCGACAGATATGACTGCGATGTGTGATGTTGCATTCCTTTTGCTAACGTTCTTTATTTTGACCGCTACTGCTAAAGTGCCAGAAGCACTTCCTGTAGACATGCCTTCTTCTGTTGCTCAAACTAAATTGCCAGATTCAGATTTGGCTATTATTACAATAGGAAAAGGAAAAGTGTTTTTTGACATCAAAGGTAGAGAGATTCGTAAAAGAACTCTTGAAGGAATGGGAGCAAAATACGGTATTAACTTCTCAGAAGAAGATAAAACTAAATTTTCTCTTATGGATGATTTTGGTGTACCAATTGCAGGTTTAAAGCAAATCATTGATATGAAAGCGGCGGACAGAACCAAAGCAGAACAACCTGGAATTCCTTTGGATTCATTAGATAATCAATTAAAAGAATGGCTTCTTATTTCTAGAAGAGCTACAATTGATTTAGATGATAAAGAATTACAGATTGCGATAAAAGGAGATGCTAAAGAAGAATATCCAAAAATTAAAAAAATTATGGATATCTTACAAGATCAGAAAATCAACTCTTTTAACTTGGTTACAGGTAAAAGAGGGAGAGACTTTTAATTAAAAAAAATACACTAAAATGGCTGAATTAAATACTGGCGACGGCGGTGGTGGTAAAGGCGGTAAAGTAAGAAGCAAAAAACAAAGCTCGAAAGTCGATTTAACGGCGATGGTAGATTTGGCATTCTTATTGATTACATTCTTTATGTTAACTACTTCGTTGTCAAAACCTCAATCCATGGATTTGTCTCTGCCAGATAAAGATCCGAATGAGAAAGATAATAAGGACACTAAAGTAGACGAAAATCGTACCATGACAGTAATGTTAGGAGGCGATAACAAAATGGTTTACTATATGGGGTTATTAGCTACTCCAAAAGTAGGTCCTAAAGACATTACTTATGGTAAAGATGGTATCCGTAGAGAATTGTTAAAACAAAAGAAAAATGTTTTAGCATACTCTGCTTCTTTAGGAAAACCTAAAAATGGTATCATTGTAATCATTAAACCAACTAAGAAATCAAATTATAAAAATTTGGTTGATATTTTGGATGAAATGGCAATTACAGGAGTAGATACTTATGCTATCGTTCCTGAGTTTACACCTGAAGAGACAAAAGTGATTGATAAAAAATAAGAGCAATCTTAAATTTTATCAACTAAAAAATCAAGAGATATGAAATTAGATATTATAAAAAATCAATGGCTTGATATCGTATTCGAAGGACGTAATAAGATATATGGAGCATACGAGCTAAGAAAATCGAACGGTAAAACAACTGTGAAAGCACTTATTATCGGTTCTATTATTTTTAGTTTTGCAGTTGCTGCACCTCTTATTGCTAGTCTTTTACCAGATTCGCAAGAAGTGGAAGAAAACAACGATATTAAGATTGCAACGGTAAAATTACCTCCAAAGAAAAAAGAGGAAATTAAACCAAATCAACCGCCACCACCACCACCACCACCAAAAGTGGATCAGGTTAAATTCGTAAAACCAGTGGTTGCAAAAGCGGAAGAAGTTACTGAAGATCCACCAAAAATTGTGGATTTGAAAGACAAAAAAGTTGGTGCTGAAACTATCAAAGGAGATCCAGATGCAGTTTTAACTGTTGATGAGCCAGTTGGTAAAGGACCAGTTCAAGAAGTAATTCAAGAAGATAACACTGTATATAACACAGCTGGTATCGAGGTAAAACCAGATTTTCCAGGAGGAATTGATAAATTCTACAAATTCGTAGGAAACAATTATAAAACTCCAGAGGAAGAAGGATTAAAAGGTAAAGTTTACGTTACGTTTGTAGTTGAAAAAGACGGGTCGTTAACAGATATCAAAGTTTTAAGAGATATCGGTTACGGAACAGGAGCAGAAGCAATTCGTGTTCTTAAAAAATGTCCAAAATGGACTCCCGGCGAGCAAAATGGTAAAAAAGTTAGGGTATTATACTCTCTTCCTATTACTATTCAATCTGCAGAATAATGTTAAAAGATATGCTTAATAATATTCAGAAGAAATCGCTCAAAGAGCGATTTCTTCTTGTTTTAGGAATACTGTTTTTTTTAATTTATCTTGTACTCGGTTTGATGATTATGTTCTGGGAAAAACTCCCGCTTAATATGGAACCAAAATACAGATATGCTTTCGGAGGATTACTAATTGTATATTCGGCAATTAGATTTTTAAGGTTAATTAATTCAAAAGATTAAAAAGATATGTTGAAATATAGTAAGGCTTTGGGGTTAATAATTTTTGTCTTTTTGTTTGTAACTTGCAACCAAAAAAACAAAAATGAGGCTGAAAAAGAAACCATTTTAAAAGGATCGCTTGATATTGCAGTTGATGAAACAGTAAAGCAAATTGTTGACGATCAGGTTGCTGTTTTTGAAGGAACTTACTATGATGCAAAAATTACGGTAAAACCAAAATCGGAAGCTGAAGTAATCAATGATTTGTTGAATCAAAAAACAAAAGTTGCAATAACAACTAGAGATTTAACGGTAGAAGAAAAAGCTAGATTTGAAAAAAGTAAAATCAATCCGCGTGTAACGCCTTTTGCTCACGATGCAATTGCATTTATTTCAAGCAAAAACAATAATGATACACTTATTGCGTTGAAAAGTGTAATCGATTTTCTTCAAGGTAAGCCTGATCCAAAAATTAAAGGGTTGGTTTTTGATAATCCTAACTCAAGTACGGTTCGTTATATAAAAGAATTAGCGAAAGTAAAAGAGGTTCCGAAATCTGGAGTTTTCTCGTTTAAAACAAATAATGAAGTAATCAAATTTGTTTCTGAAAATGAAGGGATGATTGGAGTTATAGGTATTAACTGGTTTTATCAGCCTACTCCTGACATGACGGAAACTATAAATAAAATAAACGTTCTTTACGTAAAAGGCTTAAATAGTAATGAATACTTTAGTCCTACTCAAAATGACTTGGAAATTGGGAAATATCCTTTGGCACGTGATTTGTTTATAATTAACTGTCAAGGTTATTCTGGACTAGGAATGGGATTTGCTTCATTTATAGCTGGAGATATTGGACAAAGAATCGTTTTGAAATCAGGTTTGCTTCCGTACAAAACTCCGGGAAGAAAACTTAAAATAAGAAATGAAATTATAAAAGATAAAGAATAAATTAATTACGATAGAAAGATGAATAAATTTAAAATTTTTAGTCTTGCATTAGTAGCTTCGGCGACTGCGGCAACAGCGCAAGACATCAGTGAAGCAAAAAAGGCTATTGATGCAGAACAGTTTGATAAAGCAAAAACAATACTTAAATCAATCATTAAATCTAAACCTTCTGACGGTGAAGCGAATTTTGTTTTAGGAAATGTTTATTTAAATCAATCTGTTGTAGACTCTGCAAAAATCTATTATAATAATGGATTACAAGCTTCAGATAAGAAAAACTTAAGCTATATTGGTTTAGGTCAGTTAGATTTAGATGCTAAGAATACAGCAGCTGCTCAAGCAAATTTTGCTTTAGCAACAAAAGATATGAGAAAAAAAGATGTAAATGAATTTATTTACATTGCTAGAGCCTATATGAATTCGGAAAATCCAGATTATAAAAGTGCTGTTGATGTTTTAAAACGTGCTTTATTGGTTGATCCTCAAAATGCTCAAGCTCTTTTAGCTATTGGAGATGCGTATTATGGATCTAACAATCAAAATGATGCTTACAAATCTTACCGTGATGCTTTTACAGCTGATAACACTTTGTTAAGAGCGAAAATGCAATTAGGTGTTTTGTTAAAAGGAGCTAAATCTTACGATGAAGCTATTAAATCATTTAATGAAGTAATTGCTTTGAATGCTAATTACGGACCGGTTTATAGAGAACTTGCTGAAACGTATTACAAATGGGCGAGAAATAAACCTTCTACTGCGAAAGTTAATTTGCAAAATGCAATTACAAACTATGAGAAATATTTGAGTTTAACAGATTACTCTTTAGATTCAAAAATGCGTCATGCAGATTTCTTAATCTTGGTTAAAGATTACAAACAATTGGAAACTGTAGCAAACAAAATGATTGCTGAGGATAAAGTAAATCCAAGAATCTATAGATATTTAGGTTATGCGGCTTACGAAAACGGAAATGTTGATGTAGCGATTAAATCGATTGAAGATTTTATGAAAGCTCCAGGAAATAAAGTAATTGGTAGAGATTACTATTATTTAGGTTTAGCTAAAATTAAAAAAGGTACTGCTGCTGACGGAACAATTGATCAAGCTGCTTTTGATGCTGGTTTAGCTGATATCAAAAAAGCAATTGAATTAGAACCATTAGTAGTTGAAGAATTTGCTGATTTTGGAAAAGAATTATTCGGTAAGAAACAATATACACAAGCAGCATCAATCTTTGAACTTGGTGCAAACAATAAAGAATCTAAAAATTATTTAGATGATGCTGTGTATTATGGAATTTCTGTTTACTACGGTAATGCTGGTAAACCTGCTGAAAGCCGTGATAAAGCTGCTTTAGAAAATGCAAACGCTACTTTTGATAAAGTTCTTGAAGCATCTCCATCATATGATGAAGCTTACTTGTACAAAGGAAGAATAAACAGTGCATTGGATAAAGATGACATGATCATTAAAAACTACGAAGAGTATGTTACTAAAATAACTGCTAAAGGTCCAGAAGAGTTAGCGAAACCTGCAACAACTAAAAAAGTTATTGAGGCTTATAATGCAATTGGTGCTGCTTATGCAAATACAGACAAAGCTAAAGCTGTTGAATATTTCAATAAAACTTTAGTGTTAGATCCAGCAAACTCTTATGCTACACAGTCTATAAAATCTTTAAAATAATCTAGATTTTTAAAATAAATCAAAAACCGATAGTTCAAAAAACTATCGGTTTTTTTGTTATGTATATTATTGACTATCTTTGCACTCTTAAAATATTAAAATGTTACCAAAAGAAATACAATTAGAAGTAAATAAAGGGGCTATGCTTCCTTTGATGGAAGAGTTTTACACCATTCAAGGGGAAGGCGCGCATACAGGGCGAGCTGCTTACTTTATTAGGGTTGGAGGATGTGATGTTGGATGTCATTGGTGCGATGTTAAAGAAAGTTGGAATGCAGAAATTCATCCGCCAACAAGCATTGACTTAATTGTAGATAACGCGGCAAAATATGCTGATACTGTTGTTGTAACAGGTGGAGAACCTCTATCTTGGGATATGACGCTTCTGACAAAAAGTTTAAAAGAAAAAAACTTAAAGGTTCATATAGAAACCTCAGGTGCTTTTCCGTTATCAGGAGTATGGGATTGGATTTGTCTTTCTCCGAAAAAAAATAAATTACCTACTCAAACTGTTTATGATAATGCACACGAGTTGAAAGTGATCATTTATAATAAACACGATTTTATTTTTGCTGAGGAACAAGCAGAATTAGTTAATGATAATGCTATCTTGTTTCTGCAACCTGAATGGAGTAAAAAAGAAGAAATGACACCGCTTATTGTTGATTATGTTATGAATAATCCGAAATGGAGAGTTTCGTTACAAACGCATAAGTATTTAAATATTCCATAAAAAAAATCCCTTCAGACGAAGGGATTTTTTTGTTAGTTCAAGTATACAACTGTGTAAAGAATAAACAATTTGGTTTTATTTCCAATTTTTATACTTTTTTAAAGTTGTAATGTGTGCAAGATGGTGATTTCCATGCCATGCATATGTGCCAATTACTTTCTTTATTTTATTTTCTGAATTATCAGATGGGTGCACAAATGTATTTTCTAAATCAGATTCAGATAAACTTTTCAGGATGTAGCCTAATCTAAAGTGTAATCCATTTAATAAATCAAGTGTTGGTTTAATTGGCATTGTCAAATTATCATGAATTTCGGACCAAAGAACTTCATCATAAGCCTTAATTACAGGATTGTTTTCGGTTAATGCCCATTTAATTCTGATGTAACAATTCATATGGCTTTCAGCGCAATGATGAATAACTTGCCTCACAGTCCATCCGTCTGGACGATAAGGTGTGTCTAATTGTTCGTCTGTTAAATGAATCACTTCTTTTTCTAATCGATTTGGGAATGTTTCGATTTCTTCAATTCTGGCAGAAAGATATTCAGGAGAATAATCATCAGGAGCAATAAATTTTCCGATCGGATACTTTAATTTTTCTAAATCTAATTCTTTCATAAGTCTGAATTCGGGTTTTGTTTTTTAAATTGAAAGTTTTGCTAAATAGTCATAATGCTCTCCTTCTAAAATAAGTTCGCATTTTAGTCCATTTGCATTTGCGGCATTTTGTAGTGTATTGTAATCTAAATATAGCCAATCAAAAGATTCTTCTTTCTGTCCTTTATAGGATATATTAAAAACAAGTTCTCCGTAATAATCATTTTCAGACGGAATCCATTTTCCACCGTCTTCATCTTCATCAAACATATAAATGATATCTGAACTGTCAATTAAAATTTGTCCTCCTGGATTTAGTAAAGATTTTAGTTTAGATAAATATTTATTGCAGTTTTTTAATTTTCCGAAAATTCCCGTTCCATTCATTAAAACTAAAATAGTATCAAATTTTTCGCCTTCAAAATCTAAAATATTTTTCACTTGAGCATTTTTTATTCCTCTTAAAAGTGCGGTTTCAATTGCCTTTTCAGAAATATCAATAGCAGTTACATCCAAATTTCGTTCATTTTGTAGCGATAAAGCATGACTTCCAGCTCCGCATCCAACATCTAATATTTTTCCATAAGCTAATTGAAGTGCCTTTTGCTCGATTTTTGGCATTTCGCTATAAGCTCGAAAAAGATATTCGACACTCATTTCGTCTTCTTCAGAAATTGAAGTTTCAGTAATAATATCTTCAGGCGAATTATTGGTGTAAAAATCAAATATCGCTTTTCCAAAAAGATCTTTCATTGTTTTATTTTAAAGTTTAAGGTTTCGAGTTTAAAGTTGCTTAATTTTGCAGATCAACTTTAAATTTTAAACTTGAAACAGATTTTAAATAACTTAAGTAAGTTAGCCAAAGATAAGCATAACGAAAATAAAAAGTATTTCGATAAGCTTAAAAAGAAACAGCCAAAGAATTTAGATTACGTTATGCAGGATTTGCATAATGCAGAATTTAAAAGAACTGACTGTTTGAAGTGCGCTAATTGTTGTAAAACAACGGGGCCATTATTTACTCTTGCAGATATTGAGCGGATCTCAAAGCATTTTAGACAAAAGCCACAGCAATTTATAGAGCAATATCTTCGCATTGATGAAGATAAAGATTATGTTTTAAAAAGTGTTCCTTGTACTTTTTTAGATCATGAGAATTACTGTATGATTTACGATGTTCGCCCAAAAGCATGTCGAGAATTTCCTCACACCGATAGAAATAAATTTTATCAGATTTCAAATCTAACATTAAAAAATGTTGAAATTTGTCCAGCAGCATACAATATAGTCGAAGAAATGAAAAAGAAACTTCCTCTTTAAAGAAAAGAATATTAATTTAAAGAATTTCTCGTTTTATTCTTTTAAGATGTACTTTTGAGAAAGGAATAATTAAAAAACCTAAAATTTGAATTTAGAATATTTTATAGCCAAAAGACTTATAACTGCAAAAGATTACAAAAGCAGTATCTCGGCGCCTATTATTAAAATTGCTATTTCGGCAATTGCAATTGGAATAATTATGATGATGGTTTCTGTTGCGACAGGAATTGGTCTTCAGAAAAAAATTCGTGACAAAGTATCTGCGTTCAACGGACAGATTATTATTTCTAATTATGATAATAATAATTCAGATGTTACTTTGGTTCCAATTTCTAAAAAACAAGATTTCTATCCTAATTTTAAAAGTGTTCCAGAAGTTAGTCATATTCAAGCAATCGCAAGTAAAGCTGGAATTATACGAACAGAAAGCGCATTTGAAGGAATTGTCTTTAAAGGCGTAGGGGCAGATTATGATTGGAATAATATTAAAGAATATATTGTAGAAGGCAAATTGCCAGATTTTAGTAAACAAATAAATGAAGATGTTATTATTTCAAGATTTCTGGCAAACAGACTTAATTTGAAACTTGGCGACGAATTCAATACTTTTTTTATAAAAGAAGAACAAGGAAAGTTGCCTAATAGTCGTAGATTTAAAATTGTTGGAATATTCAATTCAGGATTTCAAGATTTTGACGCCACTTATATAATAGGTGACATTCGACATATTCAAAGAATTAATAAGTGGAATGAAGATCAAATTGGAGCATTTGAAGTTTTTGTAAACGACTTTAATGAAATTAAAACCATCGGAAATCTGGTTTACGAAAAAACATCCTCTACTCTCGATACAGAAACTATCGTCGAAAAATATAGTTATATATTTGATTGGCTTCAATTATTCGATTTTAATATAGTAGTGATTTTGGCGGTAATGATTTTAGTTGCTACAATTAATATGGTTGTGGCATTATTGGTTCTTATTTTAGAAAGAACACAAATGATTGGAATTTTAAAATCTATGGGAGCTAATAATTGGTCGGTTCGAAAAATATTTTTGTATAACGCTTTTTATCTTATTCTTCGCGGATTATTTTGGGGAAATCTAATAGGAATTTCAATTTTGCTAATTCAACAACATTTTGGTATAATTCAGCTGAATCCAGAAAACTATTATGTAAATCAAGCGCCTGTTTATTTAAATTGGATTTATATTCTCTTGTTAAATCTGCTTACAGTTACCGTTTGTTTTTTGGTACTATTGATTCCATCTTATATAATAACAAAAATATCTCCAGTAAAAGCTATACGTTTTGATTAATAAAGGAGTTTAATATTACCATTTTCAACCCGACAGATTTGAAAAAACCTGTCGGGTTTGTTTTTATACATATATATAAGGACAGAATTAAGCTCCAACTTTCTGTAGAGTCGCACGGCAGTGCATCTTATGCGCAAAGCATATGTAAAACAGAATCGGGAACATTTTGAATGGTTTAATATTTATAAGGAGCTTTTTCCCGCTATGCGCTTCAATCTTTTTGGGGCGAACCCCGCCCCAAAAAGGATTTCCGCTCCTATCGGGGCTATGGATCGCGTATTCTGAAGAAACATCAATGGAAAAAGAGGCTTAAAAGATCCATTTCGGGAGCAGATAAGGAATGAAAACGCATTTCAGGATTTAGACTTTCCCAATAAAAGAGCCTTAAAGGTTGGGAAATTCCCAAAATCGCTGTTGTGAAAACCCGAAAAACAATCAAAACCGCATCGTAATCCAGAAAAATCTCACACAGAATCAAAAAACTTTGAATTGTAAAGAATCCGTTATCAGCGAGTTAAGAAATAAT
>Ga0160475_100130_pt1 | contig 71965 bp, 62 predicted proteins | sample HID1975M_E11MG_FD_108254 | JGI IMG/M metagenome (GOLD analysis project Ga0160475, IMG submission 108254) | Enriched soil microbial communities from UW Madison campus, WI, USA - HID1975M_E11 MG | ecosystem: Environmental > Terrestrial > Soil > Unclassified | place: USA: Madison, Wisconsin... | reverse complement strand
TTAGATTTTAGATTTTAGATTTTAGATTTTAGATTTTAGATTTTAGATTTTAGATTTTAGATTTTAGATTTTAGATTTTAGATTTTAGATTTTAGATTTTCTAAAAGTCGCTTTGCTCCTTTTTTGGAATTTGGTATTTAAAAAAGTGGAATTTATTTAAAGTTTTAGCTTTGCGAACTTAAATAAAGTCAAAGTAATATAAAAAAACCTTGCGTACTTTGCGGTAAAAAACTTTTGCGGTAAAAAAGAAAAAACAAAAACAAAAAAATAATATGAACTTAGAAAGTCCAAAAGTTACTGTTCAGAAATCAGCTCAAGATTTATTTGATCAATTGACTGATGTTAAGAATTTTGAAAAATTAATGCCGGATAACATCGCTAAATTTGAAGTGACTGGCGAAGACGCTTTTATTTTTGGATTGAAAGGGATGCCTGAAATCAAATTGAAAATGAAAGAAAAAACAGCTCCAAACAAAATCGTTTTGGGTGCTGCAAGTGATAAACTTCCGTTTACATTGACTTCAAACATTGATAGCGTTTCTGATTCAGAAAGTGCAGTTCAATTGTTTTTTGAAGGCGAATTTAACGCTATGATGGCGATGATGGTTAAAGGTCCAATCAGTAAGTTTATTGAAACTTTAGCAAATAATATGAACAAACTTTAATAATGGTAAATTATAAATAAAAAAGTCCAATCTAACGATTGGACTTTTTTATTTATTGTCATTTCGACGTAAGGAGAAATCTCACTCGGAATTACGCATGGATTGACGACATTTTTTGTAGAATTTCTAGTGTGATTTCTCCTTACGTCGAAATGACAAACTATGTGCTAACTTTACGTTAGACGCACTGCAGTGCGTCTCTACAGAAAAAAACTTAGAATCTTAGCAACTTAGAACCTTAGCAACTTTCTCAATAAAGCATTTTAACCTCTTTAATTTCAAATTCTGCCACAGAATCATCTTCTAACAAAACTTGTAATTTTCCTATTGGAGAAACGCCTTGGATGATTCCCATGAAATCTTGATTATTATTATCTCTAAAAGCTGTTGGAATTCCGTTTTTAAACAAAAAATTAAAATAATCTTTCCAAAAGTTTTGCGATTCATTTTTCCATAACTGAATCTTTTTTTGGATTTTTTCAACGATCAAAACTGCCAATTCTTCTTTATCGAAAGGTTTTCCTGAAATTACAGCAATTGATGAAGCTGTTGGCAATTCGCTAAAATCGGTTTGGTTAACATTAATTCCGATTCCAACAACTGACACGATCCTGCCATCACTTTTTAAGGTGTTTTCGATTAATATGCCAACCAACTTCTTATTGTATGACAGAATGTCGTTTGGCCATTTAATACAAATATTAGGAATATTTAACGATTTTAAAACCTCTGCAACAGATAACGATACAAGTAGGCTTAAATTGAAAACTTCTTCATTATTAAAGAGAAAATCTTTAACCAAAACGCTCATAGTTAAGTTTTTACCAGCTTCAGTCTTCCATATTCCGCCAACTTGCCCTTTCCCTTTTGTCTGATTTTCAGCTGTTACCGTTGTAAAATTCTCAAGTTCATCCTGACTTGACAAAGCCTTTAGAAAGTCATTTGTAGAATCTATGGCATCGAGTTTGATTAGTTTCATTAAATAATTTAAATAACTTAATTTAATATTTTGTTAAGGTTCAAAAATAATCACAAAATTTGGTAACTTTACAAATTCACATATAAAATAATTCATGGCGAAAAAGACGATTAATAATGATGTTCTACTGGCGAACATAATCAAAGGGATTGAAGAAGTAAAAGGAAATGATATCGATATTCTTGACTTAAGAGAGATAGATACAGCTGTATGCGATTATTTTGTAATCTGCAACGGTAGCTCAAACACCCAAGTAAACGCCATCGTAAACTCAATTCAAAAAACAGTATCAAAAGACTTAAAAGATAAGCCTTGGCACGTAGAAGGAACCGATAATGCAGAATGGGTTTTAATGGATTATGTACACATTGTGGTTCACGTTTTCCAGAAACATATTCGCGAATATTACAACATCGAAAGCCTTTGGGGCGATGCCAAAATAACTACAATCGAGAACAAATACTAAAGAAACTTTCACTAAATGGCTAAAGATAATAATCCAAATCCGAATAAATTTAAAATAAGTCCTTGGTTAATATATACCGCAATACTTTTAGTTTTTTTATTCATAAGTTTTGCCACAGGAGGATCAAGCTTAAGCGAACCTGCTCAATTAACTTCTTCTAAATTCAATACACTTTTAGAAAAAGGACAAATTGAAAAAGTTATTGTTTACAACAAAGCTGAAGCTGAAGTATATTTAAATGCTGCTGCTCTTAAAGACCCAGCAAATAAAAAAGTAGCTGAAGATATTTTCAAACAACCAAACAAAGGTCCACATTACACTTTGGAAATTGGTAATGATCAAATTTTTCAGACTAAATTAGAAAAAGCAGTTAGCGAAGGCAAACTGAAAGATTTTAATTTCCTTCAAAAAAACAATTGGAGCGATATTTTAATCAGCTTACTTCCTATTATCATCATTGTTGGTGTATGGATTTTCATCATGCGTAAAATGTCTGGCGGAGGCGCTGGCGGAGGCGGACAGATTTTCAATATCGGAAAATCTAAAGCCAAATTGTTTGATGAAAAAACAGATATTAAAACAACTTTTAAAGATGTTGCTGGTTTAGAAGGTGCAAAAGAAGAAATTCAGGAAATTGTTGAATTCCTTAAAAATCCAGAAAAATACACCAATCTTGGAGGTAAAATTCCAAAAGGAGCTTTACTTGTAGGACCTCCTGGAACAGGTAAAACTTTATTGGCAAAAGCTGTTGCTGGTGAAGCTCAAGTACCTTTCTTCTCATTATCAGGTTCTGATTTCGTAGAAATGTTTGTAGGAGTTGGAGCTTCACGTGTACGTGACCTATTTAAACAAGCAAAAGAAAAATCTCCTGCTATTATCTTCATCGACGAGATTGATGCTGTTGGTAGAGCGAGAGGAAAAAGCAATATGTCTGGCGGAAACGACGAAAGAGAAAATACTTTGAACCAATTATTGACAGAAATGGACGGTTTTGGAACAAACTCTAACGTAATCGTTTTGGCTGCAACAAACAGAGCCGACGTTTTGGACAAAGCTTTAATGCGTGCAGGACGTTTTGACAGACAAATTTTCGTTGACTTACCAGACATTCGTGAAAGAGCTGAAATCTTTAAAGTACACTTAGCTCCTATTAAAAAAGTTGAAGGTTTAGATCTTGATTTCTTAGCAAAACAAACTCCAGGTTTCTCTGGTGCTGATATTGCTAATGTTTGTAATGAAGCTGCACTTATTGCTGCGCGTAACAACAAACCCGCTGTAGATAGACAAGATTTCCTTGACGCTGTTGATAGAATTATTGGTGGTTTAGAAAAGAAAAACAAAATTATTACTCCAGAAGAGAAAAGAGCAATCGCTATTCACGAAGCTGGACACGCTACTGTAAGCTGGATGTTAGAGCATGCTGCACCGCTTATTAAAGTAACAATAGTTCCTCGTGGACAAAGTTTAGGAGCTGCATGGTACTTACCAGAAGAGAGACAAATCGTAAGAACAGATCAAATGTTAGACGAAATGTGTGCTACTATGGGCGGAAGAGCTGCTGAAAAAGTAACTTTTGACAGAATTTCAACTGGTGCTTTAAGCGATCTAGAAAAAGTAACACGCCAAGCTCGTGCAATGGTAACTATTTACGGATTGAACGATAAAATCGGAAACGTTACTTATTACGATTCAAGTGGACAAAGTGAATATAGTTTCTCTAAACCATATTCTGACGAGACGGCAAAAATTATCGATGCTGAAATTTCAGAATTAATTGAAGGTCAATACCAGAGAGCGATTCAAATTTTAGAAGAAAACAAAGACAAACTGAACCAACTTGCTGATATTCTGATTGAAAAAGAAGTTATCTTTAAAGATGATTTAGAAAACATTTTCGGAAAACGTACTTTTGACAAAAATCTTGAAGAAGTAGTTTCATAAATAATTACGAAAAACGTAATAAATTTTCAAAATCTTAATTCAAAACACCCTTTTGAATTAAGATTTTTTTATCTTTGAACGTTTTCAACTAACATGTAAAGTATTTCATATAAAAAATGAATTTTTTCAAAAAAATATTTGGCTCAAGTGAAGCCGCTTCTGACGAAGAGCACGAAAGCGAATATGCAGGTACATCTGCACAGAACAGTCATTTATCTTTAGACGAGCAATTTATTTTCAATTTTAAAAAAAATGGAGGTAAATTCTTGTACTGTGAAAATACAGATGAAGTTGCTGAACAATTTGAAAACATCTTAGAAGAGAATGATTGGTTTGAAAGTGAAGTATTATGCTATGAACCAGCACTTTTTAGTTTATTAGAAGAAAATAAATTATTTTATAGTGCTCCAACTAAACCCAAATTTTTATTAGCCAGCTGCGAAAATCTTATAGCTGATGAAGGATCTATCTTGTTTTCTTCGAAACAGATTAGACAAAATAAACCTAACGAATTACCAGCAAATATTGTTATTATTGCTACAACAAGCCAAATTTTGCCAATGAAAAGCGACGGATTGAGCGCTATAAAACGTAAATACGAAAGGGACTATCCTACTAACATTACTACCATAAAATATTTCGAAAAAGCTAAAGAAGAAGATTTTACACAATACGGAAGTGTTGCTAAAAACCTTTATTTATTGCTTTTAGAAGACCTTTAAGATGAACGAAACACTGAAGAGAACCATTTCTGGTGCTGTTTATATCGCTTTATTATTAGCTTCCATATTGTTTTCTACAGAAAGCTTCATTACTCTTTTTGGCGTTTTCTTAATTATTACGATATACGAATTTTCTAATATCGTAAACTTAAATAAAGTGTTTTCTATTCTTTTTGGAATTTTAGTTTATTCAACAACTATTCTTATAAGTCATTACAATAAGCAAACGAGTAAATTTCTAAACGAAACATTTAACTCCAATATTAGCTTAGAAACCAACATTAAACAATTGGATTTAGTACTTCTTGCTATTACAATCGTTGTTTCAATAAAATGCATCATATTTCTGTTTTATGATTCTGTTCAGAAAATAAGTACGTCTTCAAAATACCTATATTTATTAGGATATATTACGCTTCCATTTATTTTCATCGTTAAAATATCTTTTGGAACGATTGATTACAACCCAAAAATCATAATTGGATTGTTTGTATTGATTTGGACCAACGATACTTTTGCCTATTTGGTTGGAAAATCGATGGGAAAACATAAATTATTTGAACGTGTTTCTCCTAAAAAAACAATTGAAGGTTTTCTTGGCGGTGTTGTTTTTGCTGCCTTTGCAGGTTTTTTAATTTCTAAATTATACATTCAGCCAAATCCTGAATTTAGCGGCAAATCAATTTTAATATGGACTATAATCGCTTTAATTGTGAGCGTTTTTGGCACTATTGGAGATTTGATCGAATCTAAATTTAAACGAATTGCAGGCGTAAAAGACAGCGGTTCGATAATGCCTGGACACGGCGGTATTCTAGATCGATTAGATAGTGTTATATTTGTAGCACCAATTATATTTTTATTTTATCAAATTTTATATTATGTTTCATAAAGAAGGTGGCCCGTCTATTTTATTAGGTACTGTTTTTACAGTAGCTGTACTTTTAATTGCTGATAAATTCATTGATATTTCTTGGCTGAGAATGCTTGTTCAATTTGCAGCTGTTGTAATCTTGATTATTATTTTACAATTCTTTAGAAATCCGAAAAGAATTGCAATTAGAAACAGCGATCATATCCTTGCTCCTGTAGATGGAAAAGTGGTAGTTATTGAAGAAGTTTATGAGGGAGAATATTTTAAAGATAAACGCTTACAGGTTTCTATCTTTATGTCGCCAATCAACGTACACGTTACACGTTATGCAATGGATGGGATTATTAAATTTAGTAAATATCACCCAGGGAAGTTTCTTGTAGCTTGGCACCCAAAAGCAAGTGAAGAAAACGAAAGAACTACTGTAGTTATCGAAAATGAAACTTTTGGAGCAATTTTATACAGACAAATCGCTGGCGCATTGGCGCGTAGAATTGTAAATTATGCTAAAGAAGGAATGCAAGTTGTTCAAGGAACTGATGCAGGTTTCATAAAATTTGGTTCAAGAGTAGATTTATTTTTACCTTTAGGTACACCGATTAATGTTGAGTTAAATCAGAAAGCAATTGGTGGAAAAACAATTATTGCGACAAAGGCATAAATGGCTGATAAAGATTTAGATATTCGCTTTGCTAAAGCTGTAGAAATTGCTATGACAATGACTCAGGCATCGCTGCCGCAAGATGTGCAGCTGAGATTGTATGCATATTACAAACAAGCAACTTTTGGAACTGCCGTTTACAATCAATCTGAAAATTTCGATTTGAGAGACGCTTTTAAAACCAATGCTTGGATGCAGATAAGCCATATTTCTATTGATGAGGCCAAAGAAAATTACATTGAGATTATCAATTCATTAACATCAAAATAAATACATTATGAAGAAAAACGTTGTTCTTTTTAGCACTTTAGCTTCATTTTTACTATTATTTTCCTGTAAAGAAGACAAGCTGGTTGAAGTTGTTGAAGTTCCGCTTCCAACTAAAGAAGAAAAAATATCTATTGGTTCTCCAAATGACGTTAAAGCAGATCCTGGTTCTTTTGAAATGACAAAACTGCCATTTAATTATGACGGTCTTGCGCCAGATATTAGAACTTTGACTTTAGAAACACATTATTCTAAACATTATTTATCTTACACAAATAATTTCAATAAGGAAATCGTTTCGACTGAGTTTGAAAACATGCCGATTGAAGATATTTTAAAAAAGATGGATTTAAATAATGCCAAACTTCGTCAGAATGCTGGAGGTTATTATAATCATACGCTTTATTTTAATATTTTAACTCCGAAAGAGCAAACTCCGAAAGATACTTTAGCAGGTTCTATTAATAAAGAATTTGGTTCTTTTAATAATTTAACAAATCAATTTAAAGCACAATCTGAAAAGCAATTTGGATCAGGTTGGGTTTGGCTTGTTGTAGACAGATACGGTAAACTTCAAATAACAACAACAGAAAACCAGGATAATCCATTGATGCGAAATGCTTTAATTCCGGGAACTCCAATTATGGGAATTGATCTTTGGGAACACGCTTACTATCTAGATTATCAAAATAGAAAAGGAAGCTATATTAATGCTTTCTACCAGCATATTAATTGGGAAAAAGTAAACGAATATTACATCGAAGCCCTTAAAAAGGTTAAAAAAGTATAAAAGAAAAGCTGATACAATTTAAGTATCAGCTTTTTTTTATAACTTAATGGTAATTAGAAATCACGAACATGAAAGATATTGCCAATCGTTTTATAGAAAATCCATTACTTTATCCGTCAGATTTACCTCCTAGCAGAGAAGGCTTAGAAATTAGTTGTTTATTAAATCCTGGTGTGTTTCAATTTGAGGATAAAATCTGGCTTGCTGTGCGAGTTGCCGAAAGACCTAAGCAAAAAGAAAATATTATTTCGTTTCCAATTTTAACAAATACAGGATCTATTCAGATTATTGAAATCGCAACAGATCATCCTGAACTAATAGCAACAGACGCGCGTGTAATTAATTATCAAGGCGTTGATTATTTAACCACTTTATCGCACATTAGATTATTATGCAGTGAAGATGGAAAACACTTTTACGAACCTGAAGATTACCCTCATTTGGTTGGCGAAGGAATTTTAGAAACTTTTGGAATTGAAGATTGCCGTGTATCTTTCATTGAAGGAAAATATTACCTCACATTTACTTCTGTTTCCGATAATGGCGTTGGTGTTGGTTTGAGAACAACGAAAGATTGGAAAAATTTTGAAAAACACGGAATGATTTTTCCTGCCCACAACAAAGACTGTGCTATTTTCGAAGAAAAAATAAACGGACTATTTTACGCTTTACATCGCCCGAGCAGTGTAGATATTGGTGGCAATTATATCTGGATTGCTTCTTCTCCAGATGGCATTCATTGGGGAAATCATAAATGCATTGTAAAAACTAGAAAAAATCTTTGGGATAGCAAAAGAGTTGGAGCTGGCGCTGCTCCGATAAAAACTGAAAAAGGCTGGCTTGAGATTTATCATGGCGCAAACGAAGCGCATCAATATTGCTTAGGCGCTTTTTTAATGGATTTAGAAAACCCTTCAAAAGTAATTTCAAGAACTGAAGAACCTATAATGTCTCCGAAAACAAATTATGAATTAAGCGGATTTTTTGGAAATGTAGTTTTTACTAACGGTCACATTCTAGAACCTGACGGTGATACATTGACTATTTATTATGGCGCATCGGATGAATTTGTCTGCGGCGCTACTTTTTCGATTAAAGAAATTCTTTCGCTTTTAAAAGAAATATAAAATTAGAAACGTGCTTAAATCTAATTAGATCTAAGCACGTTTTCATTTTTTTTTATTAAACTTAATTTACTTCATAAACAAATGATTCAGAAGGCTTTATTTTTACTATTGCAGAACCTTCACCATTTTTAACGGTAAGATAAGTTTTGCTGTCTGAATATAATTTATCTATAAGTACGTAAGAACCATCTTTTAGATTCCACTTTGAAATAACATTCGAAGGAACTTTTAATTCAAATTCACTCTCTTTTTCTGAAGAGAAATTAGCAATCACAATTAGTTTTTGCTTTTCAGACCAACGAACATAAGAATACAACAAAGCATCATACGCTTCATTATTTTGACGATTTGCTGATTGTATTTCTTCAAAATTTCCCATTAAAGCATCACTTTGAATCGTAAAATTCAACAAACGTTTGTAAAAATCACGAAGTTGTTTTTCGCTTTCAGATAATTTTCCTCCATCAAACTTTCCATCATTCATCCAACGCTGATGATTTGGAACTCCGATATAATCAAATATTGAAGTTCTCGAACGTTTTCCGAAGCCAGCATCTTCATTTCCTGCCTCTCCTACTTCTTGCCCGAAATAAATCATGGTTGGAGAAGTACTGATTGTTGCTGAAACCACCATTAAAGGTTTTCCTCTTTCTGGAGTTCCTGCAAATTCTGGGCTTGCTAAACGTTGTTCATCATGATTATCTAAAAAATGAAGCATATGATGTTCAATATCAGACATTCCTTTCTGGATATTGGTTAAATCGTCTGGAGAAGATTTTCCGCGAATTATGTCTTTCAATTTATCATACGTTTCAACTTTATCATATAAATAATCCATTTTTCCTAAACGAATATAATTTCGATATTCATTTGGGTTATACACTTCCGCCAACAGAAATGCATTTGGATTTTTCATTTTAATAGAAGAATTCATGTAGCTCCAAAATTCGTACGGAACCATTTCTGCCATATCATAACGGAATCCGTCTACACCTTTTGTTGTCCAGTATAAAGCGATATCTCTAAATTTTTTCCAAGAATTAGGGACATCTTTATCTTGCCAAAAATCAAAATGTTCTTGATATGATTTTTGATCAAATCCCGCAGGAAGTTCAGGAAAATCTTTACTTCCGTCAGGACGAACACCATAATTTACTTTTACTGTTTCATACCAATCATTTTGATCTGGCTTGAATTTTCTAGAACCATTTCCTGTCCATTTTGCTGGGTTTTCATCAAATTTCCCATCAATCAAAGGATTTTTTTCTCCGTTTAACGGAACATCACCATCCGGAATTTCAAAATGTTCATTTGGAATGTAATAGAAATTATTATCTCTTTTGTATTCAACCGTTACATCATCATCTGCACCAAAATCTTTTACACCTTCAGGATTCGATTTTCCTTCATATTTTCTAGCAATATGATTCGGAACAATGTCAATAATCACTTTTAAACCCGCGTTGTGCGTTCTTTTAATTAAAGCTTCAAATTCTTCCAAACGTTTTGCAGGATCTACCGCCAAATCTGGATTCACATTATAATAATCTTTTACAGCATAAGGCGAACCCGCACGTCCTTTTACTACTTCTGGATCGTCATTTGAGATTCCGTATTTAGTATAATCATTCACCAATGCGTGATGAGGTACGCCCGTATACCAAATATAATTAACTCCTAAATCTTTTATTTCGTGAAGTGCTTTATCTGTAAAATCATTAAATTTTCCTACGCCGTTTTCCTCAATTGTTCCCCAAGGTTTATTATTAGTATTTTTATTTCCGAATAGGCGTGTAAAAACTTGATATACTACAATTTTTTTATCGTTAGAATGATTTTCTTTGACTTCACTCATTTTTAAATCTTTTGTTTTGCATCCTGAAAACAGCATTGCTGCGGTAATTCCAACTGCAATAAATTTACTTTTTATCATATTTTTTTTAATCTAATCTTTCTTTTAAAAGCTTTTTAAGCGATACAAAATCACAAAACCAACAACTAAATTTAGTTTATTTTTCAAAACTTAAAAGAAACTTACTTTCATTTGTGTTCTTCAACTTTCAAAAACACCAACTACAACGTGAGAGTTCTTTAATTTGTTGATAAAATTGATTGAGATTCAAAATGACAAAGGCATTTTCAGATCTTGAGAAATCCGATGAATTTTAAATAAAAAACTTTGAACCTTTGTTGCTCTGCACCTTTTGAACCTTAAAAAATAAACACATAAATTAATGCTAATAACAATATGAGGTTGTATCCTTTTTCATAAATTTGACAAAAATTTAATCAGTTGAAGAAATCACTCTTTTACATATTTTATGGTCTGCTTTTTTTAAGCATCCAATCTACATTTGCACAAGTAAAAGCTAAAGCTAAAACACAAGCACAAGCACAAAAAACTAAAGAAATAATTATAGAGAACTCCGACGATGTTCAAGTTAATGAAGCTTTGGTGCCAGGAGGAGTACTACTTAGCGGTAACGTAAAATTGATTCATGATGGCGTTATAATGACTTGTAATAAAGCCTATCTTTTTAAGAAAGAAAACTATTTAAAGGCTTTTGGAGATGTTCAACTAAATCAAGGGGATACTTTATTTTTAAACAGTAAATACGCAGAATATAACGGAAATTTAAAAAAAGCATTTGCAACAGGAAATGCCGTTATGACTTCTCCAGACGCAACTTTGCAAACTGACACTATTAATTTTGACAGAAATGTTCAAGAGGCTTTTTACAACACAAAAGGTACAATTGTCAATAAAGACAATACTTTGGTGAGTAAATCGGGAAGATATTATGCGAAAGAAAAAAAGTTTCAATTCTTGACCGAAGTTGTAATTACAAATCCAAAATATGTAATCAAATCGAATCATTTGGATTATTACAGTAATTCTGGACACACTTATTTACTTGGGCCTTCGACCATTACGAGCAAAGAAAATTACATTTATACAGAAAAAGGTTTTTACGATACAAAAAAGAATCTAGCGCACTTTCTCAGGAAATCATATATCAAATATGATGACAGACTAATAGAAGGCGATAGTTTATTTTATAATCGAAATACCGAATTTGCATCGGCAACTCGAAATGTAAAGATTACCGATTCTATCAATAAAGGAATCGTAAAAGGTCATTATGCCGAACTTTACAAGCTTAAAGATTCGATGTTTGTGACCAAAAGAGCTGTTGCTATTAATTTAGTTGAAAATGATTCGGTTTATATTCACGGAAAAAAATTGATGGTTACAGGAAAAGAAGGAGAACGTATTTTACGCGCTTATAACAATGTTCGTTTTTATAAAATTGACATGAGCGGTAAATGCGATTCGATACATTCAAATTCTAAAACTGCGCTGACAAAATTAATTGGGAAGCCAATTCTTTGGAATGGAGAAAATCAGATTACTGGAGATGTTATGCACTTAATTGGTGACAATAATACCCGAAAAATTGACTCTTTAAAAGTTCTCAACAACACTTTTGTAATTTCGCGGGATACGCTCGGAACTGGTTTTAATCAGGTAAAAGGTCTCAATCTATTTGGAAAATTTCGGGATGGAAAACTTCACGATGTTGATGTTATTAAAAATACCGAAGTTGTGTATTTTATGAGAAATGACACCAATGAATTGATTGGAATCAACAAAAATGTCAGCAGTAAAATCAACATGATATTGGAAAATAATGCAATAGAAACAATTACGTTTTTCAATAAAGTTGATGGAGATATTTTTCCAGAAGACGAATTGCCTGAAAATGCAAGAAAACTGCGCGGAATGGTTTGGCGTGCCGACGAAAGAATAAAATCTAAAGATGATATTTTTACTGCGGAAGATAATGAGATGAACGAAAAACTGATTAAACAAGGCAAAGAGGAAGAAGAAAAAGGAAAAAATGTTCCGATGAAAGTCAGAAAGGAGACTTTGAATTACGATAAGAAGAAGCCAGCTGTGAAAACCGAACCGAAGGCTAAATCTAAATAGTTTTCAGTCGCAGTCTCAGTTTTCAGTTTGAACCGCTACCAAACTGAAAGACCTTAGAACCTAAGTACCTCAGAACCTTAGCACCTTAAAAAAATGAATCCAGATTTTATAAAATACCAAGCACAAACTTCTCCTTATCCACTGGGAATGGAGGTTTCTCATGCCATTGGTTCTTACATATACGACACAAACGATAAAAAATATTTAGATTTTGTTGCCGGAGTTTCGGCTTGTACTTTAGGGCATCAACATCCTAGAGTAAATCAAGCAATAAAAGATCAATTAGACAAATATTCGCATGTAATGGTTTACGGCGAATATTCTCAAAGTCCAGCTGTTCAATATTGTAAATTAATGGCTTCCCTCCTTCCAGAATCTTTAAATAAAACCTATTTGGTTAATTCTGGAACTGAAGCAATTGAAGGTGCTTTAAAATTAGCCAAGAGAACTACAGGCCGTAGTCAGCTGATTTCTTGTCATAATGCGTATCACGGAAACACAATGGGTTCTATGAGCGTTATGGGATTTGAGGAGAGAAAACAAGCTTTTAGACCACTGCTTCCTGATGTAGATTTTATTTCGTTTAATAACGAAGAAGATCTTCAAAAAATAACAACTAGAACAGCCGCGATTCTTTTAGAAACTATTCAAGGCGGAGCAGGTTTTATTCAGCCCGAAAACAATTTTCTTGAAAAAGTTCGTAAACGTTGCGATGAAGTTGGCGCTTTGATGATTGTTGATGAAATTCAGCCAGGATTTGGACGAACTGGAAAACTATTTGGTTTTCAGAACTATAATGTAGTTCCGGATATTGTTGTAATGGGTAAAGGGATGGGTGGCGGAATGCCAGTTGGTGCTTTTACAGCTTCTGCCGAAAAAATGGATCTTTTAACAGAGAATCCAAAATTAGGTCATATTACTACTTTTGGTGGACACCCTGTCATTGCGTCAGCTTGTTTGGCTACTTTGCAAGAATTAACTGAAACAAATTTAATGGCAGAAACACTTGAGAAAGAAAAACTCTTTAGATCACTTTTGGTACATCCTTTGATTACAGAAGTTAGAGGAAAAGGATTAATGCTGGCTGCCATGACAGAATCTGCGGAAATTACAAATGAAGTCATTTTAAATTGCCAAGATAAAGGATTGATTTTATTCTGGCTTTTATTTGAAGGTTGTGCGATTAGAATTACACCACCTTTAACTATTTCTGAAGATGAAATTAGAGAAGGCTGCGCAATTATTCTGGAAGTTATGGATGAAATTTTAAAAAAGAACAAAGCTTAAAATTAAGTTTATACTTTTTAGACCAGAATTAAAAATTGACAAAATCGAAGCTAATCCCTTAATAATAAGAGAGATTTCTTCCAAAAACAGAATAAAAAACGCTATATATTGTTAATTAAATTGTTCAAAACAATTAATTTCTTATCCTTACAACAATTATATGGTTGCCTAAATTTATAGTAGGCTAATTTCAAAATAACGAAGTATGCAATTAAGCAACGAAGAAGAAGATTATAACCTATCCCTATCCAAATTTGAGTCGATGTTAAAAACTAACAAAGTACTCTTTTTTGATTCTGAAGAATTCGAAGAAATAATTCTTCATTATTTAGACATAGGCAAGGCTAATTTAGCAAAAAAGGCCTTGAAACTTGCGTTAGACCAGCACCCAAAATCTACGGGCTTAAAATTAGTACAAGTAGAAATGTTGGTTTATGATGACAAACTCGAGCTAGCAGAAAAGCTTCTGAATGAGTTATACGCAATTGAACCAAACAACGAGGAAATTTATATCCAAAAAGCCAATATTTGTTCCAAAAGAGATCAGCACGAAAAAGCGGTTGAATTACTAAAAATTGCATTACAGTATACTGACGATTACGCAGATGTATACAACTTGATCGGAATGGAATATCTTTTTATGGATAATCTTGAATTGGCAAAAGAAAACTTCATTAAATGTCTTGAAGAAGATTTAGAAGACCAATCTGCTCTTTATAACGTCGTATATTGTTTTGAATTTTTAGATCAAAATCAAGAAGCGATTGTTTATCTGAACGAATATATCAACAGAAATCCTTATAGCGAAATCGCTTGGCATCAGCTTGGGCGACTTCATTATGGTGTAAAGGAATATGAAAATGCAATTCGAGCATTTGATTATGCAACGCTTATTGATGATGAATTTTTAGGCGCTTTCATGGAAAAAGCAAAGGCTTACGAACGCCTAAAAAAATATAACGAAGCGATTGAAAGCTATAACAGAACCATCGAATTAGACGATGCAACATCATATGCGCTGCTTCGAATTGGTAAATGTTATGAAAAGCTTGGAAACTTAGCAAAAGCTATTCAATATTACAATCAAACAGTTCACGAAGATCCACTTTTAGATAAAGGATGGATTGCGATTACTGATTTTCATTTACGTCAAAAAAACTATCAGAAAGCATTGTTTTTTGTAAATAAAGCTTTAGCAATTGACAATCAAAATCGTTTGTATTGGAAAAGATACGCTACTATCAACAAACAAATGAACTTTTTTGAAGAAGCAGAATTTGGGTACAGAAAAGCGGTAGAATTTGGAGATTACGCACTTGACACTTGGTTGTTTTGGGTTGATATTCTTAAATTTTTAGGAGAATTCGAAAGTGCTATTCAGACTTTATTGCAAGCAACAGAATATTTTCCTGAAGAAAACGAAATCGAATATCGTTTAGCTGGATTGTATTTTATGATTCAGGATAACACAAAGGCTAAATTCCATTTAAGCAATGGTTTACGATTAAATTTTGACAATTATATCTTAATTGAAGATTTGTTTCCTGTAGTTTGGTCAAGAAAAACAGTAAAAAATTATATAGAAAAACATAGAAAATAATAATGGTTGATATTTTATTAAGAAGACGTTTTGGATTATTAGGGCGCAACATTAGCTACTCTTTTTCAAAAGGTTATTTTACAGAAAAATTCGATAATGAAGTTTTTGCTGGTAACAGCTACGAAAATTTTGACATTTCTGAAATTAACTATTTTACGGAATTGATTAAAAACAATCCTGATTTAAAAGGATTAAATGTAACCATTCCGTACAAAGAGCAAGTTATACCATTCTTAGATAAACTATCAAAAAAAGCAACTTTAATTGGTGCTGTTAACACTATAAAATTTACCAAAAACGGAAAATTAAAAGGATACAACACTGATTATTACGGTTTTAAAAAATCTTTAGAACCATTATTAGAACCTCACCATAAAAAAGCCCTAATTTTAGGAACTGGTGGCGCTTCTAAAGGTGTTGCTTTCGCATTAGACGAATTAAACATTCCGTATACATTTGTTTCCAGAGAAGCAAAAGAAAACATAATTGATTATGATTTGATTAATGCTACAACTTTTGACAACTTTCAAATCATAATTAACTGTACGCCAGTTGGAACAAGCCCAAACGTTGATGCTTGTCCAAATTTGCCTTATGAGTTTTTTACAGAAAAACATATTGCTTACGATCTGATTTATAATCCGGCTGAAACTACTTTTCTAAAAAAAGCAAAAGAAAAAGGTGCAGTTATAAAAAATGGTCTTGACATGCTTATTTTTCAAGCCGAAAAAGCTTGGAAAATCTGGAATAAATAAAATCACAGCCAAAAAATAGAATGTTAATGTATTTTTTGTATTTTTAAATCACTTATAAACAAGTGGTTATGAAGAAAATACAATTACTTAGCATTCTATTTTTTTTATTTCACAATCTACTTCAGGCACAAGAAAATGACACTTTGCAAAGTCCTTTTTCTGAGCCTCGTTATCATTATTTTCTCAAAACGATTATTTTTTTCGACGAATATTTAGATACTGATAACGGACCATTTAATACAACACAAATTCGAGTTTTACTACCGATCGGCAACAAAGCCTGGAACTTACGTTTCGATCTTCCTTTAATTTCAGCAAATACCAACTCAATAAATAAAACAGCTATTGGAGATGTCGGCATGGGAGTTAGTTATATTCCATACATGCGAAATAGCAACGGAATAGCCTTAAGAACAAGAGTTTATGCAAACACCGCAGCAGATCCTAATTTTGGCACAGGAAAATGGGTTGTAATGCCAGCAGTTGTTTACGGAAAATATTTTTCAGAAAAAAAGTTTCTCTGGCTCTCGACTTTAGAATATCAAGGCAGTTTTGCGGGAGAAAATGATCGAAATGATATAAGTGTTACACTTTTTGAAAATGTTTTGCTTCACTTTTTTGGAAAAAACTGGGTTGCCGGTGATGTTGCTTTTCGTTATAATTCAACTTTAGACGCTTTTCAAAATAATGCATTTGTTGAATTTGGACGAAAAATTACTCCAAATAATTTAGTTTATATTCACCCAAGTGCTGGTTTCGGAGCAAATAGAACTTACAATTTTGGAATTGAAATGGGGGTTTTAATCCTATTCTAAAAAGTAAATAGTTCCCTACTAAATTGAATTTATTAAAGTAGAATCTAAAAAAAGATAATTATTCTGAATTTAAAGATACTTTAAACATTATATCAAAACATTTCCAACACAATACTTAATTAATGCAATGAATAGGAATTTCATGGTAAAATAGCGCATAAACAAGCGATTTATTTTGTAGTTAGAAACACCTTTACTATCTTTCGCATTGTAAAATAAAAACCTTATACATTTTAAAGATGTTAGAAGAAAAGAATGATAACCTGCAAGAAGCAGACGGAAAAGATGGAATCGAAATAAACGATTCTGCAACAAATGATGCAATTGAAATATCTGAGTCTGAAACTCCAATTGAAAAATCAGTTTCAAATGAAGCAGAAAATGATGAAAACGTTCATCAGGAAGCTTTAGATGTAATTACAAATTCGAATGCAGAAGAAAGTGAAGACGAAACCTTGAAGGATCGTCACGATATTCCTATGCAAGATTATAACACTTTTTCTTTAGACGCACTTGTCGATGAACTTAAAAAAATGGTCAATCTAGACAAAATAATGTCTGTAAAAGATCATATCGAAGAAATCAAAAAGGCCTTTTTATTACAATATCACCATCTTCTAGAGGAGAAAAAAGAAGAATTTCTAGCTTCAAATCCTGATCCTAGCGAAGAATTTGAGTATCATTTACCTCTCAAACTAAAATTTGATGAATATTATAATATTTTCAGAGAAAAAAGAAATGCTCATTTTAAACATTTACAAACTAATTTAAAATCAAATTTAGAGAATCGTCTGGCAATTGTTGAAGAATTAAAAGAGTTAATTAATCCACAAGAAAATATAAAAGACACTCTTAAGCATTTTAATGAATTAAGAGAAAGATGGAAAAATGCTGGTGCTATTCCAAAAGACAAATACAATCACGTTTGGAATAATTATCATTTTCATGTTGAAAATTTCTATGATTATCTTCATTTAGACCGTGAAGCCAGAGATTTAGATTTCAAACATAATCTTGAATTAAAGCAAAAGATTATTGCTCGCGTTGAAGAATTGGTAAACGATGCAGATGTAAACAAATCTTTCCGCGAACTGCAAGATTTGCACAGAATCTGGAAAGAAGAAATTGGTCCCGTTTCTAAAGAACATAGAGATGTAATCTGGAATCAATTTAGTGAATTAACTAAAAAAATTCATGATAAAAGAGAAGTTTTGTTTGAAAGCCAAAGAGCTAACGAACAACAAAATCTTGAAGTTAAAAAAGAAATTATTTCTAAAATTGAAGCTCTAGGAACAGAAAAAGTAAATTCTCACTCGCAATGGCTTGTACAAATTCAAAAAGTAGAAGCGCTTCGAAATGAGTTTTTCGCAGCAGGAAAAGTGCCATCAGAAGTAAACGAAGAAACTTGGGCAGCTTTTAAAACTGCGGTAAGAAACTTTAATGCTTTCAAAAATTCGTTTTATAAAGACATTAAGAAAGATCAAAACGATAATTTGAATAAAAAAATGGCTCTTGTTGCAAAGGCAAAAGAACTTCAAGAAAGTACAGATTTCGGTTCTACAACTCCTATAATGAAACAAATTCAGGAAGAATGGAAGCTAATTGGTCACGTTCCGAAAAAATATTCAGACAAAATCTGGAAAGAATTTAAAGATGCTTGCAACCATTATTTTGACAAATTAAAAGAGCACAAATCTGAAGAAAACGTTGAAGAAGTTGCAGCTTTTGACAATAAAAAAGCTTATTTAGATACTTTAAGAGCCTTCCAACTAACTGGAGATCATAAAACTGATTTAGATGCTATAAAAGCTCATATTGAAACTTGGAAAGGATTTGGAAAAGTTCCTTTTTCAAGAAGACATATTGAAGGTAAATTCAATAAGATTTTAGATGCACTTTTTGAAAAACTAAGTTTAAGCAAAAAAGAATCTGAAATGATGCGTTTTGCAAACCGAATTGATTCTTTATCAGACAGTAACGATACGCGCAAACTAGATAATGAAAAAATCTTTATTATGCGTAAAATTGAAGAAGTTCAAAATGAGATTTTCCAATTAGAAAACAATATTCAATTCTTTACAAACACTAAGAATGCAAAAAAAGAGAATTCTATTGTAACTGAAGTTCGAAAAAACATAGCAATTCACAAAGAAAGTCTTGAAGTTTGGAAAGATAAATTGAAACAGCTTCGAAACTTAGGACAAGAATAAAAACTGCTCATATTTTACCGCAAAGAGCGCCAAGATTTACGCAAAGTTCGCAAAGTTTATAAAAAGCTTTGCGAACTTTGTTTTTTTTACTTTGCGCTCTTTGCGTTAAAAACACAATCCAACTTTCTATAAAAGACCTGAAACTTAACATTCTCATTAAATTTCATAAAACTATTCTGCAAAATATTGATTATATTTGAGTTACAGCTATTAACAAGCAGCCAAACAATTAACATTTAACATCAATTTTTAAATTAAAAGAATATGAAATTTACAAGAAAAGCGCATGCCAATTGGAAAGGAACTGGTATGGAAGGAACAGGGACAATAAGCACTCAAAGCACAACTCTAGATAACGCACAACTTTCTTTTAAAACAAGATTTGCAGACGGAGTTGGAACAAATCCAGAAGAATTAATTGCCGCGGCTCATTCAGGCTGTTTTACCATGCAATTAAGTTTTCTGCTTAACGAAGGTGGTTTTACTGCAGATGATTTAACTACAGAAGCTACAGTAACTTTTGAAGATGGCTCGATTACTTTAATCCATTTAGATTTAAAAGGTAAAGTTCCTTCAATATCAGCAGAAGAATTTGAAAAGACTGCTACAAAAGCAAAGGAAATCTGTCCGATTTCTAAATTATTGAATACGACAATAACATTATCGGCAACTTTGCTTTAAAAATCTTATTTAAACAAAAAAAAACCATCCCGTAAAAACGGGATGGTTTTTTTTTTAAATATATAGTAAACTAAAAATTAGTTCATTGTAGCTTTTAAAGCTTTTGCCTCAGCAGTCATTTCTAACGCTTTGTAAACTCCCAATAATGTTTTAGCAACATCCTCATTTTTAGGATCTAATTCATTTGCTTTTTTAAGGTAAGGAATCACTCCTCTGAAAACACCTTCTCTTTGTGCTTTTAAAACATCGTAACGTTTCATATCTTTAGCAGAAGTACCCAATTTATTCATCTCGTCGATAATTGGTTTCTCAGCTTCTAATTTTAAAGCTGCAAGATTTAAATAAGCATTTGCATAATTAGGATTAATCTCAATTGCTTTCAAATAATATTTTTCAGCATCAGCATTGTTTTTTGCACCAGCACTGATAACACCTAAATTAAATACTAAATCTGCATTATTTGGATCTTTTTCTAAAGCTTCACCAACTAATTTTTTGTATGTCTCAAAGTCTTTAGACTCTAGATATAAATTAGCTTCTGTTAAAATTAATGAAGTATCTTCTGGATTTGCTTTTCTTGCATCAGCGATAGCTTTTTTAGCATCCTCAGTACGTCCTTTTTGAACTAAGATTAAAGCTAAATTTTTGTAGATTTCACCTCTTTTAGAAGGAATAGCTTCTGTTTTAGGTTTTTCGTGAGTACCTAATTTTATAGCTAAATCTCTATCTTTTGCACTGCTAAAGTTATCTTCATTTCCACTCGCTTTATTTGTAGCAAGGAATAAAGTTCCTTTTCCAGAATAGTTTAATTTTTTTAACTCTTCGTACATTGGCAATGCAAGATCAAAATCTTGTGAATTAACAGCTGTAGAAGCAGCGTAGTATAAGTTAATCGTATCTTTTTTGTCTAACTCATAAGCATCGTACAATTTTTTCGCACCTTCTTTATGTTTGTTTGCTTGAGTATCAGCAATTGCAGAGTTGATCAACAATCCTTTAATGTTAGTGATAGAAGTTGCTGCATCTGTAGAATATTTTTGTTTTCCTGATGCTTTTTCAACCTCGATTAACTTTTTATAACTCTCAGCTGCTAAAGATAAGTTTTTACTTTCGTCAACTTTTTTGTTAGCAAGATCTAAATAAGCATTTCCTTTTACAAAATAAAACTGAGCCTGCTCTGTATCTTTTGCATTTGCAACAAGGCTTTCTGCGCCAGTCAAAATTGTAACTGCTCCTTGAGCATCTCCACTTTTTAAAGCTTTTTCAGCACTTTTAATTTGATCTTTTTGAGCAAATGTAGCCACAGAGATCAATAATGCAGAAGCAAGTATTACATATTTACTTTTCATAATGATATTTGTTTGTATTTAATTTTTATTCAATTTAATATTATTCCTCAGATTCTTCGTCGTCTCCTTCAGCTTCATCTTCTTCTTCAATTTCATCGTCGTCTGAGTCATCTTCGTCTTCAACAGTGCCGTCATCTTCAAGAACTTCTAAATCAGGTTTAACTCTTTCAATTACAGATTCGATTACATTTCCATCTTCATCAACAACCACTTCTTCTGTTTCTTCTTTCATAACAGTAGTTACAGCAGCAATAGAATCTTTTCCTTTAAGATTAATCAACCTAACACCTTGCGTTGCACGTCCCATGACACGTAAATCTTCAATTGCCATACGGATTGTTAATCCAGATTTATTAATAATCATTAAGTCATCTGCATCAGTTACCATATTAATAGAGATCAACTTACCTGTTTTTTCAGTAATATTAAGCGTTTTCACACCTTTACCTCCACGGTTTGTTATTCTATAAACATCTTCTCCATCTTCGTCAACTAATTTGGTACGTTTTCCGTATCCATTTTCAGTTACAACTAAAATTTGAGATTCTGCAATATCATTTTTATCAACAGTTACCATTCCGATTACTTCATCAGTTTCATCTTTTAAAGTAATTCCACGAACACCAGAAGCAGTTCTTCCCATCGGACGTGTTTTAGTTTCTTCAAAACGAACTAATTTACCAGACTTCACAGCCATAATAATCTGACTTTCTCCGTTTGTTAATTGTGCTCCAATTAACTCATCGCCTTCTTTAATAGTAATAGCGGCTACACCATTTGCTCTTGGTTTAGAATATTTCTCTAAAGAAGTTTTCTTAACCTGACCTTGTTTTGTTACCATTACAAGGTTGTGCGTATTGATGTAATCTTTATCTTTTAGATCTTGCGTACAAATGAAAGCTTTTACTTTATCATCACTTTCAATATTTACCAAGTTTTGGATTGCTCTACCTTTTGCAGTTTTACTTCCTTCTGGAATTTCGTAAACACGCATCCAGAAACATTTTCCTTTTTGCGTAAAGAACATCATATATTGGTGATTTGTTGCTACGAACATATGCTCCAAGAAATCTTGATCTCTTGTTCCAGCACTTTTCTGTCCAACTCCACCTCTATTTTGTGTTTTATATTCAGATAAGTTAGTACGTTTGATATAACCAGCATGCGAAATGGTAATAACTACACTTTCGTCAGCAATTAAATCTTCTATACTTACATCTCCACCAGAATATTCGATTTGAGAACGACGATCGTCACCATATTTATCACGAATTTCTGTAAGCTCTTCTTTAATCAAATCAATTCTTAAATTAATGTCTGCTAATAAAGCTTTTAAATGCTCGATTAACTTCATTAATTCCTCAAATTCAGCTCTTAATTTATCTTGTTCCAGACCTGTTAACTGACGTAAACGCATCTCAACAATTGCACGAGCTTGAATATCTGATAATTTAAATCTTTCAATTAATTTTTCTCTTGCTTCATCAGTATTCTTAGATCCTCTAATTAACGCAATTACTTCGTCAATATTATCAGAAGCAATGATTAATCCTTCTAAAATATGAGCTCTTTCTTCCGCTTTGCGTAATTCAAATTGTGTTCTTCTTACTACTACATCATGACGGTGCTCAATAAAATAATGAATCATATCTTTCAGATTCAATAATTGAGGACGTCCCTTAACTAATGCAATATTATTTACACTAAAGGAAGACTGTAATTGAGTATACTTATATAAGGTATTTAAAACTACGTTTGGAGTAGAATCACGTTTTAAGATATAAACGATACGCATACCGCTTCTATCCGATTCATCACGGATATTGGCAATACCTTCAATTTTTTTCTCGTTAACTAAATCAGCCGTACGTTTAATCATTTCGGCTTTATTAACTTGGTAAGGAATTTCAGTAACAATGATGCATTCTCTTCCGTCAACTTCTTCAAAACCTACTTTTGCACGCATTACAATACGTCCTCTACCAGTTTTAAAAGCTTCACGAACACCTTCGTACCCATATATCACACCTCCTGTTGGAAAATCCGGCGCTTTAATATGAGTCATCAATTCGTCAACCTCAATATCATTATTATCCAAGTACGCTAGGGTACCATTGATAACTTCAGTTAAATTATGTGGCGGCATATTAGTTGCCATACCAACTGCAATACCTGTTGCTCCATTTACTAATAAAGTTGGAACTTTTGTAGGCATTACTTTTGGTTCGTATAATGTATCGTCAAAGTTTAATTGAAAATCAACTGTCTCTTTTTCGATATCTGCCATAATTTCCTCAGAAATTTTACGCATTCTAGCCTCAGTATAACGCATTGCTGCCGGACTATCACCATCTACAGAACCAAAGTTACCCTGCCCGTCAACCAATAGATATCGCATACTCCACTCCTGAGCCATACGAACCATCGCGTCATACACAGAAGTATCTCCATGCGGGTGGTACTTACCCAGAACCTCCCCTACAATTCTTGCAGATTTTTTGTGGGCAGATCTAGAAGTTACACCTAAATCATACATTCCATAAAGAACTCTTCGATGCACTGGTTTCAAGCCATCTCTAACATCAGGAAGTGCTCTTGATACAATTACCGACATCGAATAATCGATGTAAGCTGACTTCATTTCATCTTCAATGTTAATAGGAATTAACTTTTCTCCTTCAGACATAAGTTGTTATGTTTAAATAATTATATTAGTTTCAAAGCGTGCCAAGATACGTTTTTTTAAAATTTTTTCAGCTATTTCCTTACACTTATTTAAATGATTTATTAACAACTTTAATTTCGCTTTTAGTTAATAAATTAAGCGTTTTTTAACGCTTTTATTGCCTTTTTTTTCGTCTATTAGCTGACAAGCATTCTCGATGGGTACGGTTTTTGTTTTTAAATCAGTAATTCACTAAATTTACAATACCAATTATATATTATGGATGATAATTTTTCACCAAGAGTAAAAGATGTTATTACGTACAGTAAAGAAGAGGCACTTCGTTTAGGGCACGACTTTATTGGTACCGAACATCTTATGCTGGGCATTTTAAGAGATGGTAACGGAAAAGCTATTCATATACTTAATAACCTAGCAGTCGATTTAGATCATTTACGCAGGAAAGTAGAAATACTGAGCCCAGCTAATCTAAGCGTTGAAGTAAATGCAGAAAAGAAAAATCTTCACCTTACCCGACAGGCCGAAAGAGCCCTGAAGACCACTTTTCTAGAAGCTAAAGTATTTCAAAGTTCATCAATTAGCACCGCTCACTTGCTATTATGCATCTTACGAAACGAAAACGATCCAACAACCAAGCTATTGAATAAACTTAAAATAGATTATGACATAGCTAAAGAACAGTATTTAAATATGACTCCGAACGAAGAAGAATTCTTAGAAAACTTGCCAAGAAACGAATCGTATAATGACGATTCAGGACAAGATGACAGTCTAAAAGAAAGCAGTTTTAATAATCCCGCCAATAAGTCAAACAAAAAATCTAAGACTCCAGTTTTAGATAATTTTGGGAGAGATTTAACAGAAATGGCGGAAGAGGGAAAACTTGACCCTGTTGTAGGACGCGAAAAAGAAATTGAACGTGTTTCTCAAATTTTAAGTAGAAGAAAAAAGAACAATCCGCTTCTTATTGGAGAACCTGGAGTTGGTAAATCTGCTATTGCAGAAGGACTTGCTTTGCGTATCATTCAAAAGAAAGTTTCTCGTATTCTTTTTAACAAACGTGTTGTAACTCTTGATTTGGCAAGTTTAGTTGCTGGAACAAAATACAGAGGACAATTTGAAGAAAGAATGAAAGCCGTGATGAACGAGCTTGAGAAAAATGACGATATTATTCTTTTTATTGATGAGATTCATACTATTGTAGGTGCTGGTGGAGCAACAGGTTCTCTTGATGCTTCAAACATGTTCAAACCTGCTTTGGCAAGAGGCGAAATCCAATGTATTGGCGCTACAACTCTTGATGAATACAGACAATATATTGAAAAAGACGGTGCGCTTGAAAGACGTTTCCAAAAAGTAATTGTAGAACCAACTTCTGTTGAAGAAACAATTGCAATTTTGAACAACGTTAAAGACAAATATGAAGATCACCATAATGTAACGTATACACCAGAAGCTATTGAAGCTTGTGTTAAACTTACAGATCGTTATATGTCTGAGCGTTTTTTACCAGACAAAGCTATCGACGCTCTTGACGAAGCTGGTTCTCGCGTTCACATTACTAATATTGATGTTCCTAAACAAATTTTAGATTTAGAGCGTCAGTTAGAAGAAGTTCGTGAACTTAAAAATATGGTTGTTAAAAAACAAAAATATGAAGAAGCCGCTAAACTTCGCGATGACGAAAAACGCATAGAAAAAGACTTAGCCGTTGCTCAAGAACAATGGGAAGAAGATTCTAAAAACAATAGAATTTTAGTTACAGAAGACAATGTTGCTGATGTTGTTTCTATGATGACTGGAATTCCTGTAAACAGAATTGCGCAAACAGAAAGCAACAAATTGGCTCAATTACCAGAATTAATTCAAAACAAAGTAATTGGTCAAAATGAAGCTGTTTTAAAAATTGCACGTTCTATTCAGCGTAACAGAGCTGGACTTAAAGATCCTAATAAACCAATTGGTTCATTCATTTTCTTAGGTCAGACTGGTGTTGGTAAAACGCAATTAGCAAAAGTATTAGCAAAAGAATTATTTGATTCTGAAGATGCTTTAGTTCGTATCGATATGAGTGAATACATGGAGAAATTTGCAATTTCTCGTTTAGTTGGAGCGCCTCCAGGATATGTAGGTTACGAAGAAGGTGGTCAATTGACTGAAAAAGTTCGTAGAAAACCTTACTGCGTGGTACTTTTAGATGAGATCGAAAAAGCACATCCAGATGTATTCAATATGATGCTTCAGGTTTTAGATGATGGATATTTGACTGATAGTTTAGGTCGTAAAATTGACTTCAAAAACACTATCATCATCATGACATCTAACGTTGGAGCGCGTCAGTTGAAAGATTTCGGACAAGGTGTTGGATTCGGTACTGCTGCAAGAACAGCTCAGGCTGATGAAAATTCAAAAAGCATTATCGAAAACGCTTTGAAGAAAACTTTTGCTCCTGAATTCTTAAACAGAATTGATGATGTAATTGTATTTAATGCACTTGAAAAAGCAGATATTGATTTGATTATCGAAATCGAATTGAAAAAACTGTATTCTCGTATTGCAGAGTTAGGCTACAAATTAAGCTTAACAGATAAAGCAAAAGCATTTATTGCTGAAAAAGGTTTCGACAAACAGTTTGGAGCTAGACCTCTAAAAAGAGCCATCCAAAAATATGTTGAAGATTTATTAGCTGAAGAAATCATCACTTCAAAAATTCATTCTGGTGATGAAATCATGATGGATCTTAAAGATGATTCTCAAGAATTATCAGTAGAAATTCATAAAGCTGAAGAGCCGACTAATCAATAAATTAGTCAAATTTTATAACACAAATAACATGCCCGTTACGTTTTCATAACATAACGGGCATTTTTTTTAGATAATTTACTATCTTTAGTAAAAGCAAATAGCTATTTTTGAATTTAAATTCTATAACATAAAAATAAAATATGCTTCAAAACAAAGTCATTTTAGGCAGCGAAGAATGGTGCTCATTTCCAGAACTTGGAATTCCAACAATCAAAGCTCGTGTTGATTCTGGCGCTAAAACTTCGGCAATGCACGCTTTAAACATAGCTCCTTTTATAAAAAATGATGCCAATTGGGTTAAATTCGACATTAACCCGATTCAGAATAATATCAAAACCATTATTCATTGTGAAGCGCCTTTGGTTGACAAACGAATTGTAAAAAGTTCAAGCGGTTTTAGAGAACATCGTTATGTAATTCAGACCAGCTTAAAAATTGGCGATGCAAAATGGCCTATCGAAATGACTTTGACCAATCGTGATTCTATGGGTTTTAGAATGCTTTTAGGACGTGAAGCTATGAGTGGAAGAGTTCTAGTCGATCCTGAGCAAAAATATCTTTTAGGGCAACCTACAGCAGAATCTCTTAAAGAGTTATATCAAAATTCTGAAAAAGCAAGTTCTGGCTTGCGAATTGGTGTTTTAGCCAGCAATCCAGAATTATATAGTAATAAAAGAATAATGGAAGCGGGCGAAATGCGCGGACATGAAATGCATTTTTTAAATATTAAAGAATGCTACATGAAACTCGATGCCAAAACTCCAGAAATTCATTATAGAGGCGGAAAAATCTTAAATCAGTTTGATGCTATTATTCCGAGAATTCGACCAAGCATTACTTTTTATGGCTGTGCTTTAACGCGTCAGTTTGAAGCTTTGAAGGTTTTTGTTTTAAATTCGGCTACAGCAATTACACAATCGAGAGATAAATTATATTCACTGCAATTACTTTTAAACAGCGGAATCGATATTCCAACAACTGGATTTGCCAATTCTCCGCTTGATACAGACAACTTAATCAAAATGGTTGGTGGTTCACCTTTAATTGTGAAATTATTAGAAGGAACGCAAGGAAAAGGTGTTGTCTTAGCCGAAACCAAAAAAGCGGCAGAAAGTGTTATTAATGCTTTTAAAAGTTTAAATGCCAATATTTTAGTTCAAGAATTTATCAAAGAAGCAAACGGAAAAGATATTCGTTGTTTTGTAATTGACGGAAAAGTCGTTGCTGCCATTCAGCGTGAAGCGATGCCGGGAGAATTTAGAGCTAATATTCACCTTGGCGGAACTGCATCTGTAATCAAAGTAACTGCCGAAGAGAAAAAAATCGCCATTAAAGCCGCAAAAGCAATGGATTTGAAAGTGGCAGGAGTTGATATTATTCGTTCTTCTAAAGGTCCATTATTGCTTGAAGTAAATTCTTCTCCAGGTTTAGAAGGAATTGAAGGCGCAACTAATAAAGACGTTGCAGGAGAAATGATCAAAGCTATTGAAAAGAATTTCAAACTATAATTAAGTTCATTTAAACTTAATTCGACATAAATAATTTAGCAGCTTTGTCAAAGTTTAGAACTTTGGCAAAGCTTTTTTATTTAACTTTAAAATAAAAAACATGCATTTTCCTTATTTAGATATTATCATTCGAAGTGTTGCTGTCTATTTTTTCATGACAATTGCTTTAAGAATATTTGGCAAAAAAGAACTTTCTCAACTAAACACCGCCGATATAATCCTGATTTTATTGATTAGCAATTCGGTACAAAATGCAATGGTTGGTCCAGACACGAGTCTTTTAGGTGGTTTAGTTGCAGCTTTAGTTTTATTTGTAATCAACTTTGCTATTAAAAAACTGACACGCCGATTTAAAACTCTTCGAAATATATTACTTGATAAACCCGAAGTTTTAATTCACGATGGAAAACTAGACTTCAAAGCTTTAAGCAAATTGGATATCTCTGATGAAGAATTAAAAGAAGCCATGCGAGAACACGGAATTGAATTCTTCAAAAACGTAAAACTAGCCATGCTAGAAATCGACGGAACAATAAGTATTATTTCTGAAGACCAGAAAAACTTAAAACAAACGCATTATAAGCGTAAGCATAATCATAAGAATTTGCAGAAGTTTTAAAACAAAAAAGCCGATTTAAAATATGAAATCGGCTTCTCTAAATTATTTCACATCACTAATCTTAATCGAAGGACTAGTCATCTTTTCAATTAACCAAACAAACACAGAATCGTCAAAATAATTTAATTTTCCATAAAAGTTTTTTTAAACATTTTTAATATAGATTTTTTCAAAAATAATTCATTATAATTTTCTAATAGATATATCGCATCTATCTTCTTTTGCGTCATTTATAGCTTTTCTAAAAACTTCGAAGAAGGTTTCACCAAACGATGTTGCAAAATAAGTCGATAAATTTATTACCTTAGAACTGATGGTATTTTGATCCCAAGGAGTATTTTGATTCAAATCTTCAATATTCCAAATAGCTTTTTCAAAGTGCATCTTATCAAAATGCCCTTCAATTTCATTTAATTCTTTCTGTAAATAATCAATTTCAGAATAACTAATTTTGTCATTATACAGCCTATTTAACAAAAAAGGATATTTACTACCCCACCCTTTAACTTCTAAATTGTGTGAAATTGTAGAAAAGAAAGAATACAGAAAATCTCCACTTCCAAATTCGTAAAAAAAGCAATCAACTAATAAACCTACAGCCATTTAAATCTTCTTTTTTATTTTTTGAAAATTATTATCATTTAATATTAAAAATAATTTCAATCAATTAAACTTTACAAAAATAGTTTTACAACTTTTCAGAAGTACCTCTAAAAGTTTTAAAACTAACATCTTAAGACATTTCTTTTCTCATTTTAACCCATAAAAAAGCCGATTTCAAATAATGAAATCGGCTTCTCTAAATTATTTTACAGCACTAATCTTAATCGGAGGATTAGCCATTCTTTTAAACATCCACAGCAAACCACATACTGTCAAAACTATTGTAATAATTAAAAATGGATAAAAACCTACTAGCTCAGCTATTTTTTCAAAAATATAAACATACCATTTTATAATTCTAGTACGAGTTATTACACGCGTCTCTAAATACTTGGCATACCAAGTAAAAATTCCTCCCATCACAGCAACAAAAGCCACAACAGATCCAGGAATAACAGCAGCACTAATAGCAGATATTTGCTTTTCTTCTCGCTTAAAACCTAATTGTTTAAATTTTTCACTAATTGATTTTTCTGCTTTTTTTGTAGTTTCTGAATCTTTAAAATCAATAGTTTTATAAGTTATTGAATCTGCATTTCTAACTTCAAACATAATATGTGAATCATTTTCAGGCTCAAATTCATATTCAAAGATTTCATTAATATTTATTATCGATTCAAATTCAGATGAATTAAAAACGTTTTTATCTATTCTTTCAATGCTTAAATCAGCATTTTCTTTTGTAATATTTCCAATTATATGTTCTCCATAAATTAGAACCACATTTCCTTCTTCGCCTTCAAGAATTATCGGTTTTTCAAAAATCATTGCCATTTGCTTTTAAATATTATTAATAATTTTTATTTAAATTTTGCAAAGGTCTTTTTATCAAATTTCAGTAATAACCCCTAAAAGTTTTTAAAGCCACATTTTAAGACATTTGTTTTTTCTTATTTTAAAGCATAAAAAAAGCCGATTTCAAATAATGAAATCGGCTTCTCTAAATTATTTTACAGCACTAATCTTAAAAGGAGGATTAACCATTCTTCTAACTAACCAAAACAAACATAAAATCGTTAGAACTGCTGTTAGAACCAGAAAAGGGACATATCCAACCGTTCTTGATAACTCATTAAACAATTTTACATACCACTTAATTCTTCTGCGTGTTGACTCATAATTATCAACATTATAAGCAAACCATGTAAGTATCGCTCCTCCTCCAGCAACTCCAAGAGTTGTTACGGCAGGAGAAACAGCCGCTTGCAATGGTGTTAATTGAATTTCTTCTCTCTTAAAACCTAATTGTTTAAATTGATTTTGAATTGATAATTCAGCTTCTTTAGCAACATTTACATTTTGAAAATTAATGATCTTAGAAGAAGTAGCATTGTTATTAAATATTTCAAATTTTATTAAAGAATCACTTCCTGGGATAAATTCATATCCTACAACATCATTTATAAAGACAACAGAATTAAATTCTGATTCAGCAAAAGAGTTGTTTTTAATTTTTTCAATACTTATATCAGCATCCTCTTTTGTAATATTTCCAATAATGTATTGCCCGTAAATTAATACTACATTTCCACCTTGCCCATTGTGAATTATCGGTTTTTCAAAAATCATTGCCATTTGCTTTTAATTATTATTAATAATTTTTATTTAAATTTTGCAAAGGTCTTTTTATTAAATTTCAGTAATAGCCCCTAAAAGTTTTTAAAGCCACATTTTAAGACATTTGTTTTTTCTTATTTTAAAGCATAAAAAAAGCCGATTTCAAATAATGAAATCGGCTTTCTCAAATATGTTTACAAAATGTGATTTACATCTCACATTTCACAATAATCAATTTACGAAATAAATACACTTAGTACAAAATAAACCAAACCAGCCAATAAAGCTGAAATTGGAATAGTTAAGATCCAAGCCCAGATTAAGCTTACGGTAACTCCCCAACGTACGGCAGAAACACGTTTTGTTAATCCAACACCAATAATAGATCCCGTAATAGTGTGTGTTGTACTTACTGGAATTTTTAAATGTTCTGTAAAGTAAAGAGTCAAAGCTCCAGCTGTTTCAGCGGCAACACCTTCAAACGAACTTACTTTAGTGATTTTAGAACCCATTGTTTTCACAATTTTCCATCCACCGCTTAAAGTTCCCGCAGCAATTGCAGAATAACATGCTAACGGAATCCAAGATGGCATTACACCTTTAATACCTGCATCGTCGTTTGGCAGAACAACATCTAACCAAGCATCCATGTGAACACCAGGATTTGTATTGATATACACTGCAACCGCAGCTGCAATAATACCCATAACTTTTTGAGAGTCGTTTCCTCCGTGACCTAAACTAAAGGCAGCAGAAGATAATAACTGCATTTTTTTCAAAGCAGCATCTGCCTGATGAAGATTTAAACTACTGAATATTAAACAAAATGCACTTACTGTTAAAACAATAAAAGCAACTAAAAACCATTTAATATTATGAGAATCAAATACTACACTCCAAAAATGAGAATCAAAGCGAGGTTTTCCATGTTCTATAATTTCTTCATAAGAAACCATTTGAGCATATACAAACCAAATAGTTCCAAGCATTAAAGCTACAGTAAAAATCTTAGGACCGATACTTTTACGTGAAGCATTAAGAAGCCAAATTGAAATTAAGTATGAAGCTAAAGCTCCTAAAAGTGGTGCAAGAACAATAAAAGCAATAATGATAATAACTCCCGAAGGCATTCCGCCATCTTTGCCGGCTTTATACCAACTTACAATTTCATACCAGTAATGAGTTGCTCCATCTTCACCTACATAACCTGAGAATCCGTGAACTGCAATAGCATGTGCTACAGCCGCTCCAGCAAAACCTCCAATTAAGGTATGCGAAGAACTTGAAGGAATTCCAAGCCACCAAGTCAATAAATTCCAGCATATTGCTGCAATGACTCCGGCTAAAATAACCACTAGGTTAATTTCCATTGTGTGCGCTGTTTTAGCAACAGTATCTGCAACACCAAATCCGAAAACCCAATAGGCAAGAAAGTTAAAAAATGCTGCCCAGACAACCGCCTGAAAAGGTGTCAAAACCTTTGTTGCAACAACAGTCGCTATAGCATTTGCCGCATCATGAAAACCATTGATGTAATCAAAAATTAAAGCTAATACTATAATTAATATAAGTAGCGTCATAAAATTATAACTTCAGAATGAAAAATTGAATTAAGAATGTTTTACAGAAATAGATTCTAGTATGTTCGCAACACTCTTACATTTGTCTGTTGCTGATTCTAAAACAGATAACACCTCTTTATATTTAATAATATTTTTAGCGTCTGTTTCGTTTTCAAAAATTTCAAAAACTGCTTTGTTATATACGTTATCAGACTTGTTTTCTAATTTATTAATTCTAGAACAAGCATCTTTAATAACTTTAAAGTTCTGTAAGTTTCTTAATTCTTTTACAGCACTATCAATATTTTGACAAGCTTCAAGGTTGATTTCTGTCATTTTTCTGATAGATTTTGTAATCTTATCAACTTGATACAATCTCATACGGCTAGATGCACCGTGAAGATAATCGGCAACGTTGTCAATTGAAGTAATTAACGTGTGGATATCCTCTCTATCAAATGGAGTAATAAAGTTTCTGCTTAACTCAAGGTTTGTCTGACGTGTAATGTCTTCTCCTTTTTGTTCTAATTCGTCAATCTTTTGAAAAAGAATTTCTCTTTCTTTTAATGGTAAATTTACAGCTTCGTGTAAGTTAGAAGCTAATTCAATTAAATTGCTTGAAGCTTCTTCAAAAAGTGGAAAGAATTTTTTGTCTTTCGGCACTAAAAATTGGAAAATACTGTTTATTGACATTGTTTTATTTTTGATACCGCAAAATTACTTCAATAATATTTTGCAATGTTAAGCCATTGTTAACAAATCGTTTTCTATTTGGAAACTCTTAAGGAATAAAACCGTGTTTTCTATGTCATTATGTAAGATTCGATCTTCTTTTACTAAAGGCACAACTTCTCTGTAGCTGCTAACAAACATTTCGATAAAATCACTTGATTTTAGTGGCTCTCTATACGCAATTGCTTGCGAAGCATTCAACAATTCAATCGCTAAAATACGCTCTAAATTGTCTAAAATCCGTAAGGCTTTTGTTGCTCCGTTTGCTCCCATACTCACATGATCTTCTTGACCATTGCTAGAAACGATACTATCGATACTTGCTGGTGTTGCCAATTGTTTATTCTGGCTTGCAATGCTTGCAGCAGTATATTGCGGAATCATAAATCCTGAATTCAATCCCGGATTATCAACCAAAAATGCAGGAAGATTACGTAAACCAGAAATTAACTGATACGTTCTTCTCTCAGAAATACTGCCTAATTCTGCTAAAGCAATTGCCATAAAGTCTAAAGCTAAAGCTAAAGGTTGTCCGTGGAAATTTCCGCCAGAAATAATCTGATCTGCTTCTATAAATATATTAGGATTATCGGTTACTGAGTTAATTTCTGTTTTGAATACTTTTCTAACGTAATCAATTGCATCTTTTGAAGCTCCGTGAACCTGAGGCATACAACGGAAAGAATACGGATCTTGAACGTGTTTTTTTTCTTGAGCGATAATTTCACTTCCTTCTAAAAACTCAGTAATTCTTTGCGCCGTTACGATTTGACCTTTGTGCGGACGTATATAATGTATCAATTCGTTAAATGGCTCGATTCTTCCATCAAAACCTTCTAAAGAGATTGTTCCGATTAAATCTGCCAAATAAGAATATTTATAAGCTTTAATTAAAATATGAGCTCCGTAAGCGCTCATAAATTGGGTTCCGTTCAATAAAGCCAAACCTTCTTTTGACTGTAAAACAATTGGTTCCCAATTAAAATGTTTTAAAACTTCAGCTGAATCTACTTTTTTTCCTTCAAAAAGAACAATTCCTTCTCCGATAAGCGGCAAAGATAAATGCGCTAAAGGAGCTAAATCTCCAGAAGCTCCAAGCGAACCTTGGGTATATATTATAGGAAGAATATCATTATTATAAAAATCAACTAATCGCTGCAATGTAATTAACTGAACGCCAGAATGCCCGTAACTTAAAGATTGAATTTTAAGCAACAACATCATTTTTACAATTTCAGCAGGAACTTCCTCTCCTGTTCCGCAAGCATGAGATTTTACTAGATTTTCCTGAAGTTTAGATAAGTTCTCATTAGAAATTTTGACACTATATAAAGATCCAAAGCCAGTATTAATTCCATAGATTGGCGCTGTGTGTGTTGCCATTTTTTTATCTAAATAATCACGGCATTTCTGAACATTAACTTTAGCTTCTTCAGATAATTCAAGCATTTTATCATTACCTAAAATCTCTTGTAATGTTTCTAAAGTTATAGTTTCTGTACTTATATAATGGATCTCTCTCATGATGTTTTTCAATTTAAGACGTCAAAATTCAACAAATCAATATTAAAAAGCAACATTTTATCACAATAATTAAAATTTCAATAAAAGCTGTTCCGTGCTTTTAATTTATTCTTAATAGAGAATATCTTGATTCTCTAGTCTTTTTGAGCAGTTTTTTATTAAGATACAACTCTTTACCAAGAGAGAATCCACAAAAAATACATCTTGAAATATATCAAAACCTCAAATTAGCATATTGAATTTTAACAAATACTCAATATTGATTTTTTGAGATTTGAATTATTAAAATATTCGCAAAAAGGCCTTTTAAGTTTTTAGCTTGTATAAAAAACTGTACTTTTGAAAAATCAAAAATGAAAAGTAACAGCACAAAATATCAATCTACAATGACAACTCCAACTAGAGTTGCGATTGCTGCTACCATTATTTCTACTACAACAACTACTACCCCTTAGGGGTATACATTTTTACATATAATTCTAGGTTACCTATACTTTTTTCATGAAAGAAGAGAGTTATTGGATACATAAAAAACATTTAAAAAGAAAAAAGTCGCAGTTTTCAGTTTCAGTTCACAGTTGATAATCTTTGAACCTTTGTTACTCAAAATCTTTGCAACTCATTAAAAAATATCACAAAAATGAAAGTATTAAAATTTGGCGGAACTTCGGTTGCCAATGCTCAAAATATAAAACTCGTTCTTGACATTGTTAATCAAAAAGCACAACAAGATCAATTAGTTGTTGTTGTTTCTGCTTTAAGTAAAGTAACAGATTTATTACAATCTGCAGCGGCAAAAGCGGCAGCAAACGACGAAAGCTTTAGAGAAGTTGTCGCTGAAATCGAAAAAAAACACCTTGACACATTAAAAGAATTAATTCCTGTTAGTGAGCAAAGCAGTTTATTAAGTCACGTAAAAAGAATCATTAATCATTTAGAAACTTTATTAGACGGATGTTTCTTGCTTGGCGAATTATCTCCAAGAACTGCCGACACTATTTTGAGTTTCGGAGAATTACTTTCATCTTTTATTATTGCGAAAGCTTACCAGCAAATTAACAATGATGCTGTTTACAAAGACAGCCGCGAGTTAATTAAAACAAACGCTGATTTTGGAAAAGCAGTTGTAAATTTCGAAGTTTCAAATCAATTAATAAAAGAATATTTTGCCGCGAATAAATCTAGAATCAATATTCTTCCTGGATTTATTGCGCAGACTTTAGACGGAATCACTTCGACTTTAGGACGTGGCGGTTCTGATTATACTGCCGCAATTATTGCAGGCGCACTTGATGCTGAACAATTGGAAATCTGGACAGACGTAAACGGAATGTTTACTGCAAACCCAAAAATCGTAAAACAAGCACAACCAATTGCGAATATTTCGTATCAAGAAGCGATGGAATTATCGCATTTTGGTGCTAAAGTTTTATATCCGCCTACAATTCAGCCAGTTTTAAGAAAAAACATTCCTATTTTAATCAAAAATACTTTTGAGCCAGAAGCTGTTGGAACTTTAATTTCTGATACTATTGTTTCAAAAGACACTGTTGTAAAAGGAATCAGCCATATCGATAATATTTCGCTTTTAACTCTTGAAGGCCCAGGAATGATTGGAGTTGCAGGTTCGTCAAGACGTTTGTTTGAAGTATTGTCTCAGGAAAAAATCAACGTAATTTTTATTACTCAAGCTTCTTCTGAGCATTCAATTTGTATTGGAATTTTAAATTCTGATGCTGAAAATGCCGAACCAGCAATCAACCGCGCTTTTGAAATCGAAATTTCGCAGAACAAAATCGATCCTTGTTATGTAGAAAAAGACCTTTGCATTATTGCTTTGGTTGGTGAAAATATGAAAAATCACCAAGGTTTAAGCGGAAGAATGTTCTCTACTTTAGGAAAAAACAACGTAAACATTCGTGCGATTGCGCAAGGTGCTTCTGAAAGAAATATTTCGACTGTAATTAACGAAAGAGACGTTAAAAAAGCGTTGAATACTTTACACGAGAATTTCTTTGAAGAAAACACAAAACAGCTGAATTTATTCGTAATGGGAGTTGGAAATGTGGGAGAAAAATTCATCGAGCAGATTCACAGCCAAAAGAAATTCTTAAAAGATAATTTGAAGATTAATGTTCGCGTAATTGCTTTATCAAACTCAAGAAAAATGATTTTTGATGAAGACGGAATTTCTCTAAAAAGTTGGGATGCCGCTTTAAGCGAAGGTGAACCAGCAAGCATTGAAGAATTCATTAAAAAAGCAAAAGACCTGAATTTACGTAACAGTATATTTGTTGATATCACAGCAAACACAACGGTTTCTGAAGCTTACGAGAAATTCTTAAAAGAAAGTATTGCCGTTGTAACTTGTAATAAAATTGCTTGTTCATCTGCTTACGACAATTATAAAAAATTAAAAAGCTTATCTCGCCAATACAACGCTCCGTTTTTATTTGAAACGAATGTTGGCGCAGGATTGCCAATTATTGATACTGTAAAAAACCTTATTGCCTCTGGCGATAAAGTGCATAAAATTCAGGCGGTTTTATCAGGAAGTTTGAACTTTATTTTCAACAATTTTGACGAAAATAATTCTTTCCACGATGTGGTGAAAGAAGCAGGAGTTCAAGGATTCACAGAACCAGATCCAAAAATCGACTTAAGCGGAATCGACGTAGCGCGTAAAATCCTGATTCTAATTCGCGAAAGCGGTTACGAAATGGATATTGATGCCATTGCAAACGAATCATTTTTACCAGCAGAATGTTTAGCAACAACAAACAACGAAGATTTCTTTGCATCGTTAATTAAACACGCTTCACATTTTGAAGGTATTTACAAAGAAGCTTTAGCAAAAGATTCAAGATTGAAATATGTAGCGCAATTCGAAAACGGAAAAGCAAGCGTTGGCCTGCAATTCATTCCAAAAGATCATCCTTTTTACAATTTAGAAGGAAAAGACAATATCGTGCTTTTCTACACAGATCGTTACGTAGATCAGCCTTTATTGATAAAAGGCGCCGGAGCCGGAGCAGCGGTAACAGCATCAGGAATTTTTGCTGACGTTATTAGAATAGGAAATATCTAAAGAGGAACAAAGGCTCAAAGGTGCAAAGGGACAAAGTTAAAAACCTTTGAACCTATGAACCTTTGCCACTATGAACCTTAAAACAATAAGTAGTAAAGCCTCTGAACCTTTGAGCCTTTGCCACTCTGAACCTTTAAAAAGAAATGGAAATAAAATTATTCTGTCCCGCTACAATCGCCAACCTCTCATGCGGATTTGACGTATTGGGACTTTGCTTAGACAATGCGGGCGATGAAATGATTGTTCGAAAAGTCGATCAAAAAGGAGTTCGAATCACTAAAATTGTCGGTGCCGATTTACCTTTGGAGACCGAGAAAAACGTTTCTGGAGTTGCCGCTTTGGCAATGTTGGAAACTTTAGACGAATTGGACTTCGGATTTGAAATCGAAATTTATAAAAACATCAAAGCGGGAAGCGGAATCGGAAGCAGTGCGGCAAGTTCTGCCGGAGCAGTTTTTGGAATTAATGAATTATTAGGAAAACCATATTCTCGTAAAGATTTGGTTCAGTTTGCGATGCAGGGCGAGAAATTAGCCAGCGGAAACGCACACGCTGATAACGTTGCTCCTGCCCTTTTAGGCGCATTTACTTTGGTAAGAAGTTATTCACCTTTGGATATTATTAGAATTGACAGTCCAGAAGAATTGTACGCAACGGTTGTTCATCCACAAATTGAGTTAAAAACTTCTGACGCCCGTTCGGTTTTAAAACAAAACGTTTCCCTAAAAAGTGCCATTATGCAATGGGGAAATGTAGGCGGATTGGTTGCAGGTCTTTACACCAAAGATTACGAATTAATCGGACGTTCGCTTCACGACGAAATTGTTGAACCTGTAAGAAGTGTTTTAATTCCAGGTTTCGATCAAATCAAACAAACAGCTTACGAAAACGGCGCTTTAGGTTCTGGAATTTCAGGTTCTGGTCCGTCAATTTTTGCTTTAAGCAGAGGAAAAGAAACCGCCGAAAAAATCGCAAAAGCCATGAGTGACGTTTACGAAAAAATGAATTTACCGTATGAAATTCACGTTTCCAAAATCAACCCTGATGGCGTAAGAATTTTGTAGAAGAGTATTAAGTACGAAAGAATTAAGTATTAAGACAAAGTTTGTCAGGCTGAGCGATCCCGACGCTTCGGGAGAAGTCCGCGCATAGTTAGTCACACCCAGTTTGTCATTTCGAGGAACGAGAAATCTCCACGAGAAGCTCGACAAAGATTGGAATAACGTTGCGGAGTTACTTGCGAAGATTTCTCCTTACGTCGAAATGACAAACTTTGAGAGTTTACTTTATATCCATACGTTGCGCGGGCTTCGACTCCGCTCAGCCTGACAAAAAGAACCGAAAATCTTTGCAAAAAGATAAACTAAATAAAATAAAAGCAATAAGCTATTCACAGCAATAGGAAAAAGCCTAAAGCCTAAAGCTTACTGCCTAAAGCAATAAAAAAATGAAATACTACAGTTTAAACCATAATGCCCCAAAAGTTTCTTTTCAGGAAGCTGTTATACAAGGATTAGCAACTGATAAAGGATTATATTTTCCAGAAAGCATAACACCGCTTGATCCGTCATTTTTTGATAAAATTGAAAGTTTAAGCCACGAAGAAATTGCTTTTGAAGCGATCAAACAATTTGTTGGCGATGAAATACCAGAAGCAAAATTAAAAGAAATCATTGCTGATACTTTAGTTTTTGATTTTCCGGTTGTGAAAGTCGAAGACGGAATCTATTCGTTAGAATTATTTCACGGGCCTACAATGGCATTTAAGGACGTTGGAGCACGTTTTATGTCACGCTGCCTGGGATATTTCAATAAAGATAAAAAAGATGCTAAAAACACCGTTTTAGTAGCTACTTCTGGAGATACAGGCGGAGCTGTTGCAAGCGGATTTCTTGGCGTTGACGGCGTTGATGTTGTCATTTTATATCCGTCAGGAAAAGTGAGCGATATTCAGGAAAAACAATTGACTACTTTAGGGCAAAACATTAAAGCACTTGAAGTTGACGGTGTTTTTGATGATTGTCAGGATATGGTGAAAAAAGCGTTTTTAGATGAAACTCTGGCGCATAAAAACCTGACTTCTGCAAACTCTATTAATATTGCGCGCTGGTTACCGCAAATGTTTTATTTCTTCTTTGCTTACAAAGCATTGAAAAGCCAAAACAAACCTTTAGTTTTCTCTTGCCCAAGTGGAAACTTCGGAAATATCTGCGCCGGAATTATGGCAAAGAAATTAGGTTTGCCAATTGAACATTTTGTTGCGTCTACAAACGTAAACGATACGGTACCAAGATTCTTAGAAAACGGAAAATACGATCCAAAACCTTCTAAAGCAACAATCTCTAACGCAATGGATGTTGGAAACCCAAGTAACTTTATTAGAATTCAGGAATTTTACAATAATGACTTAAAAGCTTTCGAAAAAGACTTCTCTTCTTATAGTTATACTGATGAAGAAACTTTAGTTGCTCTAAAAAATATTTATAACACAGACGGTTATATTGCAGAACCGCACGGCGCCGTTGGTTATTTAGGTTTGAAAAAAGAACTAGAAAAACACCCGAATGCAATTGGTATTTTCTTAGAAACAGCGCATCCTATTAAATTCTTAGATGTTGTTGAACCTGCTTTAGGAATTACACTTCCTATTCCTGCTCAAATTGAAAGTGTTATTAATGAGGAGAAAGTTAGTGTGAAGATTAAGACTTATGAGGAGTTGAAGGCTTTTTTGGGATAAAAAACATATAATAAAATGATTAAAGCGAGTAAAAATATTTTTACTCGCTTTTTTATTGCGTTAATCTAAGATTATTTTGAATTAATATATAAAAAATATACAGTACGGAAATCCGTAAAAATTGGCAATAAAAAAACCATATATTTGAAAAGCAAGAAAACGCAATTAAAGTTTCGCTTATCTACTTATTTGAGGTGTATATGCGAAAGTTTGTTTCGCATATACATTAGTTGGCAGTCATAATAAGAAACATCGTTTATAAATAAAATTTTATAATAACAAAACTAAAATGAAACTAAAAGAAATTAAAGTTGAAAAACTTTTTGGAATATTCAATCATCATATTAAACTAAATAATGATTCTAGAATAACAATTATTATTGGTGAAAATGGTTTAGGAAAAACTGTACTATTAGAAATGATAGAGGCTTTTTTCAAAGAACGTTATTTTTATTTTAATAATGTGGATTTTGAATCAATGACATTTAAGTTTGATGATGATATCACGTGGGTGTTAAAGAAAGATTTAATTAAAGAAGATTTACCAATTCTAAATTTGATTCAAATAAATAAAAATAAGAAAGAATTTAAACCACATCGTTTAAATAATTTTCAAGCCCGTGATATTGAAATGCTTACAAGAAGAATATCTAGACAAATTCCAAGTTTATCAAGAATTGGTCCACGTGCATGGGAAGATAGAAGAACAGGTAATATAATTCATCAAGATGAACTTCTATTTAAATACAGTGACTATATTCCAAATGATATTTACTTAAATAATCAAGAAACTCCAAAGTGGTTTAAAGATAGACATGATAGTATTAAAATTAGCTTAATAGAAACTCAACGACTTATTTCTCTCGAAGAAAGAGAAGAAAAAACACATAAAAAAACCGTTGAGAAGTATTCAATGGAATTAACAAAAATAATAAAATCTTGTTTAACAGAATCAACGGAATTGTCTTCAAAATTAGACAGAACTTATCCTAACAGACTTGTTAATAGGCTTAAAAAAATATCTAATGTAACAGATAAAGACTTAAATCAAGAATTGTTGAGATTAGAAAAAAAGAGAGAACTTTTAGATACAGTTGGATTAATTGAAATTGAGAAAGATTCAAATATTCTTGAAATAGATAATCCTCAAGATGTAATTAGAGATGTATTAATGTTATATGTTGAAGATAGTTTTAAAAAAATTGAAATATTTGATAAAATTGCCACTAAAATAGAAACATTTTTAGATATAATTAACAGACGATTTAAACATAAAAAATTACACATTGATAAAGAGAATGGTTTTTTATTTATTTCTACTGTAATTTTTGATAAGGAAGGTGTTGCTCAAATAATACCGGTTACAAAACTTTCATCAGGAGAACAAAATGAATTAGTTTTATTCTATTTACTTTTATTCAAAACTGAAGCAAATTCATTAATCCTAATAGATGAACCAGAGGTTTCATTACATATCTCATGGCAAAATTGTTTTATTGAGGATTTGAAACAAATAACTATGTTAAATAATTTGGATGTAATTATAGCAACACATTCACCAGATATTATTTCAAACAATTGGAATTTAAAAGTTGAATTAAAAGGTTTGGAGTAATGGAAAATAGTATACTAGCAGATAGAATTGCTAATGCAATTATGATGGACAATTCTTTTAAAGGATTTTATTTGGTTGTTGAAGGAAATAAAGATTACAAGCTTTTTAGCAAATTCGTAGACGAAAATAATATAAAAATAAAAGAGGCTTTTGGTTTTGAGAAAGTTAAATTAGCAATAGAAATATTAACAGAAAGAGGTTATGCAAATAAATTAGGAATAATTGATTCCGATTTTAGTGAAATTTTAGGGATAAAGAATGAAATTGATGGCTTATTTATTACAGATTTGCATGATATAGAAGTAATGATTTTTAAAACTCAATCTCTAGAAACAGTTTTGAGAACATATGTCAGTTCAGTAAAATTAAAAGCCTTTGAAACTAAAAGCGGTAAAAGTATTCGTGAATCAATTCTTGAATTAGGAAAAGAAGTTGGGTATCTAAAATTAGCAAATAAAGTATATGATTTAGGTTTAATTTTTAAACCTAAAACAGCAGATGGTAATCAAATAAAATATAAGGATTTTATTGACGATAAAGAGTTTACATTTAATGGAAGAAAATCAATGATAAATAGTTTATTAAATTATTCTCGAAGTAAATCTACTACTTTAAAAACGGAGGAAGAAATAACAAATAAACTTGAAGAAATTGCATCTAAAGCTTATGATTTAGAGCATTTAGTAAATGGTCATGATTTATCAAATATACTTTTTCTTTTAATTAAAAAAGTATTCGCATCGACTAGTAAGATGTTATACGATTTTAACTCAATAGAAGATAGTTTAACTCTTGCATATGAATATGAAGATTTTAAAAAAACAAAATTATACAATGACATTATTGCTTTTCAAGTAAAAAAAAACACATCAATTTGGAGATAAATTACGACTGCCAACATACGCTACAAGCAAGCTGGGGATTTGGCTTAATTTGAAGATGGTTTTATGTTTAAAAAATAGCTTTTTAACCGAAAGTTTAGGCTTTCTTAATCCCAGCCTGCGTGTAGCGCGAGGATGTTATGCCTCATACTAAAGAGAACGTGAATTCAACAACCCCGCTCTACGAAGTATTACGATCGCTGTGCGAAGTCTCCCGACTTCGTACACGCTCCTATATTCCGTTCCAATATATTCTAATTTGCTTTGTGGTTAATTGGAACGGGTACGAAGGCGGAGACTTCGCACAGCATAAGCATGACACTCGCACTAGCAATTGAACATAAAGAGAAAAGAGGTCTTAATAAGACCTCTTTTTTTAATTAATATATCTTTAAAAACACTTACTTCCCGTTCAATAACTTCTCTAAATACTCAACTTTATCTTTTTCAGCTTGAACCAAACGCTCGTAAAGTTCAACAACTTTATCTAAAGGATTAAAAGTACAATTGAAATTACCTGTCGTAGTCGAAAGTGTACCATTATCATGAATGGTATTCCCAAACCGTTTCACTGTTTTCAATAGCCGAAATTGTCTGCTGATTTGTTCCTATAGCCTGTGCCAGTGCTTCCTGTTTCATATCTTTAAGCTCTCTGATACGGCTTATATTTCTGCCGATATGTTTTGGTTTTATTGCTGTACTCATAATTCAAAGATATTTAAAATTCTTAAACGAAAATAGATTTCGGTAAAAAACAAAGCTGTTTTTGTAAGATACGCTTTTCATTATAGAAATTGACAAATTTAGCTTTATTCAGAAAACAGAAAAGATTAGGTTAAAGTCATTTTCTAATATAATTTTGTTTCTTTTGCTAAAGCCCTATCATTTCACTAATACAAGTTATTATAAACACGATGAAACAAAACATTTTAACGATACTATTTTTTATTTCAGCATTTAGCTTAAAAGCTCAAGAATATAAAATTAGAGAAAATATCAGTAGAGATTCTTTGTTAAATGCTTCCGTTAAAAAACTTCCCGAAGAAATGAGAGAAGAATATTTGAAAGCTTATAAAGACGGAAATGCAAACTCTAAAGATTTTTTACTTCTCATGATTTCTATGACTAGAAGCAGTAAAAAGGAACTTATTGAAAATTATGAAAACAAAAAGGAAGAAATTCTAAAACTTAAAAATGAATATCAAAAAATTGTACCTAAAAACCATATTATAGATATTGAATTTGAACCCGAAAGCAAAATATTCACCATTCCTGAACAAATTACTATTAAAGTATATGAATTAACGGATCCGAAAAAAAACATTAACTACCGTAAAGGGAAAACAAATGACGGATTAAAAGTGATTTCGCAAGATTGGAATTTAAAACCTGATTCTAAAGAACTTCAAAAAGTTTTAAAATCAATAGGATGGACAAACGAAGATTTGAATCAAATTAAAAAATTACTTTTAAATGCAAACTGCATTTCGATAAAAAACGGAAAAACAGCTAATATCGGATTTGCAAGAAGCGGAATGGGAAAATATTTCTATTCGATTTTTGAAGAACCTCTAAACGAAACACAAAAACAAGAATATAACGATGGATGCCAATACATTTATTACAAAGACAATGTTGTTCTTGAATATGGCGGTGGAGCGATTGGTTCACAATGTTTCGAGAAAGATTAAAGCCTTTTTTTTGAATTTTTTATATCTTTAAAAACTCTAATTGCATTAGTCAATTTACAAAATTTAAATTCCATCCTCAAAATAATAATACCCCGAAATTTTATGAAAAAAGCATTACTTTCATTTCTTTTAGTCGGATTTTTAAGCAGTTACGCTCAAGAATCAAAACCGGATTCAAAACCAAAAACACCTTCTGCAAAAGAAGAAAACTCACCTGCTAATCTTACTTTCAATCCAGATTCTCAAGTTACCACCAATCATACAACTACCATAAAAGGTCAAAAAGTTTCTTATAAAGCGACTGCAGGTACTATGCCTGTTTGGGACGAAGACGGAAAAGCAATGGCTGGATTATTCTATACTTATTATGAGCGTTCTGATGTAAAAGACAGAGATTCACGACCTTTGGTAATTTCATTTAATGGCGGTCCAGGATCTGCTTCGGTTTGGATGGAGATTGCTTATACGGGTCCGAGTTTGTTAAATATCGATGAAGAAGGATATCCTTTACAACCTTACGGAATAAAAGAAAATCCGTATTCAATTTTAGATGTTGCCGATATCGTTTTTGTAAATCCTGTCAATACAGCTTATTCAAGACCTACAAGCAAAGAAATCCCTAATTCAAAATTCTTCGGTGTAAATGCCGATATTAAATATCTAGCCGATTGGATCAATGGTTTTGTAACTAGATCTAATCGTTGGGCTTCACCTAAATACTTGATTGGAGAAAGTTACGGCACGACTCGAGTTTCGGGATTAGCGCTTCAATTGCAAAACAATCAATGGATGTATCTTAATGGAGTGATTTTGGTATCTCCTACAGATTTAGGAATAAGCCGTGGAGTTGTTTCTGATGCAGCTCTTAAATTACCTTATTTTGCAGCTACGGCTTGGTACCACAAAATGCTAAATTCAGATCTTCAAAGTAAAGATTTAACTGATATGCTACCAGAAGTAGAAAATTTCACCATAAACGAACTTCTTCCTGCATTGAGTAAAGGAGGCTCTTTAGAAGAACAAAAAAGAAAAGAAATTGCTGCTAAAATGGCGCGTTATTCTGGTGTTTCAGAAAAAGTTATTTTGCAAAACAATCTAGATGTTCCTTATGATTATTTCTGGAAAGAATTGTTAAGAGATCAAGGTTTTACGATTGGAAGACTTGATTCAAGATACAAAGGAATCGACCGTAAGGATTCTGGTGAAAGCGTTGATTTTAATGCCGAACTTACTTCTTGGTTGCATTCGTTTACACCAGCGATCAATATGTATGTTCGTAATAATCTTAATTACAAAACGGACTTTAAATACAATATGTTTGGTCCTGTTCATCCGTGGGACAGATCTAATGATAAAACAGGAGAAAACCTAAGACAGGCGATGGCACAAAATCCGTATTTGCATGTAATGGTGCAATCAGGATATTATGATGGTGCTTGCGACTATTTTAATGCAAAATATGATTTATGGCAAATGGATCCAAGCGGAAGACTAAACGATAGAATGTCATGGAAAGGTTACAGAAGCGGTCATATGATGTATTTGAGAAAGGCCGATTTAGAAACTGCAAATGAAGACATTAGAACATTTATAAAGCAATCATTGCCTAAACCGAGCGAACCTGCAAAATATTAAGTATAATTTCTTTGTCTACAACAAATACAAAATTAATTGCCTCCAGCTTTAGCTGGAGGTTTATTTTTTAATTTAATTCGACTTTAGCCAAAAAACGTTAAAGATTAGGTTGAAGCCATTTTTCTAATGTAATTTTGTTCTATTCAATTTTATAAAATACATTTCATTTTAATACCTAATGATTACAAAAGCATTACTAGAAGACATTCCTGCATTAACAACCCTAATAAATTCAGCATACAGAGGAGAATCTTCTAAAAAAGGCTGGACAACCGAAGCACATTTATTAGAAGGAAAAAGAACCGACGAACAAGAAATGAAAGAAATCTTTCTTGATCCAAAAAATACGATTCTGAAATTTACAGAGAATGACAAAATCATCGGTTCGGTTTTGTTGGTTGAAAAAGGTCGTCAATTGTATTTAGGAATGCTGACCGTTTCACCCGAACTTCAAAACAGCGGAATCGGGAAAAAGCTTTTGGCTGAAGCCGAAAATCATGCAAATACTTTAGGCTTATCTAGCATTATTATGACCGTTATTTCTGTTCGTGAAGAACTTATTGCGTGGTACAAACGTCACGGTTATGTAGATACAGGCGAAAGAGAAGCTTTTCCTGAAAGCGAAATTCATGTTACGATTTCAGAAGAACCTTTGGAGTTTATTTATTTAGAGAAGGTTGTTTAGTTTTATTTGTTTCAGGTTTCAGGTTTCAGGTTTCAGGTTTCAGGTTTAACCACAAAGTTTCCATATAGTTTGTCATTTCGAGGAACGAGAAATCTTCGCAAGTAACTCCGCAATGAGAGTCCAATCTTTGTAGAGCTTCTCGCGAAGATTTCTCGTTCCTCGAAATGACAATATTGTGCATAAATGCATGAAAGAAAATCTTAGAATCTTAGTATCTCAGAACCTCTTTTTAAAGTACAAGCTCTTCAAACAAACGTTGGATCGTTTTCTCCAAATCCTGAGTCAAACCCGGATGAGGTCTTGAGGTTTGAATTGCCGAACTTCTAATTGCTGTTAACCATCGAAAACGTTCCGGAATCTCAAATTCAGCAATTGGACCACCGTCTTTGGCGCCGTTTGCGATTTTTTCCAGTGAAGTTAAATTGCATTCTAATTGTTCGATGTCGAAATCGACAGAAAGTGCTTGTATTTTTTCTTTATTAAGATGAAAAAGAACCTTTATAAATTTGGCTTTTTTGCAAAACAAAATGATTCCGATATTCAGGAATTCTTCGCGTTCTACCCTTGGCACAACACGAATCACAGCATATTCGTATAAGTGGTTATCTTGCATTTTGGGCCTGATTTACAAATATTTCTGAATTCTCTAATCTTGTTTTTAAAAACTGCAAATAAACGTTTCGCAAATTCTCTGGCATTTCATCTGCATCTTCCCATTGCAACCAATCCAACGGAATAGTATTGACAATTTCTTCTAAAATTTCAGGAGTTAAAATCGCTTTAAATTCGGCATCAACTTCTTTTAAAAGTGAAGCCTGAGGCAATAAAACATGATCTTTTATCAATGCAAACGGACTTTTAGCATGCTGTTCCCAATTATTCCAAGAATGATGAAAATACAAACAAGCGCCATGATCAATCAACCATAATTCTTTATGCCAGATTAACATATTAGTGTTTTTGAAAGTTCTGTCTACGTTGGTGATATAAGCATCCAGCCAAACAATTTGCGATGCTAATTTTGCGTCAACAGTCGTTACAACAGGATCAAAAGTTATTGCCCCTGATAAAAAGTGAAGCGCCAAGTTTAATCCTTGACTTCCTTGTAATAAATCCTGAATTTCCTCGTCAGCTTCGGTTCGTCCAAAAGCTTCGTCGAGATTAGCAAAAACTAATTCCGGCAATTGCAGTTTTAAAGCTTTTGCTATTTGTCCGCCAACTAATTCGGCTATTAGGGCTTTTACGCCGTGTCCGGCACCTCTAAATTTTAATACATATTTAAAGTCGTCATCGGCTTCTGCTAAAGCGGGTAAAGATCCGCCTTCGCGCAATGGCGTTATGTAACGCATGACGTTTACTGTTCTAAGATCGAAGTTGTTTTTCATTTTTTTAAGATTCTAAGATGCTAAGAAACTGAGTTACTAAGTTTCTAATCTTTGATACTACAAACTTACAATTTTTGATTTTTTTATTGAGTGAAATTTTTAACGCAGAGAGCACAAAGATTTTTCGCAAAGTTCACGAAGTTTTTTTGAGTTTGCTTTGCTTTTTAAGTTCGCAAAGATTTAATTACAAAGTATTGCATTAAGCTTGTCACCCTGAGCGAAGTCGAAGGGACGCAAGTAGCTCGACGAAGAAACTAAACTTTGAGGAATATCTTTGCATTCCTTCGACTTCGCTCAGGGTGACAAAAATGAGAACAAAGCTTTGAGAACTCAAAAAACAAAGCACTTTAAAAACTTCGTGAACTTTGCGAAAAAACTTTGCGAGCTTTGCGTTAAAAATTACTTTTCTAAACTCAAAAAAGCTTTTCCTAAATTCTTGATGATATCTGAGGCTATGAAGGATTCATAACCTGTTTGTGGTAAAGCTAAATCTGCTGTTAAACCATGAAGATAAACTCCGAATTTTGAAGCGTATTTGGGTTCATAGCCTTGTGCTAAAAGACTTGTCAGGATTCCCGTTAAAGTGTCGCCGCTTCCTGCGGTTGCCAAAGCCGCGTTTCCAGTTGTATTTTCGTAGACTGAAGTTCTGTTTATAATGAATGTTGGCGCTCCTTTCATAACTACAATAACTTTGTATTTTTCTGAAAAAGCGATTGTTTTTTGAAATTTTTCTGATTCTGAATTCCATTTGCCAATTAAGCGTTCTAATTCTTTTGGATGAGGTGTCAAAATTGTGTCTTCTGGAACCAATTCTAACCAAGATAAATTTTCTGAAATTATATTTAAAGCGTCGGCATCGAGAACTAAAGGCGCTTTGTTGATTCTTAAAAATTCAAATAAAGCTTTTTGGGTTCCGAGTTCTTTTCCTAATCCTGGCCCGATTCCGATTGCTTGCGGAATTAATGGCAAATGAATATTGGTAATAAAATTGGTATTTTCATCTGTAACTGTCATTACTTCGGGAATAGAGATTTGAAGAATCTGATAACCACATTTTGGGATAAAAGTTGTTACGAGTCCGCAACCTGATTTTAGACAGGATTTTGAGGCTAGAACCACTGCTCCTATTTTTCCGTAGCTTCCTGCGATAATTACCGCGTGACCTTGTGTTCCTTTATGTGCGTGCGGATTTACAGGCTTGTATATTTTTAGAATTTCTTCTTTTGTGATTAAATACGGAGACTTCATTTGATGGCTTTTTATTTTAAACATATAGAATCATAGCTTTTCTTTGCGAATAAAGACGTTTTACTTGTTTTAACAAACATAGCTAGACTTGAAAACTATGATTTTATAATTTGATTCATTTCTCAAAATATCTTCTTGATATATTAAAGTTACATAAAAAATTAAAAGGACGAATTTTTATTACTTCCTTAAAGTCCTAGCCCAGATTGTAGTGAAAAGCCCGGAGTAAAAAAAGCAAAAGTTTCTTGTTCTAAAAAAGCGACCAACGGAAGCTCTTTTTAGAACATTAGAAACTTTGCTTTTTTTGCGAGGACTTGCAACGGAAAGCTGGAATAGCTCCTGATTATTGCGAAATTTATAATTTAAGGCATCCAAATTAGATATTTTTTGAATAGATTTGCAGAACAATTTTATAAAACAACACAATGAAAAATACTGCGCTTACGCACATACATGAAGGTTTAGGAGCAAAAATGCTTCCTTTTGCTGGTTATAACATGCCAATTACTTACGAAGGGGTTAATGCTGAACACGAAACGGTTCGTAATGGTGTGGGCGTTTTTGACGTTTCTCACATGGGAGAGTTTTTGTTAACTGGTCCGAATGCGTTGGCTTTGATTCAGAAAGTAACTTCAAATGATGCTTCGACTTTGACAATTGGAAGAGCGCAATATTCTTGTCTTCCTAATAATGAAGGCGGAATTGTTGACGATTTGATTATTTATAAAATGAAAGAAGAAGAGTATTTACTTGTTGTAAATGCTTCTAATATTGATAAAGACTGGAACTGGATCTCATCTCACAATGATTTGGGAGTTGATATGAAGAATATTTCTGAGGATTATTCTTTATTGGCAATTCAAGGTCCAAAAGCGGTTGAAGCAATGCAGTCTTTGACTTCTGTTGATTTATCTGCGATTACATATTACCATTTTGAAGTGGGAGATTTTGCAGGTTTTAATGATGTAATAATCTCTGCAACAGGATATACTGGTTCTGGAGGTTTTGAAATTTACTGCAAAAACGCTGATGCTGAAGCTATTTGGAATAAAGTTTTTGAAGCTGGAGCTTCTTTCGGAATTAAACCAATTGGTCTTGCGGCGCGTGATACTTTACGTCTTGAAATGGGATTCTGTCTTTATGGAAATGATATTAATGATACTACTTCTCCGCTTGAAGCTGGTTTAGGATGGATTACTAAATTTACTAAAGATTTTACTAATTCTGAAGCGCTTAAAAAACAAAAAGAAGCTGGAGTTACCAGAAAATTAGTTGCTTTTGAAATGCAGGAACGTGCGGTGCCAAGACATGATTACGAAATTGTTGATGCTTCTGGTGAAGTTATCGGAATTGTAACTTCTGGAACTATGTCGCCTTCTATGAATAAAGGAATTGGTTTAGGATATGTAACTGTTGCAAATAGCGCGGTTGATAGTGATATTTTTATCCGAATCAGAAAAAATGATGTTGCTGCTAAAGTGGTGAAATTGCCTTTTTATAAAAAGTAATTTTTTTAACTCATATATTTCAAAAAAGCATTACCGTAAAAAGTAATGCTTTTTTGTTTTAAAGCCGTTTTTTATAATTTGTCGTTTCAACGGAAAAAAACTTTTGGTTGTCGATATTTAAATAAAAATACGGTATTTTCTAAAAAATTTAGTGTAACTTTAATGGTAAACATTGAATTTCCGTTTATGAAAAAGGTTTCACTACTCCTATTTTTGCTGACATCAACTTTCATTTTTGGTCAGAACAGTGCAGAAACTTGTGAAATATTAAACAAAATAAATGCCCTTGTTCAAGCGGAACATTTTAGACCAAAACCTGTTGACGACAGCTTATCGGTTTTCGTTTTTGATAATCTCATTAACGAATTAGATCCTTCGCGTAACATTTTTCTGAAAAGTGAATATGACGAAATGGCCAAAAAATATCGCAATAATTTAGATGATTTAATTCTAAAAAACGATTGCAGTTTTCTTAGCGAAATCAAAACTACTTATACAAATGGTCTTTTGCGGACTAAAAAAGTATTAGAAAAAATTCAGACTTTACCGATTGATTACGATAAAAAAGACACTATCCGTTTTTACAAAAAGTCTTTTGCTTTTTACCTTAAAAAAGAAGACGTAGAAAAAGTCTGGATTAAAAAATTACGGTATCAAATATTGGATGATATTGCCGAAATGAGCGACAATTTAGATTCTTTAAAAACCAATTTTAAAGCTATTGAAGCTGTTTCAAAAAATAAGATTGTAACCAACGAAATATGCCGTTTTAGCACTTTATTAGAAAGCAATACAAAACAGGAAGAAAAATTATATAATTTCTTCTGCACGTATTTTGATCCGCATACGGCTTATTTTAGTGATGATTCTAAAAACAGTTTTATGGCTTCTTTGTCTAAAGAACATTTATCGCTCGGAATGACTGTTAACTTGAACGAAAAAAACGAAATTATTATTGATGAGGTTGATCCTAAAGGTCCAGCATATCAAACTGGACAGGTAAAAAAAGGAGATCAGATTATTTCCATTTCCAATCAAAAAGAAACTTTACAGGTTTCTTGCGCTTCGTTAGAATCTATCTCAACCATGATTTTATCTGAAACCAACAAACATATTACACTGACTTTGAAACGAAATTCAGGTAAAAGTTTTGATGTTTATATTGAAAAACAGGTGATGAAAGACGAAGAAAATTCGGTTTTCAGTTTCATGATTGGCAAGGAAAGTAAAGTTGGATATATCAAAATTCCAAGTTTTTATGCAGACTTAGATGGAAATAGTCAAAAAGGCTGCGCTGATGATGTTGCTCACGAAGTGATAAAATTAGTAAGAGATAATATGAAAGGTCTTGTTATTGATCTAATTGATAATGGCGGAGGCTCGATGGAAGAAGCGATAAAATTAGCCGGAATGTTTGTAGATTCTGGACCGATTTCTATCGTGGTTGACAATAAAAAAGACAAAGCTGTAATTAATGATCCAATAAAAGGTGTTATTTACAGAGGTCCAATTGTTGTTTTGGTGAATAGTAATACGGCTTCGGCGAGCGAGTTTTTTGCATCAACTATGCAAGATTACAATCGCGCTTTATTATTAGGAAGCAATACGCTCGGAAAAGCAACTATGCAGACTATTCTTCCGCTTGAAGAAGACAAGAGTACCGATTTCTTAAAAATTACAATCAATAAATTTTACAGAATTACAGGAAAAAGCCATCAATATGTTGGCGTAACACCAGATGTTGTTCTTCCTGAATTTTATGAGGATATTTATCAGAAAGAAGGCGATTTTCCAACAGCTATGAAAAATGACAGCATTGAACCTTTTTTGAAATATAGAACTTATGTAAAACGAAATATGATTGATAAAATCGCTAAAAACAGCTCGGCAAGACTTGCTGATAATTATTTCTTTAACAATATCAAGAAAGTTAATCTTAAAATAGATCAGCTTATAAATACTCCAAAATCAGAACTTCCGATGACATTGGATGCTATTTTTAAACAGAAAAAGACTTTTGATGCTCTTTGGACAGAGATTAACACGTTTAATGATGAAAACAATCCGTTAGATATTTACAATTCTAGCATTAATCAGTTTTTATTAGGAGCTTATCCAACAGACAAAACGATTAATCAATATCAAATGGATAATCTTAAAAAGAATCCGTATCTTAATGAAGCTGTAAATATTATCAACGAATTTTACAGTGGTGCTAAATAGATTTGTTTTAGGTTTCAGGTTTAACCGCTAAGAACGCTAAGATTTACGCAAAGTTCGCTAAGAAAATTTAAGCTAAGTTTTAGAAAATAGAAAAGTTCGCAAAGTAATATCCACATAGCTTTGCGAACTTTGCGTTTATAAATGAATCTTTAATAAAAACCTTAGCGCGCTTTGCGTTTAAACTCAACACAATCCACGTCACCTGAAATCTGAAACCTAAAACTTGAAACAAAATAAAACAATAAAAAAAGAGCAATTTTGTTTTTGGAAAAATAAGGAATAACCGTATTTTTGCATCACAAAAACTAATTATTAGAAATGGGAAGAGCGTTCGAATTTAGAAAAGGAAGAAAAATGAAACGTTGGTCTGCAATGGCCAAAACATTTACCAGAATCGGTAAAGATATCGTTATGGCTGTTAAAGAAGGCGGTCCAAACCCAGACGCCAATTCTAGATTAAGAGCTGTAATACAAAATGCGAAGGCTGCCAACATGCCAAAAGACAATGTGGAGCGCGCTATTAAAAATGCAAGCAATAAAGATACTGCTAACTATAAAGAAATTTTGTTTGAAGGATATGCACCTCACGGAATCGCAATCTTAATTGAAACAGCATCTGACAACAATAACAGAACGGTAGCTAATATTCGCAGTTATTTTAACAAATGTAACGGAACAATGGGAACTCAAGGTTCTGTTGAGTTTATGTTTGATCATACTTGTAACTTTAGAATTGCAAACAACGGACTTGATGCTGAAGAATTAGAATTAGAATTAATTGATTTTGGTGCTGAAGAAGTTTTTGAAGATGAAGACGGAATTTTAATCTATGCTCCTTTTGGAAGTTTTGGTGCTATCCAGAAAGAATTAGAAAACAGAGGTTTAGAAATATTATCTTCTGGTTTTGAGCGTATTCCGCAAATCACAAAAGAATTAACTGAAGCTCAAATTGCTGATGTAGAAAAATTAATCGAAAAAATAGAAGAAGATGATGACGTTATGAACGTTTATCATACGATGCAAGAATCATAATCTCTTCTTTTTAAAAATAACAAAAGCTCTAGATATTTCTAGAGCTTTTTGTTTTAAAGAACTTTAACTTTTTAAATTCAATAAAAAATTTATATTTGCTGATATCAGAAATAGATTAATTTAAAACCAACATTATGCAATCCTCAAAATTTATGAAATTTGCCGTTATAGCACTTGTAATTTTATTTATCGTTATCAGTGTTATCAGCTAAAATACAAGCCTTCTGAATTTCAGAAGGTTTTTTCTTTTTACACAGAAACTAGGTTTGAAATTCTATTTAAAATCACTTTAAACTAAGATCCAATTAACAAAGTAATCTATTTGCTACTATATTTGTGCAACCTCAAATTTAAAAAAAATGCAAACATCTAAAATTACTCGAATTGCAGTCGTAGCACTAGTTCTTTTATTCTTATTACTAAGTGTAATCAGTTGCAGTGTTCATTCGCATACAAGCACTACAACAACAACAGGAAAAAGAATACCACCTGGACAAGCTAAGAAAATGAATGGAGATAAAAGCGCTAAAGCTTATGCTCCTGGACAGCAGAAAAAAAGATAAAAGAAAGCCTTCTGAAAATTCAGAAGGCTTTTTTTGTGCTTATTTTTTAGCAGCAGAATTTGATATTTTAATCAGATATGTTCCGTCTGGTAAATCACCAATATTAATTGTATTTGTTTCTAATATTCTTTTTCCTTCAGAATAAACTTCAATATTTTTAGCTTTATTCGTTTCTACAGAAGAAGCAACAACCGGAGCTTGCTGTACTTTTGCTGAAGGGACAACGGCTTTTTTGGACGTATTTGCAACTTGAGCAGTTTGTGGCGCGGCAATAGTTGGCTTAGAGCTATTATAAGCTTCTAACACTTGTTCATCTGTCATTGCTACGCTGTATAATTTGAGATCATCAATATCTGCGTTGATACTAGTCGCCGTATTTAATTTTCCAAGACTTAGAATATAACCTTTTGCCGAACGCTGAATTCCTTCTACAGCTTTTAACAATTCACCATTACGATAAATTTTGGAGACATTTCCATCATAAGTAACACTGTACATGTACCAAGTTTCTTTTACAAGAGGAACAGAAACAACGAGATTATTTGCATCTCCCCAACCAACGAGACTCAAGTCAGATAGACCTGAAGTTGCAGGTTGTTGTATTAATGCAAAATACTGTCCATTTACAGGTGCTCCGTAATTAAAGATATAATTAGCAGCATTTACGGTATTGAACTTTACCCAAACAGAAATTGTTTTTGGTTTATTTGCTTGTGGAAGTTCTCCTACCACAGCCTGAATAGCTTTATTGGTCAATCTCAAAGCTCCTTTTGCAATTCCGTTCCGATCGTTTACAAAAACAGGTGTTCCTAAAAAGGAAATTGAATTATCAGCACTATTTAAATTTCCATTGAAATTAAATTCCTGTACAGGATTTTGTGCATTAGAATTTAAAAAACTTACAAACATTAACGTGAGTAATATTTTTTTCATATTTATAGCTTTTATCAGAATAGAAGAAATTAACGGCAAATATCAGGTAATGAAAATTTTAAACAATCAAAATCAACAGTTCCATTTTTCCTTTTACAATTTTCATAATTTTTGTTAAATCTATAATTTTAATTCAACACCAACAAATAATTCCTACACATAAATAACGAATTCTCACAAAAATCATTTCACAAGCTTTACAGCGATATTAGCCAAAAAAAATTAATTGTTTATAAAACCTATTTTAAGAAAATATCATTTAAAAAAATTAGATTAGAACAAAAACAATAAAAGCCTTCTAGCGTTCTAGAAGACTTTTATTCACTATTTCAAAAAAATCAATTGCTTTCGCAATAAAAACTAATATTAAAAAAATTAAGTAAAGCAGTTATTTAGATGTAATTTTTTTAGAAGGGCTACTGCTTATTTTAAGCAAATATGTTCCTTCAGGAAGATCATTTATATTCATTGTATTTCCTCCTACTAATTTTTGTCCTTGAGAATACACCTCAACACTTTTTGTTGTGTTAAGATCACTCGAAGTTATAATTGTTCCATTTGCTGGTTTAACAATTTTTCCTTTTACAACTGTAGCTTTTGTTTGCTCAACTTGTGTTACAGCTATCGAAAGAACAGGTTTTTCTTTCTCATATAAATCTTTAATCTGATCTGGAGTCATTGCAAAATCATAAATTTTCAAATCGTCTACATCAGCGTTAATTCCGATTGTCGTATTAATTTCGCCTAATCTAAAAACGTTACCATTTGTAGATCTAGTCATTCCCTCTAGATACTTTAACAATTTTCCGTCACGATATATTTTTGAAGTAACACCTTCATATGTAATCGTATAATTGTACCAAACGTATTTTTCAAGCGGTGTAGAGACAATAACATCATTAGAAGCTCCCCAAGCTGCTAAACTCAAATCTGAGTTAGAAGAAGACGTTCCTTGCTGTAATAAACCGCAATATTGCGCATTATAAGCATTTCCATAACCCCAAATATAATTGGCATTAGCAATATCATTAAATTTAACCCAGATACTAATTGTTCTTGCTGCTCTTCCTTGAGGAACGTTATCAATTACAGCTTCTAAGGCTCTATTATTTAATCTTTGAGCACCTTTTACATTTCCTGACCTATCCGTCACGAAATTATCGGTTCCCATAAATGAGATCGTGTTTGCGGTATTGTTTAAAGTACCATTAAAGTTAAATTCTTGAATCGGTGTTTGCGCATTAACATTCAAATAACATACAAACAATAGTGTAAGTAGTAATTTTTTCATAATAGTTAGATTTTGGGATTAAACACTCATGTTATTTTAACACAGAGCTAAACTAGACTATTATGAATTTTGCCGAAAAAAATTCCGACAACTTACCTAAATACTCGTTAAAACAACGAATATTGGTTATTTTTATCGTTAAAATGCGCTGAGTTATTTTATTTTAATATTATTAAAATTATAAGTTTAAATTAAACAGATTAATAATTTCTTACGTATTTATACGGTAAATTATTAATATTTCAAAATATAAAACATAACGTTTCCTAAAGTGAAAAACAAAAAAAACAAAAAAACTCCATTCAATTAAGAATGGAGTTTTTTTAATATTTTAAAAAGTAAAAAGCTTACTTTACAAATTCGATTTTTTGAGCTTCTTCTTCGTTAACACTATCAAAGAAACCTTGTTCGTTCATCCAGTCATCACTAAAGACTTTACTCATGTAACGAGAACCGTGATCAGGAAAAATTGCAATAATGTTACTTTCCTTCGTAAATTCGCCTTCCTCAGCATATTGCTTGATAGCTTGCATTACTGCTCCAGAAGTATATCCAACAAATAAACCTTCTTTACGAGTGATCTCTCTTGCTGAGTGAGCACTTTCTTCGTCGGTTACTTTCATGAATTTATCAATAATATCAAAATCTGTTGCTGACGGAATTAAGTTTTTACCTAAACCTTCAATACGATAAGGGTAAATTTCTTTGCTGTCAAATTCTTTTGTTTCGTGGTATTTTTTCAATACAGATCCAAAAGCATCAACTCCTAGAATTCTAATATTTGGATTTTTTTCTTTTAAGAATTTTGCAGTTCCAGAGATAGTTCCTCCTGTTCCGCTGCAAGCAATTAAGTGTGTAATCTGTCCTTTTGTTTGTTCCCAAATTTCTGGACCGGTAGTGTTGTAGTGAGCATCAATATTTAATTGGTTAAAATATTGATTAATATAAACTGACCCTTTTGTTTCTTCGTGTAAACGTTTTGCTACATTATAGTATGATCTTTCGTCATCTGCAGAAACGTGAGCTGGACATACATACACTTTAGCTCCTAAACTTCTTAGCATGTCAATTTTATCTTTTGATGATTTTGAACTTACTGCTAAAATACAATTGTAACCTTTAATAATGCTTACCATTGCTAAACTAAATCCTGTATTTCCAGATGTTGTCTCAATAATGGTATCTCCTGGCGAAAGAATTCCTCGTTTTTCGGCTTCTTCAATAATATACAATGCTATTCTATCTTTTGAGGAATGACCTGGATTGAAAGCTTCTACCTTTGCGTAGAAATTCCCTTCTAACTCTTCGGTGATTTTATTTAGTTTAATAAGCGGGGTGTTACCTATTAACTCTAAAACATTATTATAAGCGGTTATTTCTTCTTTCATAAAAAAATAGTTAATCAAAGGCCTTTTTAAATTAACCTTGATAGGTTGCAAATTTAACAAAAAAAATCTAATTAGCTTTTAATTTTTTCTAAATCTAACAAAAAACTAAATTCTTTTGCTAAGTCTTTCAAAGCCTCAAAACGTCCCGAAGCCCCACCATGACCTGCATCCATGTTCGTATCTAAAAACAAAAGTTTGTCATTTGTTTTCAAATCTCTCAATTTTGCAACCCACTTAGCTGGCTCCCAATACTGTACCTGCGAATCATGCAATCCGGTAGACACGTACATGTTAGGATATTCCTGCGCTTTTACATTATCGTAAGGTGAATACGATAACATATAATCGTAATATTTTTTGTTATTTGGGTTCCCCCATTCGTCATACTCTCCAGTTGTAAGCGGAATGCTGTCATCCAGCATTGTGGTAATTACGTCTACAAAAGGCACCTGAGCGATGACTCCATTATATAATTTTGGAGCTTCATTAACAATAACTCCCATTAAAAGTCCGCCTGCGGATCCTCCCTCCGCATATAAATGCTCTGGAGAAGTATACTTTTGGTCTATTACAAATTTAGAGCAATCGATGAAATCTGTAAAGGTATTTTTCTTTTTTAACAGTTTTCCATCTTCATACCATTGTCTTCCTAGATCTTCTCCTCCTCTAATATGCGCGATTGCATAAATAAATCCGCGATCAAGAAGCGATAATCTTGTTGAAGAAAAATAAGTATCCATTGTAATTCCGTACGAACCATAAGCATAAAGCAACAACGGATTTTTACCATTTTTTTCTAATCCTTTTCTATAAATCATCGAAATTGGCACTTTTACTCCGTCTCTTGCCGTAGCCCAAACGCGTTCTTCTACATAATTCTCTTTATCAAATTTTCCGCCTAAAACCTGTTGTTCTTTTAAGATTTCTTTGGTTTTAGCCTTCATATTAAAATCAATTATAGAAGACGGCGTTGCCAATGATTGATAACTATAACGCAAAATATCGGTGTCAAAATCTACGTTTGTTGTTGTGTAAGCATTGTACGTTTCACTGCCAAAAGGAAGGTAATAATCTGGCTCACCATTCCATGGCATTATTCGAATGTGGTTTAATCCGTTCGAACGTTCTTCTACAACTAAATAATTCTTAAAAATTTCAATATCTTCCAACAAAACATCTTCTCTGTGCGGAATAAGATCTACCCAGTTTTTCTTTCCTGTTTTGTTTTCTGGCGTTTTCATTAACTTGAAATTCGTCGCTTTATCTTTATTAGTTAAAATATAAAACGAATCTTCGTAATGCGAAATACTGTATTCTAACCCGCGTACACGTGGCTGAAAAACAACAAATTCTCCGTCTGGATCATTAGAATTCAAAATTCTATATTCTGTCGTCAATGTGCTTCCAGAACCAATAACAATGTATTTTCTTGATTTTTCTTTACTGATTGAAACATTAAAAGTATCATCAACTTCATCGTAAACCAAAACATCTTTTTCTGAAGCTGTATTTAATTTATGTCTAAAAACTTTGTCTGCTCTTAGCGTTGTTTCATCTTGTCTAACATAAAAAATAGTATTGTTATCATTTGCCCAAACTGAAGCGCCTGTAACATTTTCTACTTTATCTGCTAAAATTTCGCCGGTTTCTAAATTTTTAATTTGAATAGTATAAATTCTTCTACCAACAATATCCACTCCAAAACTGGCAAATTTATTATCAGGACTAATACTCAAACCTCCTAATTTGAAATAAGAATGTCCTTTTGCCATTTCATTACAATTAAAAAGAATTTCTTCTTCGGCAGAAAGACTTCCTTTTTTTCTCGCGAAAATTGGATAATCCTGACCAGTTTCAAAACGCGTAATATAAAAATAGCCATTGTAAAAGTAAGGAACTGAAGAATCGTCTTCTTTTATTCTCCCTTTCATTTCTTCAAACAGATTATCTTTTAAATCCTTAGTATGAGCAGTCATATTTTCATAGTAAGCATTCTCCTGATTTAGATAATCAATTACCTCTGAATTTTCTCTGTCATTCAGCCAGAAATAGTTGTCAACTCTGGATTCTTTATGTTTTTTTAGTGTTTTTGGAATTATTTTAGCCTTTGGAGCCGATATATCATTTTGCATTGATTGAGCATTAATTTTTAAATATGAAGACGCAAAAATAGCATAAAGCCAACAGAACAAAATTAATTTTTTCATAAAATATTCTATTGAATTAATACAGCAATATACTAATTTTGTCTGAAATAATTTAAAAAATCAACAAAAATGGATTTAATGGGAATGATGGGCAAACTTAAAGAAACCCAACAAAAAATTGAGGATACTAAAAAGCGTCTAGATACTGTTTTAATTGATGAACAAAGTGCTGACGGATTATTAAAAGTTACTATTACTGCAAGCAGAAAAATAAAATCACTTTCTATTGATGATTCTTTACTAGAAGACAAAGAACAATTAGAAGATTATTTAATCGTGACTTTAAACAAAGCAATTGAAAAAGCTACAAATGTAAACGAGAGAGAATTAGACGCTGTTGCAAGAATGGATATGCCTTCTATTCCTGGAATGGATAATTTGTTTAAATAAGCTTTTAAGGTACTAAGGTTCTAAGTTTTATTTTTTTGACACAAAAAAGAGGATGTATTAACATCCTCTTTTTTTAAACCTTTATTTCTTCCTTAGAACCTCAGTACCTTAGAACCTTAGAACCTTTCTCCTAAAACTTCGAAAGTGTTTCCAACACATATGTATGCATAACCTCTTTGTAATCTAAGTGTGTTACAATACGAAGTTTATTATGACCTAAAGAACTTATTAATATATTTTTTTGCTTTAATTTTTCAATTAGTAATTGGTCGCTGTAACCTTCTGCTAATGAAAAAATTAAAATATTAGTTTCTACTGGTTCGATGGATGCAATCCAAGGTTTTGTGCTTAGTATTTTTGCGATTTCTTTTGCTCTGCGATGATCTTCAGCCAATCTTTCTATATTATGTGCCAAAGCGTACAATCCTGCCGCGGCTAAATAGCCAACTTGACGCATTCCTCCACCAAGTATCTTCCTGATTCTCAACGCTCTGTAAATATCAGCTTTACTTCCGAGCAGTACAGAACCAATTGGAGCGCCTAAACCTTTAGACAGACAAACTGAAATCGTATCGAAAATAGCTCCAAATTCTCTAGGATTCTGTCTTTTAGCAACTAAGGCATTCCAAATTCTCGCGCCGTCTAAATGAAATTTCAAATTATTAGCGTCGCAAACCTTTTTTATTTCTCTTAAATCTTCTAATTCGTAACAAGCGCCGCCACCTTTGTTGGTTGTATTTTCTACACAAACCAAACTTGTTAGCGGACTATGATAAAATTCAGGATCATTTATAGCAGCTTTAACTTGCGTTGCAGTTATCATTCCGCGATTTCCGTCTAATAAACAGCAAGAAACCCCGCTATTAAAAGAAACTCCTCCTCCTTCATAATGGTAAACGTGAGCGTATTTATCAGCAATTAATTGTTCGCCAGGCTGTGTATGAAGTTTAATTGCCGTCTGATTTGCCATAGTTCCAGACGGAAAAAAAAGCCCAGCTTCCATACCAAAAAACTCTGCTGTTCTATTTTCCAATTCAATCACCGTTGGATCCTGTTTGTATACATCATCGCCAACTTGGGCGTTAAACATATACTGCAGCATTTCATAAGTAGGCTTGGTTATGGTATCGCTGATTAAATTTATTTCCATATTCTAAAAACTATATCTTATTTTTGTATGCAAAATTACGTATTACAAATAGTTATTCTCAGTAAGTTTTAGTAAAATTTAACTTGCTGGTTTCTCTAGACCAAATTAACGTAATAATTCTAAAAAACATATAAAACCTATTAATTAATTTATGACAACAGCCGAACAAGTAAAAGGTATTGTGGAGCGCCTTGGTGCGTTGAGGAGGTATCTTTGACGTTGATGCCAAGCTAATCGAAATCGCAAACGAAGAAGAAAAAACTTTTGCACCCGATTTTTGGAATAATCCAAAAGACGCCGAAAACATTGTAAAAAATCTTCGAAACAAGAAAAAATGGATTGAAGATTATGATAAAGCTGTTTCTCTAACAGAAGAATTACAGCTTGCTTATGATTTTTATAAAGAAGGAGAACTTACGGTTGAAGAACTAGACGAACAATTCGATTCGGCACAATCGCATATTGAAAACATCGAATTCAAAAACATGCTTTCTGATGAAGGAGACAGTTTAAGCGCCGTTGTTCAGATTACTGCGGGTGCTGGAGGAACAGAAAGTTGCGACTGGGCAGGAATGCTAATGCGTATGTACATGATGTGGGGAGAAAGTTATGGTTATAAAATTAAAGAACTTAACTTTCAAGAAGGCGACGTTGCCGGAATTAAAACTGTAACTTTAGAGTTTGAGGGAGATTATTCTTTCGGATATTTAAAGGGAGAAAATGGTGTACATCGTTTGGTTCGAATTTCGCCATTTGACAGTAATGCAAAACGTCATACTTCTTTCGTATCTGTTTATGTTTATCCGCTTGTTGATGATAGTATCGAAATCGACATTAATCCTGCCGATATCGAAATTACAACTTCTCGTTCGAGTGGTGCGGGTGGACAAAACGTAAACAAGGTTGAAACTAAAGTTCAATTGGTACACAAACCAACAGGAATTCAGATTCAATGTTCAGAAACAAGATCGCAACAAGACAATAGACAACGTGCTATGCAAATGCTTCGTTCTCAATTGTATGAAATTGAATTAAAGAAACAGCAAGCGCAACGAGCTGATATCGAAGCTGGAAAAATGAAAATTGAATGGGGTTCGCAAATTCGTAATTACGTAATGCAACCTTATAAATTAGTAAAAGATGTTCGTACAGGTTACGAAACCAGCGATGTTGATGGCGTAATGAACGGAAATATTGATCCTTTCTTGAAAGCCTATCTAATGATGATGGGACAGAAAGAGGAAGAGTAAAACAGTCTCAGTATTCAGTATTCAGTATTCAGTTTTTTAGTCTTCAGTCGCAGTTTGCAGTCACAGTAAACTTGAAACCTGAAACTTGAAACCTGAAACTTTAAAACAAAAAAGTTATGATAAAATGGGCAGATGTAATTCATTTTACAAATAAAGGAAATCCAGCTCCCGAAAAGAGAGTGGAAAAAACGGAGGAAGAATGGAAACAAATCTTAACTCCAGAAGAATTTCAGGTTACTCGTTTAAAAGGAACTGAAAGATCTTTTAGTTCTGAATTATGCAGTTTGTTCGATCCTGGAATTTATGAATGTAAATGCTGCGGAACGGTGCTTTTTGATGCTAGTGAGAAATTTGAATCAGGAACAGGCTGGCCATCTTTTACACAACCAATCAAAGAAAATGCAATTGCTTACCATGCTGACAGATCCTACGGAATGGTTCGTGTTGAAGTTGTCTGCAATGTTTGTGATGCGCATTTAGGTCACATTTTTCCTGACGGACCTCCGCCAAGCGGATTACGTTACTGCATCAATGCGGTCTCATTATCAAAAATCAAAGAATAAATACAAAAGCGATTCCCTAAAATAGTGAATCGCTTTTTTTTAATCATCACAATATAAATGATTTAACAAAACAAATGTAAGCTATCACTTAACAATTAAATTATTTATTTTTTACCTTCAAAATTTTAGTATTTTCATTCTAAATCTAATCACAAGCCTTTCTATACATTAAAAAACTTTCACCTAATTAATATTTTTAATGTTAATTTTTCAAAAATCATATCTTTATTTTAAACAATTATTAAGAAACAGAAAAAATTAATTAGGTAATTAAAATCTAATTCATTTTATTTGGCAAAAAATAACCCTAAGTCGAGTAAAATTTGTCAATGAGATCCTATTCAATTCAAGAAATTAACGAAGTTATTAATGGCGTGATTTACGGCAGCACTTCACAAAGCATAACTGCCACAGAACAATTAGAAAAAGCAACAACTTCGGAAATCTCATTTATCGGAAATAAAAAATACGAGAAATACTGGTCGACATCTAATGCTTCAATTGCTGTGGTAAATGAAGATATTTCAATTGAACCTGGAGAAAACCGCGCTTTTATAAAAGTAAAAAATGCCGATTTGGCAATGTCGCAAATTTTAGCCCTTTTTGCCCCGCCTGCCCCAATCTTTCATAACAATATTCATAAAACTGCCACAATAGACGAAACTGCTATAATTGGCGAAGGCGCTAAAATTGGTGCTGGCTGCTATATTGGTCCAAAAGTTGAAATTGGAGCTTACGCAATAATTTACCCAAATGTGACTATTTTAGACGAATCAACAGTTGGAATAAATACCATTATTTGGTCTGGGACTGTTATTCGCGAGCGTTGTCATATTGGAAATGATTGCATTATTCATCCAAATGCAACAATTGGAGCAGATGGTTTCGGATTTCGTCCTTGCAGTGAAAAAGGCTTAGTAAAGATTCCACAAATTGGAAATGTAATTATTGGAAACGGTGTCGAAATTGGAGCAAATTCTTGCGTCGACCGTGGAAAATTCAGCTCGACAGTTCTTGGAGATGGCTGTAAAATTGATAATTTGGTTCAAATTGGACATAACAGTAAACTCGGAAAGTTTTGCATTATGGCTGGAAACAGCGGTTTAGCAGGTTCTGTAACTTTAGGAAATGGTGTTATCATTGGCGGAAGCGCTTCTATAAAAGACCACACGACTATTGGCGACGGAGCAATAATTGGCGCTGGATCTGGTGTTATAGGCGATGTTCCTTCTGGAAAAACAATGCTAGGTTATCCTGCTGTTGAAGCACGCGATGCTTTAAAACAATGGGCAACGCTAAAAAGAATGGCTTGTGCTTCTAAAAAATAATTTAAGTTATAACTGATATAAAAAAACCATTCACAGTTGTGAATGGTTTTTTGTTTTTATAAAGCTTCACACTCAAAACCAATTACTTTCATCAAGAAAATTACCTTCTCGATAATATCATCTTTACATTCAAATCGCAAAATATTATCGCAGTCTTCTAGGTCAAAATTCCACTTTGAATTAGGAAATAACTTATTCAGTTTTGGTGTTACCTTTTTTACTTTCGAAATGCTGTCCACATTTGTTTTGAACACAAAAATCATAGCTTCATTAATTTTGAATTTTACTTAAAATTTTAGAATCAATATAAAAAGTACCAAAAGGAATTACACAGGCTAAAAGCACTTTACATGTCGTATGCTTAAATTTCCAGTTCTGCTCTACTCCAACGCTTAACGTATTAAATATAAAAAGTAGAAATAAAGCGCCGTGAATTGTTCCTACAGGTCTTGTTAGAAACGGCATTTCAAAAATGTATTTCATTGGCATTGCTATAAAAAGTAAAATCAAAAGAGATGTTCCTTCTAGGAATCCAATAATTCGCAGCCTTCCGGTATTGGTCTGAAATAAATTTTTCATAATTATCTAAAATAAGGTCTATTCGCAAGAGGTGAAAATGGCCACGGAATGGCAATAAAAATGATAATTAAAGCAATAGAAAACCAAATAAGCATAGTTTTGAACTTGTCTTCGTCAGAAAGTTTTCTTTTTGATAAAGCAGAACCAATTGTAATTAAAATTATGGCAATCAACATCATGAAGATGTGAATTAGACCGAAAAATGAAGCATCCAAATTTTGAAATTCTTCTTTATAATTTCTCCAGAAATATTTCACAATCGGACTTTGCAAATAAACCAAAATCCCGAAAAGAAGCTGAATATGAGCAATTGTAGCCGTCCAATGACGCAGGAGATTATTCTTTTTTGTAAAAGGAAGTTTTTGCGAATAGCCTTTATAAGCAATAAAAATAGAATATAATAAGCTCAACAATACAAGCCATCGCATAAAAGAATGGCCTTCTAAAAGTGTTTGATACATTGTTTTTTGATTTAGATAATGCAAATATATTCAAAAAACATACTAATTAGTATGTTTTTGAAAAATAATTTTATTTCAAACCATTTAAATAACTCTTAAGTTCCTTTAAATAAATTAGATAAGAAGAATTATCATTTTGAAGTTTTCCGAAATTTCTTATTCCCCAATAGCCGGATAAGATAAAAAATGCGACCCGTTCACCTATAACATCTTTCCGAATCAAGCCAGATTCCTTTCCTTTTTCTATTGAATTTATGATGGTTGCTTTCCATAAATTGACCAATTCAGTTAATGCTTCACTAAATTTCGTATTCCAAGGCGTCATTTCCTGCGTTAGGTTTCCTACTGGACAGCCATATTTTACTTGCAGAAAAGGATCTTCCAGCAACAAATAAGAAATCATATTATAAAAATCCTCAATCGGATTTTGAGAAGCTTCGGTTGGATTTATAAAATGTTCTTGCATTGTTGGTTTCAAAATCTCTTCAATAATTGCAACTCCCATTTCGTCTTTAGTTTTGAAATGGTAATAAAAAGCTCCTTTTGTAACTTGGGTAGTCGCAATAATTTCATCAATACTTGTAGTTTGATATCCTTTGGTATAAATCAATTCAAATGCTTTATGCAGAATGGTGAGTCGTGTATTAGCCGCTTTTGACATAAAAAATACTAATTAGTATGAAATAGCAAATTAAAGAAAAATAATTGGTTTATAATTTTTTAACACATAGAAACATAGATTCAGAATATGTAAAAAGGCGTTTCACTTATTGCAACAAACATAGTTAGGTTCGTTATGTGTTAGAAACTAGTTTCTTTTTATTTCCTTCTTTAAATTATAAATTCTATGTTTCTATTTGTTTAAATAAAAACAGCAACTAAGTTCATCACAAAGCAATCGGTTTATTTCAATCGATTTTGTAAATTAGCCAACACTATTTTGTAAAATCAATACTATATCATGGATTTAAACTTCAATAAAAACGAAGATCACAATAAACTGCTTCTTTCAGAGTTAAAACAAAAATTTGCCAAAGTAAAATTAGGCGGCGGCGAAAAGCGAATCGAAAAACTGCATTCTGAAGGCAAAATGACGGCTCGCGAAAGAATTGCTTATTTATTGGATGAAAATTCTAAAAGTATTGAGATTGGTGGTTTTGCTGGAGAAGGAATGTATCCAGAACACGGCGGTTGTCCATCTGGAGGCGTTGTTGTAAAAATCGGATATATTAAAGGAAAACAATGCATTGTAGTTGCCAATGACGCTACTGTAAAAGCTGGAGCTTGGTTTCCTATTACAGGAAAGAAAAATCTTCGTGCGCAGGAAATAGCCATGGAAAACCGGCTTCCGATTATTTATCTTGTTGACAGCGCAGGTGTTTATCTGCCAATGCAGGACGAGATTTTTCCAGATAAAGAACATTTTGGACGTATTTTTAGAAACAACGCTCAAATGAGCAGTATGGGAATTACTCAAATTGCTGCCGTTATGGGAAGCTGTGTTGCGGGCGGTGCTTATCTTCCAATTATGAGTGACGAAGCTTTAATCGTTGACAAAACAGGAAGTATTTTCCTTGCGGGAAGTTATTTGGTAAAAGCAGCAATTGGCGAAACTATCGATAACGAAACTCTTGGCGGCGCTACAACGCATTGCGAAATTTCAGGCGTTACCGATTACAAAGCGAAAGACGACAAAGATGCTTTAGATAAAATCAAAAATATAGTAGATAAAATTGGTGATTTTGATAAAGCGGGTTACAGCAGAATCAAATCAGAAAAACCTGCTTTAGAACCGAATGATATTTACGGAATTCTTCCGAAAGCAAGAACCGAACAATACGATATGATGGAAATCATTAAACGTTTGGTTGATAATTCAGAATTTGAAGCTTACAAAGACGGCTACGGACAATCTCTTATTACGGGTTATGCCAGAATTGACGGTTGGGCAGTTGGAATTGTTGCCAATCAAAGAAAAGTGGTCAAAACCAAAAAAGGCGAAATGCAATTTGGAGGCGTAATTTATTCTGATAGCGCCGATAAAGCAACTCGTTTTATAGCAAATTGCAATCAGAAAAAAATTCCGTTAGTGTTTTTACAAGATGTAACTGGTTTTATGGTCGGTTCAAAGTCTGAACATGGCGGCATTATTAAAGATGGTGCTAAAATGGTAAATGCGGTGAGTAATTCTGTTGTGCCTAAATTTACGGTTATTGTCGGAAATTCTTATGGAGCAGGAAATTATGCCATGTGCGGAAAAGCTTATGATCCGAGATTAATTTTTGCGTGGCCAAGCGCTGAGTTAGCCGTTATGGGAGGAACTCAAGCCGCAAAAGTTTTAGCACAAATTGAAGCTTCTTCGCTTAAAGCGAAAGGAGAAATAGTTGATGAAGAAAAAGAAACAGAACTTTTCAATAAAATAAAAGCACGTTACGACGAACAAACTTCGCCTTATTATGCAGCTTCTAGATTGTGGACAGATGCCATAATCGATCCTTTAGATACCAGAACCTGGATCTCAATGGGAATCGAAGCTGCGAATCACGCTCCTATTCAAAAACAATTTAATTTGGGGGTAATTCAAGTTTAGAATTAAGAATTCTCAACAATACGTTAAATAGAAAACAAAAAGCTCATTTTCAAACTATTAAAAATACACATATCATTAAAAATTAGTAACTTAGTATATAATTTTTAATCACACAGCATCATGGAAAATGTAAAAAGTTTGAATAAATGGGCGAATTCGCACACTTATTTACCAGTTGATTTAGTACGTATTGTTTTGGGTGGATTTTTATTTATGAAAGGCGTCTCGTTTGTCACCAATATTCAATACCTGCATGATTTAATTTCCCCTATTGATCGATTTGGAGGAGGAATGTTTATGCTGCATTACATTGCTCCTGCTCATATGATTGGTGGTATAATGATTATTTTTGGGCTATTGACACGTTGGGCTATCGCAGCTCAATTGCCTATTTTATTTGGTGCAGTTCTCGTAAACTTCATGGGAAAAATGCACTCTGAAAGTTTAATTTTAGCATTAATCGTTTTATTTGTCTGCATCTTCTTCCTCTTTTATGGAAGTGGCAAACATTCTGCAGATTATTATTTTAAAATGCAACAATAACATCTTAAATCCTCAGTTTTTTTAAATAAAATACTGAGGATTTTTTTTGAGTGTTAATTAATTCTATAAAATTTCATTAATTGTGTTTTATGACTTAAATTCGCCGACATGAATTGGATTCGTAAAACCGTTGTATTTATTGCACTTTTGATTGCAGGTTTGTTTGCTTATCAGGCAGACACAGCGTCTGTGCATATAACTGAGACACAAAAAACGGATTCTAATTTCTGCAAAGAAATTGGAGATTCACCTGCATTTATACAGCCGCAAGGAAGTTATCAGTTTGCAGCGAATATCAAAACCACTTCATCTGGGATATTAAAGTGTTTAGATTCTTTTCTACCTCTTATCCCACAACATCAAACAATTACATCTACTTCAGCATACACAAAACTATTTACTACTCAAAGTAAAAAAGTTTCAGTCATACTTTATGCTTTCCATTTTTTCTGGTAAATAAAATTTGATTTTGGACGAAGATTATTCTTCAAACTATAACCGCTTTCTAACGAAAAGCCGGTGTATATCATTTATTTATTTCATTAAAAACATTATGGAAACTACAACAACCATTATGGGTATTGTGATTTTAATTATTGTCGCAATTCCAATATATTTTTCTGCACGTTCAAGCGCTGCAAGTAAATCGAGAATTTTAAATATTAAAAAGAGATTTAATCCTTCTAATCCAGAAAGTTTTGATTTGACAGAATCAATCAACAATAAAACATTAACGCTGGATCAGAAAAATAATAAATTCATTCTGATGAATTTCAATCCAAACCAGCAGGAATCAATTTATGTTGATTTAAATACTATTGATTCATGTAAATTAATTCCAACAACAGACTCACATTCGAATACCATTATTAAAATTGATTTCGAATTTCAAGACAAAGAAACATCTAAAAAGATATTAATTCCATTCTATGATTTTGATGACGACCGCATCAAACAGATTAGTGTCTATCAAGATCATCAGTTTGCAAAAAAATGGCTTAAAATCATCCAAGATTCTATTTCACGTTAGTTATTTAATTCAACTAAAGAGGCTCAAATTGAGCCTCTTTTTTTTTGCCCTTTACATGATATTTGTCATTTTATCTCCGTCATTGAAGTTTTAATTTTGATGTAAACTAAATCCGTCATTATGAAAATCTCTTTGACACAAAAGTACAATGTTCCAGGTCCAAGATATACAAGCTATCCGACAGTTCCGTATTGGAATGAAGTTGATTTCGCAACTGAAAAATGGATTACTTCTTTGCAAAAATCATTCTCAGAAAGCAATTCAAAAAACGGAATTAGTTTATACATTCATCTGCCTTTCTGCGAAAGCATGTGTACTTTTTGCGGATGCAATAAACGTATTACCAAAAATCATTCTGTTGAAGAAACATATATTAAAGCGCTTTTAAAAGAGTGGCATTTATACTGTAAAATACTTCCCGAAAAACCTGTTATTAAAGAAATACATTTAGGCGGAGGAACTCCAACTTTTTTTTCTAAAGAAAATCTGGAATTGCTTATCAATGGAATTTTCAGTTATGCTATAAAAGCAGAAAATCATGAATTTAGTTTTGAAGGACATCCAAATAATACGACTCACGAACAGCTAAAAAAATTATATGATTTGGGCTTTCGTCGAGTAAGTTTTGGTGTTCAGGATTATTCTGCTACTGTTCAAAAAGCTATTAATAGAATACAGCCATTTCATAATGTTGCCAAAGTGACTTTTTGGGCAAAAGAAATTGGTTATAATTCAATTGGTCACGATATTATTTTTGGACTTCCGTTTCAAACAATCGAAGATGTTATTGATACTGTCGAAAAAACAAATTCTTTAAAACCAGATCGTCTGGCTTTTTACAGTTATGCTCATGTTCCTTGGATAAAAGGCAACGGACAACGCGGTTTTAATGAAGAAAATCTTCCGAAGGATGCCGAAAAAAGACAGCTTTATGAAATAGGAAAAAAACTGCTTTCAAAAAATGGCTATCATGAAATAGGAATGGATCATTTTGCTTTAGAAACAGATAGTTTATTTAAAGCAGCTCATAATGGTAATTTACACAGAAATTTTATGGGATATAGCGCTTCCAAAACACAAGTTATGATTGGTTTGGGAGTTTCTTCCATTAGTGACAGCTGGTATAGTTTTGCTC